>Ga0098059_1000231_pt1 | contig 41877 bp, 58 predicted proteins | sample 20_taG_FD_92580 | JGI IMG/M metagenome (GOLD analysis project Ga0098059, IMG submission 92580) | Marine viral communities from the Subarctic Pacific Ocean - 20_ETSP_OMZ_AT15318 metaG | ecosystem: Environmental > Aquatic > Marine > Oceanic | place: Subarctic Pacific Ocean | collected 2015-01-19
AGACCTAAATCAATTGAGATTAAATCGTTATCAAAAATCTCGTAGTAAAGAATATAATCAATGTGCGATAAGTCAGTCACTGAATTAACATCAGTGCCAACAATATAATCAGTACCGTTAAAACTAAATGTGTCTTCAAGCACTGTTGAGCCGTTTAATTCAAGCTCAGTGTATTTTAACTTTAAGTTTGGCACTAATGGCACTGGGTGCTCAAGCGCAGCGTAATAACTTACAAAAGTTTCATCTTCAAAGTTGAAGTTTTGCAGGGCGTTATTGTTATCAGAAAAGCTACCGTCATTATCTGCTTTCCAACCATCAACCCCTACATATAAACCCAATACAGTGTCGGCTTGTGCTACAGGGGCTAAACATGCCATTGATAAGGCTGCTGCTATACAATACTTTTTCATTTTTTATCCTTGCGCTAATAATTCGCTAAGTTCAATTAGTGCCGCATTGGCTCTAGAAATATAATTTGCCATAACAAGTGAATGGTTGGCGACATAACCAAATCCATTACCGTTTAAAATCATTGGGCTCCATACCGTTTCTTGGGTTGCTTCAAGCTCGCGAATAATTTGTTGCAAGCTGACACGGGCGTTCTTTTTATCAAGCACATCGGCAAAATCATATTCAACCGCCTGTAAAAAGTGCAGTAAAGCCCAAGTGGCCCCACGTGACTCATAAAATACATCATCAATTTCCCACCATGATGTTTTTATTTGTTGTTGTAAAGGCGTATAGGTGGCCTGTGTATTTGAAGAGTTACCGGCGAGGTCAGTGTTAACCTTATCTTGACCCACGCTTGCACTTAAACGCTGACTTAAGCTGCCTAAACGCTTTTCAGCTTCTTTTAACCAACTGCGTAGGTTATCTGCACGAGAGTAAAATTGGCTATCGCGCTCATGCTGATTGGCTATTTGAGAACGATATACCATTAAATAATCAATTCCTTTTTGGTATTCACCCTCAGCACTTGGCCATGCCCATGCTTCAGAGCTGATATTAAATTGTGGCTGAGCTTTTTTGAGCGCTTCGTGTTCAGTTGATTGCGATTGTGAGCGGCTAAAATCTTTTCGCATAGACAACGCTAAATCACGCACCATTTCCAGCGCACCATACTCCCAGGCCGGCATATTGTCCATTATTACGCTCGGTGGTAGCACATCATTTGATAAGTAACCGCCTGATTTAGTTAAAAGCGTATCAGCTACAGTGATGAGTGTTGAAGTTGTTACATAACCTGTGACTAGTTTTTCACTGCGTTGCTGCGCTTGTTGCTTAGCATTTTGCACAACATCAAAACGTGAAGGCTCTATACTCCAGTACACTGCAATGGCGTAAAACACGACAAATAACAGTACCAGTGCCGTTATTATTTTTCCTTTATGCTGTGACATTTATCCTCCTAATGATGACTATGATCTTTCGATGCTTTTACCGGCTCTGCTTGTGAGGCTAACGAAACGACTTTTGCATTGGTAAATACTCGGTTCCCGTCTTCAAAATATAGCGTGAGTTTACGTTCTTGACCTACTTTTAACGGTTCTTGTGGTTCAAACACCATTAAATGATAGCTGCCTGGCTTAAAATCGAGTTGTTGGTGAGCTTTAATAAGCAATGATTCGACTTTTTGCATTTTCATCATACCGTCAGCGTGAACGTGCTCATGAATTTCAACACGCCCTAGGCCATCAATTGTCGCTTTAGTCAACGTTGCTGGTACATTGCTGTGGTTTTTAATACTAAAGTAAGCCACACTGGCTTTGGTTGCCGGCAAAAACTCTCTTACTTGCGCATGTGTTACTTGTAGCTGCGCAACAACACTATCGTGTTCATGTCCTTCGTGCGCCATTAACGAAGACGAAAAAACACCCACCATTAATGCACTTGCTATCAAAATACATTGTTTAATCATCAGTAAAATCCTTGTTAAAACAAAAAAATATAGTTTAAATTTATCATAATTCCCCTATGTTAGGCAGCTAATTTAAGCTCAAGAGACGACTTTTTTGTTATCTGCGATTAACCAACACAGCCCTGCTACAAACAATAACGGCCAAGCAATCATCAATGATCCGAATAAAAAAGCTAAAATAGTACCAGCCAGTGCCACCATCGCCGCGCCAACTAACCCCATCGTCACTAAAGCAACAATCGCAATAACAACGATAATAGCAACTAATGCACCAATGAGCTCTATACCTGTCCAGCTAATATCTGAGATCCATAGCGGAAACTGCCACACATCAAAGTGAATAATTGAACCGCTATTAATTAAAAACAACGCAAGAATAACTAGGCACACGGCGAATGTTTTCATGCTGCTCTCCTTACACTGCTTTTTCTTCAAGGCAACAGTGAGCAATTAAATAACCTAGCGCCACTGCAAACGGAAAACTTAAAAATAATAAAACAGTCACTAAGCGAGTAGACCATACCGGAAAGTCTAGTCGGTAAGCTAACCCACTACAGACGCCTGATATTTTTTTGTTAAGCGTATTTTTGTACCAACGACGGTGTGTATTAAAACTATTCATAACAATCTCCTTAAGCTGTTTGTTTATTAGCAGTATTTAAACTTGCTTTTAAACTAGCCAGTTCTGCATCAATTTTTTCATTTTTAACCAGTGACTCAATTTGCATAGCTGTATTGCTCGCAGTATCTGTGAGCTCATACGCTGCAACTTGCGACTCTACACTTTCAACGCGGCGCTCTATTTGCTCAAATCGTGATAAGGCAAAAGCCACTTTATCGCTTTGTAGTTGCGTATTTATTTTTGCCCTTGCCTCAACTACGTTTTCACGCTTTGCAAGTTGTGCTTGCTTTGCTTTTGCCTGCGTCATTTTTTGCTGTAAGCGCTCGCAGTCTTCAGTGATTTTAGTAATCGATTGTTGTAATGCCTCAAGCTGCGTTTGCAAGCACCCTATGCTTTGTTCAACTGTGTGTTTTTCGGCTAATGCTGATTTAGCTAAATCGTCACGATTTTTTGTCACAGCATGCTCAGCTTTTAATTGCCAATTTGCGAGCGCTTGCTGTTTATTACTTATTTGACGTTTAATGCTCTTTTCTTCACATAAAAGTGCAGCTGCCGTACTACGACACTCATTAAGCGCTTCTTGCATTTCAGTAAGCATTAAATTGAGTAACTTTTCTGAGTCTTCTGCTTTATCAAGCATAGCTACAATATTTGCTTGAATGACGTCGTTTACGCGGTTAAATATGCCCATGTTATTCTCCTGATGATTTTTATTTATACATCAACAGGATTCCAAGAGTTATGCCAACAACTTAAAATGGTTTTATTTTCATTAAATATCATGTAGTTAAGTTATTTTAAGTAGGTAAATTAATGACTCGCCACTGAATGAAATTAAGTCGAATTGGCTAATAAATTAAACTTTTGACCAAAATTTGGGATCAAAAAAAGCCACCTGAGGTGGCTTTTTTCTATACAGAGGATCTATTATTCGGGTACGTAACTTAGTGCTTTATCCATAACACTCAAATCAGCTTGCTTGCCATGGCCATTTTCAGATAAATGGCGTCTAAAACCACGCGCACCGGGTTGTCCCTGAAAAATACCTAACATATGGCGAGCAACATGCCAAAAGTTAGCGCCTAAACGCATCTCTTCTTCAATGTAATCATACATAGAGCGCACAACATCATGACGTGTCTGAGTATTAGCAGCATCACCATATATTTTTTCATCAACTTCATTTAGCATAAATGGATTGCTGTAAGCCTCTCGCCCAACCATCACTCCATCTATGTACTGTAAATGCTCAAGGCTTTGCTCAATGGTTTTAACACCGCCATTAATACTTAAATCAAGTTGTGGATAATCTTTTTTAAGCTGGTAAACGCGGGGGTAGTTAAGCTCAGGAACTTCGCGATTTTCTTTTGGACTCAATCCTTTTAGCCATGCCTTACGGGCATGAATAATAAAATCATCACAGCCTACTTTATGCGATGCTTCAATAAGCGCACATAAAAATTCATAGGAATCTTGCTCATCAATACCAATGCGCGTTTTTACCGTAACAGGAATACTGACTTCACTTTTCATTGCAGCAACACACTCTGCCACAAGCTCGGGCTCTGCCATTAAACAGGCACCAAAACGCCCATTTTGCACACGATCTGATGGGCAACCTACGTTAAGGTTTATTTCATCATAACCGCGCTCACCTGCAAGCTTGGCACACTGTGCTAGCGCTTGCGGATCTGAGCCCCCCAGCTGCAGCGCTACTGGGCCTTCATGTTGATTAAAGTGCAAATAGTCACCACGGCCAAACAAAATAGCACCTGTGGTGATCATTTCAGTGTAGAGGACGGTGTGCTTTGTCATTTTACGATGAAACGTACGACAATGGCGATCAGTCCAATCGAGCATGGGTGCCACGCTAAAGCGCCTAAACCCTGTATTACTTGCCATTACTGGGCTATAGCCCTTATTTAGTGTGTTACTCATATAGTCTGAATTGCCTTGAATTGCCTTGAATCGCCGCGAGTTTCGATATACAGTCACCCTATAGTCACCCTTGCGGGGTTGGACTGATCAATAACTTAGGGTTAAATCATGGCTTCATATAATATCGAAAAACGCCGTCTTGCTTCAGGCGACTACCGCTATAAGTGCGTAGTACGCGAGAAATCTAAGGGTAAGATTATACACAATGAAAGTAAAACATTCAGTAAAAGAGTGTTGGCTGAGAGTTGGGGCAAGAAACAAGTTAACGATATTGAGCAATCGAGGGTGACTGAAACAAAACAAGCGGTCCCCCTAGGCACCCTGATGAACATGTATTTTGAAAATCATGATTTATGGAATGCGACAGGCCGCACTAAGCAATTTGTTATTAAGATGCTGATTGATTGCGATATAGCAGCGGTTTTATCAAACGAGTTACGCACTAGTGATTTAATTGAGCATTGTAAAAATAGGCGTAGCGCGGGTGCGGGGCCTGCCACTATTTATCATGATATTGCATATTTGCGCAGTGTTATGAAAAAGGCGGGGCCCGTTTGGAATATAGATTCTAACCATAAAATATTTGAAGATGCGGTGCCGGTGCTAATTGAAATGGGGTTAGTGGGCAAAAGCCAAAAGCGAACCCGACGCCCTACCGATAATGAACTTGATAAATTACGCGATGGTTTAAAGGAACGTATGGACTATAGGCCAAACGGCAAAGTACGCATTCCTTTTTTAGATATTTTAGATTTTAGTATTTTAACCTGCATGCGTATTGGTGAGGTGTGCAAGCTACGCTGGGAAGATTTAAACGAAGATCACAAAACTGTTTTAGTGCGTGATAGAAAAGACCCGCGCAAAAAAGAAGGCAATCACATGATTGTGCCGTTGCTAGCGGGCTCTTTTGATATTGCTATGAAGCAGCCTAGAAATGACGAATTAATATTTCCGTATATTTCAAGATCGGTTACTGCAGGTTTTCAGCGGGTGCGCAATGCGCTGGGCATTGAAGATTTACGCTATCACGATTTACGCCGTGAAGGTGCTAGCCGGCTGTTTGAAAAAGGTTATTCAATTGAAGAAGTGGCCCAAGTTACAGGCCACCGTAATTTAAATATCTTGTGGCAAGTTTATACGCAATTATTCCCGCATAAATTGCATGACAAGTTTAGGGACTAATTTAAATTAATCTTTTATTTCTGTGTCGTATTCTTCCCAGCTAGCAAAACCTATTGGTCTTTTAGGTTGATCTAAATTAGTTCTTTTTAATCCTATTAATAAAATACTTATTTGTGAAACATGTTGTACAAGTTTTATTGTTTCCCCATTCTCATTCTTTCCGATGAATGAAATTAATGATGGGTCCCAATATCCTATATCTTCAATATGAAATGTAATAGATTGCCCAAAATTAACTAACTGCGCACCAACCTCATGCTCATCATCTAAATCTCGATGGAAATCATTTATCCAAGTAATTAATCTGTGATGAAACTCTGAAGCTAAATTGTAATTTTTTGGTATTGGAGGCGGTGCAAAGAACTCAGACGTTGGGATGTTTGCACTCATATTAAATGGGTCAAGCGGATTCATTAAAATTCCTTTTTAAATATGATGAATTAACATACTAAGTTACTCACTTCTCTTGAAATAAACAAGTTTTTAAATTTCAGTTTTGTTTTTGTTTAAGTTGCTGTTTTATAATGCCTTTTAATAAACCTTTAAAAACCCTTTGATCTTTAAAATCTCACGCAAACGATCTAAGTTATTGTTTAGTAATTCTATTTTGTTTTATTTCTTATAAATTACAGGCGGTTAAACTGTAAAACAGTGAAATTAGTTTCGATCTTTTCAGATCCTTGATCTGCTAAGAACCTTATATAGGGCGCTGGCTGGCGGTTTAAATGAAGCACTTTAAAACTGTAAAAAAATAACGGTAAAGAGCGCGCAGGAGGGTGAGGAAGAGTGCGGATTTCGTGGCATACATTCTGTGTGGGGCTAGTTTCCGTGGCTAGAACATCGCTGGCCAACATAGATGGCGATAACTTTACTGCAGCGAGTGGCACGCACTAAAAAGCCCAGCGTGATGCTGGGCTTGTTTGAGTTGATTGTATGTTACTTTGTTATTGGGTCTAGCCTAGATTTTTGACCGCTTGCCTCACCTGCTTTACTTGTGAATACTGCTGCAGTTATCGGCGGGGGCATTGTGGTTGTGTGCTTATGGGTTGCGCATTCTGTTGCTATATCTTTTACTGTTGCCATTAGCTCTGAAAGTAATTTAAGTACATTCTCGTCATCACTGCCTACCCATGTTTTAGGGCTCTTATACTCTTGCTCTTTGCTAGCAATTACTTTGCGGGTTTCACATTGTAGGTCGGCTAATTTGCCAATGATTTCTTTTAATGATTCATCTGTTTTGTTTTCAAAGTTCCCTTGATCATCAATATGCTGATAAACACCTTCGCGTACTTGAGTACGGGTTTCACCTTCTTTGATTGCAGGTAAGTCCCAACCAAAGGGTAGTACTGTTCTAATGAATGGTTTATCGGCTCGGCCATAGGCAAAGCCAATTTCTACAATTGAATTAATAGCCGGCGGTTCTAGTCGCCCTGCTTTATCGCCTGCACCTGGTAATGGAAGTGGCACGGCTTGAAGTGGTTTTGATTTGGTGTCGGTGCCGTTTTCGTCAATGAGTTGAACGTTTACCGCATAGCGTGGGTAAAACGCATCGCTGCCACGTTCTCCATCGGTGGCGGGGAGTTCTGGCAAAGCAACTACTCTACCCCATCGCGGTAAATGTAATTGGCCGGTTAGTTCTGGAAACAACCGACGCACAATTCTTAATATCGCTTTTTCCATTGTTACCAACTTATTTGCATGTTTGTGCCTTGAAACTCAACGGCGGTTATACGTTCGTCATTGGCTGTTACGTTTGGGCGTATCATTGGGGCTGCTGGCATTTTTGCGGTTTTTCCTGCTTGATGATCGGTCATGAGTTCTTTTGCTATTGTTACTGGTTTATCAAACCAAAACGAATCAGCATAGCTGCCAACAAATACCTTGCCGTTGCCTTGTTGATACCATACAAAATCAGCAATGCGGAACGCGCGGCCTATGTTGTTCAACATGGCATAGCCTGAACTATCAGAGTAAAAACACGGTATGGCCGTATCAGCATAGGCTTTATTGGGTATTACAAACTCAACGCCCGTTTGTGCTGTGATTTCTCCAAGCACTTGGCGCATAGTTGGATGGCGCAGCATCACCGTTAAATTGTAAGCGAGTGATGCCGACCACTCGCGGCAAAAAAGCGTATACCAGCCATTAACTGCAGGTAGCACACGCTCAACATAGCCGTTAAATACGCGGTCAACCATATCGCCCCAACCTAAATCAACCGCAACCGGCGCTAACTTAGCCACACTTTGGTTAACGGTTATTTGGCAATTGCCTGGCGTTGATGCCTGCAGCACTACCCAGTGATCTTTCATATCAACTTTTTCATTATTGATATGAGCGCGAGCAATAAAACGAGCATTAGCGGTGGCCATTATGCAGTTCTCAGTTTTTCAAAGTTGTCTTGAAGGTGCTGTTGTAAATTAGCGTATTGCACTTCGCTTTCACCGCCTTGCTGATTAGCTTGTGCTTGGGGAGCACGTTCCTCTACTTTTTCAGGCACCGACCTGCACTCACTAAGCGTAAAACTCACCGCCCATTGTCGAGTAGTTTCTTGCTCTACCGCTTCAATTTTACTGCTAAAGCGCACTTGTTTAACCCCCAGCGTATTTGCAGTGCGATTACTTATACGATAAATAACACGCGCTCCGCCCTCAGTCGCTTCGGCTAAATTAAACAAATCAGTCAAGTTATCGGCCATAGTAAATGGTAAAAAACCACTCACAGCCAACGTTTTAGCCTTAATACCTGTTTCAGCCTGATCAGTACTTGATGATTGGCCGCTAGCGTCTTCGCTGGCAAGCTCTTGGCTTGCCGTAATGCGAAGTGATTTAAGATTTAATGTTAATGAATTAAGAGTCAGCATAGATAGTTTATTCTACTGTTTCTAAAACTGAAACTTCAACTTGCTTCCAGCCTTTCATTTTTTCATCCCACACAACACGTCTTCCCTTCGTCGGTAATGGAGGCACTTCTTTAGTGTATCCGTAAGCCACCACGTCGTCCGCTTCTAATAATATATAACTATTGGAGTCACCTACTGATGTTGTATATGCTTTAATTTTTGGCATTTTTGTTTTCCTTAAATATTAGGTTTCCAGCGACCGTTAGCGTTTATGTCAGATCTTACATTTGCGATAATCGCGTTAGTAGATATTACGTTATAGCTAATACTGTTATTAGAAGGAGCCGAATTTCTTGTAAACCATACATGCTGATTACTATTAGCATTACCAAATACAGATGCGACTGGTGATTTATCAAAAGCAACTGGGAACTGTTTCGATATTGGTTCTGTTCTGTTTACGTTTCCTGTAACGGTTGTTATATCAACATTAACATCCACGATAGACATGCTCAAAGCTTGCGATCCATTTGCAGCTCTTGTAAATTCTCCGTTCGCGTTTTCACTTCTCAACTCTTCTGGCATCGATTTTAGTTTCCAACGCCCATTCCCCAGATGAACAAATCTCAAACTTTCATGCATAGACGCCATGTTCCCGAATACATCATTTGCATTGGGAAAAGCTTGGTATGTATAAAGCGTGCTAGCTCCAATCTGTCTTGCATTTATACTCATATCGATACCTGACCCCGAATTAGAATGATTAAACTGGACGTAATTACCTAAGCTATTACTTACCCCTCCTGTATTAGAGATTGTTCGAGGTATTACTAACGTAAATTCATAGCCAACAGAGCAACTATCACCAAATCCTGTTATTGTAATATTTTCTGTACCATGACCTGTGAGCGTAATATTAGAGCCAAGTTCTGGAGTTATTGGTAAAATGAACTCAGGATCATTATTAATGATGTTCGATGTACTGATTATTCCAATATTTTCAAGTCCCATTCTTTGATTGATAAGCTCTTTAATTTTATCTAAATCGCTTATTTCCCTTAAATCATCAACCGTTTTGTCATTGTTTATAACTGCTATTTTTTTAACAAAATGTTGTGTCCCAGAACTATCAATATAATCTGTTAACTCATCATCTGTTACAGTAAAGTCTAGCTGCCCCTTCCATTTACTTGCACTTGTAGCGCCAAGCCATGCGTCTACATAAACAAACTGTGGATACTTTTCTAATATAAGGTTGTGATCTGTCGGAAGTTCTATACGTATTCCTGATACATAACCACTACCTGAAGTTACCTTGAAAGTGTTTACTGTGGCACGAGGTACAACTTTAAATCCATCCTTTATAAACCAGCTATTACCATTTATATCCATTGCCAGCTTTCGTGTTAGGTCATCCATTCCATTAAGCCTAGCGGTATAATCTAACTGCCATGTTTCAGGTGATACATTGATATTTGTGAGCTCTGCAATACCGCTATATTCAATGCCAAAATTACGGTTAAGCGTATTGCCAGCCTCCCCCGCTAGAGTTGCTGTTTTTTGCACTGTTGCGATATGACTAATAGCTACTAGCGTGTCATTAACTGATGAATATAAACCTACCCAATTAAATTCAAATGGGCCTGTTAAACTATCTAACACAGTAGAATAAATAACTACATTGTCATTTACACGACCTACCTGTTGCACTATCTGCTGATGTACCTGCTGCTCTAGAGATGGTAATGATTCGTTACGATCTATTGCAATATTGGGGTCTTGCCCTTCCACATTCGCAAAAATAAAAGTATCAATATCTAATTGCTCATTATTTTGCGCCTTTAGTGCAAACAGTCGCTCGCCTGCTAACGTGATTACTTGTGCCATATCATAAATTCCCCTGTTCAGTTTTTGCGATCTGATAGCTTGATTGGTTGTCCATCGCTATTAACTTTTTAGCTGTCAACAAACTAGTATTTTCTACCGCTAAATTTAAATTCTGTTCATAGTCGAAAGTAGTGCAAGATTGATTCAAAGCCATTCTTGCCATCGTTGAGAGTTGATATCGTCTAGTTGTCCTTCCATATTTTCTGCAAATATAATCAATAAGAGCCTGGCGACTCGCTAAATCGCTATCTAATAGCTGTAAGTCTATAATGTCCCAATCAGTCTGACTTAACCGCTCTCCTATATTTATCCACTGCACACCCAGCTTTTTAAACATAAAGTGCCATCCATCTATGCTGCCTGCGCCTTTAGCAAATTTAAGCGCGTACTTAACACGAATCCTGTATAGCTGCTCGGTTTCTTGTGGAATTTGCTCTATATCGCGCTCCCATGCTAATAAATGCACTAAAGCCAGCTCTGCTGTCATTGGGTCAAGTTGCGCGCCAGGCCATGCGAGTATTTCATTAAGCCGTTGCCAAAAAGCTATGCAACCAACCCTAAATTTATCTAGCTCGCTAAGCGGTTTTGCAAGCCAGTAAGGCAACTTAATAAATGCATTCCAATCAATATTAATCATGGTTAGGCATTCCCATTAGTGACTGTAACGCTTGTTAGCCTAGGCACATTATTAGCACTGGTTATATCATTTTGACCCCAGTTTAATGAGTCTAACCCGCTAAACTCTCGGTGTAGTTCTTGGCTTAACCGGCTAAAGCTAAAGCGGCTATTGGGTGCTGTTTTTGTGGCTGCATAGTTGTTGTTTTCTCTAAATGCGCTGCGTATAAAGTTTTCAACATTTTCAATCAGCGCGCTTACTTCTTCTGTAAGTAAGTTGTTTTTAGGGTAAACCGTTACGCTAATTGCATGGTCAGTACCTGGCAGTGCAAATATTTGCAGGTCATCACCGTGGCCGTGGTATCCCTTGGCGTTCACGTGCTCGTTTAAGTCTGCAATTAATTGGGCTGATGGCTCGCCGGCATCTAATAAAATATAAGCGTTTGCTGTGCCCGGGCCTCGCGGTGCGCTGTGCTCGTAAAATATATTGTTGGTATTTAAGCCCGATTTTTCGGTTAATATTGCAGTGTACACTGCATCAATATGCCACGGCGCGGCGGCGGTAAATGCGTTGCGGGTACGGCTTTTTAGCTCTTCGTTTGTTTCGGCATCTGCACCTAGCTCTGTTAACCAGTCGGCATCGTTATTAACGCGGCCAATGCCTGTTACGCTTTCGGGCAAAATATGAAAATACCCTGCACCTAGGTTGTAGTCTTCACCTGCATTTTCTGCAATTACAGGGGCTAAAACACTTAGTTCGTTCTCTTGCATAATAATTTCTGTAGTTGTTTTTACGCGATAAGTTGTACCGTTAATTTCGTCGGTTTGGACTACTGTACCAGCGGGTATTAATAAACTAGGGCCTAGGCTGGCGGCTCTGTAAAATGTAATATTGCCTTTTGCATATTGGTTTTTCTTGCGCGTTAGGTCATGCTCCCACGCCTTGGTTTCTATAAACTCGTCGTCGGTTGCGGTTTGCAAAAACATGTTGGGCAATATTTTATCTATGAGTAATTTATTTACTATATAGGTAGCGGGCCTCGCTATAAGCAACGACACTAAGCGCCAAAACGGTGAGTAAGACGAGTCGTTGGCTATTATGCTGCCTGCTGCGTCAACATCTTTTTTAAACAGGGCAATCCACCCCTCTTCGGTTGTGGGTATGCCTGCGCTTTCAACAATGCGCTTAAAGTCAATTACTGGTGTTTCATTTGCCATTATTGTGCCTCTATGATCAGTGATGAAATAGCGCCAAACTCGATAGTTTTAGCATGTACCCACCACTGACCCTTATTTATATTGTTTTGCTCAACTCTTACTGTGCCTGGCATAATGCGTAAATCATCCTCAACTAGCAGTTGTATTTGTGTTTGGGTGTCGCTAGTTGCGCCAGTTTCTCTATCGCTTACCAGTAAATTTGCAAGGCCGGTGTCTAAAATTGCGTGTACTATGTCTTGGGCTATTACGTCACGATCGGTTAAATACGTTGGGTTATTACCGGCATCTAACACCACGTCGCCATTTTTAATCTGTAAATCGCGATAAATACTCATGAGTGCATCTCAACAAAGTTCATATAATTGGTATCGCCTTTTGCTGGGTTAATAGTCACGCTTGCAATGTGCGTTGATTTCTGTTGGTTTGCGTTACTTATTTTTTGTGTAATACCGCCTTTTTCTGCACGGCTTTTAATTGGCTCAATGGCTGCAATGCTTGGTATTGAATTTGTATTCTGTTTTTCGCTTTGCTCACTTTTAACATTCTCAGGCACAATTGGCTGTACAAATGGCACTACATTATTTGGCGTAGCTTGCTGCTCGTACGGCATTAATGGAGCTGGTGTTTTTACGTTTTCTGGTACGGCTGGCTGAGCAAATGGCACTACGTTATTTGGCGCTGTTTGCTCGTACGGCATTAATGGCGCAGGCGTTTTAACGTTTTCAGGCAAGGCTGGCTGTGCAAATGGCACTACGTTATTTGGCGCTGTCTGCTCGTACGGCGTTAATGGCGCTGGTGTTTTTACGTTTTCTGGTACGGCTGGCTGAGCAAATGGCACTACGTTATTCGGTACTGCTTGCTGTTCGTACTGCATTAATGGTGCTGGCGTTTTTACGTTTTCTGGCACTGTTTTGTCAATCGGCGAAATTTCTGGCGTTATTTCAATATCAACACCGGGGATCAGGTTTAATTTATCTATTATCCAATCCATGGTGTCGTTAAATATGCTTTTAATGCCGCCCCATACACTACTAAAAATACCACCAATAGCTTTAATCCATCCCCATTCGCTCATGGTGGCTTTTAGGTCGTCCCAGTAATAAACAAGTGCGCCAATGGCCGCTATTGCCAAAGTAATACCCGCAACAATTAACCCAATTGGGTTTGCATACATAACAAGGTTTACTGCAAACATTACGGCTCTTAATGCACTTAAACCCGATGTAAGCGCGGCATTTATGCCCGCCCATGCCATTGCACCCACGCCCCATGCAACCATGGCCATTTTGCCCGCGCCCATTATTAACGTAAACAAACCGCCCGCTGCTACTAGGCCAAGTAACGCAACTGCGCCATATCCTATGTACTTAGTAAGCGTTGGGAACTCGTTAGTAAAGCCCACTAAGCCTGTGCCCATATCAGCAATCATGCCTACAAAGTCATTAAAAACAGGCAATATCACCGAGCCCCACGCAGCACGAATTACATACCAACTTTGGCTTAATCGCTCGCTTTGGTCTGTCATGTCCATGGCCATTTTTTCGGCTTGTTGCATGCCGGTAACATCACCTAGGTCATTTATTGATTTTCCTAGGCCGTCAATGTCACTCATAAGTAATTTTATTGTGCCTACGGCCTCAGCTGAACCAAATGCTTTTTTAAGTTCGTCGCCCTCGGCTACGTCTATGGTTTCGCCGTATTTGCCTTTTATCTGGTTTAAAATATCAACCATTGGCAGCATAGCGCCTTGGCTGTCAGTAAAACTTAAATTAAGTGCATCTTGTGCTTTACCTACGCCCGCTAAAAACGACTTATATTTTGTGCCTGCTTCACTACCCGACATAGTCGCTTGCAATGTGCCAAGAATAGCCATTTGCTCGTTCATACCAATACCGGCGCTTGTTGCCTCTGCGCCAATAGATGTAAACGCACTCGACATTTCAGTACCGGTGGTTTTAAACGCTTGTACTGCAGTGGCTGTCATGCCTGTTAATTGCTGTACCCATTCGCCTTTGCCCATGGCATTGGCTTGGTTTTTAAAAATACCGTACATGGTACCCATGTAATTGGTAATAGTGCCTGCGTCTGACTTAGTAGCCGCAGCTAATACGTTGCTCGATAGCGTAAACGCTGATAAGTCAGCATCGTTAAGGCCTGCAATGGCGCTTTGTATGTCGTAGCTCGATTTAACAAATTCGGTAGACGATTTGCCGTACTTAAGGGCAAAGTCGTATGAAGTATCAGTCAGTTGTTTTAGTGCCGATTCGCGCACACCTAACGATTTAACCTCGCCCAATGCGCGGTCCATTTCTATGGCTGGCATGAGTGCGTTTTGTAGTGCATAACCGCTTGCCGCAATGCCCGCAACGCCCGACGCCATTTTCATGGTGCCTGCTTGGTAGTCGTTGGTTAACCCATTTAACCCTTTGCTTATTTTGGCAATAGGCTTGGTAATTTGGTCAATCATGCCAACGGTAAACATTAGCGGTTGCGGTAAACTCATTTACTTGCCCCCAAAGGCTTTGCACACGGCATTGGTTATTACGTTTTCTAGGTTTTCGCGCTGGTTTTTATACAACCAACCAGCGCGGGCTAAGCTTTGCTCGTCGTCATTTTCATGCGGTAATAAATGACGGCGTAAAATAAATAGCTGTTCAAGCTGATTAGAATCAATCGAATCAATCAGCCCGCTTATTTTTTTACGGCAATTTCCAACACGGGTGAAAACTCAGATTTTAGCGTTGATGCAATTTGCAGCTCAGAACCTGGCGACGCTTCAAGCACTTTTTTAAGCGCTGGCTTTTGTTTTTCGTCAATGGTGCGCATTACCATGTTGTGTGACGCTGCAGTCATAGAGCCGCCACGCGCTACTGAGTCTACAAAGTCGCTGTGATCTTGCACTGTCATGTTAAAAGTAAAATCAGTAGCGGCGATGGTTAATATAATTGCTTGTTTCATGGGTTATTCCTTAGAATGAGTAGTTAATAATTTTTGTAACGTTTCAAATCCATCTCGCATACGGCTTTCCATACGATCGGTTAATTTGTCAAAATCTGTTTTAGTGGCGTAGGTTTCGGCCACATGCGTTTTATGGTCGCTTAGCTCTTTGGCCGTGGCTTTGTGGGCATTAAACAAGCTCACTAACAGCGGCACTAATATGGTTAGCACTAAGCTAATAAATGCAATGGCAACCATGAGCCACGTTGCTACTTGGGTCATTTTGCTACTCCTTGCCCTGCCGTTTTTTGCATTAGGTTCATTAATTTGTCTTTATCGTTCGAGCTTTTAGTAGCGCTTAACCAAAATGCAGCGGCGTTAGCTAGCAGCACGAACAAGTTGCCAACCAAATACACTATTAGGTCACGGTTTCGCTCAATGTCGGGGCCGTAAAACAAAGCACCTAATACCGCAGAGAACAAAACAAACAGTAAGATGGTGAGCGTTGACGGCATCCAATGATCTTTATTGTTAGTTCGTGCATTTTGGCGGTCGTTTAAATCCGCTTTGTATTCTTCAAGTGCAATTTTTTGCAGCTCAATATTAGCCTGGCGTATTTGCTCACGCTCTTCGTGTGCCCACTGTTGCAACTTAAGCGCTGCATCAGGGTTATTTTTTAACTCAGCAGCCACCGCTTCTGGTGTGTTTTCTGTGCCTAATGCGCCCGCAATTTGGCTACCAATACTTACCGCTAAACCTACAGGGCCTGTTAATAATGGAGCTACTGCGCCAGCAATACCGCCTACTGTGTTTGCAATTTTTTTCCATTCCATAATTAGTGCTCTGCCTGTTTTAAATAGCTTGCTTCACGCCAGCGGCGCGTTGTATATCGGTCGCCAAAGTTAACCAGTTCGTCAATCATGGCTTGCGTGTTTTGGGTTATGGCCGTGCGCCAAAAGTTAGGGCAACGTTTGGCTAAATTGCCATATTGAAATGCCACCGACGCAATAACGGTTTGCATAGGTTCTGGCAGTTGCTCAAACTTAATGGCTGAATGCTTGTTGTAAGCAGCAACTAGGTAATCGGTTGATTGCTGCTTAACGCATAAATCAATAATGGTTGCTTCATTTTCGTTAATGTTAAGCGGGTTTTGCTTACATGCTTTTAATGCTTGCTCGCCTTTTAATAAGCAAAAACGCTTTAATTTATTAGCAATAGATTCGGGCAATAAGTATTTCAATGCGACTTCGTCGCATTGGCCAATATCAAAGCCAGTGGCAATGGTTACTCCAGATTTAGAATTGGCGGCATCTGGCACATAGCCCACCAATTGTGCGCCGCCTTCTAGCTCTGAAATAAAATTGTAATTCACTTTAATATTGGTCATTTTGCTACTCGCTTAACGATTGGCACGGTACACAGCGCTGCACACCTTTTATGGCTTTTTGCCGCGCTTTTGGTATTGAGTCGCCGCAATCAATGCAATCCGTTGCACTGATCACGCGGCTGTTGTTAAGTCCGTTTAAGCGCTGATCGGTAAATCGTTTTTCAGCGCGTTCCTGTGCAATTACTAGGTGGTCTAGATCATCCATTTACTAACTGCCCTATTGCACTATGTTTTCAATTTCTTCGGCGCGTAAGTACGGCACACCGTTGATTTTTACAAAGTCGGGGTCGGTTACATCAAACGGAATTTTAAACAGGCTGGCTTGGCCACCTTTTTTGTCTATGTCTAAAATATCGCTTAACTTAATGCGGCAACCAAAGGCTTCTACTTTTAGCTCGTCTTTGCTGGTTTTTGCATAAAACATAATGTCGAACGGTTCCATTGCGCGCCAAGCGCCTGCATTTTTTGCTGCATCTGATATAAGCGCAAAGTTACTGGCGTTAACCGATAGCTCACCGCTGGCCGCTACATCTCCATCAACAAAACCATCAGGCACGCCACTTGTTTGGCTCACGGCGCTATTGTCGGTAATAGCCAGTGATGCTGTGTCAACTTGGACCATAATGTCACCCAAGTTCACGTTAAAATTCATTCCAGATAAACGCATGGTTAGTGCTCCTAGTTGCTGCTTAAATCAAGCATGATATTTACGGTAATTTCTTTTGGTGAGTTGTAAGGGCGAACTACCAAGTAAATAACCACCGCTTTGTTTGTGGTCCATACAATATTTACATCGCCCTCTACTGGCGGCTTAATATCACCCGGAAACTGCGTGCCTAAAATGGTGGTGCTTTTGCTCATAGCGCGCAGTGGCTTCATAAAATACGACTTGTTTAGTTCAATGCTGTTTGGCGTTGAATTAAGCGCACGGTTTGCAACACGGCGAATAGCTAACACGCGCACTTCTCGGCTGGCTTTATGCACTGGGCGTAAATGCTCAAGGTATTGGTAGTCACCGCCTGCAGCGTCTAGCGTTTGGGCATCGCTCCAGTAAATGCCCTCAAAATCGCTGTACCACTGCGGTACGCTCATGCGTTTATTTGCTAGGGTTTCTAATGTGGCAAGAGATAGCGGCTCGTTTTCGCTGTCAACCGGTGCCGCGCCTAGGCCTAACACACTGCCAGTGGCTACGCGCATGGGGCTGTCGGCAATGCTTACGCTGCGGTCACATAATCGCCCTGCTAATACGCCTATGTTATTACCGTGTAATTGCGGTACGGGCACCACTAAGTGCGCCGCAATATCGGCTTGCAATGCAATGGTTGCGGCTTCATACGCTGGCCATGTTTGCGTAGCTGCATCAATACCAGGCACGGCAACCAATGCCGATACAAAGCGGCCAAGTTTGGCTTTTAATGATTCTAATTGATCATGAATAGCGGTTAGCTCTGCGCCTGCTATTTGCTCATTACATACCACCACCATTTCAAAGCTTTGTACTTCGTTGGCGCGGTCAATGGCATCAACAATGGTTTCAAGTTCGGCCATTGGGTAAACCGCTGCTGTCCAGTTTTGGCCTGCGTTTAATTGCGCAGCAATAAGCTGATCGCGCAGTGGGCTATCTGCAAAGGTTTTTTCTAAGTCGGTTTTGGCGCCAATGCTAAATAATTGGCTTTCTTCATCGACTGCACCGGCACGGCCAACAAACAAGAAGTGTCGTTCAACACCTTGGATGTCACCTTGCCCTAAATTCAAATTGTTAACTTGCACTTTACCTAGTGACATGTGTTTATCCTCGTTTATTGAGTTGGTTTAATATTGTTGCCAGTTCGCGCTGTACGTTGGTGGTTGTATCGCCTAAAAACGGTCGCGCTTTTACCGGTATTTGCCAGCTTTTACGGCTTTTTTGGCCGCGTAACTCACTTAACACTAATGTGGCTTTGCCATGGGTTAAGCTGCCTGCAATTTCTTTAATAGTGGCGCGGCGGTAGCCTTTGCCTTTTGCCCTGCGTACTTTGTAACCCTCAGCGGCTAACGCCTTTGCTTGGCTTCGGGTACACGGCGCTTTGTAATCTGGTTTGCCATGAATACGCACCATGCGGCTGGCAGTCATTCGCTCTGTGCCACCCTCTTGGTGTAGAGCTGCAACCTTGCCCACCAAAGGTGATTTATGTTTAAGCTCTAAGCGCTTACTGGCTTTTACATAGGGTTCTAATGTTTTACCCATACGTTTAAGCATTTTGGTTTTTTTACCGTCGCTGCGCCCTGCAAACTTTTTACCGTTTACCGTGGTTTGTGTGCGTATGCGTTGGCGCGCAAGCTTTCGCTCAAAGCGGCCTAATTTTTTAAATAGCCTAATGCGTTTAGCCGGCGGTAACGCCAATAGTTGCAATTGCTGCTTAGCGCTTAATGCTTGTTTGCTATTGGGGGTGATCACTAAACTCATGATTGCCCCTTAATATTTACGTCTACGTCTTCGGCAACACTAATTGGCGCAAGCGATACGTAATAACGGGCGCCATTAAATAAAATTGGGCCGTTGTCGGCGGGTATTAGCTCTATGTCGTCAAGTAATTGCACGTCTATCAGTACGGTGGCGTTGTCTTTGCTTACTACGTCTATGTCTATTTCTGGGTCGTCTAGGGCGTAGTCGTCGCGCGGCCAGTTGCTGTCTGTTAAAAATGCAGCAATAAGGGCAAGCAAGTTGTACGGGTTAATTTTGCGATGCGGAAATTTTTCAATGGCAATTACGCCGGTGTGTTTCCACTTAGCAACTAGGTAGCCGTCTTGGCCTTTGTCTTCACCGCTTATTATTAAAGTGCCACGCTCTTGCCAGGCATCTATGTTGTTGGTGTGAATAGCCCCTTTTAAACTGGTGTTTAAAAAGTCGGTTAGTTGCTGTAATTGGGTAATGGTTTGGCTCATAGCGTGTGCACTCCGGCGCGACCAAGGCCAAGCAATAAACGAATGCTGCGGTTAGACTGCGCTAATATGGCATCTTGCTGATCAACGCTATCGGCTTTGTTGTTGCCTGACTCTTTTTGGTCAACCGCTGAAAAGTACCCCATTAAATCGGCATGCGAACGGGCATACACGGCGCCACGGTAAACACTTTGTTGTTTATCGTTAAAGTTAGGCACGCCGTTAGTTAGGGTGAAAGAAACATCCGTGTTCTCTTTCATAATGTATTTAAGTAGCTGCTGCTGCACTTCTAATGCGCTGCGGTTTAATGAGTCGGCTATTACGGTTTCTTCGTAAAACTCAGGTATGCGGCGATGATCACGAAACTCGCCAGTGCTTAGTGCTGGCCAGCCGCTGCCAGCATCTATTTCAATGCTGTTTTGTGCTGTTGCTTCGTATCCAAATGACATACCGTATACCTATTCAATTTGGGTTCAGTGCAGTTAGCGTCGATGCGGTTATTAACGGTCGCCCGTTAAACGCTCGGCTAGTGCACTGGAGGGTTTGGAGCTTTGGCTATTACTGAGCGTTTAACTCGGCAATGGCTCTTAATCTCATGGCTATTTTGTTTCTTACTGTTTTTACTTGTGCGTGTTTATGCAGTTCGGCGGCTTTGGCTAAGTAGCCATCGGCTTGCTGTAAGCGTTGCACATCGCCCACATGCGATGGCGATATATCGCCGTTTTTGCTGCGCAGTAACGCAAGGCCTGCAAACTTGTAGTATTTAGCCGTAACTTGCTCAGGTAATTTCCAATGGTTCGCAACCTTGCTGAACACTTGGCCAAAATACGGCTCAATGCTGTTGCCTTTTTCTGCTTGGGTGCTTGCCCAGTCAAAAACAGTGTCGGCAATAAAACCAGGCCACTGGCGGCGAATGCTGCTAGCCATGGGCTGGTTAAGCTCAATGGCTCTGAAACCAAACTCAATACCGCGAGCGAAGTTGCCAATATCAAACAGCCAAATAGTGCAATAAGCATAAATTGGGTTGTCTTCATTTTGCTTTCCTTTTTTTGCTAAGTAGTCTTCAACAATGGGTAACCATTTTGGCAATAACACATCACGTTTGTGGGTGATTTTGTCGGCGCGGGTTACATAGCTTTTTAAGCGTTTTAAGTCGTCTTCTAATTCAATGAGCTGTAAGTGCAGGCTTGGGGCGTATTGCCCTTTACCTGTTAGGCTTACTTTTTCGAGCTGTTTTTTTGCTTGGTTTTGCTCTTTGAATTGGAGGATTCTTGCGCCGCCGACGGCTTTTTTAGCTCTTCAACCGTGTCTTTTAAATCGCTATTAGCGGCATTAATATCGTCGGCTTGGTAGGCTAAATCGCTGGCAGCATCGCTTGCTTTATCTGCGGCGGTTTTAATTTCACCTGCAGCATTGCTTGCGCTGTCTATGCTTTGGTTTAGCTCGTCGGTTGCATCTTCAACGTTTGAAACATCAACCTGTTCTTTTTCTCTATCAACATGCAGAGTTGGCAAATCATCTTCACAAAAAAACGTAATGTTTTGGTCAACGTATTGTTGCGCGGTTTCAATGGCTTTTGATTCGTCGCAACCTAACAATGTTGCAAGTAACGCAAGCGCCGTTGTTGGCTTTACTTGCTGTTCACCTTGCTTGGCTTTTTCAGCTAGGCGGCGTTTTTTAAAATTAGCAATGGCACTCATGGCACTTACCTTTTATAAATGGGTTAATTGCTAGGCGGTTAACCTAGCAATGTATTTACCAATCGCGATTAAGCGGCTGGTGCTGCGCCAATGTTCATGTTGGCTTCGTCGATTGCGGCGTACGCTTCAAACTCTTCAATTGCGTAGCCTTCGTTACGCCAGTACTTGTCTTCGTACTGCTTACGGTCTTCAACATTTTCAGACTTACGATGTGATGTGCCGCGCTGCGTATAAATATGCAAGTTGCTTAGCATCGTTACTACAATGCGTTTACCTGGGAAGAACGGCGGTGTGTAGGCGCGCATGCCGCCAATATTTTTATCCATTTGCTGAGCGGCCACGCGCTCGCTTGGCTTGTCAGCTTGGTTCATTAGCTTGGTTTGTGCAGTGGCCGTTAAGTCGCTACCAACCAATACAACTAAGCGTGGGTCGTTACGTAATGACGGATGAATAAGCGTATTTTTAAGCTCGGTAACAATGGCGTCTAATGTTTTGTATTCGCCATCTTTAAGCGCTTCGGTTGCGTCTGGGTTAAAGTAAATAGGGTCAGTTACAATTTGGTCTGCCGCATTTTCTTTAACGATTTGATGCCAGCCTTTGTTTACATCTTCGCCCAATGGGTTTGCTACTGGGTCTGATGTAGGGGCGATTGATGTACCATTAAAACCAACGCGCAGCATATCGAGTGCAAAACGGTGCGTTGCGTTGTCGTTCATTTTTTTCATGAACTCATTTTGGTTACCGGCATTACCCCATGCAGATAACAGCGCCCATGTAAGCGCTGAACATGAATCGGTTTCTGTTAACTGATATTTAAAGCCATCAACGCCTTGACCTGATGTAAAACGGCCACCGGCTTTACGACCTGTCGCAATGCCGTAGTTACCTACTTTTACTACTTGGCCACTTAGTTGATCGACTGGCATGGTAGTGATCATGCGCAGGAACTCGACCGACTCTAAAAGCGCGGAACGTAGTTTGGTTTCCATTGGTGCTGTTACTGCAAACTGTTTAGTTACGTCTTCAACACCGAATGTTTTAGCTAGTTGCGTTGAGTATTGTTTTAAAAACCCAGCGGCTATTTGATTTAATTGCATGCGTTATCTCGCTCTGTTATGCATTAATAAAGGTAAACGTGGTTAAGCGCTTGGTTAAACCAGGTCTATGGTTTCGCCGCCTACTGGGTCGGGCTCTTGACCTTGTTGCTCTTGGCTAAGGACATTAAATTTGGTTTCTATGCCATCTACCTTTTTACTAAAGCCGTCTACTTTTTCCATTAGCTGGCTAAACTGCTCAGCGGTTACGCCTGCTGCGGTTTTATCGCTTTCAGGCTCGTCGTCTTTTGGTTCTTCAACTGGCGGGGTTTCTTCGGCTTTTGGCTGCTTGGCGAATTTAGTTTCAAGGTCGGTCACCTTGGTTTCTAATCCGTCAAACTTGCCCATGAGGGCGTCAAACTGTTCTTGTTTCATGGTGTCTTCCTCGGTGATTTCATCTTGCTGATCGGCTGGCTGCTGATCACTAGAAAATAAGCTAAATAGTTGCGCCATTAAGCTTTGTGCTTTGGCTTGTTTGCTATTTGGGGTAGTTGGTTCGCTATTGGTGGTAATAAAGTCACTGTGTTGTAGCGTTTCGAGTTGGCTATATTCGTGATTTACTTCGTTATCACCAATAGAGAATTTCAAGCGGCTGGTGCCAGAACTGGCTGGCGAGTCGGTAACAGCAAGGCCTTGTAAGTAGCAGCGCCCTTCGCTTTTGTAATCGGGGTTTGGCTCGATAGACATAAACAGCTTTTGGCCGTCTTTATTTGCAGCAAGTAGGTAGTCATTAGCGGTGATTTTTACAAACAGGCGTAATTTGCCCCCTTGTTTAGCGGCTTTTACTTCGTCAACAGTGCCCCAGTTTTTGCCCTCACTTGGGCCCCAACTTGAACGAAAATGCTCAGGCCAAATAAGCGCGGTGTATTCATCAACCGAATACGATTCGGCCATTTGATTAATCCATTCTTTTGAAATGGTGCGGCCGTCTACCGTTGCGCCTTCTGTTGCTGCAATTACCCAACCTGATTGTTTTGCCATTACTTGCTTACCGCGTTACTGAATATTTAAACGCAGCATAGCCATAAAAAAAGGCTGAATACATTGGTTATCTTTTTGGTAATTCCTAGATTGGGGTTTTAGGAAACGTGCGGTTTTTTATGCGGTTATAAGCTTATTGTAAACCAATACACTGTGCTCAGTTATCAATTATATGAGCACTTATATTAAGCAATGGCTTATTCATCTGAAATACGCGAAGCAGCAAAACGGCTTTATTTGCGCCACCATACTCCCGACGAAATACGCGCGGAACTGGCGTTACCAAATAACCGTGTTATTTACTATTGGGCCGATAAATACAATTGGCGCGATATGCTGCGCGAAGAAGACGTAGACGAAGCCATTGCACGGCGCATTTTAATACTCACCGACGTAAGTGATAAAACAGGCAACCAGATTAAAGAGCTCGACATGCTGATAGAAAAGCACGTTAAGCTTAAAAAACAGCGCGCCCAGCAAGAAAAAGCAGCACAGGCAGAGCAACCCCACGGTACTAACCAACCCAGTAATAAAAACAGCAGCAGTAACGACAATAAAAAAAGCAAAGGGCGTAAGCGTAAAAACGATGTTAGCCATTTAACCGAGGATGACTTTGGTACTTGGTTCGACTCGCTGTTTGAATACCAAAAAACCATGCACGAAAACTTGCATCAGCGTATTCGTAATATTTTAAAAAGCCGCCAAATTGGAGCTACTTATTACTTTGCAGGTGAAGCGTTTAAAGATGCGGTATTAAGTGGCGACCCACAAATATTCCTCTCTGCTAGTCGCGCACAGGCTGAGGTGTTCCGCAGTTATATAATTGCCATTGCACATGAGTTTTTTGAAATAGAGCTCACCGGTAACCCCATTACTTTGCACACTGCCCACGGTGATGCCGAGTTACGGTTTTTAAGTACTAACAGCAAAACCGCGCAAAGTTACCACGGCCATGTTTATGTAGATGAATACTTTTGGATTGGTAAGTTTAACGAGCTAAACAAATTAGCCAGCGCCATGGCCACGCATAAAAAGTGGCGTAAAACGTATTTTTCGACCCCGTCGACTAAAGCGCACCCTGCTTATACGTTTTGGACGGGTGATCATTGGCGACAAGGCCGCGCAGAACGCGAAGAAATTGAGTTCCCCAGCTTTGATGAATTGCGCGATAACGGCAGGCTGTGCCCTGATAAACAATGGCGCTTTGTAGTTACTATTGAAGATGCCTTGCGCGGTGGCTGTGAACTGTTTGACATTGAAGAACTGCGCGATGAATACAACGCCGATGATTTTAATAACCTGTTTATGTGCATATTTGTGGATGATGCCGACAGTATATTTAAATTCAGTGACCTTGAAAAAGCCATGGTGGATGCCACCCGCTGGCAAGATCACAAACCCAATGCTGTGCAGCCATTCGGTAACCGTGAGGTGTGGTTAGGTTACGACCCTTCGCGCACCCGCGATAATGCCGCTTTAGTTGTGATTGCCCCACCTGAAATAGCGGGCGAAAAATTTAGAATACTTGAAAAGCACTATTGGCGCGGGATGAACTTTTCGCACCACGTAAGTGAGATTCAAAAAATTTACGCTAAGTATCGCGTTACTTATATTGGTGTAGATACCACCGGCATTGGTGCGGGGGTGTTTGACTCACTCACCACACTTTACCCGCGTGAAGCCACCGCCATACATTACAGCGTAGGCAGTAAAACCCGCTTAGTCCTTAAAATGATAGACCTGATTGAGGGTGGCCGACTTGAATGGGATGCATCCCATAAAGATATAGCTATGAGCTGCCTTTCAATACGCCGCACCAGTACCGACTCGGGCGGTGCTATAACCTTTAAAGCTAGCCGTGATAACACCATAGGCCATGCAGACGTATTTTTTGCTATTAGCCACGCTGTTATTAACGAACCCCTTAACCATGCACATAAGAGAAAATCACGATGGACCATGCAGAATTAGACCAAAACGCTGAGCAGTTAACCCAGCAACCAGACGATCAGCAAGGTAAGCAAAATGCGCCCGTTGTGTTTGGCTTGCCTGAGCAAGTAATGCCCGACATGTGGCTAACCGATTACGACTCGCTATTTTATAACGATATGGATAATTACTGGGAGCCGCCAGTTGACCGCCATTTATTAGCCAACTTAACACGGCGTAACGCCCAGCACGGCGGCATAGTGCAAAGCCGTGCAAACATGGCCGCGAGCCGTTTTATTAGTGGTGGTATGAGTGCGCAGCAAGTACAAGCGGGCTTTTTAAACCTGGTGCAGTTCGGCGATGTGGCACTATTAAAAATACGTAATGGCTTTGGGCAAATTGTAAGGTTGTTTCCGCTGCCTAGTTACCGTACCCGTGTTGGCGGTGACGGTGGCGCGGTAGTGCTTGAGCGTAATAGCCAAGTTAAAAAATATAAAAAGCGCGACATTATTTGGGTTCGCCAATACGACCCCGTGCAACAAGTGTATGGCTTGGCCGATTACTTAGGCGGGTTACAAGCCACGTTATTAAATGAAGACGCAACGCTGTTCCGCCGTAAATACTTTTTAAACGGCGCGCACATGGGTTTTATTATGTACGCGACTGATCCGAACTTAGATCCTGATGTTGAAGACGACATAAAAGAAAAAATTCAAGACAGTAAAGGCGTGGGTAACTTCCGCTCGCTGTTTGTAAACATACCCAACGGTAAAGAAAAGGGTTTGCAAATAATCCCCGTTGGTAATTTTGAAAGTAAAGACGAGTTTATGAACGTTAAAAACGTATCGGCGCAAGATATACTCAACGCTCACCGTTTTCCACCGGGCTTGGCGGGTATTATTCCGGCAAACAATGCAGGCCTTGGCGACCCGACTAAATACGATGCCATGTATTTTAAAAACGAGACTAAACCACTTATTAAATTAATGAGTGATGAAGTGGCAAGGGATCCTGAAATTGGCAGTAAATTACAGCTAAATTTTGATTTAGAGCCGAATAGTTAAAAGTTATAAATGAGAAGTCAGGCAACTGACTTCATTCACATTTAAATTCAAGTGACACATTACCAGGCTTTGCAAACCCTGAGTTTGTCATATCGAGTTTTACTGTTTTAACCTTCTTATTTTTCTTATCGCAGAATTGATTCGCTTCAATGTAAACATCTGCTTTAACTCCATCAGGAGGACCAAAACCAACTTGCGCACTTCTTTTGGCAATCATGTAAATTCCATCATCCATAGGTATAACACCAGTACTACTGCAAGCAGCTAAGAATAAGGTAAATAGCACTACAATATTTTTCATATCTATCCCTTTAATTTAAAGTAATTAATAACTCCATAATAAAATAACATCGCTTTAAAATGTTTGTAAGTTATTTGAATTCATTTACAAATAGTTTTTCGCTTTAAATTAAACATAAATAGTTAAATGCTTATTTGTTAAGCACAACGACACTGTATATAATTACAGTGTTTTTTATTACCGATTGGTGGTTATTATGGCGCGGGTTACTTGTCCAAATTGCGAAGCTAAAGCAACAATTACATCACGCGAAAAACAAAGCGCCCATGTGGTTAATTTATATTGCTCGTGTACTAATACTCGCGAATGCGGGGCTACGTTCCGTATTACCCAATCGTTTGATCACTTCTTAAATCCACCGTGTAAAACCACCGCACAATTAGCCGCGTCGCTAATTAAAAACCTACCGAGAGAAGAACAATTAGAGTTAATTGGTATTAGCTAATCAAGTATTACTTTTATAGTCTAATCTGAAAAATGACAGATTATCAGTCTCTTAATACTTTCTTTAGGCCAAAATACAACTCAAAACACCCTGTAAAACTGAATCGCGGTATAAAGTAAGCATCCAACACTAAATAAAATAGGAATCCAAAAGTTAACTATAGCTTTTGCGTTTAATTTAACAGAGCGCTTATTTAATGCACTTTTTAATTCTGAAATAGATCGTTCAAAATTTTCTTCTTTAGCTTCTATCTCTTCTAAAAATATTTGTGGGTCTAAGCAAGTATCTAGCTTTTTTAAACAATCAGCTTTTAGCTCTCTAAGGGCTTCTCCAACATTATATTCTATTGATGACATTTTAGTTTTATGCTTAATTATAGACTCTAGATTATCAACCAAAACATCTTGTGAATTTTTATATCTATCATCACTAACATCAATACTTCTGATTAAACTCGGCAGCTCTTGTAGCATTATGGTTTCACCATAAGAAGAATATTGAGACATACATTCTTTTATATACCTTTTAATTTTCGTATCTACGTTATTTTCAAAATTTTTCAGAATAGCTTCATATTCAGAAACTGATGGAGGCCTAAACTTATCAAACTCCGAAAAATCAAATATCTGATTGCAAATCAACTCACCTCTTGCTTTCGCGTCAGTTATTTCTTGTTGTCCATAATCTTTTTCTATTTTCGTTCGAGCCAGCCTGTCCTCTGAATATTTATGCAAAAAAGAAGCTAAATTATATATAATCGCAACCAATAAAAATAAAGCCACATAGCTCATTTCTATTTTCTGATCATCGGCAAATTTAATACCAAAAATAGACGTTATTTGAAAATCAAGATATCCTGAAATAAAGTACAGTATTGCCGAGAGATATAAAAGCCTGCCTTTGATTGTAAGGGTCTCGTCACTGATGAATTTTGTTTTCTCTTCATAAAAGTGATATGTAAATTTATACTTAAATTCATGCTTCAATGTAATTGCCTATCCTATACTTTTTAATATAACTATTCCGTGGTCTCATTAAGTTATCAGATACTCTTTTTTCAAGCAATTAAAGCCAGTACCCTCTTACGCCATTAAATCCAAGGCCCACCAATCGTTGTCGCTGATTGCTGATGCTTCACCTGCAAGCACTAAGCGGGCTAAATCTAAATCGCCGATTATGTCTGCATGGTATTTTTTAAATTGGGTGTTCGACGGTTCGCTGCGTCCGTCTAGCTCTGCATACATAAATGCTAAGTCGTAAAGCTCGCGAGCATATGCGTAATGTTTTTCGGTTGGGGTTGGCTTAATAGCCGATTTTGGCGCTTGCATGTTTAATTGCTCAAAGCTATGCAGTTCGCGCTCTTGCATGTAGTACACGCGGTTGCCGCTGATCACGTTGCCGCCTTGGTTAAGCGCTTGAATTTGAGCAGGGCTAAAGTCGCTTAACTTGTTTTTACATTTAACCGTGGTTTGTTCGTTATTTGGGGCGTGTTTTTGCGCTTCGCTATTGGCTATGTAGTCAATAGCGTGCTGGCGCTGCTCTTTTTGCTGCGCTTTTTCGTCTAATGTGACTAAATGGCCGTCTTTTATTAGGTAAATAAGTCCGTTATTTTTAACCCGCTTACCTGCTAACAGATCCTTTTTAACGCTTGCGATCTGTTTTTTAGTAAAACCGATCATATCTAGCAATAATTCTTCTGTATGCCCTACAGCTAAAGGCGTACGATTATTCCCACTAGTCCAAGATAGGTCGGCTGCGCCGACGTTGTTAGCATCCTGCCCACCAATTACGGTGGTGTTGTTATTAGCTGCGGTGCCTATGGTTTGCTTAGACCAGGTATGAACGCGAGTCACTAACGTGCAAAGCCCAAAGGTGTCTTCAACGCCTTTTAGGGTTTTAGTAAATTCGGCATATTGGTTGCCGTATTCGGTATGTTGATAGGCAGGTTTAAAACGCGCATCTCGGCCAATACCAAAACCACCCATTAAAGTAACAAAGGCTTTAAAGTCGCCCTTATCGGCAGCTTGGCGTATTTGTTCTAATTGCTCGTTGCCTTGCACTTCTTCACGCACTCGGCGCAACTCGCGCCAAATGGTAATAGAGGGCGATTTTTGAAACTGAAATTGCCTAATGCCCCACGTGCTGGCCCATGCTTTAACCGGGTTAACCGCTTGGGTTAGCTTTTCGCCTGTTTCGGCATCGTATTCATTTGCCAGTGCAAAGCCATCTATATTTTTACTTACATACTTAGCAACATAAGCCGCTGCCCCGCCTGTTTTTTTGCCGTCTTTACCTTCTTTCGCAGGTAACATTTTAATGGCGGTATAACGTGGGCCGCTTGGTGTGTAGTCTTTTTTAGGTTCGCGGGTATAAATACCTTTTGACTTATTTAAACCCCAAATACGGCGCGCTTTTGTGTAGCGTGCGCGTAATGCTTTGCGGTTTTTAAAACGCTGAAAAAATACCTCACGGTCGTCGCGGGTAAAGTAGCGGCGTAGTATGTGGTTAACTTTTTCGTAGTAACGTGCTGGCATCCATAAAAGCATGTGCCAGTGAGTGCAACCGTCGGCATGCGGCTCGGCTACACGAATACCAAAGTACGGTATTTCTTCGCGGTCTAATTTAGCGCGTGCTTGTGAGTAAAGTTTATTTAAATAAAGGCTGGCGTCTTTTGGGGTTGAGCCATCCCAATTATTTGAGTTTGCATGAAAACGACTCGGCGCAGTAATGTTATAAAAGCCACCTGTGTAGCCCATTTCGTCGGCTAGTTCTTCGGTTTCGCGTATGCGTAGCATTAATTCGTTACGCATGTTTTCAGGATTGGCAACACCTGCTTCAACCGCTTTCATTAGCGATATAACATCGCTTTGCTCGTTTACTAATTCTAGGCTTTCTAGGTAGCGCTGCCCACGCTCGCGGTTTGTGGTGTATTCGGCAACCGCTTGTTTAGAACAATACGCACTAATACCGCGGCGTTTAGTTGTTTTTGCCCCTTTTTTATCGGTGCTGGTAAATAAATCACGGCCTACTTCGCCGGTAGCAATTTCTAAATGCTCAAGGTAGCGGCTTCGAATCGTTTTGAGCTTACGCGCCCACCACTTATGATCTTGCGCTTTTAAAAGCGCTACTTCGGCATCGGGTACGGTTAAGTAATCGCCCTTTTCAGCAAACTGCAATTGCACAGTAAACTGTGCGGCGTATTCGTTAACGCTTGCGTGTATGTCGGTTGCATCCCACGTGGGTTGCTCTTTTGCAAGGTTGGCTATTATTTCGGCCACTTGCATTGCCAATACATTTGCATGCTTTTTAGTTTTATCGGCATTAGCCAATATATGCCAAGGCAACGGCATAGCGCTTGTTATTTGCTCAAGTATTTTTAGGCGTGGCTTTAATGTTTTAAGCGTGCGGCGTAACCAGTCGTTAGCTTCGTAATGGGCACGGATTGCTTTAGTGGTTAGCTGCTGCTTTTTATGGCCCGTGTTGTTACCGCTAAAGTCGTAAAGGCCACGGCTAATGTTTAGCAAGCGGCTTTTATATTGTTCGTCGGTTTCGTTTTTACCTTTACCCGCACTTTTTAAGTTGGTGTCGTATTTATTAATAAAACGCTTAGCCACTCGCATTTGCAGTGGCTTGGGTACTTTGCTTAGGCATTGGTAAATAAAGTTTACTTCTTCAACATCGTCAATTGCGTTAATAACCGACATTGCCGATTTAGACACCTGATCGCCAACCTGCTGCTGTAAATTCTGGCTGGTTACAGGTTGTTGCTTTTTTACATTTCGCTGCTTTTGTGCAAACTCCATATTGCTGGCTGTTTGGCGCACAAAGCTGGCTTGTATGCTAGGTGCACGGCCGCTTTGAATAATATCTTTAACAATAAAATTATGAATATTGTTGTTATGCACTTTTTTAAGCGCCGCTTTAGCCGGTGCGCTAATTTTTAGGTTGGTTACATCAATGCGGTGTTCAATACCTTTAAGCTCATCATAAAACCAAGCGTTTGCTTTTTCGCTTGGGTTTATGGGCTCGTCTTTATACCAGACATCACTAGGCGGGGTAATTTTGGCCATATACTGCTTAACCATTTTATATTGGCCGTACGCAGTAAAACGGCTAAGGCCGTTTATTAAAAATGCTCTATGCTCAACATCTTCAACGGCTTTAACCATGGTTAAAGCCGCTGTTATAACGTCAAAACTTACAACGGGCCACATGCTCATTTATGCAAACTCGCATTGCTTTTTATGCATGTTCTCTGCACAGCTATCGCAAAGTAAAAGCTGGTTTAAATCTGCCTGCTCTGCTTTACCCGTAATGCCATTTTCGTCAAACTCATGCAACGATACGCCATCTTCACTTTCACATATCCAACAACGCACTGGTTCTACACCGCCAATCATGCTGCACCGCCGTCTAATTCAAGTTCAATTAGGTCAAAATCACAGCCGCGTTGTACTGCGTCTAGGGTTTCGCTTAGGCGGTCGTAAATTGGCGCGTATTCAATGTAGTCGTCAGCAATCAGTTTGACCACTGGCATAAAGTCAGTTAGGCAGTTTTCGCACTCCATCAACATGGCAATTGTTGGGCGCTTACTTAAATTTTTAATAGTAAAGTTGGCTTGGTCGATAGCATGTTCAACAATGTTTTTAACTAATAGCTGGTTTTTAGGCGCAACTTGGTCTTTGATAGGGTTCATTTTTAGTATTCCTTTGGGTGTTTTTTTTGGGCGTTAAATTACAAAAAGCTCAGGGGCCAGTTCGTAGCCTTTGCAAAATACAAAGTGGGCGTATTCGGTAGAATCGGTTTTACTTGATTTTTCTGGGTCAAAGCCTTGGCGTTTGCTATGCACATAAACGGCGGCAAGCGGTAAGCTTTGCCACATCGGTTTGCGCTTTTGGCTACCTAACCAATTTAGGCGTTGCAGCATAATAACTAAACCGCCCTCTTTAACCATTTCAAGTGCATGTTCTGTAAATGCTTGCGCTTGGTTAAACGGTGGGTTTGTGATGATCATGTCGTATTTACGCGATTCATAGCTGGGGACGTTTAAAAAATTAACGCCTGTTAAGTTAGCGCGTGAATCTTCACGAATATCCCAGCTTTCAACTGTAAAACCCTCTTTTTCCAATACGGCTGGGTAGCTCATTGGGTATTTATCACAACCGCCAGCGCTCGGGTCGAGTACTCTTGGGTATTCATCTGGTGAACAAACCAAAATATTATTTTCAGCAAATGCTGCTAAAAAATCTTCAATTAGCCAATGCGGTGTTACGTAGTAATCATCTGCATTGCGCTGGGTTCCGCGGTTAGTTGAGCTCATGATCAACCCTTAGTAATGGTTAAATGTGAATAGTTGGTATTGGCTTCAACGCGCGGTGCATGTTGCACAAACTTAGCGGGGGCCATGGCGTTAGCGTCGGTAAATGCTTTTACTAATTGCTCCATTTGCAAAATAGCTTTGTGAATTTTTAGGCGGGTATCTGCATCAAAATTAGCAAAGCCGCTTTCTAAATGGTGGCGCTTTAGGCCTGCTGCAAAGCATACTAATGTACGCTCTTGCTCGCTTAGCACTTTGGTATACACGTATTCTGGCGTATGGCGCTCACTGCCCATTAATGCTTTTATCTCAGCTAAGCCTTTTGGTATGTGGCGGCCAGTTACTGCTTTTAATGGTGCTGGGTTTGAGTGGTTAATAGCTGTGTTTGCCATGATTAATTAACTCCTTGCTGGCTGCGTGTTGCTGCATTTAGGTAATTAGTTGCTTGTGTTTTTAACCAGAAAACTGCTTTTTGTATTGTTTGGTACTCGTCGCCATTGCAATAAACTGGCAAATCAAAATCACCAACACGCGCTTGCAGTGCTTTACCGCTTGCGGTTGCACTAATTTTGCAGCTCAACAAGTAGCGGCATTGCTCTTCTAATGTTTTAAAGCTGCTTAACGTTTCTCTGCTAAATGCTTGATATGTAGTCATTGCCTTGCTCCTAGTTGTTTACGCTTTGCCACTCTGCGCGGCCTTGCTCGTAGCGGGTTTGTAAATACGCGCCCAAGTCGCTCACGTTTACCAAAGTTGGTGAACGCTCTGAATCAGTTGCTTTAAAGGTTGGAAACGGCAACTGTGCAGCTTTGGCTTTTTGCTCAGCGGTTTTAGGCTGTATGCCCAAATGCTCAACGCAAACATCTTTAAGCTTTACAATGGGCGTTTCGTAACGCGCCAATAGCGCAAAGGTCATGTTCATACTGCATCGTCCTTGTTTGTTTTTTGGTGATCGGCGAGTAAATCGTCTACCGATACTTCGCCGTTGGTTAGTTCTGAAATACGCGGGATGTATTTCGCAGGAGCTTGGCCGTGGCGGCTGAGCCAATGAAATACAACTGACTGCTTAGTACCTAGAATGTTAGCGAGCTTGGTTTGCCCACCAATTATTTTTACTGCTTTCTTTATGGCTGACATTTTTAATCTCCAATAGCTGCTAACCACTTTTTTCTATAATACGATCTCTTTTATTGGTTTGTAAACCACTATTGGTTGTATTTATAAAAATAAAACCAATAATAGCGATTTGACTAAAACCACTTAAAGTTGTGATAATCTATGGAAACCACACTTAAAGTGTTAAAAATAAATCTTTTGGAGATAATATGGATATTGCAAATCGCGTTAAAAAGCTAAGGAAAGCACTAGATTTAACTCAGCATCAATTAGCTGAATTGGTAGGCGTTGCACAAAACTCGATTCAAAAACTAGAAAAAGGCGACACCAAAAACCCACGAAATATTGAAGCATTAGCGCGAGCTCTAAACTGCACCCCAGAATATTTACAGTTTGGGATTGGTGAAACTCAAGCTGATAAGAAAAGCGCTAACAATAACGTTTCTTTAGGTCCAATAATTAAATCTACTGTTCCATTGGTAAGTTGGGTGCAAGCAGGTGCTTGGTCAGAAATAAACGAAGTGCGCGAATGTGATGCAACGCGCTATATGTGCCCTGTTAATTCGAGCGATAAAACGTTTGCATTAAAAGTACAAGGTGTGAGTATGGAGCCTAAGTTTTACGAGGGTGATTTAATATTTGTAGACCCTGAAGCTGAATGCATCCACGGTTCTTACGTAGTAGCGCGCCTAGACGATAATAACGAAGCCACCCTTAAGCAGCTAATTATTGAAAGCGGCCAAAAGTTTCTAAAAGCAGCCAACCCCAACTGGCCTGAGCAATTAATACCAATTAATGGCAACTGCACATTGGTGGGTAAAGTGGTGTTTGCGGGTAAGTCGTTTTAATTAACTAAACACCAGGCACAAAAAAGCCCGCGTTTGCGGGCTGTTTTTTACTGGCTATTTAAACGTTTTATCTCTTCATCTACTTGTTGCTTTAAGTTTTGGTAGGCTGGTTCAAGCTTCTGTCTTAGTTTTGGTATTTCTTCATATGTACCACGGTTTAAATTTTGAATTACGTGAACAAGGCTTAACTCAAAGTTACTGCAAGCGAGTGCTTCATCATAATATTCACTATTAAGATTGCCTGTATTTTCTACTAACCTATCAAAGTCGCTGCAGATAACATCTAACTGTTTATCATAATTATTTTTTACGTCATAAAATCTTAGCTTATCGCTCTCTTTGAATGGCCCTTTAAACCAATAGTCTAACTCGTCAACTTTTGATTTTAATTGATAAATTAAATCTATTGGTTTTAACTGCTTGCGCTCTTGGGTTTGTTCAATAGGTGCACTTTGTGTGTTGTTACTGGTTTCGGTATTACTACCGCTACTTAAAATAGCAGCAATGGCCAATAGGATAATGCCAAATATAACTGCTGATTTTTGGGTTATGTCTTTATGTGTTTTGCCTTTTGATTCGGCCTTTTCTCTGTTTGTTTTGTTTATTTTGTTAAGCACTGGCGGGAAGAAAAACCCAGCGGCAAACATACAAATTACCCCTGATAGATGATCGCCTAAATCAAAATACATTATTACCGAGATAAGTGATAACACCCCTAGTACCCACGTTCCGACCTTGATCATAATTATTCCTTTTATTTTCCGTAATATGTAGGTTTATACATTAATTTATAGCGCACTTTTTAACAAGGCGAACCAAAATCGAATACGATAAATATTAAAAAAGTATTAGATAAGTATTAAAAATGTATGAAATTCATATTATTTCACTAAAAACACAGAGATATATAACTAAATAATCTATGCAGCACTGGCGTGCTACGGATGGCGATTCACAGCTATTCAAGGCAACTCACGGCAATTCAAAACAACAGTTTTGTTGTAAGTGACGATGCCGTCAGTTATATTTATTACACGGTAAACATTTAAACAAATGTACATTTGTGTATTTGTATAAGTCCATTATTAGCATCTTACTAAGGAGGCTTTATGTGGAATAACATTAGAGTGTATCTTGCTTCTGTTTTAGCCCCAGGTGTAGAGGAAAGCAAAAATGATCAAATCAAATTGATAATTGACAGAAACCTCTCTTTTAAAGTTGATATGGAATCGTTTAGAGATAGCACAGAAGTTAAGCGACAATTAAGATTGTCTGCTGAAGAAAAAAGAGCTTAATAGCTCTTTTTTTTTATCAAAAGGATTTTTATGGTCAAGCCTACAATTGTTTTTATTCTGCTAGTTTCTATTGCTGGCTATATTTACCAAAAAAGATGTCATTTTACTTATATCCGATTTAACAAATCTAATGGTTATCATACATTTTTGACGTCTGCAGCCACAGGCGGAGGCCTGTTTTTACTTTCTGCCATAATACTTGGATATTTTTTTCCTTATAATGATGAAGTGTTAAACTCAAATATCTTGACCTCTTCGCTTACTATTTTTTTTAAAACTATTGCTCCTTCAATTACTCCTCCTGTTTGGTTTGTAAACTTCACTCAGATTTCTATATTCGCTATTATTTTATCTTTTTGTATACCCTTTATACTTTCTGGCTTAGCAATGCTGATAACTTGGAGTGACTTAGATACTGTAAATAGAGGAGCTTTTAGGAAATTATCCGATACAGATGACACTCCTGAGTTCACGTCAATATATTTTGAAAGCTGTGAATATGGTTTACCCATTGCTTTTACTCTTACTAATAGAAAGGTTTATATTGGATATATAATATTTGGTGCAAAACATCAAAATGACATCATGGTTTTACCTTTGAAAAGTGGCTACAGATGCACTGAAGAACTAAGATTAGAAATTGTTACTGACTACATACCTGTAGTAAATTATATAATTAACAATGAAGGAACCGTTGATGTAGATAGGTTTTTAGTTGCCATACCTGTTAGAGAAATAGCTTTTGCAAGTCTGCATGACTTTGGCTACAAAGATTTATTTAACAAACACGAAGTGCCTAAAAAAGAAAAGGGACTATTAAAGAGGGTCGGCTTAATTTAATAACCCGCCTTAGCGGGTTATTTAACAAGTTTGAATATGGGACGTTCTTGTGCGGGTGGTAAGTTAGTTGGCTTTTTAAGTGCTTGGTTTCTAAACATAGTGGCGCGTTTGTGTACCACGTTCATTGATTCTATTTTACCCCAGTTATATGGCTGCTCTATTGTGGCGCCTAAATCTATGACTATTGAGTAGGCTATGCCGTAATCGTCTTGGTGGGCTGCCTGCTGTTAGTATGATGAATATAGCGTTGAAGGTGTTGTTGGCCAGTCGATTAGGTTACACAAAGCGAGTAATTCATTGAGTTAAGCTTTTTCATTAGAGTAAGACCCGCTAAGTGCAGTTTTTGAAAATTCAATTAATGTATTTGATGTACTTTACACTTAATAGATATGTTAGCCCCAATCATAATACCTAATATTGCACCCGCAATATTTTCAATTGGCATACCTGCAAAACGTATACCTAGTAGCACAAACACCAAGCAGACAATAACACTAAAATTAACGCGACTTGTTCCTATAGTCAAAAATACTACTAAAAAACTAAACACAAAAAGGGCGGTAAACATTCTCTCTCCAACATTTGAAATAAATTTTGGATTTATTAAGCCAATAAGCAGCCTACCATTCAATAAAAAGGTCACTATTTATCAAAAAAGTTCATATTTGGAATATTTGGAACACAAAAAAAACCGCTAGTTAGCGGACTTTGCTTATAAACCTTTTTCTATTTGCTCTTTCGCATAATACTCAAATGCTTTTACCTGCATCTCACTCCAAGACCCATAATCAGTATTTTGACTTATATAATTGTCCCACTCATCGTCAGGTATTGCTTTAAAGTCTTCTACTGTTTCAACAGTGAAAGGGCTGTTGCTTAATAGTTCATCAAAATTTTTATATTTAGAATGGCTAGATACAAAATTGTCATTCATTAACTCATCTAGTGTTATGGATTTTTTATTGCCTAAATCTTCTCGATTTTTAGATAGTTTTTTCAACCCACTGAAATCACTTTTTACGGTCATTAATAGTTCCTTTAAATTTAAGTAAAAACTTAGTTTAGTTGGGAAAGTGGTTTTAGCAAACTTTACTTACAAAAAAGCCCGCTAGTTAGCGGGCTTTTTTATTTTTATAAAATTGACAATAATTAAGTCATTGCTTCATTTAGCATTTCAATAAAAGCTTGGCAATCGCCTAAATAGTTAGGGTAAGCATCCCCTAATGAGCTTATATCTTTTGTGGCAACCATTAAAGTATTAGTATTTTCCATACTTGAAACTACTTGCTCGATATTATTATAAATCAACATAGCTTTATGTTCATTATCGTATGCTTGTTCAGCAATAACTTTTATACTTCCTTTTTCCAATCCAATAACTACAATATAATAACTATTTTGAGAGCTAGTATTAAAGTCTATTTTTTCTGATACCAGCTTAAAACTTTCAAGTTTATTAACGGCTTTAACTTTATTGTTTAAGTATTTCAACTTATTTTTTATTTCTGTTCTACGTGAATCCGTTAATTCATTACAACCTTCGTTACCAGCTATAACATCACTCATGAGGCTTAAAAGCTCTTCCCAATGAATTTGACTCCGATTCTTTTCATCATCAGGTCTATGCGAAAGAGTCTTAATTTTGACTCGTTCAATTAAGTCTATCACTTCAACTGTTGTAGCCCATAAATGTTGAACACGAGTTCTTAACTGTGCCTCAATTTTTAAGGTTTTGTCAGATGTTTTAAACTCAAAAATGATGTGAAGACTTCGATAGCCACAGTCATTTCCTTTAGGATTCTCTATATAATTATCAATGTCTTTTATTTTTATATTAGATAACCTATCAACAATTATTTTAATATCTTTTAATGCATCGTATAGATATTCAATACGCTCGAATATTGCTCGACAGCCACCAATGTCATTCATATTTGTTACACAAGTTTTATTCTCACTTACTCCATCTAGAGAAAGTCTAGTCAACTTGTCAATAATGGTGTCTAACCGCTTCAGTCGAGCAACAACCTGTGTACCTTCACAGCTATATCGGCTAACAATTTGTACAATACATTCTAAAGGCTTCTTATGTTCAGTACGAAATGATTGAATTTTTGCTCGTGCATCTTTTAAATCGCCTTCGTTTTTTCTTATCTTTCTACCAGCTTTTTTAACTTGGTTTTTAGAAATTACAACATCGTGTGACTCTTCAAAATCAGAATTAAAAAGTGTTTCAAAATCTAATTCTTCAGAAACTGCATTTGATGGGATATTCGGTGGTGAATTGTCGACTCTGAAGTCGACAATCCTTTTAGTACTTGAATCATTTACAGGCAAGATGTGTGGCCTGAGCTCTTTATTTTGTTGTAATGCTGCTCGATGATTGCGTCTGGTATTAATCTGTTGTTGCTACCATCCCAAACAATATGCCAAGGACTTCCTTCTCTATGTGTAAGTTCAACTAATTGTGGGCCACTATAGTCTCCTAAAACAGAAACTATATCGCTTATAATTTGTTCACTTTCACCATCGAGTACAACAGGATTACTAGCATCAATGGCCTGTGACCCAAAATGTTTAAATTGAAAATATACTGATGGCACTACAGGTCCGTATTGCCAAGCATGAACATCTTCGATAATTAGCGGGCGCTTATAAATACCTAAAGACCAACCATGACAAACATAAGTTAATTTTTGGAGCTGAAGATTAGTAAAGCGCTTACCTTGTAAAGCAGCATGCTTTAGCAAGCAAAAGGCAACATCAACAGCACTGTATGTGTGATAAGCTTTCATCTTTAATAATCCAAAATAAATGAGAAATGATATAGTGGCCATTCGCCACTAAGAATAAAACTTGTACAAAAATATACTAGCATGAGCTCTGTAGACTAACAAGATTTCGTATTTACTTTAAGGCTATGAGTTATTCGTTTTAGCAATTACTCTAAGTAAATCTTCTAGGTACCATCATAAAGTAATAGACCCCCAACAGTCCCCCTTAATATGTCGAGTCCCCCCAATGGGCACCCTTGCACTACTAAACCCCTTTAAATACTTACTTATCAGTCCAATCGAGCATGGGGGCAACAGAAAAGCGTCGATTTAAAGTACGTTTATCCAAAATGTAGTCCTCAAAAATTTATAATTTAAGCACAGCTTAAAAGGCGCTGCATTTTACACAAAAGCCCCATGCGCAGCAATATTAAGCAAACACCTGCAAGCCAAAGTATTGTGCGATACCATTTAAAATATTCGTTACTGCGACTGAGCTTAAAATTAACCCCATAATTCGGCTAATAATACTTGCCCCACTATCACCTATTATTTTATGTACATGCGTAGCAAGTAATAACAAAATAAGTACCACCACTAAAACGGCCAGCATCATTGATGAGGTAATCATTTGTTCAACCCAAGTATATTCTTCATTACGCGTCATTAATACCGCACCTAACATAGCGCCTGGGCTTGCAATTGAGGGTATAGCCAGCGGAAAAATAGCGGTTTCAGTGCTATCGCGAACACTTTTAATTTCAGCTTCGGGTTTACTTTCACCAAACGTCATGGAGAGTGCAAAAATTAATAAGATCAACCCACCGGCTATTTGAAATGCCGATAGTGGAATCTCAATCACATTGAGTAATTGCTCACCGGCAACCACAAAAAATAACAGTACTAAAGCAGATACACCCACTGCTTTAAAAATTACTTTACGCTTAAACTTGTCGTCATCACCCCGAGTTACGGCGATAAAAACCGGAATTGTGCCGATTGGATCGATAACTGCAAAAAAGAAAATAAATATGGCTAATAGTTCATGCATTAATGAATACCTTTTCACAAAAGCGGTTAATAAAACGCTGCAACTACAATACAGTATGTTAGTATATCACGGCAAAGTAAGGATGAGAGAAGATGAATATAGAATCACTCGTAAGTAAAGCAAAACAAGTATGCGACAACCGTGGTGCGCGATTCACACCTATTCGCGAAAAGGTATTTCGTTTATTAGCAAGCGCTCAAGGTGGTGTGGGTGCATACGATTTGCTAGAGCAATTAAAAGTCACTGAAACAGGCGCAAAACCTGCGACAATTTATCGTGCTTTAGACTTTTTAGCAGAACTCGGTTTTATTCATAAAATTGAAAGCACTAATGCATTCATGTTGTGTCATCACTTTGATCATATTCATCCTGTTCAATTACTAATTTGCGATACATGTGGGTTTGTTAAAGAGCTGCATTCAACAGTAATTTCACATGAGCTCAATAACTTAGCAGCCGAAAGTGGCTTTGTAGTTTCTGGGCAAACCATAGAAGCACACGGTAAATGTGACGCTTGTCGAGCATAGCTGAGCGACTATAGCTATACTTTACGTATACCCTCTATCAGTACCAATTTAAGGATATATAATATGAATGTAGAGTTCATTAATCCCTTTTTATCTTCTTTGATGAATGTATTGAGCACCATGGCTCAAACTCAGTTAAAACCAGGTAAACCTCGCATTAAAACCGATGAAGTAGCCTGTGGTGATGTATCGGGATTAATTGGTATGGTTGGCCCCCAAACTCGCGGTTCATTTTCAATAACCTTCGACGAAAGTTTAGCGCTGACTATAATGGAACGTATGTTAGGTGAGCGACCTGACAGCGTAAATGAAGAAGTCACTGACATGGTCGGCGAAATAACCAATATGGTCACCGGTGGTGCTAAAAACCTATTAGGTGAAAAAGGCTATGACTTTGCCATGGCAACCCCCATTGTTGTGTCTGGTAAAAACCATACTATTACGCATAAAAGTGACGGCAAAAAAATTATTATGCCATTTACCAGTGATGCAGGTAATGCAAACATTGAAGTGAGCTTCGATAAGCTATGAGCTGGTCGCAAACCACGATTACATTAAAGCCTCGCTCGCGGGGCTTTCACTTAATTGATAACGACATACTGACTAAACTCCCACAGCTGAGCCAACTAAAAATAGGGTTATTACACTTATTTATTCAACACACCTCTGCCAGCTTAACCATTAATGAAAATGCCGATCCGACCGTGCGTATGGATATGGAAAGCCACTTCAATCAGTTTGTACCTGAGCGCCAGCCTTATTATCGTCATGACTATGAGGGCGATGATGATATGCCTGCTCATATTAAAACCAGCACTTTAGGTTGCGAGTTAACGATACCTATTAATAATGGTCAATTAGCGCTGGGGACTTGGCAAGGAATATACTTAGGCGAACATCGCGACCATGGCGGGGCTAGGCGAATTATTGCCACTTTGCAAGGCGAAACGTTTTAGAGCTAGGTTTTAGGTTTTAGGTTTTAGGTTTTAGGTTTTAGGTTTTAGGTTGATACGACCCCGATAAAGTAGACACGGGTTTTTAATTCATTAACTCGTATTGCATGGGACTCACATTTCCTAGCGTGCCATGCATTCTTACTGAGTTGTAGTAGTTTTCGATATAAAAGCGA
>Ga0098059_1000234_pt1 | contig 41045 bp, 34 predicted proteins | sample 20_taG_FD_92580 | JGI IMG/M metagenome (GOLD analysis project Ga0098059, IMG submission 92580) | Marine viral communities from the Subarctic Pacific Ocean - 20_ETSP_OMZ_AT15318 metaG | ecosystem: Environmental > Aquatic > Marine > Oceanic | place: Subarctic Pacific Ocean | collected 2015-01-19
ATGAGGCTGAAGGGTGCTAACACGAAGGATCTCAAGTGAACGCACTGCCCAAAGCTAGATCAGGGTTTGAGACCCTTCGCAACCGATTAAGTGGCCTTAGTAGTACTCATCAGCTCAGGGTGACAGCTTTTTTTGTAAGGTTGGGCCTTCAAATGAGTCATAAAACTATGGCGAACATTTATTATGTATATATACTAAGCAATTATTCAAAAATGCTTTACATCGGTGTCACTAACGATTTAGAGCGTCGTGTCTATGAACATAAAAACAAATTAATCGAGGGTTATTCAAAACGGTATAATCTTTTCCAATTGGTTTACTATGAATCTACTCATGATATTGGTAGAGCAATAGAAAGAGAAAAACAACTAAAAGGCTGGACAAGAGCAAAAAAAGTGAATTGAATATATAAATCGAATCCTTTTTGGTATGACTTAGCAGCTGATTGGTTTTAAAAGCTGTCATCCTGAGTAGGAAAGGCTGTAATGAGGCTGAAGGGTGCTAACACGAAGGATCTCAAGTGAACGCACTGCCCAAAGCTAGATCAGGGTTTGAGACCCTTCGCAACCGATTGCCCTCGTTCCCAACGTCCTCGTTGGGAACGCATTATAAAAGCTCCAGCTTCGCTAATAGCGAGGTAATTTCATTCACTTACCCAACATCCATCTATAAATATCCCCCACCGGGCTATATGACAAAGGCAGGGAACAAGCGATTCACTCCACCAACCGGATTAAACGCTTCGTGCTACTTTCCACACTGCAATACTACCCCCAATGATAAAACAAACACCTGCGATCCAATCACCGAAAAAGATTTCACCCATACCATAAAGGAAGAATAAAATGCTCATTAATGAGATTACCACATTAATTAAGGCTGGTTTTAAACTATCATGCGAGATGATGCCATTCGAAAAAGGTTTCCATCCTTTACCCATGGGACGAACTTGAGCAAAAAAGGCCGTCAACGTCTCATCACTTTCGGGTTTAGTCACAAAGGTAGCGATGAGCCAAGCAATAGTGGAAATAGAGGTCGTGAAGATCATTCCATTTTCGAAGCCAAATTCAAAATACTTGGCAATGAGAGCTCCTATAAAAGCCACAATCATAGCTGTGATTTCACTCCATGCATTGATTCTCCACCAGAACCAACGCAATAGCATAACCCCACCAATACCTGCACTTAATGAGAGAATAAACTCCCATCCACCTTTTACTGAATCGAAGTAGTACGAGACAACAATGGCGATTCCTGCCATTGCAATAGTGGCGAGTCTTGAGATAAACACATAATGCTTCTGAGCTTTTTCTCTGGATTCAAACTCTTCTTCTTTTTTGATGAATCGCGCATAGAAATCATTGATTACGTAGCTCGTTCCCCAGTTTAGTTGAGTAGATATAGTAGAGACAAATGCGGATAAAAATGCTACGCATAACAGTCCGAACCAGCCAACGGGAAGCACTTCAGCCATCATCATTGGGTAACCGGCTTCTTTGTCGGTTAGCTCTGGGAATACCACTAACGAGACGAGAGCTACTAAAATCCACGGCCATGGACGAATGGCATAGTTCGCAATATTAAACAGTAAAGTACCACCAACAGCGTTGCGTTCGTCTTTAGCTGAGAACATACGCTGTGCAATGTAGCCACCACCTCCGGGTTCCGCACCGGGATACCATGCCGCCCACCAAGCCATCCCCACCCATATTAACGCAGTTGTCAACATTATTTTAGGGTTGGTAAATGGGTTTAAGCTTAGAACATCAAAATCTGTAATAGCCGTAAGCTGTGTTTGTAAGGCATCTAAGCCACCTACATGATCGACGGCAAAAAAGGCAAGGGCGATGGAGCCAATCATGGCAATGAAAAACTGAATAAAGTCGGTTACAACCACTCCCCATAGGCCCGATATAGCAATATAGATGGCCGTCATTGCATACAAAATCAAAATAATCTGCCATTGATCGGCGCCAGTAATAACAGACATCACTTTGGCCATTCCTACCGTAACCCACCCCATGATCACACAGTTGAATGGAAAGGCGAAATAGAGCGCTCTAAATCCTCTTAAGAAACTAGCCGGTTTGCCGCCATAGCGAAGCTCAATAAATTCACAATCGGTGAGTACATCCGCTCGCTTCCAGAGTTTAGCGTAAATAAAAACCGTGATAACCCCCGATATCATCCAGCTCCACCAAAACCAGTTACCAGCTACCCCTTGTGAGGCTACTAATCCGGTTATGGCTAATGGGGTGTCGGCGGCAAAAGTAGTAGCTACCATAGAAACCCCTACTAACCACCATGGCAGGTCTTTGCCACCAGCAAAGTAATCGTCGAGCGACTGCTGCCCTCGTTTTTTGGCAATCCAAGCCACTACAATTAAAAGTACTACGTACCCTGCAATTACTACATAATCCAGATTTTCAAAAGGCATTCTATACTCAGTAAGGCATTATTAATTTCGTAACCAGTCGAGTATACTGAATTATTTGGATTGAGGAAGCCTAAGTTCTAGCCACTTAATTTGAAGTTTCTTCTACGTGTAAAGGGGTTTTTTCCTCTTGGTTTGAATCGCTTTGCATGGCATCTATACTATGGATTGCCCATGGCATAGCTTCTAAACGTTCTTTTTGGATTTGATTTCCAGTTACAACACAAATCCCATAATTACCAGCAGCCATACGGTCTAGAGCAACTGTGATTTTCTCTAGCTTTGCTTTCTGTTTCTCAATAAGAGTGTATTTGGTTTCTCGTTGTTCTTCATTAGAACCCAAATTTCCCTGGTGGTGGGCAGAGGAGGATGTGTTGTCGCTCAAATTGCTTTCCAGATCCTCCAAAGATTGCTCTAACTCTTGAATCTGTTCATCGGCCTTTTTCTGTTCGTCGAGTAAGGCTGATTTAAAGTGTTCAAGTTCTTCAGAGGTAAAAGGACTGTTATTGACGGGTGCTTTTTGATCTGACATGTTAATCTCCTGATTAAATTGCGTTTATACGTTTAACAGAAGTACGACTTACATCATTTCAATAATCAATTTGGCCAATTAAAGTGGTGGATTCCACAAAAGGCAACTGCTGTACTTTATCCATGAGTTCAAACTCATTCCCAGCTTCTGCTTTCAAGGTAACCGTACGTGGATTGTTACGATAGATCACATAAGCGAGATCATCAAATGCCCGTAGAAACTCACGAAGCTTTGATTGGTTGATCGAATAGTCGAATTCAATAAAAATTGAAGCAACATGATTTGAATCCATACTCCTGATGTTGTCTTGTTGCTCTTTAATTAAAGCCTCAAGGTTGCTAATTGTTTCGAAATACTCACTCACCCCATTTTTAGTCTTGGGCATGTACACCGTTGCACTTGGATGAGCATGAAGAGCACGAAGCGTAGAATCGGAGGGGTTATTCACTAAACGGATGACCAACGGCTCGATGTCTAATTCAAGGATTTGAATATCGAGCTCAGCGAAAGCTTTTGCAGTAAAATCTGGGCTCACGGTATCAGCTAAATACGCCACAAACTTACCTTCCACAAAACGAATACCTTTATTCTGAAGATCTTCTAAAGCACTGTCGTCGATAACCTGAGCTTGGGATGAGATGCTCAGGAATAATAATGGTAGGAGTAGAACGAATATTCTCATGACCTTTTGATTGAATTTCATTCGAAGGAGTTCGGAAATGAATGTAGGTAATAAAGCTTAGTAAACCGTATTTTCAAAGTCTGAATTTAAAAAGAATAGACTATGTCAGCTACGGCCTCAGCCGATTCACCCATTGTAAAAGAAGCAAAGCGAAGAAGAACCTTTGCCATTATTTCTCACCCCGATGCGGGTAAAACTACTCTTACTGAGAAGCTATTGCTTTATGGTGGAGCGATTCACGAAGCAGGTTCTGTTCGTGCACGTAAAGCATCCCATCATGCGGCATCCGATTGGATGGCAATTGAGAAGGAAAGAGGGATCTCGGTTACTTCATCAGTAATGCGATTTGAGAAGGATGGGATCAAGTATAACCTACTGGATACACCGGGTCACAAAGATTTCTCTGAAGATACCCTACGTACTCTAGTTGCAGCCGATAGTGGTTTGATGGTTATTGATGTGGCGAAAGGGGTTGAGGAACAAACCGAGAAGCTATTCGAAGTATGTAAGCTTCGAGAAGTGCCTGTAATCACCTTTGTAAATAAGTGCGATCGCCCCGGTATGGATCCACTGGAAGTGTTGAGTAATATTGAAGCCAAGCTAGGAATCGAAGCCGTTCCAGCAAGCTGGCCACTAGGGTATGGGCAGAAATTCCAAGGGATATATGATGTAATTGGTGGCAAAGTTCATGTGTATGAGAAGGCTGATCACGGGGCTAAAAAAGCCATCACCGAAACAATGGATGTTGAAGAAGCTCTAGCTCAGAGCAACCTTTCAGAAACGGAGAAAGAAGCCTTTCGTGAAGAGGTGATGTTGATCGAGGATATGTATCCAAACATGGATAAGGACTTGTACAACAGTGGTAAAGTGACACCTGTATTCTTTGGTTCGGCGTTGAATAACTTTGGGCTGGATGTGTTTTTGACGTACTTCCATCAACTGGCACCATCACCACAAGGGTATGAACACTCAGAAGGTGGAACTCGCGATGTTGGGGATGCATTTTCGGGCTTTATCTTCAAAATGCAGGCAAATATGAATCCGGGCCATCGCGACTGCGCGGCTTTCATTCGTATTGCTTCTGGAAAATTCCAGCGTGGCCAAAATGTCGTGATCGCGAATAGTGGCAAGAAAATTAAACTAGCTACGCCACATACATTAATGGGTGATGACAGGCAGTTACTAGAAGAGGCTTTCCCAGGCGATATAGTATCGATCTTCAATCCCGGTGATTTTAGAATCGGAAGTACGATCTTTGAAAAGAAGAAAGTGCGATTCGATGTTATCCCGCTTTTTACTCCCGAACATTTTCAAAAAGTGGCGACCAAAGACCCTTTCAAGAGAAAGCAGCTACGGGAAGGTCTAAAGCAGTTATCTGAGGAAGGGGTAGTTCACGTATTTGAAGTGCCAAACGGCGTAGGTAACGAATTGCTTCTTGGTACAGTGGGGGTGCTACAGTTTGAAGTAGTTGAACATCGTATGAAAGAAGAATACAGTGTGGAGCTTGTGAAAACACCCGTGGCCTATTACTGTGCGCGTTGGTTGCCAAACGACAATGATGAGGTTATTGAAAAGCTCAATGCGAGCTATTCAACGCATGTTACGCAAGATTTAGAGGGCAACCCGATTGTGCTACTCGATTCTATGTATGCTTTAAACCAAGCGGAAGAAAAAGTTGGGGCTGAAAACTTATTCAAGTTTAAGCAAGGGTAATTAATTCTTTTACTTTCTCATGGTACCAGCCCCAGAGGTTTTACCGAGCAACCAGTCAAACAACCAAGGTCGTCATCCTTTTAGATGTTAGGTATTTTCACCTCGTTCACAACGTCCTCGTTGGGAACGTATTCTAGAAGCTCCAGCTTCGCTTAAAGATATATATTTTCAATGGTTTAACCACCCCTCCCACCAACGACGTCATCCTGAACAGCGATCCGCCAGGATCTTAAGTTGGCTATGGTTGTGCGTAAGGGTTGTTGCACGAAGCGTTGCTTTAGATTCTTGCAGTGCAAAGAGCTTCCCCCTACAGATCCTGAATCAAGTTCAGGATGACACATTAATTATAAGCTGAATCTTGTAATAAACTTTGTCACTTCGAGTGTATACGTGAAGTCTAGAGATCGAAAACAAAGCTGCTATTTAACTTATATATCCAACCAAAAAAGCTGTCATCCTGAGTAGGAAATGCTGTGATGAGGCTGAAGGGTGCTAACACGAAGGATCTCAAATGAACGCACTACCCAAAGCTAGTTCAAGGTTTGAGACCCTTCGCAACTGATAAAGTGGCCTTTGTAGTATTCATCAGCTCAGGGTGACAGTATTTTTTTGTAACCATCTCTACCAACTGATAGACAGGATCTTTCTTAGGCCTCTGAGCCACAATCACTTTCTCCTTCCCCTTTTGTGTGGACAAAAGGGGAGCAAAAGCCACCGGCAGGAATTGCACTTAAGCTTGTGGGCAATAAAATTAATTCGTTACTTCGATAAAAACACAATTCTGCGCATTTGAGATAGTTGGCGGAGAATCATAACAAGGAGTCAATTTGCAAGTTGGGATTTTAGGTAGTGGAGTTGGAGGTTTAAGTACAGCGATTGCATTAAAACAAGCTGGTTTTGAGGTTTCTATCTATGAAAGACACTCAAAGCCTACAGAAATAGGAGCAGGTATTGTTTGTTGGCCAAACTCTTCTTTTGTACTAGAACAGCTTGGGGTGTTAGAGCAAGTGGCAAAGGTGTCAGGTTCATTAACCTATATGAATCGATTTACGAATGATGGAGAACCTATTGGTTCACTAAATATACATGAGCTTAATCGACTAATGAAATACCCAAGTTATTCCATTATTCGCAAAGATCTGATGAGTATTTTGATTCAAAGAGCCACTGAATTAGATATCAAGATACATTACGGTTTTGAGGTTGTTGATTTAACAAACAACACCTCCGAAACTATAGCTCATTTTAGCAATGGCGAAAAGCTTCAACCAGATATTATAATTGGAGCTGATGGGCGTATGAAATCAATAGCTAGAAAATTTGTCAATGGCAGTAACCAGCCCGTCTATCAAGGATTTATAAATTGGGTAGGTGTATATGAGTCCCGTTCTGCTGATTTTTCAGAGCTTTCTGTATCTGACTATTGGGGTATTGGCGAGCGTTTCGGAATAGTTCCAGTGACTAATAACAAAGCTTATTGGGCTGGTGGAATTGTCTCTGAGACAATGGATGAAAAGCTCCCTAATCATTATAAATCAGAGCTACATGCGATATTTAAAGATTGGCCTGATCTGATTTATAATATCATCGAAGAAACCCCGCAGTCTCGGATCAATAAAATATATGTCCACGATCACGACCCTATTGATGTGTGGTGCAAAAGTAATGTCATTTTATTGGGTGATGCTGCACATGCTGCTTTACCTACATCGGGGCAAGGCGCTTGTCAGGCTCTAGAAGACGCATGGCATTTAACAAAATGCTTAAAAGAAAATATCGATGATATACCCAAGGCGTTTACACAGTTTACTGAATTGAGAAAATCAAAAACATCAGGGATGATACAAGGTGGCCGGCAATTGGCATCATCTATTTTTAATCAGGATGTAGAATATTGCAAAAATAGAAATCTAGCTAGCAAGAATACCAATTATCATGATACTGTTGTAGGTATGGCAAAAGGTTGGTCTAGTGGGTTACCGATTAGTATGTAACTGTTTGATCTCTTTCCCAACGTCATCCATCTTTAGATATCTTCCTCTGGTCGAAGTGACAAAGATTGAGATTCCAGCCTCTTTGTCACTTCGAGTGTATACGAGAAGTCTAGAGATCGAAAACAACGCTGCTATTTCAGTCATTTGAACAAAAAACAAACAACAACGTCCTCCTGAACTTGTTTCAGGATCTTTCTTAGGCCTCTGAGCCACAATCACTTTCTCCTTCCCCTTTTGTATGGACAAAAGGGGAGCAAAAACCACCGCCAGGAATTGCTCCGGGCCTTCCTTAGCCGCGCCAGGCACAACATGCAATTCCTCTTCCGACAGTAGTCGGAATCGGCGCATGTTCTGCTTCTCTGCCGCTGTGCAAAATGAAGGCTATGCCTGCTCAATTCCAACGCCGGGGATGATTGGAGTTTTTTTGGTTTAACCTGCTAGTGTTACTAATCTCTTAACTAACGCCCAAACAACCACCAACGTCGTCATCCTAAGCGGAGCGAAGGATCTTAGGGGATAAGTGTTTGGGATGTTTATTCACTGTATAGTTTTATATCAAGGGTCATGGGAATGTTGTTTACGGCACTTGGTAGATTGTCAACCTCGTGCTATTATCCCGCAAGATCCTTCACCACCTACCGGCGGATCAGGATGACCCATTAATTATATCAAGGCATCTAGTTCATTCTGTAGATATCTCCCTTCGGTCGATATGACAAATATAGAGATACCATCCGCCTCGTTACTTGCCCTCGTTCCCAACGTCCTCGTTGGGAATGTATTCTAGAAGCCCCAGCTTCGCTAATAGGGATATAGATTCACTAGTTTACCCATCTCCCCAACCAACGACGTCATCCTGAACAGCGGAACGCAGTGAAGCGTGATTCAGGATCTTAAGTTGGCTATGGTTGTGCGTAAGGGTTGTTGCTTTAGATTCTTGCAGTGCAAAGAGCTTCCTCCTACAGATCCTTCACCACCTACCGGCGGATCAGGATGACCCATTAATTATATCAAGGCATCTAGTTCATTCTTTAGATATCTCCCTTCGGTCGATATGACAAAGTTAGAGATACCACCCGTCTCGTTACTTCACAACGGGTCAGTGCCTTTACTTACCGCCGTTGGCTTGTAAGTCCTGAATGCACTGGGCATCTAACTCAGGGATTTCGCCTCCCATGAGGTTACTCATGAAATCAGAAGTACGAACAGCGAAATACATTAAACAGCTTTCTACATCACAGTGTGCTCCATTAGCTTCATCCACATGATCTTGAACTGCTGGACTTCCGTTGTCAACCAAGCCTAAAATATGCCCGAATTCGTGATTCAATACCGCTGTCTCCACGGTGGTTTTACTAGGCTGACCAAATCCGCCTGAGATACTTTCAATGCGTTCCCCCATCAAAGCCATAGAAGTATTGAAATAGGCAAAACCTAACACGTTTTCATTTTCAAACTCCCCGTCTAGGATGATAAAATAAGCAGCTAGGGTATTCCCCTCTGTGTAGATATCACGGTGTTCTTGTTCAAGGTCAAAAGCCTCTTGAGCGGTATAAGGAGATTGCCCAGATGAAGGAATTTCATCATCTACCGTAATGGTAATGCCCCCGGGTTTGTGAAGTCGCGATTCAAGAAAGCTCTTTAAATTATTTAGAGCCGCTTGGCTTGGCTGAAATCCTGCTACATAATCCACTTCGATAGTAAGTGAGGTGTATTCAGAAGCAGATAAAAAGCCATTGGCTGTATCGCCTACGCCTTGAGTATGGGAGAAAGTAGTACCACCACCCCCGTCATTTGAACCTGAGGAACTAGAGCAGGAAAAGATAAACAGTGATACAAAAAGGAATGCTAGGGAATGTAACTTCAAGGCGATTATAGTTTGTTAGAGATCATACTTATTACCAAATTCTGAACCATTTTGTTCCTAGTCAACCCACGAAGTAAGAATCTATGAAATTAAATATTGTTCAAGCCGATTATTATAACCCCACACATGCAGAGCATATTGTTTATTTGACCAATGCGTATGCGGAAGATGAAATGGGAGGAGGGCAATCGCTAAGTGCCCACGTAAAAGAACATTTAGTTGAAGGCTTAAAAGCTACATCAAATAGTATGGTATTGATTGCCTATAACAACGACGAACCTGTGGGGATCGTGAATTGCTTTTGGGCCTATTCAACTTTTTATGCTAAACCTTTAGTTAATATTCATGATTTAGCCGTAATAGAGTCGGCGCGTGGACAAGGTGTGGGAGCCGCTTTAATTCAAGAAGTAAAACGCAGAGCAATAGATCGAGGGGCCTGTAAAGTTACTTTAGAAGTATTAGAGAATAATGCTGCACGAAGACTGTATGAAAGGGAGGGGTTCAGTTATGGAAAGCCCCCCTATTACTTTATGTCGATGAAGTTAGACGAGTAATAGAACGAATTAATTTAGCTATTTGAGGCATTTGATTAAAAAGTGTTAGAATCGGGCACTTTTTTGTACATGGTCACTTTAATTCCTTAGTTTCACACGCTATTTATTAAGAAAATTAATTTAAAGAACACTGTTCTTATGACTTCAACTGTAGATGTTGCTACCGACATCGAAATAATTCAAGCTGACCTCGATAATCCTAAACACGCCGCCGATATTGTAAACATTGTGGATCTATTCGCGAAAGATCCAATGGGCCAAAATGAGCCACTTAGTGAAGAAGTTCGCGTTGATATGATCGCGGAAATGAAAAAAATCCCAACAACGATGACCTACATCGCTTATATGGGGGAAAAAGCCTTAGGGATTGTAACCTGTTTTATTGGGTACTCTACCTTCACAGCTAGTAAGACATTTAAAATTCATGATGTAGCTGTTCACCCCGATGCACGCGGACTAGGTATAGGGACTAAACTCCTTGAAACGGTTGAAGCCGAAGCGGAAGGACTTGGTTGTTCTAAAATCACTCTTGAAGTTCGAACCGATAACCCTGCAAAAAAACTATACGAACGCGAGGGGTTTGAATACGGCGAACCCAAATGGTGGTTCATGACTAAAGATCTAGACTAATTTTATTTTAATTATTTCGGATTCCGGTTTGACCGTCGGTATCCACTAAAACTTCAACAAGAGCGCCATTTTCATATCGCTCTTGTTCTAAGATGGTGCCATCCTCAGCGTATAAGGTCATGGTGTTTTCAAATTCCATATTACCTTTAAACATTGCTGAAAATTTTATTTTTCCACTTGGATAATGGTGCTTTATATAACCCAATGTAGTATCTGTAGGATACACCCAGTGTTCTAGTAAAACGCTATCTTTGGGCGAGTAGCTAATATGTTTCCACATTTTTATAGAATCATCAATGTAGGTATAGCGGTATTGCATTTTTCTCACACCAGTGGAATCGAATAAAGTACTAGATACTAGCCTACCGTCATTATAAGCTTGCTTAGAAAATAAAGAATCAGTACTAGTGAATTTATAATACACATCTCCTGTGTAGGGTTTATTGTCATAATGTGCAAGATACTTACCTGATTCCTTTTCATTCTTATACTCAATTTTTTTATCAGCATATACAGCGTATTGCGAATAGTTCTCCCTGTCACAAAATAGAAGCAACACGCACAATGAAAGAGGTACAACCAAAGAGATTCTAAAGATGGATTTCATTTTAGAGCTAGCAGCGTGCATCATTTGAATACGCTTTTTAGTTGAGGAGAAATTCAATGTGCTACTTAGAGCAAGAGGCGATGTATGGGACGCATATCGAATTAATTGATGCATATAACTTTTAGCATCTACCTCAGCATCTAATACTGCCTGATCCGCTAAATATTCATGATTGGTTTGAATGACGTACTTAAAAGCATATACCACGGGGTTGAACCAAAAGAAGGTCTTAATGAGCTCAATAAATAGGATGTCTACACTGTGATATTGGCGAACATGCGTTAGCTCATGCTTTAATACTGTGGAAGAGATTTTGCCATCCTGGTATTCCTTTTCATTTAAAAAAATGACATTCATAAATGAATGCGGCACTATAGATTCAGACACTAATACAATCTTGGACTTATCATATTCTTTATAGCCCTTTCCATAAGCCCGAGCATAAAAGGCAGTCAGATGTGTTATCAAGCGAATAAAAAACCCTATAGCCACAATCCAATAAAGATAAAACAGCGCTTTTTCTATGCTAAATGCTGGATTTGCAATAGTAGATTCAGCCGTTTCTAAAGGAAATATATCACCATCCGAAGAACTAGACTTTTCAGGTGCACTCGCTGTGTTTAAAGTCTTTGCAGTGCTTCGGTCATCTTTGTTTACAGGCTGGGTGGGAAGGGGAACCACTGCACGATCTAACCATTCACTCGATTGTTTTGAGAAAGTATTCAAAACAGTATTGGGCTGTTGAATAAGTTTTAAAGTAGTTCCTGAATTAACGGGAATCAGTGGAGCGAGTAGCCCTAATACTAAACTCCCTAATAGATAAATGCGGTTGAATCGATACGTTTTTAATCGATCAAGGAATACAAAATAACACCCCAGTAACAAGCTTAATACTATAGTGGATTTGATGATGTATAAAATCATTGGTTCTTCCTCTCTAGTTCTTGATCAACAATGCGCTTTAACTCCTCAAGTTCTTTTGTAGTTAAATCTGTTTCAGAAGTAAAAAATGAAGCGAATTGTGCCGTTGAGTTATTAAAAAACTTCCGAATAAGTCCTTTGACGTGCTTTGAGAAGTAGTCTTCTTTTTTAACCGTTGGAAAGTATTCCCGTGAACGCCCTTTCTGTTCATAACTGATGAAGCCTTTGTCGTTCATGCGCTTTAACAGCGTGGCGATAGTAGTAGGCGCTGGTTTTGGATCTGCATAGCATTCTAAAAGATCTTGCATGAAAGCCTTTTTAAGCTTCCATAAATGTTCCATCAGCTCTTCTTCAGTCGAGGATAATCGCATGTTGTTCTACATTGTTAGAATTACTTCTACAAGTGTAGAATAAAAAAGTATAAAGTCAACAAAAAATTTAAAAAATGGGTAAGAACGAGTGTTGAGGGCTATTCAGTAAGGGGTTCTACATCTTTAGCAAGAGCTAACACGGCTTGCTGATATAAAGAGCTTGGGTTATAGCGAAGCACTGCCTTTTCAATACTCCCGGTTACTTTTTTGTAGTGAGCCAAGTAATTAGCTACCGAGTATATGTTGTTCTCCATATTGTATAAATCGTTACCCACAAACCAGCGATTGATAGACCACGGGATAAACTGAGCATAGCTCATTGCGCCCGCATAACTCGACTCTAAAGCCAATACATCCAAGTTTTCGCGTTGGGTAAACTTCAACAGTTCTTCTAATTGGGCCAAGGCAAACTTTTTTCTATACCCTTTGGCATACATGCTCACATAGGCATTGAATGGATTATAAGAGCCTTTGTATTTACCGAATGCCGACTCCACTCCTAATATCCCGATAATCACTTCTTGAGAAATGCCATATTCTTTTTCGGCTTTTGCTAAAGGTTCTTTATACGCAGCATAAAAGCTAGCAGCGGCTTCTTTTTTCTCTTCATAGCGTAGCACTTTTTTGTAGTCATCTAAGCTTTTGATTTTTACTTCAGCAGAGCGAGTAAATTTCTTTTTTATAGTTTCGATAATCTCAAAACGCTCGTCTTCAAAGTAGGGCGAGATATCGATGCCTTTTTTGGCAAAGTGTGCTTTTAGCTGCTCTTGATACTCTCCGTCGTCTGGATTTGCCGCAATTGGAGTAACATTCGCGGTGATTGCGCTAATGAAAAAAACTAAACAAAGTGTAAGAAATTGATATCTCATGGTAATAGCCGTTTGCCCTAATTCTAGTAAATGATACTGATCATAATAATAAATGCTAACAGAAGGTGAAAAAACAGTTTAAAAGTTCCGAAGTGAAGAACTTGAATTTAGAATAAGATTCCTTTGTAGATACTCGAAGTTCAGTTTAAAAACCCTTAACTTAACCCGCCTTTGAAAAAACCGTCATACCTTACGTGTAAACGAGAGGTACTTTTCGTTAAGGTTCTCGGTTCAGCCGAGGTAACGAAGAACAAAAAACTAATATCTAAAGGAAATCATGGCAAAAGAATTTGATGTATGTGTAATCGGGTCGGGCCCGGGCGGATATGTAGCTGCAATCCGTGCATCGCAACTAGGTTTTAAAACCGCAATTGTTGAAAAAAGACATCTTGGTGGTGTTTGTTTGAATATCGGATGTATTCCAACTAAAGCATTATTACGCTCAGCGGAAGTATTGGAATCGATCCAGCATGCCGATGATTACGGTATTAGTGTAAAAGACGTTAAAGCTGATTTCGGTGGCATTGTTAAGCGTAGCCGTGGTGTTGCGAACAAAATGAGCAAAGGTGTTCAATTCTTGATGAAAGCCAACAAGATTGACGTGTTCATGGGTGAAGGTTCTTTCAAGTCTAAAACAGAATTAGCTGTTAAAGACGAAAAAGGAAAAGAAACCGACACTATCAAAGCAAAGAAATTTATTATTGCTACAGGTGCTCGTCCACGCCAGATTCCTAATTTAGAAATTGATGGTAAGCTTATCATCGATTCTGAAAAGGCGATGCAAATGGACAAGCAGCCTAAGAAAATGGTAATTATGGGTGCCGGCGCAATTGGCGTTGAGTTCGCATACTTCTACCACACTTTAGGTACGGAAGTAACTATCGTTGAACTTCAGAAAACACTTGTGCCTGTTGAAGACCAAGACGTTGGAAAAGAGCTTGGTAAGATCTACAAGAAGAAAGGCATGAACTTACTTCTTGAGAGCACCGTTGAAAAAGTTGAGAAGAAAGGTAACGGCGTTAAAGTAACAGTGAACACCAAAAAAGGTAAAGAAGAGATCGAAGCAGATGTTGTGCTTTCGGCAGTTGGTGTAACTGGAAACGTGGAAGGTCTAGGCCTTGAAGAGATTGGCGTGAAAGTTGAAAAAGGCGCTATCGTTGTTGATAAGTCTGACTACTCAACCGGCGTTGACGGTATCTACGCAATTGGTGATATCATCGGTGCACCTTGGTTAGCGCACAAAGCTTCTCATGAAGCAACCGTGTGTGTTGAGCTTCTAGCTGGCATGAACCCTAAGCCAATTAACTACAGCAACATCCCAGGATGTACTTACTGTGAGCCTCAAGTAGCTTCTGTTGGTTTAACTGAAAAAGCAGCAAAAGAAGAAGGCTATGACGTAAAAGTTGGGAAATTCCCACTTTCTGCAAGCGGTAAAGCAACAGCGCTTGGTCACGAAGAAGGTTTCGTGAAAGTAGTATTTGATGCGAAATACGGCGAGTGGTTAGGTTGCCACATGATCGGATTTGGCGTTACTGAAATGGTTGCTGAAGCTGTTGTAGCTCGTGATCTTGAAACTACAGGACATGAAATCATTAGCGCTGTTCACCCGCACCCAACTCTATCTGAGGCGGTAATGGAAGCAGTTGCTGAAGCATACAACGAAGGTGTTCACTTAGGAACTCCCGTTAAAAAGAAATAAGATCACTGATGTGCTGATTAATTTTTAATTGGCACGGATCTAAATCCCCTCTTGAAAGGGGATTCAAAGTGTGTCAGAATTTTTGCACGCACTTTATGAACTAAGTATTAATGGCTCCCTTGTGGAGCCATTTTTTGTTTCAATAAGTGGTGAGTTTAAACAGTCGGCCAACAAGCAACCTCTCGAGTTCTAGCTCTCTCCCATCCTCAAATATTTAATCCGAATCTGCGTATCTTGGACCCATGGAAAAAACCATAGATTTATATGATATAGGTCAAGGCTCTTATCAGCCCGTTTGGGATCTTCAGCACAAGGTTCAACAGGTGTTAATTGATGAGAAAAGAGCGGAGCAAAAAGGCGTTTTTGAAGGCATTCGGAAAAATGACGCGCTACTGTTTGTTGAGCATCCCCATGTATATACCCTAGGGAAAAGTGGCGCGGAAGAAAATATGCTGCGCTCTATGGCTGAACTTCAGCAATGGGATGCCGAGTTTGTGAAAATCGATCGTGGCGGGGATATCACCTATCACGGACCAGGGCAAATTGTTGGGTACCCAATTTTAGATTTAGACCGCCATTTTACCGACATCCATAAGTACCTAAGGTTCTTGGAAGAGGTTATCATTCGCACGGTTGCTGACTATGGTTTTGAAGCCGGAAGAATTGACGGGTTAACCGGCGTTTGGGTAGGTGAACAGAAAATATGTGCGATGGGTATTCGTTGTTCACGCTGGGTAACCATGCACGGTTTTGCGCTCAATGTGAATACAGATTTGAGCTATTTTTCGAACATTGTGCCCTGCGGAATTCAAGATAAAGCCGTTACGAGTTTACAAGAGCTAACAGGCAATCATATTGAGCTTCAAGAGGTAAAAGAACGGATAGTTTTTCACTTCAGCGAGGTGTTTGAAACTCCCATTGTGAAAGCCGGCACACTGGAAGAACTAAAGAAGAATTTTTTGTAACTTTACGAGTCTTGATGGCTTTGGATTGAAATATCAGAAATAGCCATGCAAGACTAATTTTTTTAAAGGCATTCCCATGATCAAAGAACTGCAAGTAGTAGAAAAGAAATCAGTACAACGCCGCCCCGAATGGTTAAGGGTAAAACTTCCATCAGGAGAGAAGTTTAAAGAAGTACTAGATACGATAAATGAGAATAATCTGAACACTGTATGTTCAGAAGCTCGCTGCCCTAACATGGGTGAATGCTGGGGTGCAGGTACCGCAACCTTTATGATTCTGGGTGATGTTTGTACTCGTTCGTGTGCATTCTGTGCCATTAAAACAGGTCGCCCACCAGCAGAACTAGATTGGGAAGAACCAGCACGTGTAGCCGATGCTGCAGCAAAAATGAAATTAAAGCACGTGGTACTTACCTCTATCAACCGTGATGATAGAAAAGACGGTGGAGCACCTATCTTTGCAGCCACACATACAGCACTTAGAGAAGCTATCCCAGGCGTGACGATCGAGTCGTTGATTCCAGATTTTAGAGGAGTATGGGATGCACTTCAAATCGTAATCGATACGCCTCCAGATGTACTAAGCCATAATTTAGAGACGGTGCCGCGTAAGTACCGCCGAGTACGTCCTCAGGCTAAATATGAGCGTTCGCTTGAGCTACTACTGCGCGTGAAGGAAGCAGGAATTAAATCAAAAACCGGCATCATGGTCGGATTAGGGGAAACTAGGGAAGAAGTAATTGAACTCATGCAAGATTGCGTGGACCATAAAGTGGATGTTCTTACCATTGGCCAATACATGCAGCCAACTAAGATGCACCATGCTGTGGTAGATTGGGTACACCCTGATCAGTTCGCGGAGTATAAAGAAATAGGGGAAAAACTTGGCATCGGTCACGTAGAAAGTGGACCGCTTGTGCGTTCATCATATCACGCCGAAAGACACGTTTAGTTTTTTCTTATACCTCTGCAATAGTATCTTGAGGTAAAAGTTAATAATACATGCTAGCAACACTTACTGTTTTAGCGATCAGTTTTGTGTTGGGCTCCATACCTTCAGCAATTTGGGTAGGTAAGCTCACCAAAGGGGTCGATATAAGAAATCATGGTAGCGGTAACGCCGGTACCACGAATACATTTAGAGTTTTAGGTTGGCCCGCAGGAGTTACCGTTTTTGCAATGGACTTCTTGAAGGGCTTTGTGGCTTCATATTTTATAAGTGCCATGGCATGGGGTCTGTTCGATGGCCCGCTCTCGCCACCCAACTGGGAAGTAGACGCTTTCCTTAAAATCAGTTGTGGACTGTTTGCCGTAATTGGCCACATGTTCCCATTATTTGCAGGGTTTAAAGGCGGTAAAGGCGCAGCAACGGCTTGTGGTATGCTATTCGGAATCGAGCCCATCTCCATCGGAATTTCTTCGATCGTATTTGTACTTACCATTCTGCTTACACGCTATGTTTCATTAGCATCCATTTTGGGTTCCTTTTTATATCCTATTAGTTTGTTAGTGATGCGCTATGTATTCGGTATGGATAAAATCGTTGATGGCAGTATGATCATCTTTGGTATTGTCATAGCTACAGGTATCATTGTGAAGCATAAAACAAATATTCAGCGGTTAATAGCGGGAACAGAAAGCAAAGTTGGTTCTTCAAAAAAGAAAAAAGATGAACCCGAAGAGGGTGACGAAGAAGCAGAAAAAGATTTAGAACAAGTAAACTCATGAGAAACGTTACCATTATAGGCGCCGGTAGTTTTGGAACAGCACTAGCTACCGTATTAGATACTGCCGGTAATACCGTTCAGATCTGGGCACGAGAACAAGAAGTTGTGGATGGTATCAATAACGACCATCGCAACCCTGCCTACCTAACAGATTTAGAGCTCCCAAAGTCGATCAAAGCATATAACAATCTGGAGCACTGTTTGATGGATCAGGATATGATCATCTTTGCTACTCCTTCTCATACCTTGCGAGAAGTAGCAGCAAAGATAAAACCCTGCCTAGATGGACACGAGATTTTAGTGGTTGTATCGAAAGGGATAGAGAACGACACCTTTAAGACCATGTCTCAAATCCTAGTTGAGGTGATGGAAGGCACAACCTACGAAGACAATATAGGAGTGCTGTATGGCCCTAGTCATGCTGAGGAAGTGGCCTTGCTAAAACCAACAACCGTGGTAGCGGCGGCTTATTCTACTCGAACAGCACGGCTTATTCAAGACACTTTTATGACGCCTATGTTCAGAGTGTACTTGAACAACGACATCAAAGGGGTTGAAGTTGGAGGATCTGTAAAGAATATCATGGCAATTGCAGCCGGTGTAATCGACAGTGCCGAGTTAGGAGATAATGCCAAAGCAGCTTTGATTACTCGCGGACTTCATGAAATGAAAAGAATGGGCGTGATGTTAGGAGCCTACGCCGAAACCTTTTCGGGCTTAACCGGAATGGGCGATCTAATCGTAACCTGTACCTCACAGCATAGCCGAAACCGATATGTAGGGCATCAGATTGGATTAGGCAAGAAATTAGACGAGATCATCAAGAGTATGCGCATGGTGGCTGAAGGGATCAAAACGACGAAATCGGTGCACGACTGGGCAGTAGCTAACAATGTAGATATGCCTATTACAGCAGCGGTTTATAAAGTTCTTTTTGAAGATGTAGACCCTAAAGACGCTTTGAATGCGTTAATGACACGCGATCCAAAAGACGAAGTGTCGCTATAACCAAAAAGCTAAGTTCGCTTAGCGTTTACATAATGGAAGACGAGTACGAATTTTACATGCAGAACATCGGTTCCGTGTCGGTGTCTGCGCTGAGTAAGCAAGACCTTAGAAACTTAGTAGCTACAGGTGAAAGTTCGTTCTTAGAGTTTAAGCACAAGGTAGCCTCTCCCGAAAAAATCGCACGCGAAATGGTGGCCTTCGCCAATACTAAAGGTGGGCGCATTCTCATCGGCGTAGAAGACAACGGCGATATCACAGGCATAGAAAGTTATTTAGAAGAAGAATTCTGGCTTCAACAAGCAGCCGAAGAGCTTTGCGTGCCTCCCATCCCAATCAAAATTGAATTGCTTCACTATAGCAAGCGCGATGTTCTAATTGTGGAAGTCCCCGAGGTTGAGAACAAACCCGTAGCTGTAAAAGGAAAGAAAAAACGTGTGGTTTATATACGCCAAGATGATGAATGTATAGCCGCTAGCGACGATTATATCGAGATATTGAAGAACGGTGCCGATACCGAAGGCGTTACTTTCGAGTACGGTGAACGAGAGCGTGAGCTGTTCCGTTTTTTGAATGAATACGGAGATATCACCATTGAACGCTTTTCCATTCTGGCCAATGTAACGACCTATAGAGCGGGTAAAATATTGGTGAATTTAGCGAGTGCCGGAGTACTCGATATGTTCGAAGATAAAGGCGTTCTGCATTATACATTTTCCAATAAAAGTTCGTAGTTTTGACTTGTTCTAAATAAGGAGAACAATGAATACCCAAGAAGATAATCTAGACGATATCATCGCGTCACTCATAGACGTTGATGAAACAGAAACTTCTCAAGAAGAGGAGAAAAGAGAACTTACCGGCGAGCCTGTTACTCTAACCGAGCGTGCCGCCAAGCAAGTAAAAGAAATTAAGGCCCAAGAAGGCTTAGATGAATCACTATATCTACGCGTAGCTGTTGAAGGCGGAGGCTGTTCGGGGCTGAGTTATAAACTCGGATTAGATCACCGCACGGAAGACGATGTTGTATTCGAAAACTTTGGTGTAGAAATCATTGTCTCATCCGATCACCTGCTCTACTTAGAAGGTATCGAAATTGACTACCCCGATGGCTTAGATGCACGTGGCTTTACGTTCGAGAACCCCAATGCAGTAGAAAACTGCGGTTGTGGAACCAGCTTCTCTATTTAAGAAAGAGTCGACTACGATTAGTCCTCTTTCTTGCGTTCTGTGATTAAACGCACCCCTCGCTTGAAGGTAAGATAATGCCATATCCATTCGGCAAATACCCGAAATCTATTTCGGAAGCCAATCAAGAAAAAGATGTGGATAAAACCCCACATCAACCAAGCAATGAACCCACTTACTTTAATGCCACGGATGTTGGCAATGGCCTTAGCTCTACCAATCGTAGCCATCATCCCTTTGTCTAAATACTTAAAATTGGAACGAGCTTTTCCTTTTTGCTCATCATTTATCAGCTCCCCTACATACTTACCCTGTTGAAGTGCTACAGGCGCCACGCCAGGTAAGGGGTTATTGTCTTTGTCTTCGAAATAAGCGGCGTCGCCGATTACAAAAATATTAGGGTTATCGCTGATACTTAAATCTGCCTGAACTTTAACCCGCCCAGCTTTATCAAGTTCTTCTTCTAAACACTGAAGCAAAGGGGAAGCAGCGGTGCCTGCGGCCCATATAACATTGGGAGTTTCAATGAATTGATCCTCAAGCTGAACCCCTTCATCGGTGATGTCTTTAACTGGAGTATTGAGCAGAACCTGTACTCCCATTTCCTCCAAGTCGTTTTTTGCCACATCCGATAGTTCGTCGGGGTAACCATTTAGTACGTTTTGAGCCGCTTCAACTAAGACGATACGCGTTTCACCTTTTTTAATATTCTTGAAGTCACGCATCATATTCCGCTTTGCAATCTCAGCGATAGAGCCAGCTGTTTCAACGCCGGTAGGTCCGCCTCCTATAATCACATAAGTAAGATAGGGAGCTCGTTTTGATGCATCCTTAAGGCGTTCCGCTTTTTCCAATGAAAGAAGAATGCGTTCCCGAATTTGAAGGGCATCGCCCAATGACTTAAGCCCGGGAGCATGCGACTTCCAATCGTCGTTGCCGAAGTAATTGTATTGTGAACCAGGTGCTAATATCAGATAGTCGAATGGGATGAGTTCGCCATCCTTTAGCTGAACTTGCTGGGCGTCTTTTTGGATATCAGTGACTTCACCTAATATCACATTCAAATTTTTTCTTTTGCTGAAGATCGCTCGGATGGGAATAGCGATGTCGCCGGGTGAAAGAGCCGCTGTTGCTACTTGATATAGCAAAGGCTGAAATAAATGGTGATTCGTTTTGTCTATTAAGGTTACTTCGAATTCCGAAGAAGAAAGCTGCTTGGCAACAGAAATACCACCAAAGCCGCCTCCTATTATCACCACTTTGGTTGCCATAATAAAAGCTCTCTTATTGTTGTTCTCGTCGTAAGTTTAATTCAATAGAATCAATATTCTGTTCGTCGCCCTCAAGTTCAATATCAGGTATCTGAATTTGACCACTTGGCGTAGCAGTGGCCGTAGCAGCGGTACTTACTCCTTTTCCTTTTCTCCGGCGTTCTAAGGTATGCTGAAGTGTTTCCACCAAATCCACGAGTTCATTTTTCCTTTTTTGCTTGCGGCGCTTCACAAAACGTGATATTAAGAATGCCACCGTCATGAAAATGGTTCCAAAAATTAACATCGGAGCGGCATCGCTTGAACTACTATTACCAGTAATCACCGCACTTACCATTAAGGTGCCCCCGATGCCAGGAGGCAGTGCAAACAAAAGAAATTTATTTAAGGTCTTCAGATTCTGTTTCGCTCTAATCAGAAGCTTGCCGTCTTTCTGTTCAAAATGAACTTCTCCTGAATTCCTAGTGCGAATAAAGCGGGAGAAACCGGTGGGTTCAGCTTTCCATATCGTTTTATTCTTACGACGTGAAATACGGCCCCTCGTTAAAAAGTGGTACTCCACATTGGCCTTCAGCTCACGAAAGGTATCTTGATCTAACGTGCCGTTGGCAAAGCCTAGAATTTCAGCATGGTGTGCACCCGCATCTAAAATTAAAGGGTCCTCAACAGGAACCCCTTCAAATTCTAATATGGCTTCGCACACACAAGCCGGATTTAAATTCATGGAATCTGTGAGCTCAAAAAGATGAGGATAGCGCTCACGAAAAGAGGGATCGACGTTGGTGGAAGTAGTTCCATAAAACTTTTGAAACATTGTAGCTCTATTTACAATGTATTTAACGTCGTTATCCCTCAGATTATCCATGTTAGTTCATTTTGGCTTGCGATGTAGAAATCAATGCTGCGATCTCCTCTTTCGAGATATTCTCTCTATTGTTGCAGTACTGGCAAACAATTTCTTGCGACTCATCCTTCATGTCTTTGAGGTCGTCGTGATTCAACATCGATAACGCATTCAAGAAACGTTTTTTACTGCAACGGCAGAAGAAATCTACCAACTGGCGCGATAACTCTTTAACCTTCAATGGCGACATCACTTTTTGCATTACATCATCGATGTACTGGCCATCTTCAAAAAAAGTATGCACTGCTGGGAAGGAAGCTAAGCGCTCTTGTAGGAGGTCAATTTGTCCGTCTGGTGCGCCCGGGAGCTTTTGAATGAGTAAGCCACCCGATTCAGTGATATTGCCGTCTTTGTCGAAGCCAACATCTAACATGATGGCTGAGTCTACTTGCTCCGACTGCGCTAAGTAAAGCGCGATATCGGTCGTTACATCACTTTTAGCCAATTGAATGGTACTGGTGCGAGGCTCCGCTTCATTATACAGTGATTTGGAAAGTGTGAGTACGCCAAGTCCGATGCCATCAGCTAAAGAAGCATTCTCTTTGGTGTAATCAATTTGGGCGGCAGGATTACCTACGTAACCACGCACTTCGCCTAAGCTGTTAGCTTCAGTAACCATAAAACCGATGGGGCCATCGCCTTCAAAACGAAGTTGAATCCGCTCTTCGCCTTTCAACTCAGAGGCTAATAACATAACCCCTGTGAGGGCACGACCTAACATCGTTGTGCTTAGGAGTGATAATTGGTGTCTCTCTTGTGCTTCTTTGACCATATCAGTGGTTTTAACCACAGATATCTTAAAAAACCCATCCTCAGTAATTCCTTTGATGAGTCGATCTTTAAGCAGAAAATCTTTTTTGTCCATGAATTAAATACAGTTTACAAATATTGTAATTTTAATGGCCCAAAGATACGGATAATTAAACTTTTTCACTTGTATAGGACACATGTGTGTTTGTGCTACACCAATAACAACAAGTGTGCCACTATCTATCACATTTCAACTTTGGCTACGACCTGAAGTATGGGCATAAAAAAAGCCCTGCTTCCATCGGAAACAGGGCTATAAATAGATTACTAATTCGACGTATTAACGACGGTTAGTCATGTACATTTCTCCAAGGCGACCCGAGAAGTGACCTTTTGAAGAATAGATTTTATGTGTTTTGCCAACTTGAGCAATACGACGCTCTGCAAGGATGTTAGAAGCCTGATGCGTTGGGATGCCTTCATCTTCAGAGTAGTTTAAGATGTCTAAGATTGTATCATAGATCTTGCTCGCTTTCTCCATGCAACGCGTTTCGTTATAGCCTTCTAGCTCGCCCGCTACATTGATAAGACCACCTGCATTGATTACATAATCAGGAGCGTAGATGATGCCTTTGTCGAGGAGCATTTTACCATGGCGGTCTTCGATATCAAGCACGTTATTTGCCCCACCAGCGATGATGTCGCACTTAAATTGATCGATGGTGTCGTCGTTGATCACTCCACCTAATGCACATGGCGTGTAGATGTCTACATCTAAGCCGTAGATTTCATCTGGGCTCACCAACTTACCGTTTACTTCTTCAGCTAGAGCTTTGGCTTTGTCTTCGTAGATATCGGTGATGTAAATCTCAGCACCTTCTTTAGCCGCGTAACGAGCAAAGTAGCTAGCTACGTTTCCAGCTCCTTGAAGAGCGATTTTTTTGCCTTCTAATGAATCGCTGCCATACGCTTTTTTGGCACAAGCCTTCGCACCCATGTAAACACCGTGTGCCGTTACAGGCGAAGGGTTACCACTTCCACCTAACGACTTAGGGATACCCGTTACATACTTCGTTTCAGAGTATACCCACTCCATGTCTTGCTCGTGCATTCCAACATCTTCAGCAGTGATGTAACGACCTCCTAAGCCATCCACAAAACGCCCAAATGCACGGAATAAAGTTTCTGTTTTCTGAGTATGTGGGTCGCCAATAATAACAGCTTTTCCACCACCAAGGTTTAAACCAGAAATAGCGGCTTTATAAGTCATTCCTCGTGAAAGGCGAAGAACATCACGAAGGGCTGCTTCTTCGGTTTCGTAATTCCACATACGAGTACCACCCAATGCTGGGCCAAGAGTAGTGTCGTGAATAGCGATAATAGCGCGTAAGCCTGATTCCGGATCAGAACAAACTACGATTTGCTCATGCTCATAAGATTGCAGAGCGTTAAATACAGGAAAATTCGGGTTTGCTTCTTTTTCCGTTTTTGGTGTGCTTGATGGTGCTTCAGTCATCTGATAATTTCTTTTGTGTGTAAAGTTGAAATTGGAACCGCTTCCACAAGCTCTCAATTTCTATCGTGATTCTCAAATTTGAACGAACTCCTTTCACAAAGATTTAAATCGTTCTCAATAATTTTGTTGGAAGCCAGTTCTTAATATAACCATTACATAGATATTTATGGGGAAAAAGCTGTAGCAATATTTGATTGAGTTCATTTAAAGCTTTTCAGAATCAGATTAAAAATTTTGAACTCGATATTGTATTTTAATGGTAATTACGCTTTGCGTTGGTAAGTAGGTTTGGTCGCCGCTGTACCTTTTATGTATAAAAAAATAAATAAAGTTAACCATGTCATTCCGCTGGGTATTCGCACAGCCGGACAACGATATCCCTGTATCTGCCTTACAGCAGAAATTGGGCGTTCCGGCGAAAATAGCCGAGTTATTGGCTATCCGCGGCATAGAATCATTTGATGATGCAAAACTCTTTTTCAGACCTACGATAGACCGACTCCACGATCCATTCCTGATGAAGGACATGGATGCTGGAGCTGAACGCTTGGCGCTAGCCATTCGTAATAACGAGAAAGTATTAGTTTATGGCGACTACGATGTAGACGGCACTACCGCTACGTCTTGCATCTATATATTCCTGAAAGAGTTTGGGGTAGAAGTAGATTTCTACATTCCCCATCGTTTTAAAGAAGGCTATGGCATAAATCCCGAAGGCATTCGCTATGCAGAAGATATCGGTGCACACCTCATCGTATCTGTTGATTGTGGAATTACCGCTATCAACGAAGCCATTGAAGCCAAAGAAAAAGGCATCGACCTCATTATCTGTGATCACCATACCGTTGGTGATGAAATCCCCGATGCGCTTGCTGTTTTAGATCCGAAGCGCCCCGACTGCACCTACCCTTTTGATGGATTATCAGGTGCTGGAGTAGGTTTTAAGCTTATTCAAGGCACACTCGATAAGCTAGGGCTCCCGAAGAACATTGCCTACAAGTTCTTGGACTTAGTAGCCATCTCAATTGCTTCTGATATAGTGCCGATAGTAGATGAAAATCGGATTTTAATGAAAGAAGGGCTTCAAATGATTCGCAAAAATCCGCGAATTGGAGTGAAGTCATTGCTCGAACTTATTAAAGTATCGAAAGAAGATATCAACACTACCAAAATTGTGTTTTCGGTTGGGCCACGCATCAACGCGGCTGGACGTATGGGCGACGCTACTACCGCCGTAAAGCTTATGATTGCGGAAACTTCGGGCGAAGCCAAGGCCTGCGCTTATGAGCTTGAACAAGTGAATATGAAACGGCGCGATACCGACTCGAAAACGATGGAAGAAGCACTAACTATCATCGATGAGGACATGGATTTAGACCAGTCGTCCATTATGGTGCTATACAAAGAAGATTGGCACTTAGGCGTGATCGGTATTGTGGCTTCGCGTTTAGTGGATTTATACCACCGCCCTGCCATCATGTTGAGTAGTGTGGAAGGCGTGATCAAAGGCTCTGGACGAAGCATCAAAGGCTTTAACATCTATAACGCGATGAAGAAGTGTGAGGACTTGCTTGAGCAGTTTGGCGGGCATGAATTCGCCGCAGGCCTAACCATTAAAGAAGGGAAACTCAGTGAGTTCAAACGACGCATGAGTGAAATCGCCTATCTGGATTTATCGGAAAATACTTTTGAGCCGGAACTACTCATTGACGCTGATCTTCACCTGGAAGAAGTAGATATGAAGTTCTGGAAATTGTTAAATCAGTTTGAGCCTTTTGGTCCAGGGAACCTCCGTCCTGTATTTTCAAGCAAGCAGGTAAAAGCAGTGGGTGTTCCAACTATTGTTGGAAATGGACACCTAAAAATGAAAGTGCGCCAAGAAAACTCAGGGGTGTTCGACGCCATCGGTTTTAATATGCACGAATATCTGCCACATGTTCGAAGTGGTAAGACCTTTGATGTGGCATATGTGATTGAAGAAAATAATTGGAATGGCCGTAGAACGCTCCAAATGCGACTTAAAGACATTCATTATTAATTGTTTTCATTTCTGTATTGTTTGTGGTGTAAAAACCTTCTATCTTTGCCGTCCTTCTGAAAGGGACTGTAGCTCAGTTGGTAGAGCAACGGACTGAAAATCCGTGTGTCGGCGGTTCAAATCCGCCCGGTCCCACTTTCACTTAAAGCCTTGACTCGCAATATTTTAAAGCGGATCAAGGCTTTTTTATTTCATAAATTTTAGCACTGAAATATATCTCGGGGTCAGTCGGGGGTCAGTTGAGTATCGTGTTAGCCTACCTTTTCACTCGTTTAAAGCCGCACTAAATCCAGTAAATTGACTTCATTAAATCTAGTTTTACACCATTAGACATTATAGAGAAGAATTTTAAGTGAATTTTATTCATCTTAGCCATTAACTATTGTAATGGGGAAGCATGGAAACGAAGAAAGATCTTACAGAACAGGATATACGGTCGAGATATATATCCCCTGCTATTTATAATGCTGGCTGGGATAAGATGACACAGGTACTGGAGGAGCGTTATTTCACAGATGGTCGCATTCGAGTTCGTGGTTCTGTAGCAAAGAGAGAAAAAGGAAAAAAAGCAGACTACTTACTTTCATACAAAAGAGGATATAAGCTTGCGGTAGTAGAAGCCAAGGATAACAATCATACGGTTGGAGCAGGACTGCAACAGGCTATTGAATATGCTGAGATACTTGATATACCATTTGTTTATAGCTCAAATGGGGATGCGTTTATAGAATATGATCGCACGAAAACCGAAGGCACCATAGAAAGAAGGCTATCTCTTGATGAGTTTCCGTCGCCAGATGAATTATGGAATCGATACAAATTATGGAAAGGAATAAATGAGGAACAGGAAAAAATAATCTCTCAGCCCTATCACTTTGAAAAGGATGGCCGGCCTTTACGCTATTATCAAGAAATAGCGGTAAATAGAACCGTAGAATCTATTGCAAAGGGAATTAGCAGAATATTGCTTGTAATGGCTACGGGTACCGGTAAAACACTCACAGCTTTTCAGATTATTTGGAGGATCTGGAAGTCAGGGGAAAACAAGCGCATTCTATATTTAGCAGATCGCAATATTTTAGTTGATGACCCTATTAGAAAGTACTTTGGTTCAATAAAGGATAAAGTACATAAGATACAGCGTGGGAAAGTAAGTAAGGCACATGAAATATATTTTGCACTGTACCAAGCAGTAACGGGTAATGAAGGTGATGAAGATATATTTAAAGAATACTCTCCTGATTTTTTCGATCTCGTTATTGTAGATGAGTGCCATCGAGGTTCGGCAGCAGATGACTCGGCATGGCGTAGGGTATTGGAATACTTCAGTAGTGCTACACATATTGGTTTAACAGCTACGCCCAAAGAAACGGATAGTGTATCAAATATAGATTACTTTGGAGAGCCGCTTTATACATACTCACTAAAGCAAGGAATAGAAGATGGGTTCTTGGCTCCTTACAAAGTAGTACGATTTACTATTGATAGAGACGCAGACGGTTGGCGACCAGTTGAAGGTTTTACTGATAAATTTGGGAATCTGATACCTGATCGAGAATACAACCAAAAAGACTATGATGGCCAGTTAGTACTTGAAAAACGGACCACCCTTGTGGCTCAAAAAGTCACTGAATACTTGCAAGCTACAGATCCTTATGCTAAGACCATCATTTTTTGTAGAGACATAGATCATGCCGAGCGCATGCGTTCTGCTCTAGTGAACTTAAATGCAAAACATGTGAGCCGAGATAGTAGATATGTAATGCGTATTACTGGAGATGATGCAGTAGGTAAGGCTCATTTAGATCCATTCATGGATGAGGAAGAAACCTATCCAGTTATTGCAACTACTTCTAAGTTATTGACCACAGGTGTAGATATACCGACCTGTAAATTAATTGTGCTTGATGCCAATATTGGGTCTATGACAGAGTTTAAGCAAATTATAGGTCGTGGAACCCGTATTGCTGAAGACTATGGAAAGTTGTACTTCACCATCATGGACTACCGAAATGTTACTCGTCATTTTGCAGATCCTGATTTTGACGGTGAACCGGTTCAAGCTACTAATTTTGGGCCCAGTGAATCGCCTGTACCCCCCGAAGAGGAAGAGCTACCTACAGAAGAAAGCCATACTGGCGGATCACCTGAGCCTGACCCAGAAAATACCCCTATACCTGGAGGGGAAGGCGGACCAGTAGTAGAGCCTGGCGGAATACAGAAGTTTTATGTGAATAATGTAGAAGTGAAAGTAATTAATCAGCGAGTGCAGTTTTATGGCGATGATGGTAAGCTGGTTACTGAATCACTTAAGGAATATTCACGAAAAAAGATAAGCGATAAGTTCCGTTCACTCGATGATTTCCTTAAACACTGGCAAGAAACAGAGAAGAAAACAGCTATTGTTAAAGAACTAGAAGAACAAGGTGTGTTGTTTTCTGAATTAAAGAAGGTGGTTGATAAGGAATTGGACCCTTTTGATTTGATTTGCCATATCGCTTTTGATCAGCCGCCTTTAACTCGGCAAGAACGAGCTAATAACGTAAAGAAGCGGAATTACTTTGGTAAGTATTCTGAGACGGCACAAAAAGTTATGGAAGGTTTACTAGAAAAATACGAAGACGAAGGGTTAGAGAATCTAGAAGACATAAAAGTATTAAACCTTGCTCCATTTTCGGAATACGGAACCATGTTTGAATTGGTGGCTGAGTTTGGAGGTAAAGAAGGCTACCTTCATGCCGTTCATGAAATAGAAAATGAACTATATAAAGCAGGGTAGAACAATTGATTAATGTGTTGAGTAGCCTGCTATATATGCCTTATATACTTCTATAAAACTATAACAACACAAATTTAAATAAGAACCAACACAATCGATGTCCATAAGCAACGTAATTAAATCCATTCAAGACATCATGCGTAAGGATGCCGGAGTGGATGGCGACGCGCAACGCATCTCACAACTAGGTTGGATGCTCTTCCTTAAAATCTTTGACGATCACGAGAAGCAACAAGAGCTTATCAGCGATGAGTACACCTCACCAATGCCTGATCAGTATCGCTGGCGGAACTGGGCTTCCGATGAAGAAGGCATCACAGGTGATGCACTGCTTGAGTTCATCGATGATATGTTCAAGGCGCTAAAAGAAATGGAGCTGACTGAGCATAGCTCAAAGCTTGCCTTTGTGGTACAGTCGGTGTTTGAGGATTCCTACAACTACATGAAGTCGGGCACGCTACTCCGACAGGTGGTGAACAAGCTGAATGAGGTGAACTTCAATAAGAAAGATGATCGACATCAGTTCAACGACATTTATGAGAAGATTCTGAAGGATCTGCAGAGTGCGGGGAATGCCGGGGAGTTTTATACCCCACGGGCAGTTACCAAGTTCATGACGCAGATGGTGAATCCTCAGATTGGGGAGTCAGTGCTGGATCCTGCCTGTGGTACCGGAGGTTTTCTAGTGGATGCCATCGAGCACATGAAAGAGCAATCGAATAATGTGGAAGATTTACACTCACTACAAACTAATATTCAAGGGGTGGAGAAGAAAGCCCTGCCTCATTTGCTGTGTACCACCAATTTGATTCTTCATGGCGTGCCCGTGCCGAATGTGCGTCATGGAAACACCCTCAACAAACCCTACAACGAGTATAAAGCCAAAGACCGCGTGGATGTGGTGCTTACCAATCCTCCCTTTGGCGGACAGGAAGAAGACGGGATCGAAAAAAACTTTCCATCGCAGTTTCAGACCCGGGAGACTGCCGATCTATTTTTGGTGCTAATCTTACGCCGGTTGAAAGAAGGCGGACGATGTGCCTTGGTATTGCCCGACGGCTTTTTGTTTGGGGAAGGCGTAAAAACCCGCATCAAAGAGCGATTGTTGAAAGAAAATACCCTTCACACCATAGTGCGATTACCCAAAGGTGTGTTTGCACCCTACACCAGCATTAACACCAATCTGCTGTTTTTTGAAAAAGGAGGTAGTACCAAAGAAGTGTGGTATTTTGAGCACCGTTACCCGGAAGGCTATAAGAGTTATTCCAAGACCAAGCCCATTCGCATTGAGGAATTTGAGGTAGAAAAAGCCTGGTGGAACGACCGAAAAGAAAGCGATCAGGCATGGAAGGTGAGTGCGGAAGAGATTGAGCAACGCGGCTACAATCTGGATATAAAAAATCCGAACTCCGAAGAAAATCAGACTTACGATGTGGAAGCCTTATTGGCAAAGCGTAATAGCCTGAATGAAGACATTCAGAAGCTCAGTAACAGCTTGTTAAACGAACTGAAGGAGACGCTGGCGTGACCCTGAACGACCTACTTGAAGAGTTTAATGTAGTAATAGATACCGCTGAAGGATTAAGCGAATTGCGATCCCTGATACTTGGTTTAGCTGTACGGGGGAAGCTGGTTCCGCAAGATCCCAATGACGAACCTGCTAGTGAACTTCTAAAAAAATTCGAAGCCGAAAAAAAGCGATTATATGATGTAGGAGAAATCCGCAAGCCAAAGAAATTACCAATAGTCACCAAGGAGGAGATCCCATTTGAAATACCAGAAAGTTGGAAATGGGTAAGATTCGGAGAAATCTTTGATATCTATACTGGTAATAGTATTAGTAAGAGAGTTAAAGAAGAAAAATATACAGGTGTAGTTGGTACTACTTATCTAGGGACAAAAGATGTTAATTATGGGTTCGAGAAAATTTCATATTCGACAGAAGTCTCTATTCCAGAAGCAGATTTAGGGCAATTTAATATTGCACCTATGGGTTCAATTTTAGTTTGTGCAGAAGGAGGTAGTGCCGGAAAAAAATGTGGTCATGTAGATAAAGATGTTTGTTTTGGGAATAAACTAATATGTAATGTTCCGTATTTTGATTTTGAAACACATTTGCTGTTAGGCTTCATTATAACTGATGCATTTAGAGATCAGTTTACAGAAAGAATGACTGGAATAATTGGTGGAATCTCACAATCCAAATACAATGAATTACTGTTTCCTCTTCCACCAATTAAAGAACAAAGCCGAATTGTATTTAAGTTTAATTCTTTACTCTCAGAAGTAAGACAACTAGAATCTGATCTTAAGCAACAAACCAAGCTGGATGCAAAGCTCCAACTTGCGGTAAATGCAGAGGTACAACAAGCGCCGGATGCGGAAACCTCCAAAGCTGCCTGGAACATCATCACCAACAGTTTCGATACATTCTACCGCACGCCTGAAAGCATCGACAACCTGAAGAAAAACATCCTCAACGAAGCTGTCCGTGGTCGGCTGGTCCCCCAGGATCCCAACGACGAACCGGCAAGCGAGCTTCTCAAAAAAATCAAAGCCGAAAAACAACGCCTCTACGAAGCCGGCGAAATCCGCAAACCCAAAGCACTACCACCCGTCACCAGAGATGAAATTCCATTTGCGATCCCTGAAAGTTGGGAGTGGGTGAGGTTGGGGGAAGTTATCGAGCTAATTTCAGGTCAACATATTCAATCAGCAAATTATAATGAATCAGGAATTGGAATTCCTTACTTAACGGGTCCAACTGATTTTGGTGAAGTTTATCCTGAAATAGCAAAGTGGACTGATTGTCCTAAAGTTTCTGCAACAGTTGGTGATATTTTGTTGACAGTAAAAGGTTCGGGGGTTGGTAAAATAAATCTAGTTGATATTGAGATAGTATGTATCAGTCGTCAACTTATGGCAATCCGTCCAATAATCTTATCAAATCAATTTATCTATAATTTGATAAGATCACGGAAACAAAAAATACATGAACTTTCAGTTGGAATAGCTATACCAGGTATCAGTAGAGAAGATGTTACTGATTTATTATTTGCACTCCCTCCACTCGAAGAACAACACCGCATTGTTCAGCGAATCGAAGAGCTCTTTGCCATTTGTGATGCCTACAAAGCCCAAATGGAACAACGCGAGCAGGTTAATGAACGTTTGGTTAAGGGGCTGGTGCAAGAAGTTTTGGAGGGGGTGTGATGGGTAAGAAAAATGAATTTTTTATAGGTCCACCCAAAAATGAAGATTTTAATGACGTTTGGAATCATTTAAATACGTTTACAGAAAAGTTAAACGAAGCAACCCAGAAGATACCATCACCTAAAGATCTAAAATCAGTTCAAAAGATCAATCAATCTGATGCCATTGGATTACCTTCTAAAAAGATTAAAGGACTTGAATCCGAGTTTAATGAACTGCGACAAAAAGGAATGGATTTTCTTGGAAAACCCAACTTCGAATTTGATTCGGGTGTTGATATTCATTTAGCCTCTTTGAATTACTCGAGTTTGTTAACGCTTAGGCTGAGTACTCTAGAAAAGGATTACTCACAAGCCGTAGAACATATTCAAAGAATTGAGGATTTCATACATAAACATAATAGCCAAATAGATGCTAACCAGTCACTTAAATATGGCAGGAATAGTATTGCGCTTGGCTGGGGAGGAATACTATTAGGTATTATTAGTACAATCTGGGGGATTAGTCAAAATTGTGAATCACGTGATTTAGGTTTTATTCAAACTCCAGAACCATTTATACCATTAAAAGTTGATAGTATTGAAACTAAATTAATCAATCAATCATCAGATTCAATAATCATAGAACAAGACTCAATAAAGGGGGAATGAGATGCCAACTGTAGCAGAAGCACTGGAAAAAGCTCGGCAAGAGTTATTAGACTCTTCTCTAAGAAATCGTTTGATCAACTACAAAGAATCTAAACGATTCTCGCTTACCGTTATCGAAGAAAGCTCAAAAGAAGTATTTGAAATACTGGTTAGGGATGGAAGGCAAATGACATTTGCTCCCATACCGGAAAAACAGAAAAATAAAGAAGAAGAAGCGAATGATGAGGAGAATATTGAACATGATGTATATATCCCGCTTCCCATTGAGGATGACAGTTTTGATGATTCGCGGTTAACCGATACGATACTCCAAACACATCATTCCGATGTGGTTTTACAACGCAAACTCCGATCGATTGACTCAATGGCACGTACTTCGATCGAAGAGCAGGGTGTGAATTTACTTTACCTTGGATTGGGCACGTTACGATGGTATGAAAGTGAATCTTCGGAAAAGGAACGTATTGCCCCATTACTAATGGTACCTGTTGAGCTAACCAGAGTATCTGTGAAGAGTAGATTTAAAATTCAATATAACGGTGATGATTGTGGGATTAATATTTCATTGTTCAATAAGCTGAAAAAAGAGTTTGGCATTCAATACGACCTTGATTCTTTTGATAGCGACGAGACCGAGATTGAAAACCTGTTTGCTGAAATTTCTGCCAAGATCTCAGAAAATGATAAATGGAGTGTAGAAAAAGATGACATAAGGTTAGGCTTCTTTTCCTTCACCAAATTCTTGATGTATAAAGATCTAGATCCAGAAAGTTGGCCGGATACTCATAATCCTGAAGATCACGAAGTAATTGGGTCACTTTTGGGAAGTGGATTTGACTATGAGGATGATCTGTTAAATGGAGAGCATGGAGAAATTAAGTATGAAGATCTTTTTCACATCATGCCTGCTGATAGTTCGCAGGAGGAGGTAGTTCGATCATTAAGAACAGGGATAAATGCTATTGTTCAAGGACCTCCAGGCACCGGAAAGTCTCAGACTATAACCAATATCATTTCAGATTTTGTGGCAAGGGGCAAAAAGGTGCTTTTTGTAGCAGAAAAACTGGCCGCTCTAAATGTAGTTGCAAATAGACTTTCCAATAATGGGCTGGGTGATATAATGCTTGAATTGCATAGCCATAAAGCCAAAAAGAAAGAGGTGCTAAAGGAATTAGAAAAGACGCTTAACCTAACAAAGCCTAAGTTAAGCCAGGAATTTGAACAATTGTTGAATCACGCAGAGTTTGATAGGGGTCGGATTGTAGAGTACTGCGATGCGGTAAACTCGAAAGTAAAAAACACCGAGTTTACCCCCATTCAAGCTTACGGATACTACCTCAGAGCACAGAACAAGATTGGGAAGGATAATATTCCTGAGATGGATTTGGAAAAGATTAAAATTGGTGATAAAACTCTTTTCACTAAACTTCGCCGATTAATTGAAGAGGCTCAATACGTAGTAGAAAAAAACGGAGAAAAAGGGAAAAATAAATTTGATGGTGTAACGAATAGTAGTCTCGACTTCTATGAAGTTGGAAAGTTGATTAAACAAATCAATGAACTTGCAGCTCAACTAAAGTCAAATTCCAAGTCTATTCGTGAAAAATACGCCCCACTTAACGATTCAATCTCGGTAAACAGCTTTTTGGATGTTGCCATGGTCATTCGTCTTGTAAAGCTCCTTCAAAAAAGACCGAATATTAGTGTATTGGATGAGAACGATAATCTATTTGAAAATGAGAGTACTCAATTGAACTCATTTTTGATCAAGGCTAAAGCTGCGGATGAAACATTCAATAAGTTCAAAGAAAACCTAATACCAAATGCATGGAAAGCTGATGTATTTAGTCATCGTCAGAATGTGGTCATACATGGCAATAAATGGTATAAGTTTATTTTCAGCTCCTATCGTAATTCTGCTTCTTTTATCAATTCACTACAGAAAGAGCCAAAGAAGCTGAGTACAACTGAGTTGATCGAATTGACTGATGCTATTTTAGAACTTGATGACTTCTCAAAGGAAAAAGAAAAAATTAAAGAGAAATTCGAAAAGGTTTTTCCAAAAATTAGTTTTGAGTTAGGTACAAACTGGCAATTGTTTGAACAGTACATTTCATGGAGAGAGGAAGTAAACAGTTCAGAAACGCCCTCTGAGGTTCAGTCTGTGATTTATAACTTATATAAAGATTACAGTGAGATACTTTCAGAACTCAATACTGAATCTGAATTAGAGAAAGAATTCCTTAGGATTAGAAATGAAATAAACACTGTTTTCAAATCACTGGGTTACGAAAATAATGAGACCAACAAAACTGTTAAACTAGTTCAACAAGGAATAGATACTACTATTCAACTACTTACTTCATGGGGAGAGAATGAAGGCGAATTGAATGATTATATCCAGTTACTCAAACAAATAGACATCCTTCGAAAAAATGGATTGGACGTTTTTGAGCCCATTCTCAAACACTGGGGTCTTTCAAAATCGCACCTCACTTACTTATTTGAGTATGTTTGGTTTACTAAAATTGCTCGAATTGCAACCAAAGAATTTGAAGCCATAAACCGGTTCGATGGCGAAACGCATAACACTACAATTGAGAAATTTGTTAGTAATGAAGAAAAAATACTGGATTTCAATACGTTAAGGGTTGCACTTCAGCATTATGAAGGGCTACCAAACCATAACGGAAGTTCAAATGTTGGTGCTCTAGGGCTTCTAAAAGGTGAGTTTGCAAAGAAACGCCGGCATCTTGCTATTCGCAAATTAATGAAAAATGCCGGTAAGGCGATTCAAGCCATAAAACCTGTTTTTATGATGAGCCCAATGTCAATTGCGCAATACATCCCACCGGGACAAGTTGAGTTTGACCTCATATTATTCGATGAGGCTAGTCAGGTGAAACCAGTGGATGCTTTTGGTGCAATATTACGGGGTAAACAGATTGTTGTAGTTGGAGATAGTAAACAGCTTCCACCCACTAGTTTTTTCGATTCATTAAGTGACGATTCAGATTCACAGGAAGATGAATTCTACGAAGTGCAGGCGGGAGATGTCGAAAGTATATTGACTATGTTTCTGGCTAAAAATGCTCCAGAAAAAATGTTGAGATGGCACTACCGAAGTAAACATGAGTCACTTATCAGGGTTTCAAATCATGAATATTATGATGGAAACTTGTTCATTTTTCCTAGCCCATATGAAACAGACGATAGCAGAGGGTTGCAACTTCGGCACTTACCAGAAACTCATTATTTGCCGGGAAAAGGCGGAAGGATAAATCCGAAAGAAGCCGATGAAGTGGCTAAGGCAGCCTTTAAGCATGCAAAAAAACATCCAGATATGTCTCTGGGTATTGCCGCATTTAGCCAGGCACAAGCGAGAGCAATAAGCGATAGGATTGAAGCAATGTTGATGAATAGCATGGATCCAAACATTGAAGCTTTTTTTAGTAATACTGATAATGCGGAACCCTTTTTTGTTAAAAACCTCGAGAATGTTCAGGGAGATGAACGAGAAGTGATTTTTGTATCTATTGGTTACGGTAAGCAAGAAAATGGCAAGGTTTCGATGAATTTTGGACCGATCAATAAAGACGGCGGCGAAAGAAGATTGAACGTTCTATTCACCAGAGCCAGAAGAAAGTGTGTGATTTTTTCAAACCTAACACACGATGATATTGATCTAACTAGAACTCAAGCTGTCGGAGTAAAGGCACTAAAACAGTTTCTTAAGTTTGCAAAAACCAGAAGCCTTGAGATTCCACAAATAGATATGGATGAGGCCGACTCTATTTTTGAAGAACAAGTAGCTCAAGTACTTGAAGACCGTGGCTATAAAATTTCAAGACAAGTAGGCTCTGCAGGCTTTTTTATTGATATAGGAGTGAGGCACCCTGAATTAAACGGTACCTTCGTTCTAGCCATAGAATGCGATGGAGCCACCTATCATAGCAGTAGACTTGCTCGCGATAGAGATAAGACTCGACAAGCGGTATTAGAAGCTCAAGGATGGACTTTTCATCGAATTTGGAGTACCGACTGGTTTCATAATCCTAAGCGTGAAATTAAGCGCCTGTACGAAGCAGTTGAGAGATCTATAATAAACTATAATCAAGGCAAAAAAGAGCTCAAAACAATTTCTAAAAAGAAAAAAGAAATTATTAACCGTGTAGAGGTGGCTAGTCAAGAGCATCATGAAAATGTACAAATAGAAGATTCGAATGAGTATATAACTGCAGACTTCGAACTAAATATATACCCTGAAGACTTTCATGAGTATTCTAATTCACAATTTGCCGACTGGATTCAGAAAGTTGTAGAGGTAGAATCACCTGTTCACAAAGATGTGGTGTTATACAGACTACGAACCTTTGCAGGTATTGGAAGAGCTGGGAAAAGGATTCAAGAGGCATTTGACTATGGAGTTCGGTATGCTGAATCAGAAGACATAGTGAAAAAAAGAGGTGATATACTTTATGTTGAAAACAAAAGAGATACAAAGCCACGGAACAGAGAAAAATTAGAATCATTCGACAGGAAGTTCGAATATATCCCAACTCAAGAAATAGAATTGGGCATAATTGATGTGATTGAAAAGAATTTTGGGGCTAGTGCAGAAGATATTTTCAGAAGTATTTCAGCACAACTTGGGTTTAAAAGAACTACTGGTGCAATGACGGATATAATGGAGGGCATTCTTGAAATGCTCGAAAAACATGGAGTTGTCAAAAAAGTTGACGAGATTTATCAAATAGTGAAATGATAAGAGCGATGGTCATTGAAAAGCAATATATCATCTGCAATCGCTACGTTGAGCAGCTTAATCTAAGAGAGCAAGTTTGCGAACGCTTGGTTAAGGGGCTAGTGCAGGAAGTGTTGAAAGAGATTTGATGAAGTCATTAGTTGATTTAATTGAGGAATACGGGAATCAAAAAAGTATTCCATATAAAGACCTTCTGCATTTAAAAGAGTGGAAAATTTTCTGGCAAATTATTTCAAAATGGAGAGAGTATGGATGAATCTATAATAAGAGAAAGCTTATCTAAATTAGATGAATTATATAAAAAAGTTATCCTATCCCTAGCGAAAGAAAAGAATCTAGACATTGAACTAGATTTTAACTTTGATGAAAATATTGAGGAGGTTTTTGCTGAATATAAATTAGAACGTGCAGAGCTTATGCTTGAATTGTCGTCTACTTATGAATTACCTAAAATATTGGATCCTGTTTTACGAAAGGATTTAAAAGAATTTATACAGAATGGGAGTGCAGGTTTTACAAATACTAGTAGTACTAATGACCAAAAAATAAGGGCAGTGCTAAAAGCTTTAGATGAAGACTTAAAGCCTGAATTTAGTCATGAAAGAGAACAAGACTTAGAGCTGGACCTGTTTTACTCTTGGTTCAGCCCATTAGATTATGTTTATGGGCAATTAGAGCTAGCTCCAATTGTACTAAAGCATCTCGACGTTCCTTCTAAGTTAAACAGATTAATTATAGAGATAAGAGAGTGTATTATTTTCCAAAAATATTATGCGGCGGGTATCATGTTGCGCACTATTACTGAGATTGCAATAGATGATATCTTGTCACGAAACTTCCCAGAAGTAGTACAAGATTTCAAAACCTTGGGTGAAAGGCTAGAATTTTTAAGTCGGAAAAGTCAATTTGCAATCCCCGCCGAAGCTTTAAATTATTATAGAAAAGATCTAAATGAATTCGTCCATGGCGAAAAATTGATTGATCGAAAAAAGGTAAAACAGTACATGGATATTGTACTTACCCAGATAGATGAGTTATATGAGAAAAGTGTTTAATGAAAATTTAGTTATCAAATTCTCATTCTATTTATATTTGAGATTTCTGTTGCCACTTATCTTTATATGTTTCCTTAACTCCCATTCCACTCCATAGGCTTATTCACCCGTTCCCAACGCCCGTGTTGGGCATATAAGTTAAATAGTATCGTTGTTAACTATCTTTAAACTTCTCGTATTCACTCGAAGTGACACAGTGCAAGGTATCATTATCTTTGTCATATCGACCGAAGGGAGATATCTAAAGATGTAGGTATGTGCCCGTGAAATAATTAAACACCTCCAACTATCTCCGCCGTTGGAATTGAGCAGGAGTTGCCTTCATTTTGCACAGCGTCAGAAAAGCAGAACATGCGCCGTTTCCGACTACTGTCGGAAGAGGAATTGCATGTTGTGCCTGGCGCGGCTAAGGAAGGCCCGGAGCAATTCCAGGCGGTGGTTTTTGCTCCCCTTTTGTCCACACAAAAGGGGAAGAGAAACGTTTGTAGGAGTAATCATAGCCAACTTAAGGTCCTGTCCGCCAGCTGGCGGATCGCTGTTCAGGATGACGTCTTGGTGGGGAGATAGGTAAGTGAATGAAATTGCCTCGTTTTTAGCGAAGCTGGAGCTTCTAGAAGGCATTCCCAACGAGGACGTTGGGAACGAGGGCAAGGTGGTGCGAAGGGGCTCAAACCCTGAACTAGCTTTGGGTAGTGCGTTCACTTGAGATCCTTCGTGTTAGCACCCTTCAGCCTCATCACAGCCTTTCCTACTCAGGATGACAGCTTTTTTATTAGATCGTTAGACTTCTCGTATGCACTCGAAGTGACAAAACAGGTGGTTTCTATTTCTTTGTCATATCGACCGAAGGGAGATATCTAAAGATGTAGGTATGTGCCCGTGAAATAACTAAACACCTCCAACTATCTCCGGCGTTGGTGTGTAAGTAAATAAAATCACCTCGCTATTAGCGAAGCTAGAGCTTCTAGAAGGCATTCCCAACGGGGACGTTGGGAACGAGGGCAAGGTAGTTGACGGTAAATACTACCGGGCCAATTCAGCACACCTTACCATTGAATACCATACAAATAACCCGCCGCTGCTTTACTCATTTTTTTATAATCATGACCTACGCCTGGGATTACCTTTAACTCCCAGTTGAAATCGGTTCCTTGTTCTTTAGCATATACTTTTGATCGATTGAAAAAGTACTTCCCTCGCGTTAGTCTATGAGTTCCTTGCTTGTCTGTTTCCTGTGATCGGACTAAGTGGCCTCTCGTTTCATGTTCATTGTCTTCTTCACCAAGAAAAACTATAAGCTTAGCCTTGAAAGCTAATTCGATTTGATCCTCGGCAACACTCACACCCTTCAACCCATAGGGGAAAGCATCATCGTTGGAAGGGACTGTATACCAGCCTGCATTCGAAACCAATATTCTATGGGCATTATTATCTGGTTTAAAAAGCGTCATGCGATGTAAAATCTGTGCACCCGCGGAATGCCCGAATATATCATAGGAATCCGTTTCTAACTGTAGATCTTCTTTAACCTCAGAGAACATCCTGTCAAAGTCAGCCCAAAGCCATTCATCTGAATTGTTGTTTAACTCATAACCGATCATGGCGGTACGCTCTTCATTTAGTTCTACCTCCGTAATCATTCCACCGAGGTTGTAGCTCCAAAACTCCGGATAGTATCTTTCGGCATATTGAGGAGACAAAATTAAAACCCCATGCTTTTCAGATGCTTCAATCCAGGCATCACGGTAAGTGTCTCCGCCTCGCCCTGCTCCGGGTATGACCATCATTACGGGAGATTGTGGGCTAAAACTCTTGGGCTTATGATAGAATACGGTAATCACCCTATCCTTATGTGAGCGCCCTCCATCAATAAGAAAATTACCTGACCCAGTATGGATTTCAATGATATTGATATCTGTAGAGTCCCTCTTTTCAATCAAGTTCATTCCACAAACAGAGCAAACGCCATCATGATCAAATGACAACGTATCGTGCACGGGACAAGGGGGACATACGTATTTGTTTTGGATTATTTGGGAAGCAGCTAACAGGGGAAGCAACAGAAAAAAGACAGTGACGGCAAAAAATCGCATGGTTAAATATTGAGTTCAAAATAAATCCAGCAATCGTTACGGCACAAAACCCGAGATTGTTACCATGGATTAGAGAGGGGTAAAATGACCCAGCGTTTAAGCTGTCCTCCAGCTATTGGGACGAGGTCCGTTTGATTCGAAGAACCGCGAAGCGAAACGCTTGTTATAGGGCAATTATGATAGGGTTTTAAAATTTGTCTGACGATTGGGTTATGAGTTGCTACGTGGGTTAGTGAATAACTTATTAAGTAAA
>Ga0098059_1000240_pt1 | contig 40610 bp, 27 predicted proteins | sample 20_taG_FD_92580 | JGI IMG/M metagenome (GOLD analysis project Ga0098059, IMG submission 92580) | Marine viral communities from the Subarctic Pacific Ocean - 20_ETSP_OMZ_AT15318 metaG | ecosystem: Environmental > Aquatic > Marine > Oceanic | place: Subarctic Pacific Ocean | collected 2015-01-19
CAAATTGACGATTTTTTAGAAAGAAAATACTCTGACTTAATAAAAAATAAAAAAGCAGTCTCTGTTCACATTAGAAGAGGAGATTACTTGCAATTACAGCAATATCATGTTATAATAGGTAAAGAGTATTATGAAGAAGCAAAAAAGCAATTTGATGAAGATAGTGTTTTTGTTTATTTTAGTGATGATATAGAGTGGTGCAAGGATACATTTAAGGGCGACAATAACATATTTATCGAAAAACAAGATGATATCTTGGATATGTATTTGATGTCAAAAATAACAAACAATATAATTGCCAATTCTTCTTTTTCTTGGTGGGCAGCATGGCTCAACAAAAATGAAGACAAACAAGTAATTTGCCCATCAAACTGGTTTGGTCCAGAAAATAGACATTTAGATGTGGCAAAAAAAGATTTAATACCAAAAGAGTGGAAAGTGATATGATAGAAGATGTAGAAGGATTTATCAAAAACCTACGAAGAGATTCGGATGGGCATGTAGTTTTAAACATGTTTGATAACTCTATCTTGCACGATAGCTATCTTGAGTCCTCTTTAAGGTGCAGCGCACCAGCATTCGAAAGAAAGCCTGATGTTGTTAGATTTGTGCAAAGCAATAGTCCTTGGGATGGCATAACCATCTTTACTGATAAAGTGTTGCATTTGGCGCCCAAAGTAGAAAGCTCTATTAAGGTTGCTTGGCTTGTTGAGCCACGCGACCTTTTGCCTCAAATATATCAAGTTATATTGCACTTCGAAGATCATTATGATTTTATATTTACATATGACAAAGATCTTTTGAAGAGGGATCCTAATAAATATAAGTTTCACCCATGTGACACCTCTGGGATAGAGCTAGAAAGCCACAAGCTTCACAAGAAAAATAAATTAGTATCAATGATATACTCCGACAAGACGTGGCTTTTTGGCCACAAATTAAGGCACATAATAGCCAAGGATCTTATACCAAAAATGGGCTATGATAAAGTCGATTTCTTTGGGAGAGGCACAGATAAACCATTAGATTTAAAGTCAGAAGGGACTAATGATTACATGTTCCAGATAGCAATTGAGAATGCAAAGAGGGACAATTATGTTGCAGACAAAATATATGATTGTTTTGTTTGCGGAACAATTCCAATATATTGGGGAGCCCCTAACGTTGGAGATTTCTTTGATGAGAAAGGAATATTATCATTTAATACTCCTGATGATTTGAAAAAGATATTAAACAGCTTGAGTGAAGAAAAGTATCATTCAATGTACGAGCACGTTAAGAATAACTTTGAAAAAGTAAAGGAATACTTAAGGCCAGACGATCTTATATACGAAAGCACGATAAAACACTTGAGAGAGGGAAAAGTTAAATGGCACATATAACTAAACAATATGATACAAATATATATAAAATTGAGAAGGCCGTTTCGGACTTGTTTGGGGTTGAAGATTTAACTAAAATACATGAGCTTGATTTGTCTCTTACAAAAGACAAGCCATTAACTCAAGATCTTGAGGCCGAGACATATTTTCATAAGAAATTTTATGCTAAACTAAATTCTGACTGGCCAGAACTAATGAACCCTTTTACTTCTTTTGTGCAAAATGAAATAACAAAATTAATCAAAGGCCCCTTTTTGTATCAAAAGACACCAACTTTCAGAGTACATGTTCCAAACCAGACAGCAGTATCGAAGTGGCACTATGATGGAGATCCAAACCACGGACATCCAGACTGGGAGATTAATGTTCAGATCGCTCTGACTGAAATGAAAGATAGTAGCGCAACTTGGACCGAGACAGTACCAGGCTTGGGAGATTACTATCCTATGAATTTAAAAACCGGAGAGTATGCTTTGTTTGATGGAAACAGATGTGTGCACGGAAACTACATTAATAAGACGGAAAAAACTAGGGTTAGTTTTGATTTTAGGGTAATACCTTGCAAAAAATATGACGGCCACGGCGATCCTTCTTTTTATTCTTTTAGGTTGCCAGAAGTAGAAGACGACACAAAATATGGATTTGTTGGGAAGCTAAACAACAAGACTAGTTTTTATGGCCGTCCATGGGACACATCTGATGGAGGATATTATGATTTCTGCAAAAATGAATAATGAGGCGTATGATCCAAGAAGAGAATATGCATTAGAGGAGCTAAAAAGCCAAGGATTAATAGAGGATGCTTGGGATGCAGTTTCTCTTTTTGAGAATGCTATAGCTGAATACACTGGCAGTAAATTTGCCATAGCTATTGACAATTGTACTGATGCGCTATATTTGTGCCTAAAGTATCTGAAATGTGATTCTAGTGATGTGATCACGATACCTAAAAAGACTTATTGTTCAATACCAATGTTGATACACAATGCAGGTTGCAACTATGAGTTTGGAGATATTAGTTGGTCAGGGTGCTATCAGTTAAGCCCGTTGCCAGTTTATGACTATGCCTTAAGGTTAAGAAAGGGCATGTATAGGGAAGGAACATTTCAGTGTTTATCTTTTCATAGGAAAAAGATATTAAAACTTACAAAAGGCGGAATGATATTAACCGACAACGAAGAAGCCGCAAACTGGTTCAAGGCCATGAGAGCCAAAGGGCGCCATCCGCATGAAAAAACGTTTTACACTGATGAAAGTTTTGAAGTCATGGGTTGGAATATGTATATGCACCCAGAAGATGCCGCAAAAGGATATTTAATATTTAAACAGCTTCCTGATTTTAATGAAGACGCCGGCGGAGACACAAGTTATATAGACCTATCAGAGCAGGAGATTTTTATAAAAAATGAAAAATGTTTACTTATTCGAAATAAATGATGTAATTGCAAATCAAATAAAGCTACCATATAGCACAGGCCTCCTGTGGTCTTATTGCGAGACAAAAGAAGCCATAAAAGAAAACTATAAGCTTGATAATTGGTTCTATCACAGAGAAGATGATGATGTAATTTTTAACAAAATAAGGAACCCCTCGATTGTAGGGTTTAGTTGTTTCGTGTGGAATTGGAATTTCAACTTACTAATGGCCAAAAGAATAAAAGAGGCCTACCCAGAGTGTAAGATTATTTTTGGTGGCTGGCAACAACCTATCTCTGATAGGAGTCAGGGCTTTTTTGAAAAGCACCCATATGTTGATATCTTGGTGCACGGAGAGGGCGAGATTACGTTCGCAGAAATTCTTTTAGAAAATATAAAGAAAGAGCCAGATTTTAAAAGCGTTTCTGGGTGCTCTATAAAAAATCATGACTTATCTACTTTTGTCACTCCACCAAGAGAAAGAATTAAAGACATAGATTCTATGCCGAGCCCATACTTGGATGGTTCTTTTGATAGGCTAGCCGCAAAGTGCGAGTATGATATGGAGGCCACCATAGAGACTACTAGGGGGTGCCCATATTCTTGTACATATTGTGAGATAGGGGCAGCTTACCTCAATAGCATTAAAAAACAAAGTGTCGAAAAAGTAAAAAAAGAAATTGATTGGATCTCTGATCATAAAATAGAATTTGTATATAATGCTGACTCAAATTTCGGACTAGTATATAATGACCATCTTGAGGTCACAAAATATATGATAAGCAAAAAGAAAGAAAAGGGATACCCAGTGGCACATCGATGCGATTGGGCTAAAAACAAGGCTGGCAAAATTTTGACAATTGCAAAGCTTTTTAAAGATGCTAGTATGGATAAAGGCTTTACAATTGCTTTGCAATCTAAAAATCCAGAAACTCTCAAAGCCATTCGTCGTCGTAATATTGACGAAGGAAAATTGGGAGAATTTCTCAAGATGTATAACGATGCAGGAATTCCTGCCTATGTTGAGCTTATTCTAGGATTGCCAGAAGAAACAATGGATTCTTTCATAAAAGGCATCTCAGACGTTATGGAATTAGAGCAACATAATTATATTGGAATATATTCTTTGACAGGCTTCCCAAATACCCCGTTTGGAGAGCCAGAATATGTGAAGCAATATGGTCTTAAGTTAATAAAAACATATACCGCATTTAATCATTATGACATATCTGAATTTAACAATTTTGAAAGAGAGACAATGATTGTTGGAAGCAGAACTATGACCTTCGAAGAATACAAAAAGTGTCATTACTTTAGGTGGGCTGTTATGTTCGGTCATTATCTTGGAACAGTTCAATTTATTAGTAGATTTTTAAGAAAGCATTCTGGAATACATTATAGAGAATTCTATGAAAAATTACTAGATTTTGCTTACAAAAATCCTGATTCTGTAGTTGGAAAAGAGTTAATTGAGACGACCAATAGTTTGGAAGCAACGCTGGATACGAAGCATCCATGGGGCAGAATACTGAACGACGTAAGAAAGAATTTTGCTTGGGACTTTGAAGAAGCGACGGCAATTACAATAGCAAAAAACAAAGAAAAATTTTATACTGAAATTAAAAGTTTTATTACTGGTTTTCTAAATGTTGATCTTGAGGAAGAAGTTTTAGAAGAGTTAATTCAATACCAGACATCGGCAATTATCGATCCTTCCGTTTCATATCCATTTGTAAAAAACTTTAATTACAACATTCATGAAGTTATACATGGAGAAGATAAGCTAGAAAAGGTAAATAAGTCAATGAGTTTCGCCGCTGACAACTATGATAGTGACTATTATACATGGGGAAAAGAAAAGTTATGGTGGGGCAGAAGAGTTGCCGGCTGTAAATCTAAGGTTGAGTATGCCACAGAATGAGTGGAAATGGGAAACAGCCCACTTAACTCCTGGTGCTGGAATAGTGGTCGTAAGAATGTTCGACGATGGCTGGAGGTATCTAGGGTTAAGGAATAAAAGGGGCCTAGATATATCAAAAGGCCATGTAGAAGATGGCGAGGATTTCTTTGACACTGCAATCAGAGAGACAGAAGAAGAATCAGGAATCAAAGAATTAAATTTTAAATGGGGAAAGAACTATATTAATTTAGATTTTTTAAGAGTTTATGTGGCAGAGACAAAAGAAGACGCATCACCGGTTATTAATAAAAAATCAATGATTTATGAGCACGATTCGGCAGAGTGGCTAACATACGAAGAAATAAGAGAACAAGCTCTTGAATACTTGGTTCCGGCTATAGAGTGGGCCAGAGATAGGATAATGCCTTGAAAATAGAAATGAAAGATGTTTTGGATATAAACAAAGATAAGCCGTGCGTAATAACTCTTCACGGCCCAAGTCTTAATTTGCACAAAGAAGCAGTGTCAAAAAAGCAGGAATCCGGAGATGCTATTAGGATTTCTGTCAATAACTGGTTTGACTATTTTACTACCCCTCCGGACTACTGGGTACTATCAAGTTCTGAACACGGGTTCCCGATCAGAAATTTGTTTCATATAATAAAAGAACATAATATGCCTATATTCTATTCTGATGATGGAGATTTTACTCCCAAAGAGATGATACATAAAGAGTTGAATTCTGAATGGATGGTATATGATCAGAGGCACTGGAAGGGAGAAGACTGCATGCAGATCTTAAAATCCTTCAAGGCACATTGTAAAGAGAATAAAAACTTTAGTTTTAAAAAATATGGAAACAACGAAATAATGTGGCACCCGCCAAGATGCTATACAATGTCAGGCCATTCATTGGACGGCAAATGTTGTCAACAAAATAACCCTCCCAGAACCACTTTACAAGAATATTTAATGAATCTTTCTGGACATGATGCTCATTATAGCACTGGGGACACTGTAGCCATGCATGCTATAGCTTTTGCTATCATAATGGGTTGCAACCCGATATATGTGTCGGGACTAGATTTAGACTACAATAAGGGCTATGCAAATCCTGATATGTCGGATTGGAAATCAAAGGCTCAAAGTCCAAATGCTTGGACTCCTGTTCGGGATAATTTAGAGAACGATTTAAGGATATTAAATGCTAGCGCTGAAAAAAGAGGAATAAAAGTATATACCCTCAATCAGTCCCCGTGGTATGATGCATTTGAGATAGCCACGGATATAAAATAGTGAAAATCGTAATACCTGCCAGAAGGGGATCCAAGGGTGTTCCCTTCAAAAACAGAATATTGTTAGAGCACACTTTAAATATAATTCCAGATAGCCTTAGGGGTGATGTCATCATAAGCACAGATGACGATTTTATCATAGAAAAGGCCAAGGAATATAAGGTAAAAGCTGTCAGGAGAAGCGATAAGTTGTCTTCCGACGAAGCATCTGTAAAAGATGTGCTAATAAATTTAATAAAAAATGAAAATATAAGTTGCCAACAGACGATAATCATGTTATATTTAACTTACCCTGAAAGAACTTGGGAAGAGGTAGAGAGTATACTTTCTTTTTTTAATGATAATGACGCAAAGTCTGTTTTGTGTAAAAAAGAAGTTAAGACGCACCCACACATGTGTATGTTCGAAGCGGCAGATGGTTTGCGCGGAGAGCAGGTTGTAAGACATAACTTGTATCGTCGCCAAGACTATCCAAAATGTTTTGAAATAAGCCATTACATGTGTGCAATAAAAGCTTCCGAAGTAAATAATTTAAATAAGAATCTTTATAATGAAGACACGTTTTTTTACCAAATTGAAGATAAAATAGATATCGATTATAAAAAAGATTTAGAGGCCTATAATGACAAAAATAATAGCTGAAATAGGAATAAACCATAACGGCTCCATGGAGCAGGCTAAAAAGTTAATCAATGCATCTAAAGTCGCGGGATGTGACTTTGTAAAGTTTCAAAAGAGAACACCAGAGATATGCGTCCCAGAAGAGCAGAAAGGAAAATTAAGAGATACTCCTTGGGGAGAAATGAAGTATATTGATTATAAGCATAAAATAGAGTTTGAAAAAGAAGAATATGATGAGATTGAAGAGTATTGCAAAGTAATAGGTATCAAGTGGTTCGCTTCAGTTTGGGACATCCCATCAATTGAGTTTATGAAGGGCTATACCAATATTGGAAAGATACCTTCTGCGTTGATCACAGACCATGAATTAATGAAAGCAGCAAGAGAAGCTTTTGAAGTTCTAATAATATCAACAGGCATGAGTACAGAGGAAGAAATTGAAGAGGCAGTTAGGGTTGGCAAGCCCGATGTGATTATGCACACCAATTCATCTTACCCATCCAAGGTCGAAGAATTAAATTTAAATTACATTACACACCTGAAAGAAAAGTATCCAGATGCTAGCATCGGTTATAGCGGACACGAATTCGGACTGACCACAACTTTTGCCACGATCCCACTGGGTTCAGAGTGGATAGAAAGGCACATAACCCTTGATAGAACTTTGTGGGGCAGCGACCAGATGGCGTCAGTTGAACCCCATGGAATGATAAAACTTGTAAAGGGAATCAGAGATATCGAAAAGTCCCTAGGTTCAACGGGCCCAAGAAAATTACTGGGTTCTGAATTGTCAAAAAGAAAATCCTTGAGAGGTAATTGATGATTGTTTATGTCGATATAGACGAAACAATATGTGAATCTCCAGAAAGCAGAGATTACTCCAAGGTAAAGCCTTTGGTCAAAAATATAGAAAAGATAAATAACCTATATGATGAGGGAAATCAAATTGTGTACTGGACAGCCAGAGGGACAGGATCTGGCATTGACTGGGAAGAGATCACAACAGAACAATTCAAAAGATGGGGAGTCAAGCATCATGAGATTAAATTTGGCAAACCAATTTATGATCTTTTCATAGACGACAAAAATATTAATTCAAATTCTTTTTTTGAGAGAACAGATGATAAGATTAGCTGAAAAAATAATAGACAACGAAGACATAGAAAACCTCAAAGGTTGGCTTGATAAGACTGATATCTATACAAAGGGAGAAGAGACGATCCTGTTTGAGAAAGAGTGGTCGGAGTGGATAGGCACGGACTATTCTGTGTTTGTTAATTCTGGATCTTCTGCTAATTTATTGGTAGTTCTGTCCATGATCCATGCAAACAAATTAAGAAATAAGAAAATAATCGTACCAGCAGTTAGTTGGGTAACCACCGTATCGCCAGCAATGCAGCTTGGCCTTGAGCCGATACTTTGCGATGCAGATAAGGATGATCTAGGTTTCGACATTCAAGACTTTGAAAGGCTTTGTAGAGAGCACAGGCCATCAGCTGCTATTTTAGTGCATGTTTTAGGTCACTCCAACAAGATGGAGCAGTTAATGTCCATATGTAAAAAGTATGATGTCTTGCTTGTAGAAGATTGTTGTGAGGCTTATGGTAGCCAAATAGGAAACAAAAAGCTTGGAACGTTTGGTTTGGCTAGCACTTTTTCTTTTTTCTATGGGCATCAAATGTCGACTATCGAGGGTGGAATGGTTTCTACTAACGACAGAGAGCTTTATAATGTTATGTTATCAATAAGATCCCATGGCTGGCTAAGAGATAACGAAGAGTACTTTAGAGATCGTCACATGAAAGAAAACGGAATGTTTGATGAATTCAGCTATAAGTATTTCTTTGTATATCCGGGTTTAAATGTTAGAAATACTGACTTAAGCGCTTTTTTGGGTAGAAATCAATTAAAGAAAATTGATACTTTTGTGGAAAACAGAGACAGAAACTATAAAAGATTTTTACAAAACTTGGAAGGACACACATGGGTCCAAAAAAGTGAAACAAGCCCCACATCTGCTTTGGCATTTGGGGTGATAGATCAATCAAAGAAGAGCATAACGAAAGCGTTGATTGAGAATAATATTGAATGTCGCCCTTTAATTTGTGGTTCTATTCAAGAACATCCTTTCTGGAACAAAGAATATCCAAAAAGAGATTTGCCAAACGCATCAAGAGTGCATAAATATGGTTTTTATGTGCCGTGCCATCAAGACTTGACAATCGACGAAGTTGACAAGATTAGTGAAATTATTATTCAAGGACGGATATAGATATGAAATGTAGAATTTCAAATAAAGAAACAACAGAAGTTTTTACGCTGGGGCAACTACAGATGTCTGACTTCGTTGAGGGTGATGAAGAGCCTAGAACTGGTGTTGGCGAATTAAAGCTGATGCTCTGCGAGGAATCAGGTCTTCTTCAATTAGAGGAAACGCTGCCGCTTGAATCAATGTACGGAAAATACTGGTATAGATCTGGCACAAATGATACCATGAAGGGAAAACTTAAAGACGTTGCAGAATCCTGCTTGTCTTCCGTTTCTATGGATGATGGAGATGTTTTTCTAGACATTGCATGTAACGATGGAACGATGCTTGGCTATGTACCGGACAATATTATTAAAGTTGGAATAGATCCCGCAGATGATTCTTTCTTGGAGGAATCTAGATCCCGTGCAGATGAGGTCGTGCAAGACTTCTTTAGCGCCGAATCTTATAAGGGTACAAAATATGGCCATATAAGCCCTAAAATTATAACTACTATCGCAATGTTCTACGATCTAGACAAGCCATTGCCTTTTGCGGAGGATGTTAAAGAAATTCTACATGATGATGGGATATGGGTGCTACAGCTTAGTTACACTCCTCTCATGATAAAGCAATTAGCTTTTGACAATATATGTCACGAACACATATGCTACTACTCCTTGGAATCAATTAAATATCTAATGGATAAAGTTGGTTTTGATATAGTAGATTGTATTCTAGATGATGTTAATGGAGGAAGTTTCCGAATTTACCTTATGAAGTCTGAAGCGGACAAAACAAAATTTAGAAACCAACAGCAAAGAGATGTCGCCGACTTTAGGGTAAATTCCATCCTAGAGTATGAAAAATCATTAAAACTAAAAGATCCGGAAACCTATAGGGATTTTTATAAACAAATATGCGAACTAAGAGACAAGACAGTTTCTTTTATTAAGAAAGAAAAAGAAAAGGGTAAAAGCATATGGGGATATGGCGCCTCCACAAAAGGAAGCACTTTGATGCAGTGGTATGGGCTTAACTATGAACATGTCGACTTTATTGCCGAGAGGTCTGAATATAAATTTGGAATGAAGACCGCTGGTACATCAATTCCAATATGCTCTGAAGATAAAATGAGAAAAGAGCAACCTGATTATTTACTAATATTGCCATGGCATTTTATAGCAGAATTCTCCCAGAGAGAAAAAGAATATATTGATAATGGCGGAAAGTTTATTGTTCCATGTCCAAAGTTCATGATCTACCCTAGTGAGGATAAATAATGGATATCCTATCGGTACAAGAAAAGGTGCTTGTCACTGGCGGCACTGGCATGCTCGGCGTTGCTTTGCAAAAGATTATGCCAAACGCAAATTATGTTGGTAGCGAATTTGATTTGACAAGTTTTGATGAAACTATGAAATTGTTCTATACAACAAAGCCAGAATATGTAATTCATTTAGCAGCAAAGGTTAGCGGCATGAAAGGCAATATGGATGCCATAGGTGAGCACTATACCCACAATGTTCTTATGAATACAAATGTTTTGGAAGTAAGCCGGATATTTAAGGTAAAGAAATTGTTGTCAGTATTGAGTACTTGTGTTTATCCTAATGACGCAAAACTTCCATTGGTGGAGGAAGACATTCACTATGGAGAGCCCCATTCTACAAATTTGGGATATGGGTTCTCAAAAAGAATGGTAGATATTCAGGCAAGAACCTACAGAAGGCAATATGGAGTTAACTACGTTAATGTTATTCCGAACAATCTTTTTGGAGAGAATGATAATTTTCATTTGGTAAACAGCCATGTAATCCCTTCAGTAATAAGAAAAGTACACGAGGCAAAAACAAATAACACTCCCTTGGTTTTATGGGGAGACGGAAGCCCTATGAGAGAGTTTACCTACTCTAGAGACCTGGCCAAGGTTATTATTTTTTCTTTTGATAATTACGATGGAATTCATCCAATTAATGTTGGTAATCCTGGAGAATATTCGATTAAAGAGCTTGCAGAAACTATTTGTGACATAATGGACTATAGGGAGCCCATCACATGGAACACAAACGTAAGTAATGGCCAGCCGAGAAAACCTTCCGACAATACAAAATTTTTGGAACTCGGATGGAAAAACAATAATTATACAGATTTTAGGGATGCTTTGGAAGAGACCTGTAAATGGTTTTTAGACAATTATCCAAAGGTTAGAGGTGTAGAATGAGAACTGCTTTAATAACAGGTGTTACCGGACAGGATGGTTCTTATCTGGCAGAATTTTTGCTGGAAAAAGGCTACAAAGTGGTCGGATTAAAAAGAAGAACATCAACGATAACCACAGATCGAATTGATCATATATTTGATAATCCTAATTTTATTCTTCGATATTTCGAGCTTAATGATGTTGGATGTATGTGGAGATTGTTGCAAGAATATAAACCAGATGAAATATATAACCTAGCAGCCCAGTCTCATGTCAGAGTATCCTTCGAGATACCAGAGAGTACGGCTGATGGCGTGGCTTTGGGTACAATGAGATTGTTAGAAGCAGCAAGACATGTCGTCCCAGATGTGCGTTTTTATCAAGCATCATCATCAGAAATGTTTGGAGATAATCCGGAATACCCACAAAGTGAAGATACTGCATTGATGCCAGCATCGCCATATGCTTGTGCGAAGGTGTTTTCACACCACTTAATACGAAACTACCGAGTCGGATACGGCATGCATGCATCGTCCGGTATCCTATTCAATCACGAGTCTCCTCGAAGAGGCGAGACTTTCGTTACAAGAAAAATTACATTAGCAGCAGCAAAAATTAAACTTGGACTGCAAGACAAACTCTATCTCGGAAATCTTGATTCAAAACGAGATTGGGGATTTGCTGGAGACTATGTTGAAATGATGTGGCTAATGTTGCAACAGGAAGAACCAGACGATTATGTTGTTGCAACGGGCAGAACATATACCGTAAGGTCATTTCTGGAGGTTGTTTTCGAACATGCCGGCCTAGACATAGAAAAGTATGTAGAAATCGATGAGCGGCTATTTAGGCCGCAAGAAGTACCGCTTTTACTGGGTGACCCATCAAAAGCAAGAAGAAAGCTTAATTGGGTTCCAAAAGTGGGATTTGAAGAGTTAGCAAAAATGATGTATGAATCAGATCTTAAAAAGATCAAAGGAGAAATAAAATGAAAGAAATGAGTCTATCCGATCAAGCAGTCGGCGCCCTTATGATGGCACTACAAAAATCATTAATGGAGCAAAGTGATATTGTTCCAGTTATAAAGGGCTTTAGAATTAAACTGTCAGAAGAGGGCTTGGTTGTTATCAATCCTCCAGTAGTCAAGCTTTCAGAGAATGCTGACTTAGAGGAAGAATAGTAATTGCCTAAATATACTTACAAGTGTAAAGAGTGCAAAAATTGTTTTGATATTGTGCATGGCATGCTTGTTAAGTTAAAAGATTGTGATGCCTGCAATGCGACAGGCACACTATTTAGAGTTCCTTCTGTAAGTTATTCTATGGTAAATAAAGAAGACAAAGGTCCAAAAACGGGGACAATTGTTAAGGAATTTATTGAAGATGCTAAACAAGAATTAAAAAAAGAAAAAGCAGAAATGCAAAGAGAAGAGTACTAGATGGAAAATATTAATGAAACATTGTTGGGTTTTTTGGTTGCATCTGCATCTTTAAATATATTTTTGATTTGGTTTCTTGTTAAGTCGCTGCGCAAGCTACTATTTGTATCCTATAATTTAGAAGACATATACGAGGCAATCAGCAAATATAGTGAACATTTAAAGTCAGTATATGAATTAGAAACTTTTTATGGCGATCAGACTTTGCACAGTCTGCTTAATCATTCTTATGGTTTGGCAGAATTTTTAGAACAATTTGAGGATATATATGAAATATCATACGATGAACAATCGGAGGAAGAAAATGATGAAAGAAGACAACAAGCCTACGGCGAATATTCCCCCTCCGAAGAAGAGGAAGAGGAGAAAAAAGGCTAAAAGACTATATTTTACGCAAGTACACGAGGACGCGATAGTTGAATATGTTGCCACCGATAGTATAAAAAAAAGAACAGAACTATATGTAAACTACATAGGTCCTGCCCTAGATGAGATGGTGGACAAAATTGTTTTTACATATAAGTTTACAAACCTTCCAAATATCGACTACCTTAGAGATGAGTGTAAGATTTGGCTAGTGACTATATTAGATAAATACGACCAAAGCAAAGGCTCAAAAGCTTTTTCTTATTTCAGCGTCATAACAAAAAATTGGTTTATACATCAAGTAAAGAAGCGCGGCAAAAAGAATCGACTGGAAGTAGACATTAATGAGATGCCAAGAGAGCAAGAATTAAAGCATGTATCTATAGAAAATCCATATCAAGAAAATCGAGAGCATGATGAATTTTTTATATTTTTAAGACAAGAGATAGACTCTTGGGAGCACAAAAATATGAAAGAAAATGAAGAAAAGGTTCTAAATGCAGTTAAAATATTGTTTGAAAGCTCTTCTGATATAGAAATTTTCAATAAGAAAGCTATTTACCTATATCTAAGAGAGATAACTGGCTTGAATACAAAACAGGTTGTTAACAACCTAAATAAAATGAGAGTCAAATACAGAGTTTTTAAAAAGAAGTGGGAGATGGGGGACTTATGAAAAACCTCGATCATTATCTAAAAGATGCTATCGATAACATAAAAGAGGATCGTGAAGTCACACGAGAACTTTTAGATGATGTTATGAGGTATCTTTCAAAGTCAGAGGAGCACCATCGTTCAGTTGGGCCCGTGGCTGCAAAATATGTTGAAACGCTGCAACGCTCAAATGAACAATTAGTTAAAGTCTCTACAATTATCCAAAAACAACAACAAGGAGAGACTGGATTGTCAGATGATGACAAGGCAGATATCTTTGACATGCTTCAAGGAAAAGACGCGGATGAGCAACAGTAGCTGGAAACCAAATATTTTTGAGTTGAATCCTCACTCAAAAGATTCTATGGGCGAATATGATAGGGCCGCTGATGCTGATGGGATTGATCCGCTATATAAGGTTAGGGTTGCTATTAATGGATTTTATGAAGAAAAAAATAAATTAAAAATAAATTCATCATGGAAGGCCATATGTTTACATTCTCATGTTCAATATTTTGATGATTCAAAGTCATATTCATTGGCTTCTTTTTTTAATAAAAACGATGTGGGGGTAATCACCGTTATAGCTAGAATTCCAGAACTTGACTCTATTATTCCATTCCCAGACGTAACTGGGGAGTCACAAAATTTATCGGATATATCAGCCAAACACTTGAGCATGCACAGAAAATTTACAAAAAGAATTGAAAGCCAAAAAGACATATCAACAATACCTTCTCCTGGCGACATAATTGAGGTCGACTTCGAGGGCGGCTCGCATTTAACTGGGATTCCAATTTATTTGGGCATTTATGAAAGAGGTATCGGGATTATTCCAGATGGAAACAGCAGTGTTGATTCTGGAAAAGATGCTTTCTCTAACAACGGCAACGTCAATACATTAGATGGAGTATCTTAAGAATGGGCCTGACAAACAAAAGCAAACCCTCAGTAGATAGAAAAGAGACAGACGAGCAGAAAGCCGCATTAGAAGGTTCTGAATTTGGTTCTGGAATAGGCCTTAATAATGATCCTAGCTTTGAAAACCTTGTTGTCTTTGATCAAGCGCGCCGTGAAAAAGTACTTTCAAATGACGATTCTTATATTGTCCTTGGTGGAGACAGAATAGCCAGTAAAGCCAGTGGTTATGGTGGTAAAGGTCATACCGGCGCACACATGATCGATTTAGTGGTTGGTAGAAATGATAGCTTAAAGGGTAATCCTGTATTCGCCCATGACGCTGCAAGGGTATATATTTCTCAAAAAACTGATGTTGATCGATCTTTTGGATTGGTTGAGGGTACAGTAAAAAATCCAAAAGCTCGCTCTTCTGTAGCAATTAAAGCAGATGGAGTTAGGATCGTAGCTCGCGAGGGAATTAAGCTTGTAACTATGGGAAAGGGTACTTTGAATTCTCACGGAAATAAGCTTCAGACTTATACTGGTATTGATCTGATCGCGGGAAATGATGATAGTGAAATGGAGCCGATTGCCCTTGCCGATACAACGGCTGAAGCAATGATGGCCATAATAGAATTAATAGAAAACCTTAGCACTATGACCGAGAGTTTCTGGAAAGAGCAAGTCAAGTATAATATTCAGATCGCATCCCATGTACACGTATCCCCCGTTGGCCCCACAACCCCAGCGCCAAATCTTGTAGTTAGCGGAATACAGGCTACAATATTGGATGTTGCAAAAGCGGTCGCGCCAATGTATCTTCATCGGGTAAACTGCACACAAACTAAAGTTAATTACTGCAAACCATTCGCACAGAAATTTATTGGAAGCAGATATAATTACAGCAACTAGGTATAAAAATGGCATTTGATAATCTTAGAAATGTAGAACCATTCATAAAATTAGTAAAAAATCTACTTCAAGAAATTGAAGGCATAGCTCTTCATGATGAGCATAATGTTTCGGTTGCTAACGAAGAGTTGCCAATTAATGATGTAACGGAAGATGGAACACCCTATGCAGCTTTAATTCCGGCGGCTACTAATCTCTGGACAGCGGAAGCACAAGGAGGTATCCCAGAAGTCTGGGCCTCTAAAAATGAATACTTCTTTTCGTTGGTTTCGGAGCATGAGATACCATATCCATATCATACAATAACTGCCGAAAACGCCGGCACCTTAGCTACGGGATTTTCGCTATCTGGTGATCTAATATGTGATGCACCAGAAGGAACATTGCCTATCGGAGAAAGATCAAGGCCATGGCTGGATGTCGGAAAGATAAAAAATGAAATGGATGCTAGCTCCCCCTCTGGCGAATCAGGTGTTGCTCTAAGTAAAAACGATGCCGCGGCAAGAATAGAGTTTTTGAGTCAAATATTGAAAATGTGTATCCTTTTGCACGAAGGAGACTTCGATCAAGAAAATGCATACATGTTTCCAGCAAATCAAGATTTTAACAATAACGACATAAACACTAGTCCTTCAAAAGTAAGTAATAAAGTTTCACAATATTATTCAGGAGATCCAGCGGAGCTTCAAGGTGTTGGCGTTGCAGCAACTGGTTTTTTAAGCAGTCATGGAAATGCAAGATTTAAATTTACTTCCCAACATAAAGACGGGCATCAAAAAGAATTAAATATAGATTCTTTTGCCGGATATCCTTCCCTGTTCGGCAGTGCACAACTTATATATGACCAGTTAACAACAGTTAATGACAACCTAGGTAAGTGGTCTCCAAAGACAGTTTACAATAGTTTAGATGAACATGCCGGCCCAAATGTGGTTGACGTAGGTAGTCACCCTTCTTCTCTTAACCCTATCGATAGGGGATTCTCTTCGATAGGGACATACGGCCCAGATGCAGCTCTTGCGCATGTTAGGGAAATAAGTATAGATCATACAGAAGAATATGCAGATATAGGAGTTTATAGTTCTGTAGTGTTGGCAGCATTAGAGGCAGCTCCCATTTTTAAGGGTCTGGATCTCGCAGATTTTGATACTACAGGCTATGAGATTGGCGAATCCAAAGCAATCATAACTCCTGGCTTGAGATGGAATGAATGGGAATGTGTAGCAAGTCTAGAAGGGTTTTTATTTTGGTCAAAAGAGTTAATAGAGCTTCTGACAACATATTACTCTGAATTCGCTCCAGCCCTTAAAGGACTGCCAGTTTTCTATGGCGGCCAAAGTTCGATAATTTATCCAAAACAAGATAGCCCAGTTGACACTCAAGAACAAATTGAGCTCGAATCAATTCTCGCTGGATACGATGATATTTCTATATTCGATATTCAGACTATGGGTGAAGAAGTTTTTAATGACACTCTTAAGGTCACAGAAGATGTTAAAAGGTGGTGGTGTGATCTTTTAAACATGACAGGCGTAGTGGAATTAGATTGCACAACGCTCACGGCAGAAGACCTTGCGCCAGAGTCCGCATTTACCCCTGATATAGCAAAATGTGATCCAGAGCTAGAGGCCGCCGCAGAAGAGGAGTGTGCCACTTGCATACCAGATCCTAACGCTTTCGTTGTCGACTGGACTACGCTAAATGATGGTGCTTATTTTTTAAATGAGAAAACTTGTGAATATTCTGTTGTAGTAAGGACTAGCGAAGAAAATCCATATAATAGTATAGGTGATTTATACTTGGCAGATGAAGTGGCAATCGGCGCACAAAGATTATTAAATGCATACATGAAGGCAGATACTCTAACATACACTGACTCCAATGGCAATGTATTTGAAGAGTCCACAAGTAATGTGATATTTTCAGATGCACTAATTCAGTCTTATTTGGGTTTCTCTATCAAGTCAGAAGAGTTTCCTCATATACCTTCTGGTGGAATTTATGCCTCTACATCCCCCCTTATAAAAGGAAGAGTTTTAGTAGTTATACCCGCAATTTTATTTAATAAAATACCACAAAACTTGGATTCTGTAAGGTCAATTGAGCCTCCGAAAACTGGCGCGGTTGTAAGGTTATTCACTAAAGATATAAACTTTATGGTTAAACAAATTGCCGGCGCCATGAGGTATTATGCAATAAATTATGCTTCATGGGTATTGTTGGAAAGGCAAGACTCTGGAGAAGACTATGGAGAGTTAAATTTAAATGTTCAGGCAGAAAATCTTGAATTATTTGCAAAAGATATTGAGATATACTTACAAAGCTTTGGGTATACCTTTAAAAGGGCAGAATATTTAGAAATTGGTTTTAACGAAAATTTAGATCAAATAGAATACATGTTGGTTAATGAGCCAGGCTGCCCACCTTTGCCGTTGATGGTCGACAGGCTATCAGATGCAGAAAATATATTATATTCTTTTAGTGGTAGATGGTTTAACAGAAGATCTTTAGCGTATATACAAAGAATTCCTGATATACATAACGATGTTTCTGCTCGCGAGCCTTTGTCGTGGAATGATTTTATTTTAAAATATACAGTGGATCTAAAAAATACAAATGAACTCAGTGAGGGCCTGCCAGACAGCGCTCTTTATTGTTTGGCCGAGTCTCTTGTTGGTCCATTTGATGATCTATTAAAAGAAATATCTTTGGATGTTTTAGATCTACCACAAGCATATGCCGACAAGATTAACAAAATGCTTTGCAGTGGCGACAAGTATGACCGGCCGGACATTGAAATGGGAGACTGGGCAGCAATGTCTGAGAGGGCAGCTCTACTCGCTTCAGAAGAATTCTTCGCCGGCGATGCAATGGTTGATGATCTTCCACAGATTATAGCTGCACTTGCCAGCGGTGGAGATGTTAAAGCTCTCTGGAAAGAAGTTTTTAACAAGTATGATTGGTGTGGATGGCTAGCATTAATCGATATGTTACTGGGTTGTTTACTTAAAGGAGTGCCGGCCGCAGATGGTATAGCGATAATGGTGGAAGCTGCCCTTCGGGCCCTCCCTGATGATGGACTACAGAGGCTATTTATAGGTCTAACCCCAGAACAGCAGAATCAAATAGCAGCACAGGTTTCCGAGTCACTGGGGATAATTGCAGCCACTCCTCCGTGGGAAAAGGAATATGCAGCTGGAACAAGCTACAGTACAGGTGGTACCAAAGAAAGTACCCCGACCATAACAGAAATATCAATCGAAAATGGTAAAAATCTCTGGAACCCTGACGACCAGCCAACTTCAGGCTGGAACCCACAAGATACATCAGATGTCTATAATTATAGATCGACCCTCGATAGTGGTGATGAACATTACTTATCCTCTATAGAAGGTCAGCAAGAAATGACATCTCTTTATCCATTTTTAGGGCCAGACCCTTTCGCACAATCAGGAATGGGAACGATTGCTACAGGCCTTCAAGATGTTGGCGAAGTAATAGTTAGTGCCTACAAGGATGCGATTCTAGGCACCATTGATACTGACGCGCTCTTGGATCTATTAAATACACTACCAGGTGCTGAAATTCTTAGGACGACAATTTCTGCCGTAGACTGCGCAATACCTCCGCTTTACGATCCGCCTTTGGATTCTTTTTTCAAAGATGTCGAAATGGATTTCTGCCGCGGCAACATTTGTTTTGCCTCTTGTTTGCCAAAATTTCAAGGATTTAATATACCATCAAACTTGAAAGATATTTTGATGGAAGCGCTCCTTGAGGTGATCGAAAAACTAGTAGTTCAGGCTCTAATTAAGATAGTTTATACTATCATAAAAATGCTTCTGGATGCGCTCTGTAAGGCCCTTGGTGCCATTGGTGCCGCCGTTGAAGGCGCTATCACTGGAGATTTTCACGAGGCGTTTAAAGATGTGTTCTGTAGTGAAGATATGTCTGATGAAGATATCGACGAGGCCGCAGTTGGCATGATTGCTGCCTTGAATGGCTGCAATCCAGAAATTTTGAGAGCAGTGGCTTCGGAGTTTGTATCTGATTTAACGCTAATCCTCACGGACCAAGAACTTGTAGATCTTCTTAACGGAGATGCTGGCCCGACAACACTTGGCAAGATTGTGGAAATTGCAAAACTAATATATCCAGATACTTTTGGAACGTGTGATGGGTTCTCAAATATAGAGTCCGCATCTCTAACATTTTCCACTATTGGAAAAGTAGTGCCATCTAAGTACAAAAATATAACACAGCCAACGTGTGGGCCGCTATTGCCGTCTCTGTGTGAGCCTTCTGCTTTGCAAGAGTGGGAAGATTTGCAATGCTCTTTGCTACAGGAAAATAAAAGTTTAAGTTTGGAACAATGCACCGAGCAATTAGAAAACTTAAGATCAAGAATAAAACAAGACATATCCCAATTGGCTCGTGTTGCTCACGAGGGATTCATTGACATACCGGATATTATACCTACATCTGATTCTGCTTATGGAGATCCTTGTGATGCAAGTAGTATCTTGCCATCTTCTGACCCTTCAACGAATGCGTTAATAGGTGAATTAACAAGCGGAATGTTTAGGACGCTTAATTTACAGCACACTCATGACATGACCAGCAACCAAGGTGTTTTTAGTAGGGGTGGCGTATTCAATATGATACTTAGTAATAAAAGAGGTAGAGGGTTTGAGTCGCATATGAAACAAATTATGGACGAAAAAGAAAATCGTTTTCCGGAAAGAGTAGCTGGATATCTACAGGATTCTTATTTTAAAACGGGAGACATGATATCAGATTCTTTTTCCACCTCTGAAGAGGAATCAAACCGCCCAAGCGTTTGGGGAGTTGATTATCCTAGAAAATTTAGGGTGTGTGATGTTGATGTCTCTACAGAAAAGCTAGAAGAATACTCTTATTCAAGCCTGCAAAAGCCTTTGTCTGCTTTACCGGGATATTTTGAGTATACTGGCTTCGGACAATCTGCGGAAATAGAGCAGGAGAACTTTTTAGAAGTATCAAAAAATCCAGATCTGACACTTAAATATGAAGACTACTTCGATGACGATAAAGATAGATACAAGTTTGATATGGAATATCACAACTTTCAAATAGTAGATGGAAAATCTGTGCTAAATGATTACTATAAGGTTAGAATTCATGAAACAGCTGAAACAACGGGTGACGGAGATTTCGGTTCTTGGGTAGGTATTTCTGGTGAGCAATTGATGGAGTCAGAGGTGGTTTCATTAATATCGGAAGCAGAACAAGGCACAATAAATCTTAATATAGAGGAATACCTTTCTGATAAAAAATCCCCCAAGAATTCTATATATGCTAAATATATTATGGAAGTAATTTCTGAATTGGAAGGGGATAAATCTTCTACAAACTTAAATGACTTCTTTGATGGCTTTTATGGACAATACGATGAAATATTTGAAAAATATTTAAGGCTATTTTCAAGTCGACTTGCTGATGATTCGAACCCTGCATTTACTCATGGGTTCCCAACGAGTTACGATTTATCCGAGCTTGATGAAGATGAAGAATATGATCCGTCCGCCGACTTCCCAGTGCCAGCAAAAGTATATTTAGATCAGACTTATAAAAACATATATACTGGAGAAAGCCAACCAATCCCCCCAGAGTCATATGGCGGTACCGCGGATAATCCTGCTTGGTTTATAACCCCTCCTGTTTTGGGTGGTGTTGCTGGGGTTCTTCAAGCTTTCGTTCCTTCCGAAGTTGGTTGCAAGCCAAGAAGATCTCCTACATGTGATTTCGAACAGCTTTCAGAATTATTTGATGAATACTATGATAAATTAAAAGATGATCCAAGATTGCAGCAAAATCCATCATGTGCCTCCGAGCCTCCATGGAGCAAAATATTAGATCGTTCAGCGCAAGCGGGAACGGAAACACTCATAAGGGCAATCATCAGAATATATTCTGTTGAAGCGATTATATCTGGCTTGCCGTCCTTTGCAGTGTTCGAAGGAAAAGTCCCAGAAGTCTTTGATGAGTCTTTGATAGATTACATAATTGACATGATAGAGGAAGGCCTGTTGGAACAAAAAACAGGTTTCTTCTTGAGAAACTTATTTACAGATCCTAACTCATTTTACTTTTCCTTTATGGAGCAAATAGTTCAAAGCTATGGCCGACGCGTTGATCTTGGGGAGATAGTGCCAAGCGAGGCAGAACAGCAAGCCGTTAATAGAATAAATCAATTGCAAGACAAATGGACTAAATCTATTGGGCCAATGTTGGCAAAGAACGCTTGGCCTGGTTCCATGGCCGCAGGAATAATGGCAGCAGTGGCCAGTCCGTTTGGAGATTTGGCATCGGCAGCTGGAGCTTTGCTTGGCGAGAGTGTTGCTACCGCTGGGAAGCTAAAGGAGAAATGGTGGTATTCTTTTGTTGGCAACGATCAAGCCTTGGAAGACACAAGAATACTTATGCGTAGATATGTAAAAGATGAACTTAGGTATATTTTAGAAGGATTAAAAGAGGACCTACGGCCGCCAATTTCAGACTTGCACAATGTATTTTTAGTTAATAGCGATTTCATGATAGGTTCTCTCGATTCAGGCGGCCCATTGGATGTGGCTAGTGTGGTTGCCGGCATTGTTGATACTGAAAAGTTTGATGCTGCTGTCGGAGACTTTGCTGGAAATGGTGTCGACGATGTTCCGTTTGTTTTAGAGAGGTATGTGAAAATAATAGATAAGCCTTTGGAGACTACCGCGCAAGATTTTGGTGGCACTGGGTTTGGAGCACTATCAGCAGATTCTATTTTATCGCAGAATTTGTCCGATGCGCAAAAAAATATATTAGAAAGAAATGACATACCTGCGCTGCAAGACTTTATAAACTTTGATGATTTTAAAAATTATATTTTAGACAATCCGGAAATATTCACCGAAGGTTCGAGTCTTTCAAGTTACTTTGAAAGTTTAGAATTTGGGATAAGAATTTCTAAAATTTCTCACGCAATGACGGAGGAAGAAAAGACAGAGAATCCTGATGCAATTGACGAGTATTCAATGCTGCAAGACAAAATTAAAGGTGGAACTGCTGATGCGGTTCTTAAAAATAAAGCATTTAATCTTGGTAATCACATTTTAATTCCTATGTGTTGGACATCTAAAACTAGTGATAATTTGGAAAACAATTCTATAACAGATATAGCTAATAATTTAGATGGGTATTTTAACGCGGAGCTAGATTGTTTGGTTGCGGATCTAATAGAAAGCCCTAGATACAAATTGTTGTTCGATTATGCAATTTCAATGAAGAGAATGGTTTCCCTTCTTACTATTTATACTATGAAGTCATATATTCCTTCTGTTGGCTCGAAAGAGTATGATGATTGGAGTAAGGATGGCGGAAAATTTATCTGGTTTAACTCTGGATTTAAATATTGGGATCGTCAATCACACTTTGAAAGATCTAAAAGGCTATCTAGAAACATGTTTATGTCTTACTACAATTCGCAACAATTTGATTGGTCACCTGGAGATACGGGCAAAGATAAGTCAACTTTTGGTTTTGATATTAACATTGGTATCCCGTTCAACCTTTTCTGGTGGATATCCAGAATGCAAAGGTTCCAAGCTCTTGATTCAGAGGGGAATCCCTGTAGCCTGAAAGAAGAAGATTAAGGAGGTATAAAAAATGAAAGGAATTAGCGCAGCGCTTCCATTAAGTACTGATGGTGTTGATGGGCCCTATACTTTAAATAAGAACATTTTAGAGGTCGCCAGACAAAACTTAAAAGTTTTATTTTTTACTAATCCTGGAGAAAGAGTCTTTAATTCTAAATTTGGGGTGGGATTGAGAAGAAATTTATTTGAAAATAATACTTTATCACTACAAACAAGCATTATATCTCGCATAAGAAGTCAGGTTGGATCATACCTACCATATATCGATATACTTGAAATTAATATTATTTCTCCACTAACAAACCCCAATATGGATGAAAATTCTATATCATTAATTTTTACTTATTCAGTGAATACCACAAAAAATTCAGAAACTTTGTTTTTAGATTTGGGCGGTAAAGGAGGCCTATCAGTAGCGGCCCCACAACAATTACAAAATAAATTTGGTAATTTTATTTCTGGAGCCCCCAGCTCTGGTCGGACAGCCAATGGCGGTTTTGTACCTTGGGATTCAGGTAAATTTTCAGTAATAAATGTTCCTTATTAAAATTAAACAAAAAGAACTAATTATAAGTTATAAGGGACGGAAACAATTTAATGGCAAATAAAAAGACATCATTCAATTATACAAGCCGAGATTTTGATACCATCAAGACAGATTTGGTAAAGTATGCACAAAGATACTATCCGGATATTTATAAAGATTTTGGTGATGCATCTTTTGGTTCTCTTATGCTTGATTCTGTCGCCTATGTCGGAGATGTCTTATCTTTCTATTTGGATTACCAAGCGAATGAAAGCTTTCTAGAGACAGCCACAGAGTACGATAATGTACTGAAAATAGGCAATAACGTAGGTTATAATAACCCTGCCGATGGTACAATAGGCTCTGTCGGAGAAATTGATCTTTTTGCAATCGTTCCAGCAAATAACACTGGTTTAGGTCCTGCCGCCGAGTATATGCCTGTATTAGGAGCCGGCGCTGTTATTACTTCAAATGGAGGAACTTCTTTTACTTTAGAAGAGGATGCTCGCTTTGATTATTCTAAAAATCAAGTTGTTGTTGCTAAAGTAAATGATTCTACTGGTGTGCCAACTCACTATGCAATAAAAACTACAGGCACTGTAGTTTCTGGCATCATAAGAGAAGAAAGCATATCTGTTGGAAGTTTTGAAAAATTTAAAAAAGTAAAACTAGGAAGCAACGCCATTTCAGAAGTTATAAGTGTTTTTGATGATTCTGGAAATGAATATTTTCAAGTAGATTATCTGTCCCAGAATGTGTTATATAAAGATGTTGCCAACAGGGGTACCGATAAAGACAATGCTCCCTCAATACTAAAACCATTTATAGCATCTAGAAGATTCGTTATAGAAAAATCATCAAACTCAACGCATTTAGTTTTTGGATATGGCTCCGAGTCAGAACTGACATCTTCTTCCGTTGCGGACCCTTCTTCAGTTGCTTTACAGAGGCATGCAAAAAAATATGTAGCGGATGAAGCCATAGACCCTTCGAAGTTCTTATCTACTGATAAGTTTGGCATCGGCCCATCAGATACAACTCTGACAGTAAAATATAGAATTAATAATTCCAATAATGTAAATGTATCAACAAATTCTCTGGTAAATATTTCACAAAAAAATGTTTCTTTTGCTGACAGAACAGCATTAATAGATAGCAAGGCTTCCGAGGTTACTAATTCTATTGAAGTTAATAATCCTAATCCAATAGTTGGTTCGGTATCACTACCAGACACTACAGAGCTAAAAAGAAGAATGATTGATTCTTTTGCGGCGCAAAACAGGGCAGTTACTGGACAGGACATAGAGTCTGCTGCGTATTCTATGTCTAACAAGTTTGGCTCCATAAAAAGGTGCAAGGTTGTCAGGGATTCAAGTTCTTTGAGAAGAAACCTAAATCTTTATGTATTATCAGAAGGTACTGACGGAAAACTTTCTACTGCATCTCAATCTTTAAAAGAAAATTTAAAAGTATGGCTAGGCAAGGGTCGCATGATCGGAGACACCATCGACATATTAGATGGTAAAATAGTTAATATTGGAATAGAGTTTACTATAGTAGCAGACTCATCTATGAACAATTATGAAGTTCTTAGTGATGCACTTTCAACCTTGAAAAATGAATTTTCTGTGCCATTATATATGGGAGAGCCTTTATATATAACTGACATATATAACATTCTTAATAAGAATGTGCCCGGAGTTGTTGACACAAAGTCAGTTAAAATTTCTTTAAAATCGGGTACAAGTTATTCGGGCGTATCTTTTGATTTGGAATCCGCAACATCTGCTGATGGCCGATTCATAGAGGTTCCGCAAAATGTTGCTCTAGAAGTTAAGTTTACAAACTCGGATATCAAAGGGATGGTTGAGTAATGGGCATTAAAAAATTTACTGCAATAGCAGATGCTACAATCACAAATGCTTTCAAGCCTGATTTGGCAACCAGAGGTACCGGCGCCAACACGGGGCTTGCAGATTCTTTGGAAGTATTTTCTATATATAATCAGGTAAGCGGAAACGTGTCTGGATCTTCACAAGAGTTATCTAGAGTGTTGCTTAAGTTTCCAGTTACGACGGCCGACGACTCTACTAATTCAATACAAGCGCAAAGAACTGCTGGCAAAATACCAAGCAGTGGAAGTGTTAATTTTTTTCTCCGTCTTTATAATGTTAAACACCACGCTACTCTTCCAAGAAATGCAAAATATAATATTTTCGCTGTGTCATCTTCGTGGGAAGAAGGCACAGGAATTGACCTAGATACTTATGAAGATGTCACCAGAGACGCAGAGGGCACAAATTGGATTTTTAAATCAAGCGGCTCTACTTGGCTTAGTCCTGGTGGCGACTACCACACTGGCACATCGGGCTCCAATTATTTGAGTGCTGATGAAAATAATGTTGGCGTAATGTATAATCAAACTTTGGAACACGGCCCAGAAAATATTGAGATTGACATTTCTGAACTGGTTGAGCAATGGGTGGCAGGAATTAAAAATAATTATGGAGTAGGAGTTTTCCTTACTGGTACCCAAGAAGCATATTACTCTGCTTCCTTTGGTGCCGATCTTCCTTCATGGAATGGCGGCGTTAAGCATCACCCTACTGGCGCATTAAAGTCTTTCTTTACTAAAAAGTTTTCATCACGAAGTTCTGAATACTTTTTTGGCCGGCCAGTAATTGAGGCTCGATGGGACTCAACTGAAAAAGATGATAGAAATAATTTTTATTTTAGCAGTTCATTGGCCACATCAGCAGAGAACTTAAACACTCTTTACTTGTACAATTACTTTAGAGGCGCTCTCCGTAACATTCCTAGCATAGGAGAGGGAAATATATACGTTAGTGTATTCTCTGGGTCTACGGAAAATACTGAACCATCAGGATCCGCTCTTGTTTTGGTGACAGATGGCACAAATGTCACATCTGTTAATACCAGAGTAGTTACAGGCGGCTATGTGTCTACGGGAGTATACACTGCTAGCTTCGCCCTGACAGCCGGAAGCACCCCAGTGTCTTCTGCTTTCGACGTATGGTTTAGTGGAAGCGGCGATATTGAGTCTCTTGGGTATACAGCAGAGGAAGGTACGCAAATGCATACTGGATCTTTTGCTCCGAAAAGTATAGAAAGTACGAACATAGTACCAGCAACAACATTTGCTAGCAATATAGTTAATTTGAGATCAATCTACTCCAGAAGAGAGTCGGCTCGATTCAGGGTATATACTCGTCAAAAAAATTGGAATCCATCAATATATTCAAAAGCAACGGCAGCGACCGAGCCTTATGTTGTAGAGAGCGGTTCATATAGAGTATACAGAGTTGTTGATGATTTAGAGGTGGTTCCATATGGAACGGGCAGCAATAGACACACAGAGATGTCTTTTGATGCATCCGGAAGTTATTTCGATTTTGACATAGACATGCTACAAGCAGGTTATTCTTATGCAATAAAATTAGCTTTCTACAACGGCTCAGTGGGGGGATGGGTTGAACAACCGGAGACATTTAAATTTAGGGTAGAAGAATAATGGCAATTCGTGATTTATTTAAGGGCGACGTCGCCACTTCTAAAGCCGCGCCAACTAAAGCGGAAACAGTTGATAGTATATTTGGCGCCGAACAAGGCACAAATGTGGAATCTGCCGAAAATGTCGCAGAAAAGATAAAACAAAAAGATAGGTTTGTCCCTGATGTTGATTTTTCTACGGCCTCTAACTTTGCTAGATTTGGATCTGCTGAAGAATATTACAGAAGTTCAATCAAAAGAGTTTATCAGCAATATCCATATGATGGTTCTGAAGCTGAAAAAAACAAATTTAGAAATCAATCAACTTTTTTAGATCTTTATGTATTAGATAAGCTGTATCCCTCTTCCACTGGTTATGCAGTTTTTGCTCCATCCGGATGGGGAGATCAAGGATCTACTGTTGGTGGTTGGGGCTCTCCATCCTCTAATGAGTTTATTGCTATCAAGGGTGGCCCACATACATCATCTGGGGGCTTGATTGGGGAAGACCTGTATAAAGCCTTTGATGAGCCTATAAACAGGACTAGTCCCAATTCTAACACATATGATGAATCAATATATGATTCTGCTGGTGTTTTGAGTGGCGACAGGGTTGGCTCTAACGAATCTAATCTTAAATTTGATCTATCCAAGGGAGTTTCTACGGAGTTTTGGCTCAAGAAAGGAGATTGGATAACCAGTCTGACCGAAAAAGAAGTAATATTCGATCTTTGGAACGGAAAAGCCTCATCGAGCGCCGATTACGGCCGCTTATTAGTTTTTGTTTCTGGCACCGGCGTCGAGACACTTGGCGCAAATCCTTTCAGGGTTCACCTAGCTTCTGGTAGCGAATATTGGGACATGTCTTTTGGCGGCTCTACTCACACAACATCATCACTTTCAAATGCTTGGAAGCATGTTGCGTTTACATTCTTGTCAAGCTCTGAAGATTCAGAACTGCAAGCAAAATTTTATATAGATGGAGATCTTCAGTCTACAACTGGAACAACTCATATAGTTAATTTTGGAGAAATAACTGGTTCACTGATCGGTTATCTTGGTGCGCTACAAACTACTCCTTCTGGAAATTTATATCACGGAAAGAGTATGACTGGCGACGGAAAGCTTTCCGGCTCCATCGATGAATTTAGATATTGGAAATCAAAAAGAACATCAGAAAATATTGGCCAAAATTGGTTTACTCAAGTCGGCGGCGGCACCAATGATGATGTAGCAAATGCAGAGCTTGGCGTATACTTTAAGTTTAATGAAGGTATCGTAGGTACGACCACTAGTGATTCTGTGGTTCTGGATTACTCTGGTAGGATCTCTAATGGAGACTGGACTGGATACTCTTTGGCATCAAGAAATACAGGCTCTGCTATTGTATCTGCTAGTGCAGCGGTAGAAGAATTTGAAGATCCAATAATATACTCTACTCACTCTGATGTTGATTCTTTGTTGACAAGAATGATAGCATCTGGCGCTGCTTGGGACAACCAAAACAATTCACGATTCGCTTACAATCTGCCTTCATATATTTTAGAAGAAGATGAAGAATCATCAAAAGATGTCTTATATTTGACTCAAATAATGTCAAGCTACCTAGATGATCTTCATTTACAAATTGATCAACTATCAAATATTTCTCACAATAATTATTTTTCAAGCGGCTCAAGGGGTCTTCCGTTTGTCGACAAGCTGCTAACTTCTAAAGGTTTCGTAGCTCCAGATATGTTTGGCGATGCTGAAATACTAAACATTATTGGCAACAGAGACGAAGATCGTAATTTTGAGTTAGAATTATATGAAGTAAAAAATAAAATTTATCAAAATGTATATAACAACTTGAGTTATATTTTAAAATCAAAAGGTACCGAAAAGTCATTTAGGAACTTGATCCGCTGTTTTGGCGTTGATGAAGACCTAATAAAGATCAATCTATATTCTGATAATGGCACAACTACATTAAAGAATAATTATAGGTTAAAATCCACAAAGAAAAGATACGTTAATTTCAATACTCCCACCAATAATACAGCATCTGTATATCAGCAATCATCTAGCACGGATTCGAATACTACAGATGTGACATACATATCGGGTTCAGATGAATTACAGTATTTGGCGAACACAGCTGAAATTGAAGTAATATTCCCCAAACAATTCCCAACAGATCATAATGCTTATGTTGGTACATCTTTTCAGAGTTCTTCAATCTTCGGACACCACACGGCCTCAAACCAGCCAAATGCTTTTGAGTGGCCACCTTCTGGTGTTGATTTTAACTTTGAGTTGTATGCAATTAGACCAACTACCGACGATTCAGATGCATATTTTGTAATAAAAGACCGGGCCGGAAACTTTACATTATCAAGTAGTTTATACAATAATGTATATGAAGACGAAAGATGGAATTTTGCAGTTAGAGTTAAAAATGATAAGTTCCCTATAGGTGGGCTTGTTACTGGATCTTCCGGATCAGCCAGTGGACATAATGTTGTTACGCTGGAGTTCTATGGAGTTAATGTAGTATCTGATATTGTAAAAAATGAATTCCTTCTTACAGCGTCATCTCTTGATAAAAGATACTTGACCGGTCACCGCCGTTATTATGTGGGAGCAAATAGAACAAACTTCATCGGCGCCGTAGTTCATAACTCGGACGTTAAGGTGTCTTCTTTGAGGCACTGGGCAAGCTATTTAGAAGATTCTGATATAAGGGAGCATGCAATAAATGCTGAATCTTATGGTGCACCAAATCCATATAAAAGCTCATACCAGCTTCAGGGAGTGTTGTCTTCCTCCAATGTACCGCAGATTGACACACTAGCGCTTAACTGGGATTATTCTGAAGTAACTTCTTCAAATGATAGTGGAGAGTTTACGGTAGAGGACTTCTCTTCCGGCTCCCTTACCGCCGGCAGGAGATATCCTGGAACCTTTGGCGAGATCGTTGGCAATTTATATTCTGGTCGAGGGATAGGTTTTGTGCCAAGCAGCACATCTTCAGTCAGCACAGAATATATTTCTAATGCAAAACATCAATTGCCAGAGTCTATAAGCGGCGAAGATATGATTAGTGTGTTGCAGAATGATGATGTAACATTTGGAAAAGATGGTCGACCAGTCGATCACTACATAACGTTTGAAAAAAGCCTATATCAGACAATATCAGAAGAAATGATGAACATGTTTGGATCAATCGTAGAGTTTAATAATTTGATAGGCAATCCTGTTAACAGATATAGGCAGGATTATAAAGAGTTAGGAAAGTTAAGGCAACTATTTTTTGAGCAAGTTCAAAACACGCCAGATGTAGATAAGTTTATTTCTTATTATATATGGCTAGATTCGGCAATGTCACAGATGATTCAGCAACTCATACCTTTATCTTCCAATGCGTCTGGTGACATTCTTAATGTAATAGAAAGTCATGTGCTTGAAAGAAACAAATATCGTTCAAAATTCCCAATGCTCGAAAACAAAGAGTCGACCGAAGTAAGCGTCAGGGGTCATCATGAGATGAACTATTCTTGGAAACATGGCCATGCGCCACTTTCCGAAACTGCTGAAAACGAGAATGCATATTGGTGGAAAGAAAGAGCAGAAGTTACACACCTAGCATTGTCTCAGAGCAGGCCTTTTGTTAATGATCGAAGAGAAGAACTTAAGAAAGTTATTGTTAGTAAAGTTTCTGGAACGGCCCCAACATTTAAGTACAATCCTGCATATAGTAGTTCGCTATATAACGTTCGAACGATGCCGGGATTATATAGTATATCTGGAGATGTGCAGAAACTATACACATCTGGAGACAATTCAAATCAAAATGATAAAAGACATTACTACAGAGAATTAATTAAGTTCAGCGAGACAACCGGCTTGATCCTTGAAAGTATCGAGGACGAAGTTTATATAACTGATGAAATAGGTGTACCAAAAGCCTTGCAAAAAATTAGAAAAATATTTAAAGCCGGCGGAGAGTTTAAGCAAAATCTTGCACCTTTTACAATAATGAGTTCTTCGACGCCATCTCGTGGCTATAATGCAAATCTATATAGTAATTTTAAATCAAATGTAGATATAACAAATAATCACTTGGACACTACATTTGGAAACGAAATTTCTATGCAGAGCCCATTCACAGAGAAGTTTGTGGGAGGCTCTTTCCATAGGCATGCCGACTTAAACCAATCTGCGTCTGCAAAAACATTAACTGGTCATGACGGCGGCTTGGACTCTACAGTGGAAAGAATAGAAGCATATGACATGACTCTTGCTTCTGATAAAATAACTATCGCCCATCGCGATGTTAGCAAACCAAGATCCTCATACTTCAGAGAGGAGGTCGCAAAAAGGCCAGTCAATATCAGAAACATTAAGTTGACAACAGGTTCGGGCCCAAATCCAGCAGTGACACAATATGTTTCAGGTACTTTACAATCAACATTGGGCAACTTTAGTAATATTCATGAAGTAGTTCAGACTTCAGATCGCTCAACAAATAACAGCTCATATGTTAAGGCTGGAGGTTTCGATAGCTCATCGGCTATATCTCATTTATTCTCTGACGTCTTTGACTTCGAAAAGCCAAGTCGACGCCGCACTGGCCATGTTTTTGTTGAAAGATTTTCAGCACCAGGAGGTCCAGAAACAGCGGGAGACAACCTAGGCGGTCCCGGATTAGACTTTGAATCTGCACAATTTTCTCCATATAATGATATGAATACTCGGAACAGCACGGTCCGAACAGCACTTAAAACTTTGCTACAGGAAAGAGCAGAACAGTTTGGAATAAGATCTGGCTCGTCAGTAAGAGAGGTAGACTATGATACGCTACCAAGCTATCATGACGTTAATAGGAATGCCATGACGAGATGGGTGTACATCGATCCAACTGATACGGCAGCCACAGCATCATCTTTCGACAACTACTATGTTCAGCATGAAATTCCAAGAAGTGATCTTCAGTATTCTTGGATAACATCTTCTTATTTGTCCACACATGTTTTTGATCATGCACCGGCCGATGGTAAAATTTCAAGCTCTGCTGTGACGTCTTTAGGCGCGCCAGTGGGCGTTGTTCCGGCAATTACATTTACAAGCGCCAGCAGTATAAACACTGCCAGCTTTATGGTTGACTTTGTTGGCCTAAACACTCTGATACACGAGCCCTTTACTTCTTCTACTGGAAGGAGGGGTTTCCCGACTTCTCAAGCGTTGAATTCTTATAGAAACACTACGCTTCATTTTCCTCCCACTGGAGGCCTCAGAATCGGCTCTCATAGCCCTGTGGCTACAGATGGAAATGAAGTATTAAATGCGTTATTGTTGCACCGAAACGGACCTTATAGTTATCCATCGTGGAAACAATTAAGAAACAATGAGAACCCAATTGTGAGATACTGGAAAAAGAATAGTACAATAGCACTAAATCCAGATGGAGAAGAAACAAACATTACTGTTGTTGCATCAAGCGCGGCAGGAGATGGATATACTATAGTCACTAAAGATAAGTATGGTGGGTTGCGTACCTTTACGGAGCCAGCCGTTATGTCTAGAAACCATCCATTAACAATAAACCTAGGAATAAAAAATGGCTCTTCTGACGTCGCCACTAGTATAAAAAGCTCTTTCTCTAATGATTTAGATTACTTTGGAAACAATTCACTAAATAACGCGTTAACGTTGCCAGAAACTCAAGCGACGTCTTATGATTCGATCAAAGGCCTATATCTAGGAGGGGCCCTAGCGAACGCAGCGTCTCCAATTAATACATTTATAGATTTAACTTATGCACAAAATGTCTGGCCAAAGCCAGAACATGCATTCCAGAACAGGACAAGAGAGAGAAATAGTTATGAAAACAAATTCTGGCGCAAAGTCCGTACAGACAGAGACTCTTTAGGTGATAGAAAATATGTTTCAAATGGCGCCTTAAGTGGTGCTTATAGTGCTTGGGCAATGGATGCAGACAATGACTTCTCAACAGATATAACGGGAACGACAGCAGGAATATTGCAGAACAATAAAACACACATGTTCCAGAAAGATGTCAATGGCTCAACTACCGCCGCATCTGCAACTGAAATAACGGCTTCTATACTTTTCCACAGAAAGCATGGTTTGGCATCCACGGGTTCAGTGAGAAAGCTAGCGGGACTTCAAGTGGTGGAGACTGGCTCAACAAATCTTGCAACAGCAACAGAGCCTCTTGGCGATATACAAATTGGTGGCGGAAATGCTGTATGGGAAGTTGATTCCGGCGCCGGCTTCTATAGCGATGACGGAACTTTCAATCTTTCCCCCTCTTCACCTTGGTATGACGACTACTCGGAATTCTCTGATGATTTAAGAACAAGTAATAAAGATATGTCAATAATACCAGAATTTAGAATAAGTGAGCACATAAAAAAATATATGGATGTTCATAATGGAAACTTCTTGGCAGACAATGAATCTTTCTTATCAATATTCGGATCCCCGTCTGGCTCTTCTCTTCCGCAGAATAGCTCTGAAACAGATTTTTATGATATATACACAAATTCAGATTTCATGAAACACTTTGCGACAATAAGAAAAGATCATGAAGGTTTTGCTGATGCATCGGAAATAACATTAACGTGTGAAGCGTTAACTAAATTTGTTCCTTATGATGGTTTTTATCCTTCCGAACTTCTTGTCGACTTATACAATACATTCTCAAGTTCATATGGCAACTTTGTTCAATATGACGGCGCTACTTCCAACCTTGCAGCAGGTCTCAATGCAAAAATAAGACCATTTATTGCACCTATGTTTGCACCAGGAATATGGTGTAACACGATTAAATCAGGTATTGCAGTTGACTATCCGGTATATACAGGTTCCTATGTCGTGCATAGTCCGTTATTAAGCCCATCAGGTAAGACAACTTATAAGTTGTTGTCGACATCATCTCTTCAGTCTCTGGATGGATTCGATCTTAGAGTTCCTTTCGATGCACTAGTCCAGCCAGAAAAATATTTAACAAATATGACTCTTGTTGATATGGAGGCAAGTTTTAGCTCTTCTGCTAATATAACCGCTTCATGGACTGGTGAAGGTAGCATGCTTTATAAAATGCGAGCACACAATGCTTTATCTTCTATGATTGAGTTCTTCTTACAGGGAGAGGGCAATAAGGGAGACTTGACAACAATTAAGTCTTTGCCGGAAGATCAATTTCAACCATTTGTCTCTGGCACAACTTATGCCATGAGGGTTAAGTTGAGAAAAAGCTACAATAAACCTAGACAGGAAGGGACAACATTCTCTAGAGGTTTTGTTCTGCCGCAAGATACAATCACAGATATCAGGCAGGGCCTAGAAGAAACAATTACCATTTGTAGCCGTCCATCTTCTTTTGGTCCACCCGTTGCCGGCCGTAAAAATATTTCATTCGCCTCCGGTTCAACAAAAGCTAGTTATCCACAGACACTCGATAGTTTAACAGGTATTAATCCAGCGTTTACTCCGCCCTATTACGATGGAGAATGTTGGTGTGATATCACATATACACATGCTACCAACACGCAGCCGACACTTAAAGATATACAGAGAGATGCCAATCTGACTCATCTCAGGTTTGATCCGGTTATTTGGAATGGTGGCAGTAATTATCAGCCGTATGGCAAGGCCAACATAAATCACTATGCAATGCAACTTACGTCATCTGTGGATGTTTTGGGCCGGATAAGCGAAAAATCAGTCGAATATGATGCTTTGGGAAATCCAATCACAGTTAAAGATGATGAAACTCAAACTTCTGATGTTTGGGTAATCCAGCCCAAATTTGAAACACCAATACTAAATATTCAAGGCGCGCCTATGACCATTCCAACGAATGGTTCGGCATCGGCAACTCGTAGTATCTGGAGTCAGTTTGGTAGAATTCCAACTGGTTCAGAGGGAATTTTCTTGGAAGTAGTGGATATCAATGAAAGCTGGCTAAATAATAGGGCAGACAAATTTGAAAACCAAGACTCAGGATTTGCTGACAGCGATAGCTTTGGAGCCAGAGATTTCTCTAACCTATATACGCTCTATGGTTCGGGAAGCAAGGTAGAATCTTTGTCTGATATGGTAGGCTTCCAGTCTCCTTCAAAAAATCTTGGCCAATTGGCAGACCTTAGAACAGTTAAGGAGGCTATCGTAGCGATACCATTCTTGGAGGCCGATGGAAAGAGGAGCTTCTTTGATGTGTCTAAAGATCAGATTGATGCGGCTGTAGCCATGGCAGCTGGAGGTGAAACGGCCACAACTGCTGGTGATTCAATTGTAGATATGGTAAATAAGATGCAAAATTATGTTATTCCGCCAAAATTTGACTTTATTAAAAATTCTGACTTTGTTGATCCTTTTGCCATGTATATATTCGAATTCTCCTACACATTTGACAGAGATGATCTGTCATACATTTGGCAGAACATGCAGCCAAGAAGTTCTAAACTAATTGAAAAATCAACTGCTTCGATAAACCATAAGCTGCTGGCTCATGAGCTAATGGGCGAAGCTGCAAAAAATACAGGAAAACCATTGCAAGACGAATTAAGGTGGATGGTATTTAAAGTCAAACAGAAGTCCTCAACAAATTATTTTGATAAAATTGTGCAATATGCCTCTTCTGATGATAAGTTTGATTTCGATTTTAATGTTGGTACCGCCGCGGCCACAGCAGCTGGCCTTCCCGACTATAGCTTTAACTGGCCATATGACAATTTTTCCATAGTAGAGTTAGCAAAATTAAACACAGAAGTAAAATTCACATCAGTAGACCCAGCTGAAGAGGGAGCAATCCAAACTTCTGCCAACGCACTAAATAGTGGTATTAGCGAGGAAGGTGATTAATGGAATTTTTTAATCCAAAAGAAGATGTATTGCATGTCGAGATGACTCAATATGGAAAATATTTGCTTTCGAAAGGAAAGTTTAAGCCATCGCATTATTTGTTTTTTGACGAGGGAGTTGTTTATGATGCAAATTATGGTGGAATATCTACAGAAAAACAAAAACAAACTCACAAAAGAATAAAAGATGAAACACCAAAGTTAAAAACTCAATATAGTTTTGTCTCGACAGAAGACAGAGTAAGCGAACTAAAAGAAGAAGAGCAGAACACAGTTGAGAATACTTTTGCTCTCGTCAATCCTCTTGGTACGTCCGACAATTCATCAGAATTATATCCAAAATGGAACTTGCAATTCCTTAGCAAAGGAAATACAAAAATAGGAAATTCAGTTCAGCACATGACATCCAGTTATCAAACGCTTAGAATACCCCAAATAGAGATGAATGTAGATTATAGGACAACGGTATCCGCAGAGGGAAGCCAGTCGGTTATAAATGAAGACTCTAGTTTGTCTTCCAAAGTTTTTCAAGACAAAACATATATAGGAGTTGAACCCAGAACTATTCTTTTGCAAGTTTTGGAAGAAAACTCTGTTTTTGAAAAAGAAAACTTTGATATAGAGGTTTATATAAAAGAAAGACAAGGCAATAGCAGAGTCAGCGGCTCGGCAGGCTACATAGATCAGTTTATCCCTTTAAATTTTAAGAAGCAAATCTCGCAGGTTGTGGATGGAATTTTGTTAGACGAACAAGAAGAAGAGTGTATCGAACTAGATCCTTCATATGTTGAGTATTATTTTGATATATTTACAGATAACGAAATAGATGAAAACTTTATATGCCAGTCAATATCAGAACTAAAATCTAAAAATATATATGTCGACAGCAACTTGGATTGTCCAGATTTGATAGAACCTGTTGTCGCTAATGTGTACGCACAAGTAGTAGATGATAGCTGCCCAGATCCAGATGATTCTTGTAAATGATGAAACTTATTGAACAACTATTTATAGATAGGAGATCATAGTATGGCAATGTTGGGACCGAGTGATAAAACCGTAGATCTAGGTAGTGGCGATGATGATAGTGTCGATTTGCTTGGTGATAGCAAGCAGGATGACCTAGGTACCGGCACTGATGATACTGGCACTGATTTGCTTGGTGATAGTAAGCAGGATAACCTAGGTAGTGGCACTGATGATACTGGCACTGATGATAGTCCCGATTTGCTTGGCGAGAACAAACAGGATGATCTTGACAACATGTCGGGAGAAATTACTGATGCTGAATTGCTTGGCGAGAACAAACAGGATGTCCTTGGTTCCAATTCTAACGACGTCGAAATGCTTGGTGAAAACAAACAGGATGTCCTTGATACCAGTTCTGACGACCCACCTGCTGGCGCCCTTGACGCTTTAGAGCAAGTTGTAGTGGACGAAGATCCGCCGCCGGAGATCAAAGGCGTAACTGTAACTTTCCAAACCTATCAAAAAACAGATTATGAATGTGGTGAAGTGGCAGAATACTCCGAACAAGAATATGAATTTATGAAAATTGGAATGATCTTGACTTGGGATCCAGAATTGATTTCCGTGATGGATTCTGGAGACTATGATGCGCCATTTACTGATATAAAATTCGCGGCCAGTTTTGACTATAAAGAGCAAAACTATTCAGAGGGTACCTTTAGCGAACCTCAAACAATGTCTGAATCAATTTTGTCCGAGGGGACATATGTAGTTGGCACCTTTACAGAAAGTTTTGATCTCGATCCATCATTCATGACAACGGCTGTAGTGTATGCTTTTGCATACATTGATATAGGGGCTCTTAATACGGCTTATGATACTGATTATGATTCTCTTAAACTTATATTGTTGGGCACATCAGAGGTAATTATGAGCGCCGGAGAGACAGAAACAGATGCTGATGGGTGGGCCGATAATGGATACACATATGGCAACACTGAAATGGTCCCTAACGATGATGCGCTCGAAGACCAACTTGAAGATGATGCCATGGCTATGGATAGTTTTGAGATGGATAATATAGATCTAGGTTTATTGGGCGGTGACCCAAGTGAGGCTCCGGGCACAATTGGCGGAGGAAGTTACTAATGGCTGTACTGGGAAAACACATTCATAGTTACGCTGTTGATCCGTCTGGGAACGGACAAACAGGCTATATTCATAATCATTACCATGAGATAATTAACGGGGTCGTACAAGAAGCTGTAATTCCTGGAAAAGATGGTAGCGAACATATTCATAATATATCAGGCCTGCAAATAAACAGCAGCCAGAAGGTCGTGAATATAAAAATAAAAGACTACCCATCTGCTGAAAATTTTAAAAAAGTAAATATTAATATTGCACAACTTACCGACACGGATCCAGGCGGAACATTTCTAGAGTTTAATGCCTGCGTCGGCAAGGATGGCTATAGTAGATTTGCTTTTGATGTGGATGTCGAGAGAGCACTACGAGATTCTACTTTCGGATCAATGCTGGACAACAAGCTAGACTCAAGCACAAAAAGTGAAATAATGGCACTTTCTAGAATAGAGAATTTAAGAATATTAAGAAACAGAATAGATGTTGTTTCTCCAGAAGAAGAAATAGTTTCTTCTATGCAGGCTAGTACTTATGGCGTTCTTGCTAGCGCATTGAACGATTATAAGTCTTCTGTGGACTCATCCTCTGTCAGGGTTGGATCTATTTCTGAAATGACTATGAACTATGCGTCATCTATAAGAACATTTACAGGAGTAGATTATTCTTTACCAGAAGAGGGCACATATGAGTATGCTGTCAAGATTGATATGGCGGATGGAATATTGTCTTATTTAAATCAAAAACTAACACAGCTTTCGTCAGCAATTTCTTCTGCACAATCATGGCAAATGTTTTCTTCTTCTTCAGACTATACAGACTCAACAACTGGTAAGTTTACAGGCCAATATACGCAAAAAGTACTTGATGATTATGGGACATCTAAAACTCCAATAGAGAGCTCTATAGCTGTGTATGCCGGCATATTGAGTGTATGTTCTCCGAATATAGACGCCACATCGGTTATAAAGGTTTTATATCCCCTGATTAATACTATTAGTGGCTCCACTAAAGGCATTAATATGATTGTAGAGTTGCTGCAAGATTTGGATTTAAAAATAAGAAATATACTGGGAGACAGAGTTTCTTCGGGACAATCCAGCGCTGAAAAAAGTTCAATTACGACCAAAGATAAATTCTATATGAATAAAATTCAAATTGAAAAGTTTTTCTCAAACAATCAAGTTGTGGCAAATAATCCTTCGAAAACGGGCTATGATTATTTAGCAGCGCCAGACGGCGACGAATATGGTTTAAAAATAATTTCTACAGAAAATTATAATATTAGAATAACAAACGAGCTCAATAAATTTTCAAGTACGGAAATAGTAAGCCCAGCTGAAGATACGGTATCGCTCATTGAGGCAACAGACAAGCTTTCAGCAATTTCTAACTTAACAACCTCTCAATCTTTCATGCTATCTCCAGAAATTATATTTGCTGGAGAGTCTTCTTTAAATTTACAAACAACTGATCTTTCGCGTTGGGAGCCATCGATGTATGGAGAGGTTGTTTCTCAATTGAGGTTATCGAATCTATTGGACGAGGCTAGTGCAAGCACAAGTTCGTCTGGTCCCGATGATATACTATCCATTCTTGGAGTAACAATTGAAGAATATAGTGAGAGTGTAGCCGAAGGGTATTCTGGCACAACAGCCGTTGATGAATCAGGGCACTTTAGCGAAGGAGATAGTTTTGTAGGAGATCTTACTAAAGACAATGATCTAATAGATGCGACAGACGCTTCAGAGGTATCTGAAGATTATTCAGGAATGTCAAGTATTTTGGCTGCTAGTCTAATAGGTGGGCAGGAAGGTATATTATCAAACAACCCAGACAACTATGATTTAAGTAATCCAAGCAATTTATTTTATAACATAACACCCCAAGAAGCTTTAAACCTACCTCTGCAAATAAAGACTTTATTTTATAGAGGTTTGAAAAGTATAAGATCTATTCCCTCCGAGATACCATTGGATAGTCAAGATTTTATTGATCTTTTTTTGATGAATTATAATCAACTTGTGCAAGTAGAGTCTCTTTCCTATAAGGATACAAATACGGGCACTAAACAGGCAGTGTGGTCCCCACTGACTATGACAAGAATGCAGCAATCAACAAAGAATCCAATAAGGTGTAGGATCCGTAGATATTCTAATTCAACAATGATGATCGATCCCAACGAAGAAATTCAGGCCGTAATTTATGACGATCATTTTATTATTAAATCGGAAAGTGTCGCTTCGTCAAAAACAAACAAAAGAAGGACAAATTCAACTATAACAAAGGCATCCAAGTTCGTCGATGTTCAGAACGGACTAATTAGAAATGGAAAGTCTGTAGTTATATCTACAAAAAAACCAACAACAGCAGCAAATAGCTCAATTAACATTAAATAAGAGAATTTTAAATGGCAGAAATAGACTCAAATGAACTTCAAGATTCAGTTAATACAGACAATATCAATGGTATTGGTCAAAAGTATTTTTTTCTTGACACTAATAAGTTAAATGAGGATCTTGCAAGGGTTACTTTTGGTAGTGTCTGGAAGCACCCTTTTGCAGAGCAAAGCTCCCTTCAGGCTGGA
>Ga0098059_1000241_pt1 | contig 40590 bp, 30 predicted proteins | sample 20_taG_FD_92580 | JGI IMG/M metagenome (GOLD analysis project Ga0098059, IMG submission 92580) | Marine viral communities from the Subarctic Pacific Ocean - 20_ETSP_OMZ_AT15318 metaG | ecosystem: Environmental > Aquatic > Marine > Oceanic | place: Subarctic Pacific Ocean | collected 2015-01-19
TATTTTATATGCTCTGCCTGAACCTTCTTCATAAAATGCTCTCATATTCATTTTTGTAGCATCCAATTGGGTTCTCAACTTAGCTAACTCAGTGGGATTATCAGTAACTGATATTCTTCTAGATAAAGATTTAAATGTTTCTTGTAATTTAGAGACCTGTCTTTGCCCTGCACTATCAAGTGTAGAGATGTTAATGAATTTTTCACCCAAATCTAGAGAAAAGTCCTTCCAATCGCCTAGAATCTCATTTACCTGTCTATTTGTTTCATTGCTATAATCTCTATAGTATGATGTTTCTTTTATAAGGTCTTGCTCAAACTTAGCTAGTTCAGGAACTCTCTTTAATGCTGCTCTTGGCAAGTGAAATTTAGCCCATAAAGGACCATCTTTCTTTGTTATCATAGTATTAAAGGTTTCTAAACCATATTCAAATTTTCTAACATCTCTTAAGTTTATAGGATTCTCTGCTAAATCATATACCTTACCTGTATATGTCATAAATACTTCTTCGAAAGTTCCGAAATTATTCCAGTTACCATCTTGAACATTCTTAAACCTGCCACCACGTTCCCAATCAAGAGCAAGCTTCTCCAGTCTTTCAGCAACACGCTTCTTAGCTTCTGGAGTCATTTTATCTTCTCTTCGTTTTTCAGTAGCTCTCATGCCACAAGTCCAAATTGACATACAGTTCCCCTATTTATAGCAGTTTAATAATTCTCTAGTTCTATCTACAGCTGACTCTCGTACAGAGCCACGATCACCTACATTTTTTCTTCTTATTGATTCTGATTCGCTAATTAATACCTTCTTAGCTCCAAAGTTTCTAACAGTACCATCTGGATTAGTAGCGTACTGCTCTATACCCCATTGTTTTTCAACCTCTATACCTTTAGCTTCCATTACCTTAGAGGCTTTATAAAGAACGATAGGATCTACTAATGTTCCACTAGCATGCTCTATCATTACTTTTGCAGCTTCACGCTCATTGCCAGTACTTATGTCTCTTGCTTCAAATATTTCTTGATTTAAATATCTCTCTGTTGTTAAATATCCCTCTAAAGAACCAGGCTCTGTAAACATATTAGATTTAAGCTGTTCCATATTAATATTAGGATTTCTTGAACTTATGTAAGCAGCATTCTTCATAAGATTAATATCATTTAGAATCTCCTCTGCTTGCATCTTTAATCCAGAATTTGGTTTATATTCACCACTTGCTAATTGTGACAATAAAGACATAACAGGTTCGCTCATTCTATTTTCTAGATACATATAATCAAATACAGCTTGTTTGCTATTCATAACATTATTACTTCTAATAGAAACAATCTTATCTGACACCTCAGGAGTCAACATTCTTAGTATTAAAGCTTTTCTAAAAGCAATATCTTCTGTTTTTCCAAACAAGAAATCAAAGAATATAGCTTGTCTTTCCATACTATAATCTGTCTGTCCCTGCCTGTTAGTTAAATCAGAAGATTCTCTTAATTTTATAAGTTCAGATTGTAATAGTTTATATTCTGACATTAAATAATTCTTTGTTTCATAAGATGAGAACCTACGCACATTTCCATCTTCTAATCTAATAGAAGGAGTTCCTGCAAAAGCTTCAAATAATGCTCGCAAGCCACCTTGCTCTACACCATCTGTGACTTGATATCTTCTTCCATTTACTACCATTTTATCTCTACTAAGAATAGGTTGTCTATTAAATTGACCTGGCAATATAACTTCTTTAATACTACCCTTCATGTCAATAACAACTACTGGCTTATCTTCAGCACGATATGTTTCTATTCGATGTCCTTTATGGAATATAGTCTCTGGAGGATTGCCAGGATCTTTAGAAGCAAATTTATAAGATAAAGCTTCCTCCATCATAGCTTTCATTTCTTGAACTCTCATTAATTTATTTTGAAGAGAAGTAATTTCAAGAGTATCCATATCATTTCTTGTGAAATTCTTTTTTGTTTCAATTTCTATTTGCAAGCTCTTTTCTTTAGCAGATAAATCTACAAGTCTTAATGCCCTTGCTTCATCTTTTACATAATGTTTTAAAGCACTATTGAACATATTATTATGTTTTGCCTCTGTAGTATTTCCAGGGATTGCTGATAGACCATTATCAATATATTCTTGAAGCTGTTCTACTTCAGACTTACCTCTACCATATTGCCCTGCTTCTTTAATATTATTCTGTTGCTTATAAATCTCATGCATTTTTTGCATACCTATATCATAAGGATTGTTAGGATTTTGAAAGAATTTTCTAGCTTGATTTAATCCATCAAATTCTATCCTTTCATCGATTCCCCATCTCTTTGAAGGATCTAATGATTTAGATACCAAATTAGAGAATGCATTATGATAGTCCTGTAGTCTTGCTGAATTCTCTTGCCCAGCTTCGGATACCTCTACTCCCTTATTATATCTTAAATACTTATTTAAAGGATGTATAAGCCTAGACATTATAGCATTTTTTACATGCTCAAATTGAGCTACATTCATATCTTCAGCTACTTTAAATTCTTTACCCTTTTCTTGATAGCCTATTTCAAATATTCCATTTTTACCAAAATATATTTCAGCTAACTTGTTCTCAAATTCTTTCACATTTTTAAAGGAAGGTAGGTTTTTATAAATATCAATATATTCAATAGCAAGTTTAGATATAGTATCTACCATATTAACATACTTACCATTCCTATTTAATCTAACTTGGAAATTGCTTTGATTCTGATACATTCTTTTAGTGCTAAAACTCATCACCAATGGATCATTTTTATATATATTAGATAAGTATGTAGCAACTTGATGCATCTTTATAAACCTACCTCTAGCTGCATCTACCTCTTTCTGAATAGCCGAAAAATTACCAATGTCTTTACCAATTAATCCAGGCAATGCTTGAGCAAATGCTCCTTCTCTTACATTAGGGTCAAAAAATCTATCGATAGTAGTTAATGGACTTTCAATTGCATCTGTTACATGTCCTGCTAATTTATTAGTTTCTCTCCAAAATTCACCTGGAGCTGATGTATAATTAAAAGATTTGTCAAAATCAAAGTCAGCATCCTGAGGTTTAATAGCATCTCTAGCATTCATCATACTAACATTACCTGCATTTTCATCCATATGCCATTTGCCATCATACTTAGCTAGCTTACTGATAACCATATCGCCCATCATATTTCTAGGTTGTCTACTATTTAACATACCTATACTCAATCCATATTTATCAAATCTACTAGCTGCTTCCCAAATCTTAGTAAAGTCTCCTAAGAACCGATTCTTTGTTAATTCATCTATAGCTGACTGCTCTCTTTCAAGAGCATCCTTATAAGCTTTCTTATTATCAGCTGAAATAACTTTATTATTAAAGTCAGCATCTACTAATTGACCTTTTTCATTGATATATCTACCTTCTACCTGAAGAAATTTTTGACCTCCAATGGAAACAAAGAATGCATCTGCATCCCTAGAGCCTGTCTCAGCATTATATTTAATCTTCTGTATTAATACATTATGAACATTATTACCATCAGGTTTTAAACTAAATGTTTTATTTGCTGCATAATATGAGGGTACAAACTCTCCAAAGTATTGCACAACAGGCTTGTCACCTATTTTACTTCTAACACTACCTTTTAATGTCCCCCAATCAGCTCTCATAACATCTAATGAGCCATGTGTAACTTCTCCACTACCTATTCTACCATTATTAACAAAGAAATTTATCATATTATCCTGCAACCTTTGTTGTGCCCAAGGTTCTAAAATAAGTCCATTTCTAGTTACAATAGAATTTAAAGAGCTGCCTATCATAGAAGGATTGCCTTCTGCAGATAGAGTCCCCAATATTTGTTGAGCCAAAGCTGTTCTATGAAATGGATCTTTATGAGTATAAGCTAAGTTCTGTTCATATCTATCTATCTTGCCTCTCATATTAATCCAACCAGCTATACCATTATCTGTACTCATATGAACACCTGCATTCTGACCAACTAATGGATCGTGTTCTTTTGAAACATTTCTAAGACTAAATGACTCGAATGGTAATTCAGTTATAGTTTGCTTTGACATTCTATTTGGGATATAATCATACCAAGCTGACTCTAAATCTATATCTCTACTAGCTAAATCTATTTCAGTATAATTATCTTTTAACTCTTCATTCTTACTTTTTTTAATCTTATTTAACTTATTAGCTGATTTAAATGTGAGCATATCAACACCTAAATCACCCAATAAAGTTTCAAGCAAAGGATCATATTGGATAGATGTTTTATTAAAAAATTGCTCTATTCTACCATAATTAGCATCCTGCTTATTTTCCCAATTTAATTTATTGTGAGTTATAGTAGGTTTTATAGCTCCAGACTTAAATCCTTGTATGTTTCCAGCATTATCTACTACCAACATCTCTGGATTTATCCCATAAAGGGCTAAATTAGCTAAATAAAATTCTTTTGTGACAAAGGTACTACCATCGACAATAGACTTCGTAGTTTCCTTGATTCTATTAATATTATATTCCAGATCTTCTAGAGAAATCTCTTTATTTTTTTCCATTTTCTTTAATCTTATCTCTTCTCTGGACAATGCATCGAATATATTTTTCCTAGTTTCACCCCTATCCATTATAGGCTCATCATTGATAGAAGTTGTCTTTACTTTTCTATAATTTCCTTTTGCATCAGGGATAAGCCAGGACTCTACTTCACTATGAACCTTCTTAAATAAATCAGATTGAGAATTTTTTAATATAAGATTAGCTTTTTCTCTGTTACCTTCGGTAGGAATAAATCCATTCTTAGTTTCATTTAACTTATCTCTTTTATGTAAGTCTATTATATTCTCATGATTTAATCTAACTTCACCATTTTCAATAACCCCAGGTATTTCACCAGACATATTCAATAGCATTCTGGTTAGCTTTACAGCTTCAGCTATAGCTTCTGGTGTCTGGGCTTCTCTTATTCTGGATAATAATTGAGATACAGCATTCTTTTGAGCTGTACTTCCTCCAAGATCACCGTCATATACTGCTTCTAATCTTTTAAACAATTCTCCTTGTGGTCCAAATTGAGCTGCAATTTCTTTATGTATAGAACGATTAAATGCGTCTGTTCTTATTGCTATGGCAGTCCCTTCATTAATTTGCACAATATGAAAATCTTGCTTCATTAATGGCTTATCCTTAGCATTGCCCTTTAATTTAGAGGCAGTCCCTTGATTATAAAATTCTCGTTTACCTTCTGCATTATATAAAGAGAAGTCACCTGTTCGGAGAGCTGCATTAGTCTTATCTAAGTCTACATTTAGAATATTTCGCATTACTCTACCATCGCCATCAAACCCTGATGTTTCAACTAAATATAAATATTTTTGATTAGGATCTAGCTTAGCCAATAAACCTGTTAATCCCCTATCTTTAGTTTCACCAACAACCTTTGAACCCAAAATAAGTCTATTATTCTGCAAGTCTACTTTGACAGTAGATACAACTTGCTTAGAGAAATAGCCTGCATTAATTGCATACCAGTCAGCATCTATTTCAGACTTAGAAAGTTTTAAATCGCCTGCAGAATTAGATACTTCCATCTTTAAACGAAGAGGCTCTGCTATTAAATTATGATAGTTCTTAGAATTTAATTCAATCTTACCTGCTAGACCGTTCAATGTATTTATCATAGTTTGAACTTGTTGTCGTAATTGAGGATTAGATATCAAACTTGGATCAGAGTAAACATCTCCTAATATATTTCTTCCAATGTTCCTAACTTCATCTGCATTTTTCCTAATACTTCTATCAACATCAAATAGATTATCTAATTCAAGTTTTGGGATTTGATACTTAGTTGAAAATTGATTCGTAGATATTCTCAAAGCATTATCCTGTACATCTTTAGTCCCTATAACATCTCTATATGGAGAAAGTTGAGTATCAACAAAATCCTTTATAGTACTTTCATTTAATGCAAGTGTTTGAGCTTTATTCATAATATCTACAGTAGTTTCAGTTATCTTTGTTAAATAATCTATTCTAGTAGAGCCTACCATATTTTTACTTAAAGCATTAATGACATCATTAATAGACCCTTCTTTCTTCCCTAATGCTCTTAATTTATAAACATTTCTTTCTTCCAATGCTGTTTTAATAAAATCACCTAATTCAAGTAATGCTTTTCTCTCTCCGTTCATAGCTATTGTAATTTCATCATGCTTCTTTCTTAACTTTGCATCTACCTCACCAAGTCCTTTAGATAAATCATTTGCCATTCTACCTAATTTCTCAGCTTCATGATAAACCAATTCTCCCTGAGTTGTTACTCTGTCAATAGTAATACCATCCCAAGCTGTCTCAGCTGTCGCCTTAGACTTTAAGAGCGATCTCATCCAAGCACCCTTATCTGTTTCAACTAATCCATCTTGCAATGATGTAGGAAACTTAGATCTTTCAATAGCGTTTGTTAATTTTTCATAATAATTTCTTAACTCTACATAAGTATCTTTACCTATCTTATTATTCTTCAATAACATAGTTAAATTAGAATCCATATCTTTCATTGAAGGCAATATCGCTGTCTTCCCTTCAGCCTGATAATTTAAATTTATATCTTTTAATATTGTTACAAGTCCAGCTTTGGTATCAAAACCAACTTGAACATCATCAATACCAAGTGCATCTATAGACCTATCTAATATATCTCTCTTTAAATCTCTTAATGTTTTAGAGTCAGTAAACACATCTCCAAAGTTCTCTCTCATCTTTTCCATAACAGCAGATGCTTCTTCAAAAGTAACTGTTTTCTTTTGATTAGGAACAGATCCAGCGTTAAGTGATCGTAATACTGAATGCATATCTTCAACAAACTTAGCCACTTCACCAAAGTTCTCAGGCAAAGATTCAGGTTTTAGTAACTCAGGAACTTCTCTATATAATAACATTCTTTCCATCTTATTTATTAAATCTGAAGCTTCACCAGCACGCATGCCATGGTCCTTGCCTCTAGATAAGAATTCATAAGTTCTATCTCTTTGCTGCATTTTAATTACTGTATCATAAGGTAAATGCCAAGCATTATTTTCCAATATTCGAGGGTCAACTTCCATAGTTTTAGACCACTCAGGACCATATGTGAGTCCCATTAGATTATTAACTGCTGAATCATATGATGACTTAGCATTAGCAGCCATCTCCCCATCAATACCTGGAGGCAGTTTACCTTCTATTTCTCTAATCCAATTATTCTTAACTCCCCAATCATATACTGTAGCAAATGCTTGATTGACACTCCTATCTCCAGTATCAAATTGCTTTTTATTTAATCGTGGACCCTGTATAACTCCAGTATCAGGATCTATTTTATAGAAAGATTTTAATCCTAAAGATTCATACATATCTGTGATAAATTTCTGGAAATATTGAATAGGCTCTTCAGCAGCCTTTATATATGCTTTCTTTCTCCATATTCTCATTTGAGGATCAGCAGTTGAAGGAGTAAGTATCTTACCTGCAAATTCCATTTTAGAAACATTACTTACTATTTCAAAAGCTTGCTCTGGAGTATACTTGCTAACACCTAAGAAATCAGTCAATCTATTAGTATCATATTCAGATATTATCTTTTCTGCTACAAATAGTTTATCATTTAAAATCTTAGCTTCTGCTGTAGTAATATCTTTTGCTGAAACTAAATCAGATACATGTTTATGGAAAGCTGTCTTTAAATCAACTCCATCAATTGCTTCATTCGCTACAAATGGTTTAAATATATTTTCTAATTCTGCAAATTCAGTTGTTGAGTCCATAGCTCTTTTTATAACATTATCAGCTACTTTCCCTGCATCTGTACTAGTTTTAGGATCACCATAAATATAACTAATAGCTTTTAATTGATTTTTATCTACTCCAAATGTCTCTAATCCACCCATCAATCTTCTGAGCTTACTAGCTTTACCACCAATATAACTTTCTACATTACCTGTTTGGAATACTGTTTTGAATCCCCCACTACTTACTGGAGTGTGAAAAGAATGTGGAGTCCTGGTGAAATACATAGCTGTCATAATATTTGCTATTCTTTCTTGAGGTGAACCACCCATAGCATATTTTAAAGATTCATAACTTAATCCATTTTCCCAAAAAGATTGAGCTAATCCAGTAGAATTCATTGCCATTACACCAGCACCCATTCTAGGTAATGATTTAAATACATCGCTACCAAATTCCTTAACCCATTCTTTAGGGGCATTAACTAAAAACTTTTTACGCATTTCACTTAAAAACTCTTGCATTTCTGCAGTACCAGCTTTATCGCCCTTCTTAATAGTATTCCACCATTCAGCAGGCTTCTGAGACCATTTAGAAGATAACCTGCCTTCTAGATTGCCTCCAGATATTTTATTCATAGCTGTTAATTGAGCCTTTAGCTCTTTTCGTTTCATATTTTTGATAGGCTTTAGCGATTTGTAACCCTGCTGGAATATTCTATTTAATCTAGACATATGATTTGCATTAGTTCCACCTTTTACAAATTTCACAGGACCTAATAATGAGAAGAATGCTGCTTCATGCATTGCATCATGTGCCCATTTACTAGCTATATGATATGGATCAAGAGCTCTACCTGTTGGAGACATTGTATGCTCACCAGTTTCATCATCCCAACCTACTCCCCAAAGACCTTTATGCGTAGCATCAACTGCAGTATGTAAAGTAGCCATTGCTACACCAATAGCAGCATCATATCCCATAGCTCCTACAAAGAGATTAGCTTTAGGTCCTAATCTTTTACCTAATACAGGAATTTTAGTAACAAAGTAATTCATCATCTGCATTGCATCTTCAGGATTATTCTTTGAAACTATCTTAACTGTTTCTTTAGATAATGCTTCTAAAATATCATCATCTACAATACCAGCTACATCTGACAATGTATTCTTAACACTTTTGCCCATGACTTGCTCAAGCATTTCTGCCCCAAGAGCTTTTTCAATAGCTCCTGCAGTAGCTGAAGCTGATGCTATCTCATATGCATCATCAACTATATGCTTTCCAACTGTAGCTTCCACACCTTCACGAGTAACTTTTTTACCAAGAACTTCAGTAACAGACTCTAATCCTTCTTTTGCTGCTATCTTAGTTCCAGCTTCAGTTAATTCTTCTAAAGATTTCTTAGCAAAATGCTTGCCTGCTCCTGTGGCTAATCTACCTGCACCTTGAATACCTGCTCTAGCCGCCAATCCTCCGAAAACAAATGATGGTATCATACCTAAAGCTGAACCAATCATATATCCTGCTTTACCAGAATTAGTTAATTCACCCCAGTCACCAGCTGCATCTCCAGCTAAGGACTCTTCCCAAGTAGTAACATCATCACCATATACAGCTTCATTATAAGTATCTGCTACATCTAATGTCCCTAATGTTCCTTGATCTACAACCCCCCAGAGTGCTTGTCCTAAAAAATCATATACAGCATTTCCAGAAGTTTGTACTTGAGTATCTTTAAAGGCGCTTGAATGGTCCTCTTGTCTGTCTCTCAAGATAGAGAGAAGCTCCCGATTAGTAGCCATGTATATTCCCTATTTTAAAATTTCTTGGACATCATCTATATTTAGATATCCATCTTCAATCAAATCATCTAAGATTGTTTCGCTAATTTTTCCTAAATTGCTATCTGCTTTATTAATTGCTGCATCCAATACAGCTTTCTGTTCAAATGCTGCTTCATATTTTTCTTCAAAATTCTCTAATGCGGAATAAGCATTACCTAAAATGTCCTGAGCCTGCTTATAATCATCACTCCAACCCATATGACCTTGTTCAGGATTCCACCTAAATAATTCATTGTCAATCTTTTCCATGCCAGGCTCTTTAAATGCATCTGACCATCCTGTGAAAAGTTGAGTAAATAGTCCTCCAATATGCCCCGCATAACTACCAACTGGTCCCATTGCTGGATTTGATAAAGGAGCATTTCCTAGTATCCATTCAGCTGGATTCCACCAATTTATAGACATTTCTTCTTCTTCTTTAGATTTAATCTTAGTCAATTGAGATAATTTCTCTTCTATGTCTGCCTTCAATATACTTTTCTCATCAGCTAATGGAATTAATGCATCTGAAATCATTTGATATTGACTCTTATCAACACCTAATTCACCAGATTCATTTGTATTTAGCATGAGTGAAGTTTTACCTTCATTCTCTTCCAATAATTTATTCACCTCTGGATTATCAAGTATGCTCAATGCACTTATATCTATATTTTCTAATTCATCTTCATCCCATAAAGCTGCAAGTTCTTTATTGCTTAAATCTCTATCTGTGGTTTGAGTGTCAGTAGGATCAGACCATGAAAACATATCTTGACCAGAAGTACCCACATCTTCTTGCAAGGAAGTAATCATATTTACATTAATTTTGTCTTGTATACTTGAATATGAAGTAAGTAAATCAGCTACTGGAATCTTTTTGCTGCCAATAGTTCCATTAGTTAAATAATTATGCTTCTCTTCATAGGTATCAAATGAAGATAGTGTATTTAATATATGTTCTTGTAATTGTATTTCTGGATGCTTTGTGCTCATTATAATCCTAATCCTTTTAAAATATTATCTTCTTCTTCTTCACTACCAGAACCCGATGGCAATACAACCTCTTCTTCTTCGAATACAGCTAAAATATCTCTTGCAAAGTATTCATTAGCTTCAACTATAAAATCTTTAAAAGTCATATGGTCAGGGAATCCAAATAATGATTGAGCAGTTTCATCTAATTCTTTTCTTTTAATATCTCCCTTAGCTTTACCACCATGAGGTAAAGAATAATATTCCCATAGTTTGTCTAATTTATTTCTAAGCTCATTGTAATCAGGTTTACCACCCTGTATTTTTCCATAAGGACCGATTTCAGCTGTGCTTAATTCTACTAGAGTTTTATAATCTGCAGTATATTCTGCTAACTTCTCAGGCGATGTATCTGTGAACCCATGCATATTAGCCCATAAGAATCCTACATCTTCATTAATTAATTCAATATTTTTATAAGCAGAATCTAATCTAGCTCGATCATCCTCAGTTTTAACATTACCTTCTAGATTTTGAGCAATAGTCCAATAAGTATCTAATTGTCCTAATTCAAGTTTAGTTGAACCACCTGTTATTCTCATATTAAAGTATTCAGCGACATTTTTATCTTTTTCTTCTTCTTTACTCAAGGTATGTTTGTCTTTTTTAATTAACAATTCCAAATCTTTTATCTCTTTAGTTATATCAGTACTTTGCAATTTGGCTAACTGAGCCATAGCAGGGCCTGTATTTCCTGCAAAGTATTCCTTAATAACATTTAACTCAGCATTATCTTTCTGAGCTTGAGCAACCACTGTAGCATCTTTAGATTGTAAATTTGCCTCTATAATTGTAGGATCTATATTATATATATCTAAATATCGTTCATAGCTTAAATCATCAATATTCCACTTCTCATCAGCTCCTGGACCACCACCACCTGCCATAATATTCTTAGCTCTATGTATTCCACTCGCTAACAAATCAGATAACTCAGCAGAACTTTCTTTCCAATATTCAGATTGACTTGAGTAATGCTCAGCTAATTCATTATAATTATCAAGTTCAGGCTTTTGAGTATTAGCTATTAATTGTTTTGAGCCATGAGTACTATTGTAATCTTCGATAGCATCTAAAGATATACCCAATTGATATATATTGTCTTTTTTCTTTTCAAAATCCTGTTCATATGCAAGAGATAATGCTTTATTTTCTTTGTATAAATCTTGTGATTGCTGATATTTTTGCTGTGTTAATCTTAATCCTGCTTCTAATGCATACTTTTTCTCAAGCATCATTTCATCATGAGCTTCTTGTCTACCCATCATTTGATATTGTAATAATAATTTAGGCAATTCTTCGAAGAAATCTTGCCATGGAGATCTCTCTATAACTATTCTACTTCCCATTTTTAATCCTTACTTAGGTTCACTAGTTGTGAGTTTATATAAAGGCTTATACCATAAATAATTCAAGTTATAAAACCACTTAAATTTATTTGCTACTCTCCATCCCCATAAAGCTAATTTATGTGGTAAAGGTCCATCAAATATAGTGCAAGCTATATTATCTACTATAACAGATCCCTCTTCTGTAAATAAATCGTACTTACCTTTCATCATCTTATGTTCAACGGAATGCACTTTAACGCTCTTTAAGGTACCATTTTCGACAATATTAATTTCATCTCCAGGGTGTATATATCTAGCCTTTTTTGTCTTTTTAATTCCATTAACAAATATTCTATGTCTAGCAGTGACTTTTAATTTTGAATCACCTGCCTTTATAATAGTATAATAGTATTTATTTTTTGAATCTTTTGTATTAAAGAACATATCTTTAACTACTTTAGAATATATAACATCTCCTGAATTATTGAATGCTTGAATCATGTCTCCATATTCTACATCCTTAACTTTTTTAGTTATGCCATTTTTAAGAGTAACTATACTATTGCCATGGAAACAAGATTTTTTATCATCTTTATCAGCATCAGCAGCAGTTTCAGCTGAAACAATATCAGCTGCAAATTCTGATTCATATTGAGCATATGCTGATTGTTTTTGTTCTTGAGCTTGATTGAAAGCACTTTGCCTGCCTGCTTGAGTAGCTCCAAATAATTCTGCTCGTTGCGCTTCCATTCTTTGTTTTATATCACCAGCACCTTCAAATCCTCTCATAGAAGCTGTAGCTGCACCTTCTTGTGTTAATTTAGAAAGATTATTCCTATTAGCAGAAGTAAGTTCACCCATCCTTCCTCTCATTACATCTTGTATTCTATCTATTTTATCTGTATCAAAGGCTGAAAAATATTTTGCATAATCAGATCCAACCCCTGCTTTAGCAATAAGAGCATTTAAATCTTCATTAGACATTTCGGCTAATTGTTCTGGGGTTATATCTGCAAGTTGATTCTCATCCCATCCAGAACTGCCAGGACTGTGTGGGTTAGTGGGTCTCATATCAGACATATTTACTTATCTCCTTTTAACCAATCAAAATTAAATTCAATTGGATCGTCTGTCCTAGTTTGAAGTCTACCTATACTATAAGGATTATCAGCATCTAAAACCTCAGGAACAGCTGCTTTGTAATTAGCATCACCAGGTACGCCCACTGCTTTAACTCCTGGGGTAATTACATTCTTAGTCCCCCCTGCTTGTTTAACCTTATCTAGGAATTTCATTTTTTCACCACCTTCAGCTACTTGCCCAGCTTTAGCAAATTCTTTCATAAATTCACCACCACCTGCTAACATAGCAGTAGTTCCAGCACTTTTCATCATACTTACATTAGCATCTTCAATGATATCGCCCCTAGCCCCTTGATTCATATGCCCATATTCAGTATCTGCCATTACGTCCTTTGTTGGAGTGAATGAAACTTTTTTAGCAGCAGCCATTCTTCCCCCTAAATTACCAGCCATTGAGCCTATACCTGCTACAGCAGCAGTTGCTAATAACCCTGCAGGATTCAATGCAGCTACAAGACCTAATGCCCCCAATGAACCTCCTATAGAGCCAAATAATCCTTGCTTTCTAGCTTTTGATTGAAGCTCTCTTTGAGACTTCATTTGATCTACTTGTAATTGTGCTCTTCCTAGTGCACCCATATAATGCTCCTTTTTACCTTAGTTTTAGTCAATATAAAATACATTTATAACCTCATAATTCCTATTAAAAATTTGCTCCTAAAAATATTGCATTCTCTGTTGTTGCTGCAGATGCTGTAACCACTAAATATGGTGCAGTTGCAGTACCATCCGTTTCTTCTGTAGAATAATAGGCTAATCTAGTCCCAAAACCTGGGCCAGAACTAGCACTAGAATCATATGTTCCGTCAGCTGCATAGTGAGCATTCATATCATCACTGATAACTACAAATGCAAAGAAAGAATTTCCAGGGCAGTCACCTTTAGCAGTACTATTTAATTCATAAGTCATTTCAGCATCTGTAGTACCCCCCGCAGCTGTAGCACCATCATTATATATAGGAGCTGCATAATCACGAACACTAGTATCTGTATCAAATGCTCCTGATGCATAGTTTACCTTTCTTACATTTGTTTGAGTAAAATTGCCAGTAAAAGCAACTGCTTTCTTCCCCCATAATTTTAAATCCAAATCAGTTACAGTGCCACTTATTGAAGAGCAATCAAATTTATGATGAACTTCACTATGAAAATATTGATAAGGAAATTTAGAACTACCTAATCCTGTCCTATATGTACTTACGAAAGTATTGCTTCCAGTTCCTTGAGAAGTCCTTGCCCATGAGCCAGTGCTTAATACAGTGCTCCAACTTGAAGGAGGGAAGAAAAATTGCCCAACATTAGCATATAATACATCACCACCTGAATTTATATTAGTATCTATATACTCTGCAATCTTTAGCCTGTCTTCTAATATACCTTCAGAGGTTAAATATTTAGTATATTTATATTTATTATTACCTAAATCTTGCAATGAATGGGTAGTCCTTGATTCTAACTCATCTAAATTTTCATCAAATAGTTTAGGGTTTTCAAGGGTAAGCACAAGGTCATCAAATTTAAAATCAATAAAATCAGTATCTATATTATAATATGTATTATCTACAGTCACAGTATCTATAGAAACACTAAATTTATTCTTAACCTTAGTAATCATATCAGCCAAAGTAATGTCAATATAAGATGTATCATTAAATGTTTTTGTTTTAAATAAAGTCTTTATCTCATTCGGGATAGGTTTAGTGTTAAAATATGCAAGGTAAGCTTTCTTATCATAATCATAATACCAACCACCAACCTTCTTTCCACCTATTAAAAAGTATTTACCAGAACCCTCTGTCTCTTCATATGCTGTTGCCTCAAGCATATCTTCTATCATATGAGTAAATATAGTATCCACATCGCTTATATTGTCAGATGTAATATAGAAAGTGATTGCATCTTTCATGTACATAGAGCCACCACCTGGATTCTTTCCACCACTATATATACTAGATGTATTATACCCAGTTAAATCAACATCAGTGAACTCTTCTGACCTATCATAGTCTCCAGTTAGTATGTATTCATCGTTAAATTGCCCAATACAGAAAAGAATCTTCTTATCATCAGTACCAGATATATCATCATATAAGTCGTCATCAGAATTGAATTTTAAGCCTGTTAAAAGATCATTCCCTGGTATAGATCCATCTTCTCTAAATGTTGTAGTTATAGGCTCTACTATATCTTTTGAAGATTCATATTTTGCATTTAAAATATCTACACCTGCCAAATCTACATTATACTCCACCTCAAAGTTTCTTGAAGACTTGTCATTCGGAATTAAATGCCTTGTCATACCATGAGGATGGATTTTAACAAGGTCATTAGAAAGATTTAATGTCTGAGATACTCCATCTAATTTAACAGAGTTTAATGTAAATTCTAATTGCTCACTTCCACTTTGATTGCAGTCAGGTCTAATACCCATAAACTTAGTAGGATTGTCATCGTCTCTTATACCTACGCTAAATATAGACTTATTCATTAATTTAATATTGCCTATAGTAGATGATGAATCATTTAAGGTCAAATCAGTATTATGGAAATCTCCATTTGAATCTTTGTAAAATTTATATCTTGAATGTATATGTTGCTTTACAATACCATCATCTTCACTAATAACTTCAGCTACTCTTGATAGAATTTTAGACATTATGAGAAGTTTTGACTTGCAACGCCATATGCGATTTTTTCATTTGCATCCCAATAAAAGCAAAAGACATCCATTTTATCGGCAGTTTGAGTAACACTAGGCTTGCTTCCACCTGGCCACTTCACAGTCGCAGGATCTGTATCAGCGGCACCATAATGAGAAGTCCATGTGGTTATTAAATTCTTTGTAACACTACTATGTGTTTTTACTAATACCGTATAGTTACCAGAACCAGTTACTGGAAATATTAACCTTGCATCTGCAACTGTTATATCAGCTCCAGTAAATGTCATTCTAGCTTTATTACCATTGCCATTAAAATCAATATCACAATCAGCACTATCACTAGGAGTTGGTGTCGCATAATGATTAAAAGAAAAAGGCTTGGTAGTAGTAACTGCTCTCTTTGGGGTAAGTTGAATATCTCTTCCATCACTTATTGATATTAAACTACGATTACCTGCACTAGCATTACCTGAAGATAATACTATTCCATAATTCCCATTAGAAATTATAGTTGCATCTGCACCAGTACTTCCAACTTTTATATTTCCACTTCCATTGGGAGTAACGAGAATATCTTCATTAGCGCCATCTGTAATAGTCATAGTACCAGTAGAACTATTGCCTGTAGATAATACTAAACTATTATTACCATTTGATTTAACTGTAGTATCTCCTGTCCCAGCACCTACATTTATAGTATTACCAGCTGATCTTCCTTGATATGTATCAACTCTAGTAGATTCTCCTACAAAATCAGCATAGGCTGAGGCACCTGAGCTACCAGTATTTTTTTCAATTACTAGATTACCAGCATTAGATCGTAATTGAGTATTATAACTTGCAGGAGATTCAGCGGCACCTTGCCCTCCAGCATTAATAATAAATGTATCACTATTAGTCCCATTAACAGCTGCTTGCTTATCACCTATCACTTTATTCCCATGGTCAATAGGAGCACCTTGTAGATGATGATTTGTATTTGGACCAGGAACTACGTGGTTTGTAGTAGGCTCTGTTGTTTGCTTTTTAATTGGATATACAAATGCCCTCACTTCTACTGCTGGGAATTCTACATCTGTTAATTGATTCCCACCCGCATCCTTGCTGGTAACAATTAAATCTTTATATGTTCCATCATCAAACAATTCAGAATATAACATTGTTAGTCCATGCTCATGTATATGTAAGTCAAAGGTATTATTATCTATTATTCTTATAAAATAGCCATAAGAACTAGATTTGGGTCCTAAATATGATACATGAGATGTTAGATTAATAGTATATTTCTCTTGATTACCATTATTTAAAGCAGTAAACCTACAATACAATTCTGCCTTTACAAAAGCTGTTCCTGAATTATGTTTAATTCTATACTTGCCTGGAGTCATACCATTACTATTAGCTACATCAGGGAATTGCGTTGAATCACTAGGAGATTGCACAGGGAACCAACCTGTATCATGACTATAAGATAAATGAGATAAATCTTGTTTCTTTTTACTGCCAAAAGATAACGGTATACTACCCCACATGTTTCTCGATTTTAATAGTAAGGTAGCTATTCCTGCACTTTGATATAGCAACATATCTCCATTATTTCCTTGTGATGAGGTGGGATATTGAGTTACTACAGGTACCATTATTTGTGAACCTTCTGCTTATACGTTATTGATATATCATCTAATTTAAACGTGCTAGGAATATTATAACTTGTAGATGATAATTTTAACAAAGATACCTTTATAGCTGTAACCTTCTTAACAACAGATCTTATAGAAACTGCAGCCCCTACATGCCCTGCAGGTAAACAATATTTAAATGTAAAAGTTTCTGTTTTATTGGCTGTGGTAGGTAGTATCCCTGCAAAAGTATTAGTTGCCAAGTCTGCTGTCCCACTCGTTGTAGTTCCAGATGGTACACAGAAATATTCAACAGGAGGGCCACCTTCTGTATAGAACGCTTCTATCCTTGCAACTAACTGAGTAGAGGCATTTGCTTTATAGGTAAAGTTTAAAGAGTATACTGTTTTTCTTTGAGCATGATTATTGAAATCTATTGCTGGAGATTCGTATAATAATATTTGATGTTTCTCGTTTTGAGCAGCAGAGTTCCACTTCATAAATTTAGCACCAGATGTTGCAGCTCCTGTTGGATACCCACTTGTGTAACTGTTGTAAATACTATTTCTTACTGTTACCACTTTTGAATCTCTAGTTATAATACTATTGCTACGTTCAGTTATACTTTGAGCATCACTAAATTTTCTAAAGAATTGAGTCAAATTCTTTCTATATATATTCCACATAAACCCAACATCTTCAAGATTAGTACCTGCCAGCCCTTGATTGTGAATGATAACATTCTTTTCAATAGGATCGTAAGATACTACAGGCGCTTGAGTACTATTCTCAGTAAAGAGATCTGTCCACCTACTTTCAGAAGTAGTCATTGTTGCATTAGATGCAATACTAGGCAGTGCAGATGTTACATCCAATCCAATTTCAGAAAATAAGTTTACTATCTGCTCTCCATCAAAAGCATATAAACCATTCTTACTAGCCCATACTACTCCTTGCTCTGTCTGAGTTACTTGACAAGGATTTTTAACACCTGTATGTTTTGCAGAAGATTTCAACATTTCCAACTCTTTAGAGATATCAATAGCATGTACTACATTTTCTTTAAATTGCAATATGAAATTTCTCCAGGCTTCTAAATGAACTACTGTATCTGCATCTGAAGCTGTTACATCAATAAATGATTGCTTGGTAAATACATCATATTCTCCAAAAGCAGTTTTCATCATTCTATCTGGATAATGAACCCCATCAAATTTAACATTACCTACATATGTTCTACCGTTTGCAACTACTGCAGTTTTATAATAACAACTTCCTATATCTTTATCAGGGTATCCATGTATAGACTCAAACGTCTCATCACCTATAGAACGAACTGTTGCTTCGCAAAAATGAACATGCCCTTGAGCATCAGGCCAGTGACCACTTCTTCCATTATAAGCAGTTCCACCATAAGTATCTGTAGCAATTTCACTTAAAAATTTAGCTCCAGCAGGAGCATGCCATTCAGTATCTCGTCTTTGCCAAGGATTCCAACTAGCAGAACCTGCACCTCTCATCCCTCTTTCGTAATCAACTTCACATAATAATTTCTTTGAAGAAGTTGTAATATAAACATCTTTCTCGGGATCACTAGAACGCTGCTCAATATATACTCTATATCCTTTTATTCTTGGATTGGCAAAACATGACAATCCATCATGCAGAGCTCTTAAATTAAACCATCCTGTCCCATAAACTCGTCTTGAATAATGCTGATTTGAGAACCCAGACCCTGGTAAATTGAAAAAATTAGGAGTTTCTGTTAATGCAGATTCTTGTCCATTTTCATATACATATCCTACATACATTCTCCATCCAGGATTAGCAGTAGTTCCTTTAGCTAAATATATATCTCCATGCCCAACAATCTCCGCATCCACATCTCCACCTGCATGGATATCTGGAGAGCCATCGTGTCTAAATGAAGGAGAAAAGAAGGTACATCCTTTTCTTCTTAATCCCCAATCTCCTGCGTGTGAAGAATTTTGAGAATAAGTATTATGAGCATCTATGCTCAGAGGTCCATTTATACCTACGCAATACCCCATCCCACCTCTTTCTTGAGAAGTACTTTCTCCATTTACTAAATGACCATCTTCGCATCCAAAGAAATTCCACAGTACAACAAAATGATAATCCCAAGTAAACCATGCCATGTCATAAAACATAGTTTGACTAGTTTGATCTGCTCTACACACACCTTGACTGGTTCTTCCATCTTCACCTGCTGGAGAATCTGGGGTCCATGTACCATTCCGAGGAGTACTATTTTGTCTATCACTCTTAGTTCTATCTTTCCAATCATATGGACCTCTATCATCTGCTCCACTTTGCCAAGTATGGTCTGGTCCTGACCACCAATACATGCTATGAATTTGAGGAGTTTGTAGTTGTCCATGCCCTGTATAATACCAATTCCAATTAGTACTTCTACCAGGATTTGCTTCATACTTTTGAGATGCTGAACCTCTATCTAATACCCAGCAATCAGTTTTTGCACATGCATCATCATCAGTTACTCCAGCTTTCGCTATTTTATCTTCAGGAAATACATAACCATCGCCTTCAGTATTACTAAATAACTTCCCAGATTTTACATAACCCAACCACAACTTAGTAGAATACCAAGGATTAAATCCTCCGTCACTAATTCGTATTGCTCCATTTGATGTATAATATACAGGATAAAAAGTTTCTGCCCATTTTTCTTCATCCACTAGAGCAGTTCCTGCATAAGTTGCGACTGTACCATCATAAGCCCACCACATACCATCAAATCCACCCATTCTTACATCTAATAGCCATCCCCCTTCTCTATTAGTACCAGCTTCATTTTCTTTAATATCTCGTTCATATATATGCAGGGTGCCGTTAGCATATCCAGGTTGAGTAGCTACACTATTACCATTCCTATGTTTAGAACCTAAAGCATAATATTCCGTAGGATTATTAGTAATTGCACGTGGACCCCATCTAAAATTACAATTTGGTATATCTAAATATTCACTAGTAAATCCATTTGAACCTGATCCTACTCCATGAAGATTATCATAGTCACTAGTAAAATAATGCAGTCCTCTCCCTGGAATGCCAACATAATTTCCAGGAGGCTGCCAATCTTCTAAATCATCATCACTTCCATCATCTTCATATCTTTGTCTAATCTCCCAAGCTCCACATAATCCAAGTATGCCAGGATTCCTATTTATATCAAACCCCATACCTGTAGCTATAGAAGTTGGAGCTTGATCTTGTCCATGTTCTCTTTGAACAAGACCTCCAACGAAATCTCTTATAGATAATGATTGTTTAGGCATATTTTATTTTTCTCTTTGAAGTACTGGAAGAGCACCACCGCGGATGAAGATTGCCAACTGTCGCGCTATATACGAAGGAGTATGAAGACGTTGAGGAGGCAGCACTCTTCCATTTCTTTTTTCTTTTCATTATTTCATTATTGCTTTTTTAACACAAGCTTCTACAGTTTCATAGATAGCTTCAATAATCTTACCTTCTGTCTTTTCATTAATAATGGGAACATTAATATTGTCATTTAATTCTTTAACAATCTTATCTTTCATCTCATCATTAAATAGGTAGTTTGCGATCATTTCTTTCATTATTTTTCTCCTTTTTAATAATCTCGTTTACGTTTAACAAATTTCTCTTTTAAGCCATTTCCGCTTAAACTAGCCATAATTTCAATGATTGCACTAATAGAGGACTTTATCTCAGCTTGATTCATTTGCATCCCTTTTTGGGCATCTATGAGCTTAATAAGGATACCTTCTAGTCTTCCAAAGGATTCTCTTAGTTCTTTTTGCAATTCATCTTGTATAAACTTATTTTGTTTCCATATAAAGAATCCAAAAGCTACACTCATTGCGACTGGAACTCCAAACGTCTCTAATACTGAAAGAATATCCATTACTTACATGCAACAAACATTTCTAAATTAACAGCAGCAGTATCAGCTATTGCATTTATACTTGTTAATTTTTCAAGAGTAAGTCCACCAGTATCACAATAATCATCTACTCCAGTGATAACTGCATCATTCTCACCTATTAAATAACTCATTCCTGCATCTAGTCGTACAGCAAAATCCGTTGTACTTTCTCCTAGGAATCTTAATTTAACAAAATTCAAAGCATCTAGATTGGTAACTCTTACATATTGAACATCGCTAAACACATAATCTCCTCTACCATTAGCTGCACCAAAACTACATAAGGATTTCTGACTAGTAGGAATATTAATAATCCTATGAGTTACTTGATTAATATTAGCAATATTAAAAGTTCTAACCGAACCTTCATCTTTTTCATTCAAGGTTATTGTTTCTGATATTGTTACTGTTAAATTTGCTGGAACTACTTTACTTGCCATATTATTCTCCTATGCCCCTAAGGCTACCATTATTTCAATATCTGTTTCTGCGGTTGCTTCTGATTGAAGACGAACTACTGATATATCCTCAACACTCATAGTATTCAGGTCTACTCCTGCATTGAAGGTAGCATTAAAAGAATGCAATATAAAACTTTTACCTTCTTCCAATAAATACCACATACCTTCCTCATCGGTGTCGTCTGAATCATCATCTCTTGCTATGTGAACTTTTACACCTTCACCAGCCGCTGTCATTAGGTTAGTTATTCTCATATACTTAATTTTAGTTACATCAAACAATGCTTTCTCTACAGCTGACTCAGTACCTGCTGTTGTGGCAATAACTTCCATTACTCCACTTCCTGAAGCAGGTACAGTAACTATACGTTTATATACTTCGGCAACATCTGCAATATTCATTGTTTGAGTTGAACCAAAATTTCTATCACCTAAACTGACATTCTCCGTAAGAGTAACAGTCATATTTGTAGGATCTATTGTTGTAGCCATATCTTATCCTTTTATTAATTTACCCCATAATGAGGTTTTGCCTTTTATAATTTCAACTACTTCTACTTTAAAATTCCCGCCTTTAAACCAATCCACGATAGCAAATGCATGATTCCAATTAGTAAGTAACCCTCTTAACCAATCTTCATCTGCTTCTATATCCTTTAAACATCCTAAACTCCATGAGCTTAATGTACCTCCTGCAACAGTTTTAGTATGTCTTTGCAAATCATGTGTGTGTCCATACATTATATTCTGTCCATATGCATCTAAATGTTTAAATGCATGATACTTTGATGTGTATTTTCCATGAGTAAAACTCAATTTTCCTATTCTTAAATTCTTCTTTCTATTATAAGGATGGTATTTATATCCTCGCTCTTTTAATCTTAATGCATTCTCAGTCATATACTGCTTTAAATAAGGATATCTTTCTACAAATTTATCTAACCATACCTCATGATTACCTTGGACAAAATGTCTTTCTTTAACTCCTGCTTTATCTAAAGATTCATCTATCCAATCCATTCCAGCATTAACTTCATTAACATCTTGATCTAACAATGGAATTAAATCTTCCATAGGTTTTGCAGATCTTCCTCTCCAATAATGAGTACTAAAATAAGACCATTCACCTGTATCACCTAAATCAATATAAATATCTGGTTTAACTATTTCTATTGCTTTTTTAACAACACTTATTGCATCTGGATCATGCAATGGGAAATGCTTGTCTGGTGTTACTATTGCCCTTTTAATAACTCCATTGTTAGACTTACTCATTACTTACGTAGTTCTTTGTATATCTTAACAACTAAGTAAGCAGCTGTTGCTATCCCTACTGCAACTCTAACCATCTCTGGCAACATAGACATAAATTGGACTCCAAATCCACCTGCGCCTACGCTTGCTGTTCTTAATGTGTCTACCATTTTCCTCCCTTATGATGCATCGTTTATTATTGCTGCCACTAAACACTGTGTTATCGTGGGACTGCTGTCAGCAGCAAAACCAGCATTCCCAGCCTCTGCATGAATATCTGCTACAGGGCAATTTATCTTTAAAGCTAATGACTCATTTGGACCTATTTCTATACAATCAGTAAGATTAACTCCCATATTATCAGTAGCATTAGCATCTAAATTAATATACACACTACTAGTGCTTGCTGTACTACCATTTGCCTGTACAGCTAAATTCTTTATAAATAGAAATTTGACATCATCATTAGCTGAATCAATTGTTCCTAATGTACCTTTTGCAGTAGCTTCTCCTTGGAGAAATGTCCCTGAAATTAAATCAGTTGGAGTAACTGCAACATTTGTTATCTTATAATACCATTTATCATCTGCATTCGCAGTTGTAGGAGTATAAGAATATGTTGTATTATTAATTATCGTTACTATCTCATCAGGTAATAACTGTGCACTACCTACAAATTTTGCTATATCTGCCATTATCTTGTCATCCCAAATCCTTGTATAACAGTAGGACCATGCTTCCTAGCTGCTACATTTTTCTCTATCTGTCTTTTAAATTCCCTTAGATACATTTCTCTTGTCTTGAAATCCGAAACATCCTCAGCTAATTTAGCTTTAATATAATAAACTATAGCTAAAGCTTGATACCTTGGAATATCTACTACACTTGACTCATCTACTAGATTAGAAGCAGGCATATAAGTATACTCTAATTCTATTCCAGTATCTACACTTGATTTTGGACTTACATAATTATAGTCTTCAGGAACACCACTAGACATCGATGAACTACTAGGAATCCATTGACCACCTGCAGCTTCACAAGTATCTTTAGTGCTATATCCACTTATAGTACAATGAGCTACAGCTAGATTATTTCTAGATCTACTGTATTCTTGTTCTACAATAGCTATCTTATTGCCTTTTAAAAAGTATGCATATTTCTTAGATGCCATCTGTATCCTCAGTTTTAGGTTCATATAGCATTCTAGGTATAGTTCTATAAGTCCCCTCAGCATTATCATGATCCTTACATCTAATATCCAGGAGTTTGACTAGATCAGCAGGTAAATCATAGAACCTTTTACCTTCTACTATATGTATTCTTGTAGTATTAACATGAGTTTCAGAGATAGTATTCATTTCTTCTAAAGCATCTTTTATGTATGCTAAAGCTCTACCAGTCTCATTCATCCCTGCTCGTTCCATTATTTCTTCAACTTTCATTCTTAAGCTCCATCATCTATTAAAGCACATACTTTAACTAAGATATTTCCGCTACTTGAATGAGCATGCAAATTATCAATATCTACTGCAGCTGCTCCTGTTTTAAATTTCAATACAATTGATTCCCCTGCTCCTACTTCAAGCACATCTAGCTGAGTTGATGGATTACCACCATCTAAAGTTAACCATACTTTTGCAGTTGAAGCTGTTGATTTACTTGTATCAGAATATCCTAAGTTCATAATACATACCATTTTAACTTCATCACCAGCCGCAAATGCTGTTCCGTCCGTAAAATCTCCTACTACTGCATCTGATCCATAAAATGTACCATTTGTATGACCACCTATTAAATTGGCATTTGAGCCAACTAAATACTCGCCTCCCCACCACTTTACAGCAGTAAAGCCTGATGATGTGTCTACCTCTAATTTACCACCTAATGCTGACTTAAAATCATGATGGATTGCATCTACTGCATCTGTATCAGCATCAGCAGTTATTGTTATTACAGGAGTCATATTAACTGCCCCTCTAGCTGTATCTGCCATTACTTACCTCCCTGGCTTTGTTGTTTTGATGGAGGCTGCATTAATAAAAAAGCTCCATCATATTCTTGTTGTAATTTCATTAATCTTGTTGTCATCCATTCATAGTCAGACTTTACTTTAGCAACCTTTGCCATATAATTTTGTATTTCTGCATTATGAGCTCCCACTTTACTTTCGTTAGAAGCTCTAGTGGCTTGAACATCACTAGTAAACTTTTCTATACCTTTTTCAAAAGTAATTTGATTCTTATTTATATCTGCTTGGTATTTTGAAGTAGCTGCTTGAATATTAGCTTGATATACTGAAACATCATATCCTGTTTCTGCATTATATTCTTTCATAACTTGGTCTACCTCTGCTTGAAATGTTTGAATTGATAATGCTATTCTAGCTTGTTCATTCTGAATATCAGCTTGATACTTACTTATTTTTGATTGCAACTCTTGAATCCAATGTGCTGTAGCTACTTCAATCTCTTCAGACTTATATCTTTGGACTTCTTTTGCTACTTCTTGAGAATATTTTTCAACCTCTCCTCTAAATTTAGCAATAATATTTTGATCGTCTCCTGATCCTAATGTAGCATCTTTCTCTGCTTTCTGTAATTTAGCTTGATATTCTACATTCTCTTGTTCAAATTTTACTCTTGCATTTTGAATATCTGCATTATATTGACCAATACGAGCATTAATAACTTGCATCCTTGCAGCTAAAAGCTCCTCATCCTCTTCTATGTTTATCCAATTATTAGCATCATCATAATCAGGAGATACTATTGGTTGTACAAATGTAGGTACTCCTGAAGTAGGTAATGTATAACTATTACCCCCAGAACTTCCAGAACCAGTCAATATTGGAACTATAGGAGTATCAGGTAAATCCATATCACTTATAGTTGGAGCGTCTGGTAAACTTAACACAGGAGCTATAAACGTACTTATACTTGTTACAGAACTAAAATCTACATCTACCCCAGCAGGAGCAATAGGCATTACAAATGCATCTGGTGCAGAAAATGTTGGTAATGTTTCTGTAATAGTATCTAAAACTAAAGCTGTTAAATTAGAAGGTAGTTCTTGAGCTTTAGCAGCCAAAGAAACATCTAATGATTTCATTCCAGCATATATAACTACTAATCTTATCTTATCTGCAGGGAATGCACTAATATTAGTATCATCATACTCTAATGCTGTACTACTCCCATCTGTAGGAGCATTGTTAATATAATATACTTTAGTCGCTTCACCTGTCTTAGGAACAGGGAAAACATTTATTGATCCATCATCTAACATACACCATACTGGATTATACTTAGATGCATAATTTAAACTATTAATATCCTTTACTCTACCTTGCATGCTTGAAGATACTTGCCTACATTCTCTCCAATCATTATCGATTCCACTTTCTCTAATAACTGAAATAATTCTGGCACCATTCACATTTATAGAATTACTAGTTATTTCAGCAGTAACCTCCGAAAAATAACCAGCATCTTGAGGTCGTAACGATATAACTCTATGAGTAACATCATTTACTCCATCTATTAAGAATTGTGTTAATTCTGTAGTAGTGGGAGTTGTCCCTACGCTTAATCCTGTTATTCCTTCTACTTGTGCTTGAAATGTTGCCATTAAATTCCTTATTTAAAACTACCCCCAGCTAATGCCAGGGGTAGAATTGTTTATTATGCTATGGTTTTGAAGTTTAGGAATGCACTTCCATCAGAAACTATCATAGCTGCATCATGTGCCGCATCTAGCGTTAAGCTATTAACGGTATTTGATCCACTGCTTCTGAAGAATGTAGCATGCCAGCCCACTCCCGCATCTGCATGCGAAGGCAATGTTACTGCTGCTGCTTGACAGATGAATACCTTACCACTATCGTTCTTGGTAAGAGTTACTGCACCTGAAATAACTTCAGCAACTGCATTGCCCCATCCAGCTCTAGAATGTACTGTTTTTGCCATTAGTTACCCCCTAACTTACTTTGCCTGGAACAAAATATTTGATCCAGATATTACCCACTAAGCCAGCTAAAGATGCACTTCCATCTCCAGTTATATACTGAGTAGAAGTCATAGGTACAAATGTTTTACCATTTGTTCCACCATTAACCCCAGAAGTTGCAAGTATAGCTGCAGAACCTACATCTACTCCATCAAGCAAAGTATCTGAACCTGTAGTCCCATTAGCTGCTACTCCAATATCTATAGTAGGACTACCAGTAGCTGCGGTTGTAACATCAAGAACTATGCATTCTACAATGATGTCTTCACCTTCAGGATTTAACCATGATATTCCATGGGCACCAGCTGCATGACCAGTAGCTGTTATAGCAACACCACCATTAATAGGTACTTTTACTACTTTAGGTTGATAATCAAGATGATTATCTGCTTTATTTTGTCCGTATAAAGGATTCGCCATGATAACCTCCTATACCCAGATAGCGTGAGTTTCTGGACAACACCATTCCATTCCCGCTTCTGTTAGTATTTGATCTACTCGTCTGTCGACCCCAGAGTTCTCAAGTGTTTGCACACCTACGTAGACTGATGTATCTCTATTTAAACCATTACCAACTAGTGGTCTATAAGAACAGTATTTCATATTAATACCAAGCATCTTAACATTAGTACCATCAAGGTGGATATTTCTAGCCACATTCATGTCACCATATATTGTAGATATAGTAGTAATATCAATACCAAATACTTTCTTCTTGCCAGCTATTGAGAAATCAGCTCTATAATTTGCTGACTTTTCTAAGTTGTTTCTGAAGTAACCATCTAGTTTATGCAACCAGTTATATACTGCAGTATTGCAGAAGAATACTGTTGCATTTGCATTATTATACCTAGGATCTAACATAGCTGATAAATCATCTAAGAAATCATCTTGTGTCTTAGACGCAAGAGTCATACTAAATGAATTACCATATGTTGAAATAAACTCAACAGCACCTTGTGTTGTATTTATTCCACCTGTAGTTTTTTGTGATCCGAATAGTAAAGATTGCTCAATATCCCATTTATGTTCAATTAGCTTTTCTTTCCATATTCTTGCCCACTCATTTCCTTCATACTTGAGAACAGTGGCTCTGTCTGTGTTATTCATAACAGCTGCAGTCTTCCATATCTGTGTCTGTCCGTGTGAAGTACTAAATGGCTGGTCTTCCCAAGTTTCTGGGTAACCAGTTCCAGCACCATGAGCAGTACCTACAACATAACATCTGAATGGTTCAAGGTCTTCTTGAGATTTAGATGAGATTGCTGCGCCTACTACATCATCACCATCAGGCATTCTAAATACTGCCGATGTGCCTTTAACACATGTAGCATTTACAATTGCATGATTAGCTGCACTAGTTGTATCAACTGAATTAACTTTCCATAATGTGTAACCATCATTAGTTGCTGAAGTAAATGCACCACCTGTAGGAGCTTTGTTAATCTTAATGATTTGCCCAGGTATAAAGAACTTTGGTTGAGTTCCTGTTACACCATCGTAATAATCACAAGTTTGCCCTTTGATGTTTACTAAGTTACCTTCAAAGTTATAATCAGTGAAGAATTTAAAAGAATATATACTTGAACCAGCTGTAGCTGCCGCACTTGTATCCGCATTATCTGGATTAGTTGCAGGTACAGAAATTCCTACCTCACTAAACTCTGCTAAGTATGCATATCTTTTTGAATAAGATGAACGTCTTTCAGTGAATTTGAAAGTTGGATCATCAGTTGGTTTTTTTGAAACCATGCTCACGAATCTAAAGAAAGGATCTTGTGCTAGTGCTAATTCTGTTACCCTATTACCGAAGTTATACTTCCGTCTCAGGGCACCCGTATTAATACTAGACTGAGTTCCTGTCAGCGAGCTATGGTCTTGATCTGAATAGAGGGAATTTCCCACTATCGATGTACTATCTGCCATAGTCTATCTCCTTAACTATTTAATTAAGTTCGAATAGACTTTTAATATTTTAAAATGTTATCTATCCAAACAAGTTATCAACGCCACCATCAAGGTCTAGTAAACCATCAAACACATCATCATGTTCTGATTTATCTTTATTTCCTTGAGAGTTGGCTCCACTGGCACTTGTTGGCATGTTACGAACATTTTTCATTTGGGCAAGCATATCAGTACGTGTAGCATTAGCAGTATTAGCTGCGACTTTATCTCTATTAACAAGAAAATGAACATCTTCTAATGTCAATACATGAGTCTTAGCTGCTTCTACAAATGCGTTATAATCTTCATCTGACATAGGATTCGCCTCTCTAAAAGCCTGCTCCTCCTGCCTTTTTTGTATTTCAGCTTGGACCTTAGCAGCATTCTGTTTTTCAGTATTTAAAATACCTCCAACTCGATTCTGCACTAATTGGTCTACATGAGCTTTCATAACTTTGGCACTATCAGAATCACCATCTGTCATTGCTTCATTGGCATCAAACATAAAATCCTCATCAAGTCCTAAACGTTCTTGAACAGTTTTAGCTGGTGCTCCACCATTTTGTAAATATTCCCTAACATGGCTTACAAGGCCACTATCGTTTTTCATAGCTTCTAACACAGGGACAAATGGACTTAACTCTGTCATCTGGTCTTTTAGCTTAACAGCTTCGCGACTACTGTCCTGGTATCGCTTCTTCCAGTCTTGGCTGTCATCTGACTGTACCGTAGTATTGGAGCCACTTTCTTGAGTTGGGGTTGCCTCAGGCTGAGCCATATTGGGGCCTTCCTCGAAGTGGGTTGCCTCATTCGGATCTACTATACTTCCATTAACGTCTTGTTCTAATGCATCAAAGAAGTCACTAGAGCCTGAATCGGACTTTAATTCTGCAGATTCAAATGAATCTTCAGTCATTCCTATCTCAGGGTTACCACTGATTGTTTCTTCTGACATAACATCTCCTTTTAGTTGTTATTCTTCAACATATTTTAATCAGAACTATCCTTCTTTTGCAAATCATTTTTTATTTTCTCTGCATCTAGAGCTAGTTTCTGATTTTGAGTGCTTACATTATTATTCATAACATTACGTAATAATTTTTGTTCTCCCTCTGTCTGAGTATACTGCTTATTCATGTTAGATTTAACTTCTTCTTTCTTCTTATTAATCTCAACATCAGCTTGCATAACCTTTTGCTTAATGCCTGCTTGAACAAGTTGTCTCTCAAGGGTTTCAATTGTTCCTTCTTTATCTTTAAGAGATTCCTCCATTTGCCCAATCTGTCCTTGTAACTGAGCATATAAACTCTTTCTTTTTATAATATTTTCTTTATTCTTTAAATCTGTTTCAGATAATAAAGCTATATCATCTATAACACCTAATTGCATTAATTGCTTTAATTCTTCTAGATATGCCCATCTATTTACAGGGAGTGTTGAACCTGCTACTATTCTAACATCATATTTAACAACACTTATATCCATTGATTTACCTATTGCTTCGCCCATATCATTATAAATAGGTACATTTATTTCGGATTCTTTCTGCTCCTGTATAGCACTTGGTTGAATTAACCTAAATCTTTTATGTGCTGTATATACTGACTGAGCAAATTGAATTACTGTATCACCTAATTTTTTCAAAGAAGGTTCTATAGATGTTGTCATCCATTGTTTAATTCTTCTTGTTCCGTATTCATCTAAAGCAAGCATCCCTCTATATGTGTCACTTGCACCTCCAGAATCACCCATCATTGAGCTATAGATTCCAGCTAAATATTCCATATCTCCCTTTGCTTCCTGTACAATCTGGAAGAATGCATTTGCTAAAGGAGCAGGCATCACAGGTGTAGGTCTTTCTACTCCAGGTCTTATAGGTAATAATGCCCCAGGTGCAGCTGAATACTTCTCCCATATATCTGAATCAATAGATCCTTCCTCATACATCCAACGTAATGATGAACCTAATGATGCATTATGTACCATTATTTGATGTGCTTTATTAATCTCTTGCTGCTTACCTATCAATGGAGCTACTGCACTAATTGGATATGGTGTTCCTGTCCATTTGTAATGAAAAGGAATTAAAGGATAATCTTTTACTCCCTCAGGAAGAATATTTTCTGAGATTAATTTATCGCCTATTACTATTATTTGTTTTATACGAGTATCATAGAATTGAACTTGATCTACGATATTATTAGCAATATCCTCATTTTGCATTAATACTTTATATTCTTTTTCGGATACCACTAGATTTTCTATTTTAGATGCTTCAGCTTGTAATTGACTCATTACTTCTTGCTCATATGCCATCAACTGATCTTGCATCATTTTCTGTTCTTTTTCTAATTCTAATTGCATTCTCTGTGGGAGCATCTTTCCTTCTTCAACAGCCATCTGTAATTGTTGTTGAGTTTCTAAGAATTTAACTTCCATCTCTGCTTGCATTTCCTGAACAGCAACTTGAGCTTGTTCTTTAATTTTATTTAAAACTTGCTTATTGGGTGGAATCCTGTAGAATACATTCATATATGATACTTTAATTTTTTCATATACTTCAAAATATTCAGCTAATAAGTCTTGTTCACCCTTTTCATTTGAAGCAATGCTAGAAGATTCTGTTGTATCGTTATATGAAAATAACTTCTGGTCTCTCCCTCCCATTTCTCTAGTTGACCAAGATTGCTGAGATTGCTCATCGCTACTAGCTTGACTTATCTTTCTTTTAGCATCTGGGAATAATTTCATTAAATGATTTTTAGGCAATACTTTTCTAACTAATACATATGCAGCATCCCTAAACAACATATCTCTAGATTTAGGATCTATATATATATCAAATGGTTCAGGTTGAGTAATAACAACTTCTCCCATTCCATTGTCCATATCACTATCAACTGAAACTAATAGGTAACCAATTCCTTTTGTAATAGAATCATTAATTGTATTAGCATATAAAGTGCTTCCTTCAGATAAATTCCAAATGTAATCACATAAATCAGATAATACTGCTGCGACATTACTATCACTGCCTTCTACTCCAACAGCTTGCCATCTAGGTGTTTTTGCTGTTGCATAAAAATTTAACATTTCTACAACTGGAAGAATCCTATTTATTATAAATGTAGGCATCCCTTGTTCTTCTAAGGAATTTTTTTCATCAGCAGTTAATTGCTCGTCATGTGCAAAATCATATCCTTTTTGATTGACACTTTCCCACTGCTTTCTTGTAAAATTGTTAGAAAGCTTATACATATTCCTAACCTGATCTACTTTTTTCATTATTCTCCTGTAAAGGTTGAACTACCAGCTAAAGTTTGTGCTTCAGATTTAGTTAATATACTAAAGTTTGGGTATGCTTTACTAGCACCTAATGCTACTAACTCACTTAGCACCCCTTCCTTCATAGACCATTCGCCTTTAATGATACAAAAGGCCTTATCGTATGAATAAGCAGGAACTCCTACCTTGCCTGCCCATATAATATCATCCCATGTAGGAGCTGATTTATATGTTATAGTATCATCATCTGCTACTGATTCTACTATTGGATATAGTGCTTTAATTTTAGTCCCAACAGCACTATTATATGCACTGCTAGGTATACAGAAATACATTTCATAATTAGTCAATTTTGTGACTCCTTTTACCTGATTTAAAAATTCTACCCATTTCTCCTTTTGCCAATTCATCTATACTAGCATTACCTATAGATACAGCTCTATCATATATTAATACATCATCAACAAATCCTCTTACAGGATATTGTATACTACCTGCACTTTCCCCAATACCGCTAGAATTAAATCCAGAAACTCCAAACGTATCTACTGATTGTCCAGTAAATTTTAAATCGGTTCCAGTCATTTGAGTATAGGTAGCTTTATAGATTCCATTTACAAATAATTTTTGATTAGTCCCATCCCAAGTTTGAGCTAAATGAACCCATTTATTTAAAGGTATAGCACTAGTAACTGAATTATAACCATTTCCACATCCAAATAATGCAGTAGTACTTCCAGATGCTGTTTGACCTATATACATTCTATGGTTTTTGCCATCATTCATTCCTACTATTCCTCTACCACTAAAATCTGAAACCTTAAGCCAATAAGACATTGTAAATCCAGATTCAGCAAAAGGCAAATAATTTCTATTTCTAACATAACCTACAGTATCTGAAGTTGAAGTTGTAACTAATACATCTCCCTTCCAATTCAATGAACTAGTTTCTCTTTTTTTATTTAGAAAGAAACCTCCTGAATCTGTTGAACCATCTGCTGAACTTGAAAGTAATATAGTTGATTTAGGAGGTCCATTAGAACTAGTATTTTTCCACTCCATATCATAACTACCCACTCTATCAATCCAATCACCTGGACCATCATTTCTCCAATAATGAACTAAACGTTTCGCTTTCACTGAAATAGAAGAATATACGGAACCTGCACCGCTTGCACCATCTTCTAATTGAAAGTATGTTGTAGTACCAGTAGCAGTAAAAGTATATGAAAAATCTCCTGTACTACTTACAGTTTGGTTTAATAAATCAGCAGCTGCATTAGATGTTCCGACTTCTATTACATTGCTAGTACCAACGCTTTCACAATGTCCTGTAACAGAATATGTAACTCCAGCTACAGTTGTCAAAACTTGTTTTGCTCGACAGAAACCATCACCTCCACTATTCATTACCATATTACCATTTGAATAATAAGGCAATCCATCACCTACTGAATGAGTATTCTCTAGTGTCCATCCATTTAAATTTCCATCAAAATTTCCATTTGTTAACATTTCAAAATTATGTGCAGAATGAGTAGTTTGGTCAAGCATTTTACCATCGTTATATAATTCTCTTACATCATCTGCAGTTAAAAAAGCATTCCATATTGAGACATCGGCAAAAGTTCCATCATGATATGATTGAGTTAGTCCACCACCATATCCTATATTTATTTGTCGTGCAACTTGAGTCATTGTATGAGCACCATTGGTATTACTTGCATTACTACCAGCATCTTCTCCATTTATATAAAGACGATGACCACCACTAGCTCCTCCTGTTTTATTAAAAGCTACAGCACAATGTATCCACTTACCACGAGTCATGGTAGTTGCTGTAGTAACGTAACTATTAACTGAACCATCATCACTACCTGAACCAGAAGATGTTTGTAATTGCAATCTATTACTATTATCTGCAGTTATTCTCCATCCACTATTGAGCCAGTTTATATTATCAATAAGGCCTCTATTCTCTCCGTCAGCTCCATTTAAAAATACCCAGAATGCACAAGTAAGAGAATCTGTAGGAGTATAGTTTTCATCAGGATATAACCTTTCATCTGCACCTTCAAACCAACCTAAATTACTATAAGATTGTAATGCTATTTGAGGTATATCTTTTTGTCTGTCTGCATCAATATATCCTGAAGCGATACCTTTTTGTTTTATAGTTATATTATCAACATACATATGTTCCATTCTATATATATAAATATTTTTAGCATATATAAAATCACCAGCAGTTGTAGCGTTTTGACTTCTTAAATATAATCTAGCAGTTAAATCATGTGATGAATCAAGTCCAGTGCAATCAAGCAATAAGTATGATGTATACCATGACCCCCTATGACTTGCTACTAATGCTTCTCTTTGTATTGTCTGGACAACATCTGAATTACCTGTATCCCACCATATAAATGCATCGCCATTTGCAGTTGCATAATCACTCGTTGAAGCTGGAATAAATATTTTCGCCTGTACTTGGTATTTATGTCCTGCTTCTAAAGTAATATCGGATGTGTTTCTTCCAAACCATTGATTACTACCAACTGCTGTAAATTTAGTTGCATCATTACCACCAGCTCCATCAGTGTCTACATTTGCAGCTGCAGCCTGAGCTCCATCCTCAGGATACTTTATCCATCCAGTAGTATCAGTTTCCAATACTGATAGATGAGTAACACTATTGCTAGTACTCTTACTTGTTGTCTGATCTTTAGCATATAAATATGCATTTGTTGCATGTCCTGCTGTAAAGTCTATATAATTATCTATAAATTTTGTAACTTTTACAGCATCTACATACACAGTACCATCAGCAGTACCGCTATAAAACCATACTTTTGTCGATGTATGCCCAGCTGTAAATTGATAATTATATTTTACCCAAGAAGTTGCTGTCCCAAGTGGAGTAGTATTTATAATTACAGTACTATCATCTCCGTTATCAGTAACTTGGAGTCTAACATTTTGATTAGTACTTCCTCCACCTTTAGCCCAAAAAGTTACTAAATACTGACTACCTACTTCTGTTGTAAATGCTTGTTTTATATGTCCTACCGTAGAACCACTTCCTGATGTTACTAATTGAGCAGAATGAGCATTTATTTTTCCACTATTAACATATGTGGCTCCTGTAACAGCTGCCCAACTACTTAAATCTCCAGCAGAAAAATCATAATCACTTATTAAATTAGTAAATGTAATATTAGAATTAGCTGAAGTAACTACACTAGCTCCATTATGCACTGCAAAGTTAGAAATATCCATCCCACTTCCAGTAGTTGCTGTAAAATCAAGCCTGTAATCTCTACCTGGAACCATATCTCCCATAGTTGAAGATAATGTTCCTGAAGTTGAATTATTTAAATATATACCTATACCACTAGATGCCATACCAGGAATTAGATGCACTCCCATATGTGCAGCATCTTGACCTGCACCTGTAGAAATAACTTCAATATCAGCACCAATAGTAGCTCCACCTGAATTGCTTGTAAGATTAGATGCAAGTGAATCATCCCATTTATTTGTACCTTTCTCAACATAATTATCAGCTTTATTCCAACCATCGTCACCAGTAAACACAGTAGTTGCATGATGTTTGTCGCTTACAGGTTTAATTGATAATTGCCCAAGATAAAATGTAGTTGTTCCTGAATTTGCAGTTTGAATATAAAGTGCATCTGTTGGATTGCTACTACTCGGAGAATCACAAGTCATATAACAAACAATCTCTACCCATTCATTATTTACACTACTATTTACTGTATTGGCACTATCTGCAAAATAAGAATTATCTGGATTTACAGTGACAGTATTACTTGTATATATCCAAGCTGAGACTTTATAAGTAACCCCTGAATAATATTTTCCTGTCATTGATGCCCTTACTCCATCCCCTGCTCCCCCAACAACAAATTTTAAAGACTGGGAATTTCCTCCATAAGTTTGTTCAGTAGATACTGACATAGTAGCACCAGGGCCATCACTATCTACAATATATCCAGTAGTTCCACTACTTAAATCTCCATTATTTACAAGTTCATCACCCAACCCTGTATTAGCTGCATCCATTATAAATGATTGCCCTTTATGACCTTCATTCATAGGATACCATATCTTTAGATTAGATTCTGCAAGTGAAGTGCTACCATTATTTAATGCTAAAGATTCAGGGTTAAGGTGGTCGTAAGTAACATCAGAAGCACTCCATGCTGAATCCCATATTTGAAAATCAGACATCATTCCTTTATATGCATGCGCTAAGTCAGTACTATATGGACTTCCTATATTAGAAAGATGTGCTTGAATACCTTTATATCCTTGAACTAAATCTGCTCTATAGAAATAAAAATCATTATATCTATTTGTAGAATCTGCATTTAAACTTCCATATAATTGACCATTAACATAGCAATGCACAGTAGAGTCTACTCCAGTCCCAACATATACCACTCTAAGCCATGTATTTAATGGTAAAACAGTAGTTGCGAAATCAAAATAAGAATCACCTGAATCATCTGGATTTCCATCTACTAATCCATTCCCTGAAGGAGCCCCATCTGGTCTATAGCCTAATTTAAATCCACCTGAAGTAGGGTCTATATAAAACATCATTACTGAACTTTCATTTCTTCCAACATAAAATTCCAAACTATCGCTAGCTGCATTTATCCAGCATGCCATTGTAAATGCATCGCCATTAGTATGTTCAAAGGCATTTATTCCTGATACTCCAGCTGCGCCTCCAGGAATTTCAAGATCATCGGCAACACCATCAAACTCTAATGCTCTACCTGAATATAATTCTCCATGATAGTTATTTTTTTGTACACTACATTTTCTTAAACTAACCTGACCAATTTCTATTATATCGCCAGATACTGAATCAGTAGCTCCTGTACTTCTATTATAAAATCTAATATAAGTTGTTCCAGTACTACCTGCTGTTTGAAATTGCCAAGTATGCTTACTTGCATGGTCATCTGACTCACCTATAATAGCAGCATGAGATTTACCTTGAGTGCCTAAATGAGGGTCATTAGGACTTTGCTCTACTATATATGCAGCACATCCATGGCTACTTCTTTGATAATAACTAATTTCGTAAGTTGAATAATTATCTAATGTTCCTATTTCTTGATAAATAAATGTATTAGCACCACCACCACTACCATCACCACCACTAATTACTTTCTGAGCATTCGCTGGAAAACCATTGCCTGAAGTTATAGATTCAGTATCATTAGAAGTATTTCCACTCGCCCAGCCAGTTGCTAGTCCACCTGTATCAGTAGCCATATTACCATTAGTAAGTAATTCTTCACCTGTTGGCTGTAATGATGATGAAGTATCTTTTATTCTATATTTCTTTGGTTTTAATATTTTTTGTATTGTAGCTGGCATTATGATAGTGTCCCTGTATTTCCATTTATTTTCTTTAGAGATATATTTGACATGCTAAAATTAATTACATCAGTTTCTTCGCCAGTTCCAATTTGCAAATAAGCTGCGCTGTCTGTATCAGTAATTTTAAAATAAACTGTATTAGCCCCATTTGTGCTTGTAAAAGTATCATTACTTCGTTCACCACTAGCTCCACTTGGCCCATTTCCAATTACTACTTGAAGATTGTCAGTGCCAGAAATATATGTTAAATCAAAAGTACATTTATACCATTCTCCTGCAGTTACATTTATTGCATTAGATGCACATCCACCCCAATCACCACTTGTTTCTATCGCTGCTGATATATCTCTTCCTGATGAAGTAAAAGTATCAAAGGGATAAGAACTACCATTAGTAAATCCTGTAATTAATTCACTACCTAATGTAGCATTATTATCAAGAACGAAACCATTGTCAGTTCCAACAGAATCAAATTCAGTTAAATTATCTAAATTCCACCATGATACTAAATTAACTTTTTCACTAGTTGATAAATCTGCATATTGTTTCCACATAATCGACTTAATTTCTGGTTCAATTAATCTCCTATTCCATATTGCTGCATTACACATATATCCCTGATAATTAACACTTCCATTTGCTGTTCTTGCAAATGTTAAATCAGTTGCTGTATTATCCATAGAGGCAAACCCACTACCTGCATTTTGATTTGAATCATCAACTCTTTCTCCATTTAAATATATTCTAACACTATGGTCGGTAGTTCCTCCATCATATGTAGCTAATCCATAATACCATACATTAGAAGATAGACTAGTATTGTATTTTCTACCTATTATAGCTGATTCGCTAGGGTCAAAACATTGTAAACATAGTTTGCCTCCAGAAGCTAAATGAAAATACCATTCATTATTTGCATGGCTATCAGATGTATTATTAGTTTTTCCTATCAAATGGTCAGTTCCAATAGGGTTAGGTTTAAACCAACATCCTACTGAAAATGCATTACCTGCTGTAAATGTAAAATCACTACTATCAGAAACAGTTATTCTATCACCAGATACAAAATATGCAGCACCATCGGTTACAAATTCAGTTTCTCTTGTACTATTATCATATCTTAATTTCAATCCACTCGTAGGTATTCCAGGTGTAACAAGGGAAGATGATGATGATGCATTTCCTAATCCTAGCTTTGGCATATTATCCTATATAGCATATGCATGCACCATTAGTATTTAAAGATACGCTAGTCCATCTACCATATATTGTCATACCTGATGGGAATAAATCAGTATTGCCTAATTCATCTCCACCTGATTCATATCCTGTACCACCTACTTCAATACATTTAGTTCCTGTTTCAGGAGTTAATGTATCAAAATCTGATTCTTGTATCATTGTGATTGCTACTACTACTCCAGAGGTTGGAGTAAATACTTTTCCATCAGTGTCTAAAAAAACACTACCAGCTTGTCCCATTGTAGCATTTTGAGCTTCTTGCACAGTATAACTGTGTAATCCTTTACCTGCCATTTTATTCTCCTTTGAGTTGTGCTTTAAGGACTTGCATTGTCCGTGAACGCACTATTTTATTTTATTAATTCAAAATGAGGGAAGTCATCGAACATATTATCTTGAACTTCAAAGTCACGATCCCAGTCGCCTCCCCATCGTACTTCTATTCCCATTTGATTTGCAATACCTAGTACAAATCCTGCGAATAATGTCATTCTTTCTCTATCTGTCCAGTCTACGGGATAAGGGACGCAATCAACAGCCCTAGAAGGACTAGCATTATGCCGACCTCTAGGATATTTGACTTTTGTTTTTCCTTCTTCATACAAAGAATTTTGCCTATCTTTGCTCCTGTGTCCTTCAAGTATTGAACAATCCACATATTTTATTACCTCATTAAATAGCATCTGTAAATCTTTTTCACAGGTAGCTAATCTTTCTTTTGATCGTTTACCAAATCTCGGCATTATTTACCTTCTACGTAACCGCCAGAACCATATGTCTTAACAGAAGATCCTACAGAGCCACCACGCTTCATTTTACTAGCATCTGAAATTCTTTTTTTATTTCTATCTTCCATTCTTTTAGTCTTAGCTTTTCTCTTTAGTACTTTCCTTGCAACTCTACCAGACTTTTTGACCATTCTATCTTTTTTTCTCTTGGTTCTTTCTGCTTTTGAAAAATATTTCTGTACATCTTTTTTCTTTTTATCAGTAATACTTTTCCATTCTTTTTGAGATTTTCCAAAGATAGTTGCCCCATCTCCACTTCTTTTATCATCCTTAACCAACATCCAGCCTTTGCTGTGATCGTTGGGATCATGATATTTTTTCTTCATTGCCATTACTTACCCTCCACGTAGCCACCGCTACCATATGTTTTAACTGATGTTCCTACAGAGCCACCCTTTTTATATTCGCCACTATCTATTGCTGTCTTTTGCAATTTCTTAATTTTTTTAGCTCTATGTTTATGTATTATATTCTTATCTCGAGTTTTAGCTCTTGCGTCTTGCTCTGCTTTATAAACATCTCTAGTGCTGCCACCTTTTGCTTTTGCTTTTTTCCCTGCCTTAGCCATTTTTCTATTTACAAGTTTATTCTGCTTTTTAGCTAATTTCATAATTTTACGAGATCTTCTTTTGCTATCCCATCCAGTAGGCAAATACCACGGTTCATCATGTCCCCAGTCCATGCCTTCTCTTTCTTTAGCTTCTTTGGCTGTAACTTTGCCACCTTTTTTATATTTTTTCACAGGCAATTTGCCTTCCTTGTTTATTTTATCTAGATTCTTCTTACCTATTTTCTTTACACTAGACTTTTTAATTATATACTCACCGCCTTCTGCCTCAAGGA
>Ga0098059_1000246_pt1 | contig 40019 bp, 62 predicted proteins | sample 20_taG_FD_92580 | JGI IMG/M metagenome (GOLD analysis project Ga0098059, IMG submission 92580) | Marine viral communities from the Subarctic Pacific Ocean - 20_ETSP_OMZ_AT15318 metaG | ecosystem: Environmental > Aquatic > Marine > Oceanic | place: Subarctic Pacific Ocean | collected 2015-01-19
TATCGTGTCTCCTATCTTTGTTGTTATTGATGCAGAGAATCCTGAAGACTTTCATAAGTACTACAAACCATGAGTGATGAGAAAACGTACAGATCATATGGCATGGCAAAGATTGATGACAACTTTCGTATTAGTCTTAACATTAAGTGGCTTGGGCAAATTATTGTGGGAGTTGCTGTTATTGTGCTTGGCTACTTACGTATTGAAAATCGCATTGGAGAGCTTGAACGTAGAATGGAATCTGCTAATACCAGAATTGAAGAACTTGTCAGTAAGCATATAGAGGAAGAAGAAGTAAAAATAACACAAATGCAAGAACAACTAGAATGGTATCAAACAGAACTAAACTTAAATCCCTTATCCTGGGGAAAGAAAAAAAGGAAGAGAAAGTAGTCTTAACAGAAGATGACTTTAATCATATGTATTTTATTAATAGAGAATTACGGAGAACTAAATAATGCCAATGCCATTTCACTGCATGATTTGCGACAAGCCCTGTAGCAAACCATTTAATGGGCTGTGTAAAAAGTGTCAAGCTGATGAAATAACGGGATGGGAAAGTGAGGAAGAATAATGGACTTCTTAGCAATTTACCAAGAGGCTGGAATGATAGGCGTTGTGGGAGCGATGTTTGTATTTATGGTTTATTCAATGAACAAACGTGGAAATGAGCAAGCAAAAGCTTTACAAGACCTACAAATAGAAAATAAAGGACAAAGTGAAACACTTGAAAACATGGAAAGTATGGTTATTAAGCTTATTAACCGCTGGAATAAGAGTGACGACAAACTTGACAGAAAGTTTGATTCACTTACGAAGGAAATTAATGATTTGGACAATCAAGTTTCGGAAATAAAAGGCAGTTTGTCTAGAGTAAATGGAAAACATTAGGAGTCATTATGGCAATTAAAAAAGATTCAAGATTAAAAAGAGCAGGAGTAAGTGGTTTTAATAAGCCAAAAAGAACTCCTAGTCACCCTAAAAAATCTCATATAGTAGTAGCTAAAGTTGGTAGTAAAATAAAAACAATTCGTTTTGGTGAAAAAGGAGCTAAAACAGCAGGTAAGCCTAAAGCAGGTGAATCTGCAAGAATGAAGGCAAAGCGTAAATCTTTTAAAGCTCGTCACGGAAAAAACATAGCAAAAGGCAAAATGTCGGCTGCTTATTGGGCAGATAAGGTGAAGTGGTAATGGCTAAAAAAGTAAGTTGGATGTGGGGTGGCAAACGTTACTCAGGCACATTAATAAGAGAAACTAAAACGCATAAGTTTGCTAGAACACATAACGGTAAAACTAAAAAAATTAAAAAGTAATGGATAGTGTAAAAGTATCAACAGCAAGCCTATTTAACTATGGGTTATCTTTAACAGAGACAAGTACGCTACTGCAATGTATTGTAGCTGTAATGACAATTATTTATTTAGGATATAAAATAACAAATATAAGGAAACAGTAATATGGATTGGATGAATTGGGAAAACTTTGCTTACTTAATGGTAATTATACTTGGTGCTGTTGGCACTATGGTAGCCACTAAATATAGAATGGTTGTAAAAGAATTAAAAGAAGTTGCTAAAAAATATCACGAAGCATCTAAAGATGGTAAGATTACAAAAGCAGAGCAACAAGCTATTGCTAAAGAATGTATGGACGTTATGATGGCTGTAGTTAAGATGGTTTGGAGATTTTAATGCCAAAATTTGGTAAAAGGTCAAAAGAACGAATGAAAGGTATTAAGCCTGAATTAATTAATGTTCTTAATGAGCTTATAAAAATAATGGATGTCACTATAATTGAAGGCTTAAGGACAGAAGAAAGACAAAAAGATCTTGTGGCACAAGGAAAATCAAAAACTAAATATAGTAAACACTTAGAGGGAAAGGCTGTAGATTTAGCTCCTTACCCTATTGATTGGGAAGATAGAGAAAGATTCCACTATATGGGTGGAATGGCTCGCGGAATTGGAAAGCAACTTGGTGTAAATATTCGCTGGGGAGGAGACTGGGATAGTGATGGAGAAATTAAAGATAATAGTTTTGACGACTTAGTGCACATAGAAATAAGAGGATAATGGCTAAATTATATTACAATATAAAAAGTTTTTCAAGAGGCATCAATAATGATGCAGACCCTAGAGATATACAAAAAGATGAATTTGCTTATTTAAAAAATTTCTCTATAGATTCTCAAGGTCAGTTAAAAAGTTCAGGCTCATTATTTGGGCATAGCTTTTCTTCTTTAGGTGGCGCAATACTACCCTCTTCTTATTACATATCTAAGAAGGGAGGAGCTGGAGTTGTTAAGTCTACATTAAGCGGTGGTGGAGGTTATAACTTATTTTATTTTGAATCAGACCATGGTCAAACTTATAAATATTCAGTAACTCACCAAACAAGCGACGGTTCAAATGCCGACGGTGAAATTACATTTACTAACCCGAAAACTTCAGCCTCTTCCGGTTTCGAAGACCCATCTGCTCCACCTACAAACACTGAGAGTCATTAATGCCCACTCCTAACAAACAATATATGACTCTTCACGGAGGAGAGGACAACGATACATACTCATCTGGTAGAATTAGTGTTGGTGATATTATAAAGATATCAAATTCTACAAGCAACAATGGAATATTTACAGTTTCTAATATTATAGTAGGCGAAGAAACTATATCTAGCGCAGGTAAGGATATACATTATGTCTTAAGAGGAAGAGGGATTACTGATGAGACAACCACCGATAAAGCTGTAACTATATCTATACAGCAAGATATCGGGGATAAATTAATTGCTATTGGAAACTCTAGTGAGAAAGTAAGCAATCAGCTTGAGGATAGAGATGTTACATTTAACGGAGGGCTTAATAATTGGACTAATGCATCTGGTGGAAATGCTTGGGCAACAGCCGATTCTGTTACATCTGGAGCAACTGAAGGAACTTTTTTCACAGACCCTTATTTAAAGCTAGAATGCGAAGGAAGTGGAAGAAGATATATTACTCTTGATGGAGAAAAATTTGAAGATGATGGAGGGCTAAGTGGTGAGAGCATGGTTGAAGGCAGGATTTATAGACTATCAGCGTCTGTTGAAATTCCTTCATCTGACTATACTAATGGACATCTAGCCTTAGGGTTGTCAGATGATTCTTATAATATAGATAGCAATGCATCTATATTGCTTACTTCTTCTACAGTCGCAAAAATAATAAGTTTTGATTTCGTATATGCAGGAGCCACTACCCATGCAAAAATAATAATAGATGCGGCTAACGGCTCAGAGTTTGTAGCGTACATAGATAATGTTTCACTAGTTCCTGTAGACAGTCAATCAGGGTCTATAGATATATGGTCTTTAAATAAAACGACTTCTTCATCCTCTATAAACAATGGGTGGAATACAGATGCAATATCCCCTTCTCTTTCTGGGAATAATAATAAGTATATTTTCCATTTTGCAGATGAAGCTATAAGAGTTTCTAATATAAATGACCTTAATCCCTCGTATATCAAATGGTATGGATATATTCAAAGGAACCAATTTGCTTTAAAAGAAGGTTTATCATTCAATGAGTATCAACAGCACCCGAATACTTTAAACCCTCCTGTTAATAAGGCTGGGTTAGCATTTTCTTATTTAACAAGTAATCATACGCCAACTGTTTTAGCAAATTATCACAAGGTAAACACTAACATCGTAAGAGGTGTTAAGTATCAATTAGCAGATTCAGTTAGTAAGTTAAGATTGGACGCTCCTAGTAATATATCGAGTACTCAAAACTTTCTTTTTTTTGAAAATACAAACAACGTAGATGTTAACGACCAACTGGGAGCTGGGGACATAGTGTCTATAGGGGCAAATGACTTAACTGTCGCTCCAAACGAAGTAATGTTAGTAGATAGAGCTTCTCATAATTTTGGAGGCGTTAAAGTATCTAGAGGGTATGGAGGGACTACAGCTTCAACTATTAACAATGAGACTACTCCAGTAGTAGTTAGGGGAGTAGGTTTTAATATAGCAGTTACTGAGGATTCTAACTCTGGATTATGGCCTGAAAATAATTGGGAATTTTACGAGACTTTTATATATGACAATGTTCAAGAATCCTTACCAGTTCAGATAAGTGATGGAGCTTCTTCATTAGCTGGTGGGTATTTAACTGGGGCTGGTAATTTTAAATTTAAATTTAGTATATACGCAGACATAGCTTATAGCGGTAGAATATCTGGTGGTAGAATATATATAAGAGAAAAAAACTCAAGAGAGCCTCTGACTTTATTTGCCGATATAGATATTGTCAGCGGTGTTAGAATGTCAATGCTTGATAATTATACTCAATGGAGTTTTAATACTTCAAATTGCGATGGCTTTTATGTGACAGATTTATTTTCAGAAGGGCCTAATATTGACACATACTCATCTCTAAATGGTTTTAGCCCGGAAGAGCAGTACATCTCTATAGGGGAGCAGGGAGAAAACTATAAAACATCTATAGTAACTAATAGAAGAACTTATATAGCTAATTTAAAAGTAAGAGATAAAAATAACGAATTAATTAAGCATGGCGATAGAATAATGTATTCAGAGATAAATAAATTTGATACATTTTTAGAGTCAAATTATATTGATGTTTCTGTGGGTGACTTTGGAGAATACATATGTCTAAAATCTTTTGCGGATAGATTAGTAGCTTTTAAACATAGTGTTATTCATATTATAAATATAGGAAATCCAAATCCATCTTCTTGGTTTCTTGAGGAATCAATAGGTAATTTAGGAATATCACACTCATTTAATGTTTGCCAAACAAAATTTGGTATTATCTGGGTAAATGAAAGTGGATGCTATATTTATGATGGCAGTAAGGTAAGTAATCTAATTGATAAAAAAATAAATGTTTTTAATCCTAATTTTACTATAGCATGGAATGATTTTACAACTGGAACAGCTGGTGTAAAAGACGCTATAATTGGATTTGATAATTTATCTAGTAGTGTAGTTATATTAAGGTCTCCAAATAATTCTACTGATAGTAGTAACTTATCATTTGTATATGATTTTAATTCTGGAGGATGGTCTTTTAATGACGAAATTTCTATAGACAGTTCTTTTTATTCAAATTTTATAACAGACTATAATAATAATTTAGTAGTTGCGAGAGAGGATGGGGATTATGTAAATTTTGATAAGTACTTACCAGTATCGTCTACTAAATCATCTCACGAATTAATAACTGGAGATATAGATTTTGGAGAGGCTGGGATATCTAAAAAGATTTACGCTATAAGGCTAACGTATAAAAGCACAGTGACTGACTCTTCAAATGTTTTTAGTTATTCTACTGATGGCAAAAAAAACTGGGAAACTATAATAGGCACACTTCCAGATACATTTGAAATAAGAGCCCGAGCAAACGGAATTACTGTAAATACCATAAATGGAGACAGTTTAACCGCTTTTGCAACTGATAGAGTATTTAATGTTGATGACGGTAGCGTTTTCCAAGTTGGCGATATTATAAGAATAACTACTCAAATTATGTTAATTACACATATTTCAGGGGATACTTTAACAGTAGAAAGAGGATATGGTAATACAGCTATATCAACTGCTATTAATACAAATCCTATTTATAGGCTAAATTGGAAAACTTTAAAATTTAAACTACCATCAGTTACGTCTTGTCAAAGTGTGCAATTTAAAATGAAATCTTCAGCATCCACAATAATACACATAAATGATATGGATATAGAGTGGAGAGCTATAAGAGGAAAGACTGTTCCAAATGGATAGAGAGACTAGAAACTTAATAAATTCTAAGCAAGACTTACTTGTTAATTCTTCTAATCTTTCTTTTAGTAGAATGGCCGATGGTCAAATATCCATAGGGAATAAGGCTGGGGAATTGTTAGCTTTAATTTTAAAAAAAGGTGGAAAGCTATGGAAGATATACTTAAGCTCTGATGGAAATCAAAAAGTAGATAAAAATATATATATAGGAGGAGACAGCTATACTTCAGGGACAGTCTGGGGCAATCAGATATATATGATAGCACATAATTTTACAAGTACTACTAATAATAAAGTATACCTAGAGTTCAATAGAAGTCAATCATCTACTTCCTTACACAGTTATAATAAGTTTACAGCTCCTTACGACGGTAGGCTAATAAAAGTTGAGGCCAGATCTGAAACTGCTGGAGGCAGTACAGTTATGGGACTTCATATAGCTACAGATGGAACTGAAAATCCAAGTAGCACACCATTAGAGTCGATAACTGAGAATATGGCAAGTGCTAATACAGCTTATGAGTTTAAATTTACTGGAATATCAAAATTTAATAAAGGAGATGTCTTAGCTGTGTCTATAGACTCTACAGATAATTTACACGACACAAACATAACAACTGTTTGGTCTTTTAATATAAGAAAATAGGAGAGATTATGGCACTATCATCGCTAGAATCGTTATTAAAAATACAACAAGAGAGACTGGACGTTAGTAAAGCTATGGCTCCAGCTCAATATGACTTAGCTAAACAAATGTCTAAAAAGGGAAAAGAGTCAGCTAAAGGTGCGTTCCTTGGTAAAATTGCTCCTAAGGCTATAGACTATTTAATAGGAGGAGGATTAAGTTTAATTAACCCTGCTCTTGGAGCTAGTTATGTAGCTGCAAAGCCTTTTAGAGGTTTGGTTACTGGATTTGCTCAAAAATATGGGATGGAAAAAGGAGCTGAGTATTACGGAGGAAAAGTTGATGTAGATAATTTTGACGAACTTATGGAAAAGTACCTAGGTGAGACAGTCTCTGGCAAGAAAGCAATGAGATTTGATAGGGGTGCAACTGAATCAGTAGAAGCTCAAAAAGATTTACAATTAGGGATGTTAAAAGATTCTATCTCAAGTCAAGCTACTATGACTGGACTTACTACAGCGGGAAAAGGCTTAATGAGTGTTTTTGACAACATAGGTAAAACGCCTACTGGAGAAGCAGGGATAACATCTTCCGAAATACCTACCGCAGAAACAGAAGTTATGGATTCGTATATGCCCGGTGAGGTTTCTAATAGAATAGCTCCAGCTCCGGGAATAGGAGGTACTGGGAAAGCATTGATTTCCACGGAAGGCGATGGGAATATAGTACCTGCTCCGCCAACAAATCTTATGGCACAAGAGGACTATACAAGAATGACGCATCGTCAACAAGAGCTTGAAGCATCACTCCCATCATACGGAAACTCCCTTCTTAATGCATCTCCATCTGGCAGTATGGATTCTATAAATCCTTACGAAGATTTAATGAAACAAAATTTAATGGGTGAGACTGAATTTGGAATAGATAATTACAATCTCCCAATAGTCTCAGACCAATATATTGGAGGAGGTTTAGTAGGAACAGGAATGCCCTCATTCCCTCCTAATGACCCTAGGCGTTCAGGAGGCCGTAAAGCTCCGCTAGGGTACTCAAAGTTAATGCAAGACTTACAACAACTTTTTAGGAGATAGTAATGCCAGATTATAGTATACCAACATCTGAAACAGCAGGGAGTATGAGCCTTCAACAGCTACTTCCGGGTATAGACTTAAATCAATACGATATGTCAGAATTTCAAGATGTAATTCCAGAATTTAGTACTGCCTTGCTAGAGATGACTCAAGCTGCAGGTGCTCAAAATATATCTCAGAGTATAAGTGGTTCTCAGAATCAGTTAATGCAGTCCCCAACTATGAGTCAAGTCACTGGCGCTGGTGGGTTTGCAGGTGCTGGTGGTGGCGGTACAGGATTAATAGGGTCTGAGCAAGCTCAAAGAGGTATGTTTAGTAACGTCTACTCAGCAATGTTAGGAGCTGAAGAGTCTGAAATGAGACAACTAGATAAATTAAAAGGAGAAGCTGGTCAATTCTTCTCAAATATTATGGGAGACTTAGAAAAGAAAACAACTCCAGGGTTATCATATAGTGATATAACTCAAAACAATATTAATCTATATGGAGACAATCCCGGTGCTAAGGAATCTGGTCTCTATGGGCCACAAGGTTCTCCGGGCTTTGAAGGAGAGAGTTCAGGTGTTATGCAAAAAGGCCCAGATGGACAAACGTACAAATGGGATGGAAGTACTTGGTCTTTGCATAATATAGGAGCTTATAGCGGTCAAGGTACTGAAGGCTATTCTGGTTTTGATTCAGATAGTTTTGGAGGCGGTTCAACTGGTCAGACTGGCTCTGGGTTTAAAGACCCAATGGCAACTAGAACTGGCCCTTAATATAAAAAGGATTTAATATGGCTAAAATAAATACAAAAACATTTCGTGGTGGAAGCATACCTGCTTGGGCTTTAGAGGGCTATCAAAGCGAATCTGCAAATTATGCAGACGTCGTAAGGTCTATTACTTCTGCGTATGACAATCAGCAACAAAGAAATTTACAAGAACAAAGACTCAATCAGCAACAAGAACAATTTGATGAGACTTTTGAGTATAATAAACAGCAAGACTTAATACAGCAAAATCTTAAAAAAGAAGATTTGATATTTCAAAAAAATGAAGCTAGAAGAAAAGCTGTTATAGAAGCTGATAATAGGACATATATTAAAGAGCTTAATGAGGCTAATGCATTTAAAGATAATTACGATGTAATGTCTGATGCCTTTGGCCCAGATATAGACGGTCTGGACGCTAGATTAAATATTCTCAATAGTGGTGATAAATTTAACCCAATAATTAGTGACTACGTAAAATCTCAAACAGTAGGCCTAAATAGAAGTAAGGAACAATGGACGGCTACATCTAATAATGTTAGAGATATTATATTCAAGGGAAAAAGTGATTCTGAATTAAAAGACTCTGGTCAAGATGGAGTTTTAAAAATGTATACAAACGGCTTACTTAAAGGAGGAAAAGGTGGTGATAGGTTATTTGAACTTATGCTATCTAGAGCAGTCCCTGAGTTAAATCCTGATTCTAGGATTAAAAATAAAGAAATAATTACTGAACTAGAAGGTATCGTAGAACTAGAAATGACTTATTCAGGAGAGGGTGACAATCCATACACCTCAATGAGAGAAGCCTTAACAACTAAATTGCAATCAAATATAATCGGAGTGCAGCCAGACATACAATTAGATAGTATTTATAACAATAACAGCATATTAGAAGACTATGGAGATAGTAAAGGAATTTCATTACCTGAAGTTAAAGCGAATATAGCTAATGGCACTATCTCTAACGAAGACCTTGATGAATATTTTGCTGGGAAAAATGAAGAGAAAACTGGATTAATAGATAGTTTAAGTGATTACTTAGGGGATGTTGTTTCTGGTGTCCCAACTATAAGTAGATACCTATCCAGAGAGGGTACGAGTGCTATGGAGCTTGCTAAGGATAACCCACTAATGACTGGTGGCATGGCTCTTGCAGTCGGAGCTTACTCTCCAATATTAGCTCCGATTGCTGGAACTTTAGCCTTAGCTTCAGCAACTAAAGAGGAAAGATCTAAATTGGCAGATGCTACCTTAAACCAATTAAGTGAGGTTGGAGATATGGCAAAAGATTTTGCATATCTATCTGTAGAAAAAGTAGACCCGGCTATGCAGAAAATGGCAGATTTTGCTAACGATAAATTTTCAAAAGGAGTTACAGCTATAAGTGAGGCAAGAGGCCCTAAACTAGCACTACTCAGAGGAATGCAGGTAATGAGTACAGTACCTCATAGAGCGTTAGAAGCTTTTAATTTTCAAAGAAATCCAGATATAAAAAAATATATAGACGAAGGAATGAATCCAGATGATGCTATAGACCAAGCATATAAAGATGCAATTTCTAGAGGAGGTAATTATTTTACTACTTCTTTTATGAGGGTAGGAGAAGATGCTCCACCAGAATTTTTATACAAAAAACAACTAGTAGACTATTCTAAGGGTTTTTATAAGGATGGGAAAATGCCAGAAAATATGGCAAAAGCTCCGAGTAAGTTTAAAAATCCTAGATATATAGCTTGGAAAACTAATGAGCTTGAAAAAGAACTATATCAGCAATTTGCTAAAATTACAGACTCTAAAAAGGAGACTCCTTCTATCGCAGGAGGTTTGTTGAATGATGTAAGAACCCAATCTAAAGATATTGTTAAAGAATTAATGCAATTAAAAAAAGACATTAAAAAGTCCCCGAAAATAGCAAAAGGTTCTTCATCTGTAAGCCCTAAAGTTATTAATGCATTATTAGATAAGGCAAAAAAACTAACAGCTTCTAAATCTGCTCAAAAAGTTTGGGATGAATTTATGTTGGGAGCTGAATCTGAATTTGATTTTGAAAAAGAAATGGATATTAAAATAGACAAAATTTCTAAACAGATAGAGATAGACAGCCTAATTGATTCACTAAGGAAAGCACCAACTAATTTTTAAATATGCCAAGATATACAAGAGATAGCCTAGTAGCAAAATATAAACAATCTTATCCCAATACTAATTTAAGTGACGATAAGTTATTTTATGAGATTTTAAAATCTAATCCTAACATAAAAAATTACGTTTCCGATTATAATTCGGCAGCCTCTAGCTCTATATTAGACGCATTGCCTGACTTTATTAAAGATGGGTATAACAAGTCTATTACAGGTCATGCAGATGAGTTACTACATGGTGGAAAAAGATTTAATATGAAAAACTATAGACCGGGAGTTATAGAGGATATTGCCTCTTCTGCTGTATCTCTATTAGTCCCTACGGATTACTTAGCTCTTGGCCCAGCTGGTAAAATTTTTGGCACTGCTGGAAAGGTGCTCTTTAAGGGATTTGCTAGCGCTGGAGTCTCTAAAAAGATAGCTAATGAAGCTATTAAGAAGGCTATAGCTCAAAAAACTGGAGCAAGTGCGGGTATATTCGCTTCTTATAGCGGGTTGACAGACGCATTAAGACAGCAAATAGATACTGGCGATATAAAATTAGAACAAACATCTGAAGCTACCATAAAAGGAGGTCTTTTGGGAGCTATTACTGGTGGTGTTGGAGGAGCATTAGGAGCTAGAGGAGCTAGTTCTCTAACTAAAGTAGCTGCTGAGACCGGAGTTCTTGGGACGATTGCTCCTCTATCAGAAGGTCAACTCCCAACTCCCGACGATTATCTTCATACTGCGGGTGTTATATTGGGTGTTAAAGGAGGGCAGAAGTTATTCTCTAGCCCTAATAAAATGAGAAAGCTGTTTGAGAAACCTTCTAAGGAAGAAATATATAAACCAGAGGCTAATGAAGCTACTGCAATAGCCGAAGCAAAAGTAAAATCAGATATGGATACTGCTATGTCTACAAGCGAGTGGAGGTCTGGGCAATTAGCTAAAAACAATAAGCCGTTTAGCAGGGTTAGAATAGCAGGTAACCAAGGAAAAAATGCATATAGAGTAGAAGATTTAAATACTAAAAAATATACTAATATGAAAATTGAAGACTTTCATAAATTATATAAAAGAGGAAAGAAAGATTTAAGCATAGAAAATATAAGAGGTCTCAAAGAAAAAGAAGTTGACACCCTAGAGTCTGATTTGGGTTATGATAAAAAAACCACCCAATCATTAAGAAAGAGATTTTGGACTAATAAAGATGATAAGTTTTCTACATTAAAAGGAGCTGATGATGGTAGCCTTTTTAAATATAAAGAGAGATTGAAGGCAGAGAAGCTTATTATAGACGAATCTAATAGGCTAATGAAAGAAGGTTATAAGATACCTACGATGCCTAAAACAAATTTTATAGACAATTATTTACCTAAACCTCTTGCTGAAATGTTTGAAGTTTTTAAAGGCCCAGAGCTAAGGTTTAAAGACCCTAACGCTAGGAAATATCAGTCAGAGGCTTATAAATATTTTGATAGAAAGTCCGAACTTACTAGTACTTTATTTAATCAAGGATTAAAAGAAGGTATGGGTAAGACAATGAGCAGAAGAGAGCTCAAAAAATTAGGCTTTAAAAATGAAAATGAATATTGGGAAAATTTTTCAGACAGAAAAGAGAGGGGAGAGCTTCCAGTTTGGGATTCTATTACTAACCAACCTTTCTTAGCTGCAAGAGAAGCTGGAGTGCAAATACCGGGTTATAATAGACATTATGTTCCAATAATGATGAAACCAGAGATAGCTGAGATTATATTTAACGACGTTCAAAATGTTGCTTCTAAATTAAATGCTACTAGTAATTTATTTGATGCTTTTAATGGAACTAAGAATTGGATTAAAAAGAATCCTGAAAAAGCTATGCAATTAGAAGGCTTAATAAAAAAAGCAAATATGTCGCCAGAGTTAAGAGCTGTTATTAAAATGAATATGAAGTCTGGAAACAATCCATTACTAAAAACATTTGTAGATGTAGGTAGGTACTCATTTAATGACCTATATAGTGTTATGGGTAATTTAGAGAAAAGTAGAGGTAAAGTATCATTGCCTAAAGAATTTAGAGAAAGAAACTTTAAGAATTTATGGTATAGATATGCTTATGGTACTGCTAAAAGAATAGCAGAAGTTGAAACCTTTGGTAGAAAAGGTGAGAAATTTAATGCTTTATTAAAGTCTGTAGATGCAAAAGACGCTAGAAAAGAAGCAGATATTATGAGAGAAGTTCACTCTCATATTACTGGTAGTATTCATAAAAATCCAGCTCATAATCTATCTCCCATGGGGAAAAAGATAGCCCAAAATGTAATGGCTTGGGAAACTAGTACTAAGATAGCTCTTGGTACGGCTACAATACCTAACGTATCTCAGTTTATGATTTCATCTGCTTTGGATGCTGGATATTTAAGATTTTTTAGAGGTATAATCTCTCTAGCAGACCCAAAAACTAGAGAAATGATTAAAAGATCTGGCGCTACTGAGTACAGTATGCTTACAGAATTACTAGGAACCTCTGCTATGAGTAGCAAGACTTCAAAAGTAGCTGACTTTCTAGGTAAGTGGTCTGGTTTTCAAGGTATTAATAGAATAAATCAATGGACATCTGCGGCCGCAGGGAATGTATTTATAAAAGACTTGCATAAAATAGCTAGGAAGTCTCCAATTAAAGCTAGAAGAGAATGGGCTCAAGGCAAACTATCTAATATGAATATAGACTATAGGAATGCTTTAACTGAGAAAACAATTCTACATGGAGTTAATAGATTTGCTAAAGATATGAACCTGCAAAAAGACATATTAAAAGACCCTCTAATTATGAATAACCCGAGAAGTCAATGGTTTTTTCAGTTTAAAAGGTTTGGCGTTAGGCAGTTTAAATTATTAGATAATATTATAAGAGATGACATTAAGTCTGGTAATGTTACGTCTGTCTTAAGATTGGGTTTAGCTGGATATGCGGGCGGGAGAGGAGTATCTATAGCCAAACAATACTTTAAAGAATTTTTAAGTGGAGAGCCTTCCTTCGACCCTCAAGCTGAAAAGTTCCCAGAAGACTTTGAGGAGTTAGTGCAAAATATATCTTCAGTAGGAGCATTAGGGATGATGGGAGACTTACTGTCCTCTGCCTTTGAAGAGGGAGGAAGTCCTACAGATGCTTTAAAGTTCATGGCTAGTCCACCAGTCTTATCTACTGCTGATAAAATATTTACATTTTTCCAAAAAATGGAAAGCGACGCTCAAACATATGGAGCTCAGTCAATTAAAAGAATGCCCTCTAGAGTTGCAAATATATTTGGAACTGTTCCTTCTGAGATAGTAAAATGGATAGAACCAGAAGGTTTGTCTGAAGAAAGATTACAAGGAAGGAAATCTAGAGAAGTGAAAACTATTAATAGGCTTTTAGATAAGGGTAATTATGATAAAGCTTTTGGTAGGGTTAAGATGTGGAATAGAACAAACCCAAGGAATCTAATTACTGGTAGGAGTATTAGTATGAAAAATACTATAAAAAGACAGCTTCAAAAAATAAAGAAGCAAAGAACTAATACGATTAGACTCCCTGAGATTGACTTACCGTTTTAAATTAAAGGCTTAATTCTCTCCATAATTACTCTAGCGACTTGAGGAACTATTGCGTTTCCGAGTCCTTTAATTCTGTCCACCCAATCGGGAATCCCATCAACCACTCTACCCACAGAGGGTTCAAACGCCCAGTAGTCGGCTCCGTTTTCTGGTTTCGAGTGGGTATCGGATATAAATCCTTGTGCGTCGTTACTGCTTTCCCTAGACTTACTGAGTGCTTCGATGTCTTTTTTGTCTGATTGCTTTTTAATGTCGCTATGTAAACGTCTGACTTTGTCGGTGTTGGAAAGTTTACTTTCTTCTCTATAAAGTGCACTGCGTCCTTTAATTTCACTCCCCACCTTTGCCCTTTCTTGTTCACTCTCGAGAATGAGCCGTTCTTTAATCGCACGTTCTTCTGTGGCGCTCCTTGATTGTCTGATGCCGTCGGTGTAGGCCACAATCCAAAGTCTTTTTCTAATGTGTCTAGCTCCAACTTCGTTTGCTCCCACAACAGTCCACTCTGCATCATACCCGATTTCGGCAAGACCTTCAATAACTCTTGTTCCTCCTCGAATAGTGAGCATTGGGACATTTTCAATGATGACGAATTTTGGTCGTACTTCGCTAATAACTCTAAGCATTTCGAACCAAAGACTAGACCTTGTTCCTTTTTCAATACCATCTCCTCTTCCTGCTTGTGATATATCTTGACAAGGGAAACCTCCAGTTATCAAGTCTACATCGTTAAATAAATTACCATCAAGTTTTGTTATGTCTTTGTATATAGGGATTTCTGGAAAATTCTTCTCTAAAACCTTAGAGCAAAAATCTTCTATCTCGCAAAAGCCTTTTATCTCAAGATCTTCTCCCCAAGTCCACTTGGCTGCAAGACCGAACCCACCTATACCACTAAACAAATCTAACATTTTCATTAGTTAAATAATTCCATTTTTTTTATTTCTTCTCCTCTACTTTTCATAGAACCCATAGCTAATTCTTCTGACTCATGTATCGTACAAGTATTACCATCGTACCCAACCTTGCATAAGTTAGTGTTCCCATATCTATTTTTAGCTACTATAAGTTCTAAATAACATTCACTATTTCCATCATCTCCATACCTAGACACCCAAGGATAATGAGTAAACATTACCATCTCGGCATCTTGCTCTAAATTACCAGACTCTGCTAAGTCAGATAACCTAGGAACTCTGTCGTTTCTATGTTCCATATTTCTATTCATTTGAGATACAAGTATAACAGACATCTTTTCTGATTTAGCTAACCATTTGTATTTCCTAGTCGTGTCTCCTATTTTAATCCTTAAATCTCTGTTGTCATTTACAGGATATTCTATAAGGCCTATATGGTCGTCTATAACTACGTCAGGGTTAATGGCTTTAATCTCTCTGAAAGAACCATCTAAATCTCTTATTTCATCAAACATAAATAATTTATCAGTATATTTTTCTTTAATTATATCTGAAACGTCAGATATCTGTTCATCTGATATATCTATACTATGTCTTAGATTTCTATAAGATATATTTTGAGCTTCCATAGCCATAAACTTCTTCATCATCTCCACATTGGGCATTTCCCTATTAAACATAACTACTTTCTTCCCATCATTAATTAAATTTCTAGCTATGTTTGCAGCCACTGTAGTTTTTGCGTTACCGGGACGACCCGCTATTATACTTATCTCTCCTCTAGTCATACCAGATATTACATTGTCTAGCATAGGAATACCAGTGTTAATAAGGTTGTCTTTTTCAAATATAGATTTAGTAGTGTCTCTTAAAACATCTTCTATACTAAAGCTAGAATTTGGTTGCAATCTTATAATGTTACCTATCGTAGTATGGGCATCTTCTAATAAGACTTGAGTTTCTATAGAATCATCTGAGATAAATTTCTCTATATGGTATACTTGATTTTTTAGTTTTCTTCTTAAGTAACTACCATGTAATAGTTTACAGTAGTCTTCTACTTTTTCAGAAGTTACAACTAAATCCATATATCCAAGAATTGTATATGTTAAATTATCATCAAACTTATTTCTTTCTATAGAGTTACATACCGTATTAATATCTACTTCATGACCTCTATCACTAAGTTTTAACATTGTCTTCCATATTCTCTTGTTTAGCTTAGAATAAAAGAAGTCTTCTTCTGGTGCCCAAGACTTTACTAATTCCAACTTAGATGAATCATTCATAATGCATCCAAGTAATGTATCTTCTAGCCTAGGTTCAATCATTTTTATACTCCTTAATTGGTGGTAATCTATCTAGAGCTTTTCTCTCATATTGTTCTTTCATCTCTTTTGTAGAATTTATACCTTGAATCATTTTTAATAAATAATGGACACCATGTCCTCTATCTATATGTTTTTTAGTAATAAAAGTATCTACAGTCTCCTTAATAATAGATGCACTTATATCTTTAGTCTCATTTAAAAGCATATAGTACTGTGATTGTTCTACAGGATTTTTACCTTTTCTATGTATAATCTCAAGAACCTTTCTAATTAAAATAACTGTATTCTTAGACCTAGCTAAAGTTAAGTTTTTAATTCCAGCACTATAATCTATAGAGTTCATAAGCCTATTGCAATATGGACACTTCTCTTTTTTAGGAACATCCATGGCATACGCCTTCTACTAAAGGGACTCTTTTAAATAAAGATACATCTAGATAAACTTTCTTACCGCTAGAATTTACTTGCGTTTGAAAAGGTCTCTCACACTCTGTACATCTAATAGGCGGATAAGAGCCTCCTGAATTTCTACTATTTATCTGAAAAGATTTATGAGAATTATATACTTTTATATAGTCTTTCTCGTCAAACCATTCATCGTCAAAATAGTACCTAAGCGTTTCAGCCTGTGCCTTATCAGAATTGTTAGTTATTTCTGTTGTTGCTGAGAAGTTTCTTTCAGAGCTTTTATTATCTCCAAAAACATCTCCATTTTCATTATAGTATATATCTCGCCCCTGTCCTCTTTTACTAATTGAACGTGGTTTGGCAAGTCTATTGGTTTTAGCCATTCTGCTACTCTCTTTCTTACTTTACATTGGACTGTATAGTCCTCTATTGTTAAATCAACCTCTGCGTCTAAGCCGAGAGAGCGACCATCTGAACCCCACGCTCTCACTGACTTTAGACCTTTCTCTATTGCTTTGTTGACACATTCTCTTTCGAATCTGTTGCCCTTTGCTTTGCTTTTACTAGGCATTAAACGGACTCTCTAGGAACTTCTTCGCTCCCATTATCACTTTTTCCATGAAGGTTTTTACCTTCTTCTTTCGCTTCCTTTGATAAGGCATCTAATTTCTCCTTGTCTCTTTTTTTTATATACTCCATAACATCCTCCGTGTCTTCTTTCATCTCTAGCAATCCGTACAATGTGCTTGACACTAAGTCTATTTTATTATTTAGATATTTAATATAGTTATCTTGACTCACTATTACGGAATCTAGAGTCTCAAGTATCTGTATAATATCTCTTATTGTTGGTTTTTTCTTTGTTTTCTTCATAATTAAATGGGTGATATAGGCGCCAACCATTCATAGTCAAACCTTATATACCACAAACTAAATAGTCCTTTCTATAGTTATTGTTATACGATTCATAATGTACCATGATATCACCCACTTTAGGAGCCGTGGTGGGTAGCGAACCCACCTAAACTCTACAGTTTCACGGCTCTATCGAGAGGCTAACTATGCAGTTAGCTTGTACGTAGCGAATCCCCTTCTTGTATCTGTAGTAATATTAAGACCATGCTCGTTCCTTAGTCTATGTATTACTGCAGCTAGTCTAAAAATGTTTAACCTTTTTACTGCTGTAAGAGGGTTAATTGATTTTCCACTAGTTAACCAAGTCTTAACTCTTTCTACTTGACTTTTTCTTTTTCTCGCCATTAATGGCTCCTTTCTCTTTGCTTATCTTATTATAGAAACTTCTAAATCGATTTACAAGCTGATACTCTTGAGATAATGTAAGGTCGAATATTTGTTTTCCTACTAAATCTTTCTCAAACCAAAACGTTCTTTTGATTTTTAAAAAATTATCTAGGCCGTTTTCCCAACCATACTTATCTGTAAAAGCTTCTTCTATCTCGACATACTTCTTAGCTTCCAAAATCAGTATTTAATCTACTAGGATATATCTCTTCTTCTGCTGATGTCATACCTCCTTCTATATTGCTCTTAGCTAATCTATTGTATTCAGCTTTTAGCTTACTACTAAGAGTTTTTATAGATTTTTTAGTACTCATGCTCCATGATTTAGTTTCGCATAGAGACTCTAAACCTAGCAGTATATATCCATATTCTGAGTTAGTTATTTTCATTAGAATGGCAATCCGTCTTCGTCTTCTCCACCCTCCCATTTAAAAACATTAACTACCTTAGGTGTTACTACTGGATTTCCTTCTCTATTAGTCCATTCATCGTGGTCTACCCTAATCATACATGCCTTACCATCTATATCACTAGCACTTGCGTACGGCAAAGAATATATAGTACTACCATCGACCTCTTTAGACTTAGGTTCTAATCCTAATGTAGAAACAAAATTCATATAAGATTTATTGTTCCCGCTATTCTCTGATAGGTTAGGATATTTATCCTTATCAGGAGATTTGAATCTAAATATACCCTTAGACTTTACATTTCGATTCTTAAAATCTCCAGACGCTATCTTAAAATTAGGTATAAATATATCTGCCAAGAACTTTCCCTGAACCGTTATATTCTCTTTTAGCTCTAACCCTATAACATGAGCCTCGTAATCTCCCTTCTTTAAAGTTTCGTACTTATTATCATCTTTAGATGGGTCGTAATAAGACTCATCTTTATTATCATTAAATAAATCACTCATTTATTTCTCCTTTGTTTTCTTTTAGTGTTTCTATTTTATTCATTACTCTTTTTAAATCGGTCTTAAGTATTTCTCCTTTATCTAATAGACCTGTTATCTTGTTTTTTGTTTCATCATCTAATTCTTCCATAGAGGATTTTATACTATTTATTTCCTCTTCTGAAAGTGTAAGATCTTCTATTCTGTTTCTGTAAACATCGTCAGCTATATTAAGGTACATGTTTAGAGCTTTTTTTATCGCATCTGTATTTGAAGCCTTGATATCATTTCCTATATCAACAAACTCGTCGCTCCCTCTTTTCTTTTGAATGCGGTGGGCAGCTACAGCGTCTCCCTCTCTCCATACACCATTATCAAACCATCTAAGTCTACCATGGACTACATAAGAAGCTCCACCTAATGCTTCACTCTTTATTATATGCCAACTCCATCCTGGGAAATGTGTATCTGCTACATCACGCATATAACTATACTCTACGTAATCTACTCCCATCTTATTTTTTACAAAAAACTTAGGAGTATCTATATTAGATACGTCTTTATGTTTCTGAGTAATAAGATTCATGTCTACTTGTTCGACAGATATAGATTTAGCTATTTCTATGTCATTCATGCTTCTGCTCCTTCATCTACTATTACATCGAGTATATTATTAATACCTTTTTCTTCTGCAATCTCTAATGCTTCGCTCATCCTATCCCTAAAACTTTCATGTTTCTCGGGAAAAGCAACTACCTGCATTAGACTACCTAAAGCTAATTCTAGCTGAAGTATTCTAAACTCGAGTATTTTTATGTTTGTTTTTTTATCCATTATTTTCTCTCTATATGTGGACACACCTCTCTTACTGGACAGTATCTTTCACATTTTCTACCATTCCAAGTCTCTTCAGGTGTACACATCTCTGGTTGTTTTTTATTTTCTAGAGAAGACACTAGAGTGTCTCTTTTCTCTAAAAATCTTTCTTCTAATACGTCGTTATTGATAGTAGGTATTTCCACTAGATATATATTTTTATATATACCTCTACTCATAGCTGCATGAACTCCTCCATCTCGTATAGTCATTTGTAGATACATATTATCTACAGGATATCCATTTTTTTCTAACATAAGTCTGTAGAAATTTACCTGCCAACTCCAATCTCCGAAATCTGCTGTTGCAGGGTCTCTGTAGAATACCTTTACTTGCTTAGGTGTTCCAGCCTTTCCCCACCTACCACTCTTTTTATAGACTTCTATCGGGTCGCTTTCTGTTCTATGTCGAATACCTAGAATTTGAGACGCTTTATAAGAACCTGTATTCTTATAGTCTATTAAGGATTTAGATTTACTATCATACAAATCTACAATACCTGTAATGTCTTTATATTTTAAAGCTATCTCAGCTAACATACTCTCATCTTCAGCAGAATCTTCTAACTTATTATGATGTATAGTTCCCGCGAGAGAGAACGCATTGTCTTGTGGGTCTACATAATAGTCTTCAGTCCTTTGTAGATATGCTTGGCAAGTTCCTATAAGTAATTCTGTAGTAGATGGAGGCCTATTATTATCTCTCTGTTTAGACATATAAAGAAGAGTTGGCATAGCCATACCCATTCTCTCTACATCAACATCTCTATTATTTACATCTTCTAGTGAGACTATCTCACCATCGGGGTACTTAAAACCTTTTAATGGCATCTAATCCTCCGAATTTAGGGTTTTTAATTTACTAATTATATTCATATTCTGTCAACCTTTATTTACTTTTTATTATTAAATTTTTGTATTCTAGATTTTACGTAGTCTACCATAAGTTCATCTACTTTAATCATATTCTTGAATATAGTATCTAAATCGGCAATGGCAACTATGTCAAACAATCCATTGAAGACTGCTTCTTTTTCTAGAAAAAATGCTCTATCTTTTTCACTACCCTCTCTGGATAACATTAGCCCAGTCTCTACTATAGAGTTACATAGCTTTATCCAATTTGTTATTTTAATAGAGTTTGTAGTTCCTGAATGATATCTAAACTCTATAGTACCTAAATAGAATCTTGCATGTAAGTTTAATCCGTGGTATCTACTATCATTATATTTCTCACTACTAACTCCATATCCATCATAATACATTTCTACAAAGCGTTCTGAGCTATTGCATTCTTTTAAATCGTCAAGAGGCATCTCCATCGGCTTACACCAATTACTATTACGTCTACTCTCTGGCATCATTGAGAATATATAGCTTTCTATCTTTTTATTAACTATAGATATCCATTTTAAATCTTCCCAAGTAGTATCTGTAGCGTCTATATGTATATGTAAACCACAAGACCTGTTAACATCTACACCATAAGAGCGAGACCAAGTACTTAGATTATCTATTCTCTCTTTAAGTAAGTCTCCATTAGCAGGTTTAGAGATTAACTCGATGCCATCTCCATGTATACTTCCATCGTATGTACTGCTCCACCCATGTGGGATGTCAGCTCTAGCAAAAGAGTCTCCGTTTTCATCTTTATCTGTATGGTCTAATACGACCTCAGACTCTATACCAACAAGTCTAGATATATTTAAAGTATTAAAAGTCTCTGAATTACTATGATTGACTCTTATCTTTGTACATCTATCAGCATAATGACTCGCGGGGTCTCCATCACTCTCGCAATAACAACTATCACAAACATACTCGTCAGAACTTTCTATACATCTCATCTCATCGTGCCAAGTTGGCTCTTCGCAATGTTCACACCAATTAAAAGAATTATCTCTACAAGATTCGCAGTAATATTGGTTGTCAGGCCCATAGTACATAGCATCAGAATCCTCTACTGTTGCACAATCAGAACACTCTATATAATCATCGCTACTTTCATAGCAGTCTACACAGAGAGACTCTCCAGTAGATAATGATATACTAGTAGTTTCTTCTTCTCTAAATGACTCTTCGCACTCTAGACACTCGTAATCAAAGTTTTCTTCGGGTGTCTCATCAGACGCTTTATATCTTGGTGGCATACATCCTCCTATGAGATAGCAGTATGAGCGGAGATAACGGCAATTACTACAGCACTTATTACCTTTATCCAACCCATAGATTTAAGAGAATCGTATATCTTATCTGTATCAGTAGAATCAACATCGATATCTCCAAAGTCTTTAATTTGTAAACAAAGAAACTCTCTATACTCTTCGAAAGTCTTTCCATGTATAAATGGATTATTACTAGCTCTCTCGTATAGCTTTTTTAAGACGTATTCTTTGTTTCTCATTCTAATAGGATTGGGAAACCCTAGTAAAATAATTTTCTTATCTTTCATTTTATATCTCCTTATGCTCTGACTATACCACACGCTTCGGGTAGTAGTAGTTGTTTAGATAGACTAGGTTTACAAGGCTCACATACATTATAGTTGTCTACTTTGGTAAGATCTTGAGCAAACGAGTAGTCTCCACACCACTCGCACGACTCTACATCCTCGTAACAATCATAACATATATCTATATCATCACCTAAGTTAATTAGATTAGACTCTTCGTAATAGACATTACAGGTGTCGCATTTTACTTCCTCTACAATTACCTCAGCCGCTGATTGATTGCTGTATATAGTGTTTTCGTAATACGTAGTATCAGCGTATTTCCAATTACTATATATATCACTAACCCTATCTATAGGTTTAAAGGTCTCATAGGTTACTGAGTCTCTAGAGCCAAAGTTACTAGTATCAAATGAATATATCTTATTAACTTCTAGACTTCTATTCTTTAATGCAAGTCCAGCTCTATTCATAGCACCCTCTAGTATAGCATTAGTAGAAGCCCATAGCAATATCTTAGCTTTTTTCCAATAAGCTACAGATATAGGTCTACTAGACTCTCTAGCTAGATGAATTATTTCATTACTATCTTTTACCCAAGACAATGCAAAGTCTCCATCTAACTGCTCTAAAGCATCTACATCTCTCATATTATTAAGATATGCAAATATCACTTCAGAGTCTACTTGAAGGTTTTTATTGTACTTTTTCGCTAGAGTATTATAGTTATATATTACTCCATTGTGAGCACCTAGAACATCTCCTATCTCAAATGGATGTGCATTACGTTTTGTAATCTCTCCATGAGTTGCTAGTCTAACATGCCCTATACCTATAGTAGAATTACTATCTATTCTATCTAGTATATTAGACTTCCAAGTCTCGTGCTTAACTACTTTATCTGAAGCAACTATAGACTTGAATGTACTTCTACTAGCAGGGTTTATGATAGATATTCCTGTACTATCAGTTCCTCTCACAACTGAATCACTAGCTAGATTAGTAAAAACCTCTCTTAATGTTTCTAGTTGTTGATTTGTCTGGCCGTCGCTTTTCTTAGCGAATCCGAATATTCCACACATATTATCTCCTTTGTTTTTTTGTTATTTGTTTTAAGTTCTCTAATGTTTGTTTCTCGACATTCTCCTTTCTATATAGTCAGCAGTTGTAGGGCCTCCTATTAATTCTATTCTTTCTATTGGAGACGTTTTTATACCTTTATAATATATAAAAACATCTCTTAATTTGTCTCTATGCCTCCTCTGAGAAGATGTTAAATTACTATCTATAGACATCAGTCTAGAAGCGTTCATAATCCAATTACATAGATTTATCCAATCTGATATATCTTTTACTTTTGTAGTACCTTCATGATATCTAAATTCTATAGTTCCTAGATAAAACCTAGAATGTAGATTTAAACCATGGTATCTAGCATCGTTATAATGACTAGTATCAGGTATACTATCACATATTTTTCTATACCATAACCTATGTAGACCTGATAAGGAATCTACACCCTTAAGATCTTGATAAGTTAGTTTATTTAGAGTTTTACAAAATCTATTATTAGACCTCTCTGAAGGTAATGAATCATATATAATATGTTCTACAGCTTTCATTACATATAATAAGTTTTTCATCTCATTTACTTTAAAATCTATAGCGTTATAATGTATATGTATTCCACAGCTATCATCTACGAAAGCGTCTTTATCTTGTATATTTGAATTTAATCTATATAATGCTTTATCTATATCGTCTCCTACTATCGGACTAGACGTTCGTAGCTCTGCTCCTCCACTACTTAATGAACCATCGTATACAGCTTCCCACATATCAGGAGTATCTACATAATGCTCAAAATCGTGTCTATCAAAGCTCTCTGTATCGCAGTCTATTAACTCTGGGTATATTAACTCTGCTTCGATACCTACGTGCCGTCGTACTTTGTTTATAGTATTTATAGGCTTTTTAAAGCTACTAGATGGAAGTCTCATAGGAGGTCTACTCGTAATACTATCTACTATATTAGAATAACATCTCTCACAATAACATCTATCTGAATAATAAGAAAATTTATCGCTACTTATCTCTCTATGCTTATCTCTGATAATTTCTCTTCGAAGACTCATTCTATTAGAAGAAAGAAATTCTCGCTGACGCTCATTGAAAGTTAAGTCTATAATCTCGTAATCATCACAATCTACACATGAGATTATCATATCATCGATGCATCTATTACAAATACAAAATATATTAAACTCTTCAAAAGGTGTAGTCATCTCTTTTAAAGTTTCTGAGGAAATTCTATTATCTACAAAAGATTCTAGATATCTACTTTGCTCGCAAAGCCCACACTCTTGAGTCCTATCATGTATACATTCACTACATATATATCCATCAAGTCTACTTGAATAGTAGCTCTCTTCTAGTTCTATATCTGCACCACAGCCCTCGCAACAAGTCATGTCTACTGTTATCAGAGTAGTCATTAGTTCACCTTATCTATTATATAAGAAACTAGAGACTTAAAAGGTAGAGCAATTACAGCCGCTACTAATGTATATATACTAGGGTGTGCCTCTCCACATAGTCCTGATATATGTAATAATATATGGTATATCTCATTCATATCTCTTTCCTTATTTTATCTATATTTATTTTTATATCGTCAATTATTTCTACATTATCCTCTAAGATAGTCTGCATCTTATCTACACTACGCTGATATCTCTTGGCATGTCTCTCTATATCATCAAATATACTACTCATTATCTTCTAGTATAGTTTCTTCTAAGATCTGTGCTTGCTCTATCTCATTCAATGGTTTCTCTGACCATTCTCTATTATCTTCACAATGTCTACACATTTGGTATCTCCTCTGTTTTGTTTACGAATACATACATATCTCTACTACTTAAATACCTACGAAACTCTAAGTCTAAGTCATCTTCGTCTAGAAAGAAAAATGCACATCTCTTAGCATTAGGTTTACTAATAAAATACTCGTATGCTTTCTCTCTCATATCTATCGAGTCTAATAGATAGCTAGTATCTTCTGACACTATATATTCATTGTCTCTCATAAAACTATATCTCCTAATTTACGTTGTAATTTATACATAGTACTATATATCTTTGCTTTCTTCTCGCCTTCATATCTATGAATGTTATCTCTACCATACATTATATTATATACTATATCTCTTATCTCTTGATTTGCCATCTACTCTCCCTTTCCGTAGCCATTCCAATAATACGGCATATCTTTGTCTACATTCCAATCATATATACTATAGAAATCGTAGTCTTTAGCTAATAGATTTGCTTTGTGCGAGTCGTGAAATTTCTTATCTCCTAGCCATGAAGGGTAGACTACATTTTCTACTCTCTGTTTATGCATAGTATTATTATAACCTCTCTCTTTCCATACATCTATAGATATATTCATATACTCTATTAAAGCTTGTGGATAGTCTCTCCACATCTTAGAGCAGGGATGATTTCTCCATCCATAATCCTCTAGATATATAGACTTTATAAGTTGTAACGCTTCTACTCTTTGTTTACCTAGACGTTTATAGTCTAGAGACTCAAGCGATTCTCTAAAATCTGGATATGGTAGAAATGTCTGCATTAGAGACTCCACATTTGATATAGAACAGATATAAATATAAGTGCAAACCATATAGGAAGCACTATATCTAGTATACTCATGAATCTATCTATCTTATTGTCTACATATTCCATTACTCTATTTAACATTATTCTCTCCTATTTTATTGTTATAGATCTGTAAGTTGTCTATTACCATGTTTTCTCGTATGGTCTCATAGACTTGGGATTAGGTCTCTTAAACCCTTTGACTAGTTGAACAGGTACTCTACCGAATTTTCTTTCGCTACGTTTCTGCATCTCTACTAATTTGTCTCTCTTTTCATGTAGTTTCTCTAGAGATACTATCTTATATAGGGCATGACTTTCGATAGCTGTTTTACTATATTTATTGTTTACTATAATTCTTTCGTATCGATATTTTTTATATATATATTTGATTAAGTCGTAAGCGGCCGTTCTACTAGTATTTTGTAGAGAGAATGGATTGTCTATACCCTCTATTACTATACTATACTTTGTAGACTTTACTGCTGAACGAGAGATTGTTATGTCTATTCGCCTCTTGCTACTCTCGATTAATGTATCGATTGGAGTCTTTTCTCTACTATTGATTATCATCTATAAATTCCTTTGCTCTACTATTGTGTAGGTCTATGAGTGTATCAGGAGAGAGAGCCTGTATATATTACAAGCCCTCTCGATTTGATTACCTCTCTCATATTACTTATCTACTACCTTAGCTCCATTTATCCTAACAACTTTCTCTACGCCTACAGCATCTACAAATCTAAAATGAGAGCCATGAGCCTCTACGAACTTTGTTAATTCGTGGTTCGGGTTCATTTCTGCGAACTCTTTTAAAATTCCGCCTCTCTCGCCCTTTATTCTAAATAGAGTATTAAAAGTCTCTTGAGACATCTCTCTAAGAATCTTACTTGCCTCTATGGCGGTTACTGGGTTTCTTGTGTCTTTCATAGTATTACCTTTGTCTATTGTGGCCTGTCTCGTAGAGTTCGTTCTATTAATTTGAGACTCTCTCTCAATAACGTTGTCTACTTGATTTGTTCGGCCGTTGTTCATGTAGGTATATTACTAAACAATTAACCAAAAAAACAAGCACTATTTTAAAAAAAATAAAATGGGCACTTTGCAACCGAGCAAAATTAATACTAGGATATTAGCGAAAACCTTAGTAACTTATAGGTTTGGCCCGATTTGATCTAGAATTGTGGTGAGTTGCTATTGAGACTCAGTCTCATTATCAATAAGCAGTAGAATTAATAGCTAAATAAAGTTCTAGGAATATATAAAAATCTATGTTAAATTCTAGGTAGCGGACTTTTTTGTGCTTGGTAAGTGGCACATAACTTATATTATGTATAATAGAATTGAATGGCACATAATAAATATTATGTATAATAGACGAATCTCAACCTAATCAAGAAATCTCAACTAGGAAGAGGGGGCGGGGGCTAATATAGACTATTGCTCACACACATTGTAAGCCAATTTTTTTACTAAAGCTGAGTGTATTTAGGTTCTAATTTGTATAATGCTACTACTAATGGGTTATTATCTTTACCTTGTGAGAGATTTATATCTATATCTACTATAGTATAGTTGCTTTCAGCACAAAACTCTAATACATCTTGCATCCATATTTCATCTATATGTGCTCTTATATCTTCACTTGCCGGTAATATCTTTCCATTTGCCTGTAATATATCACAAAACTGTTTAGCAAATGTCATAACTTCCATCAATATATGCTCGCTTTCACTTCTTTTATTCTCATTACTTTTAGTCCACTCTTTCTTTCTCTATTTTCTACCATATTTTTAGCTATCTCTGCGTCTACTTCATCAGAAAAGCTGCAAAGGTTATAACCGGGATAAAGTTTTGGTATCCATGCACCGTTATCAGTCCGATATTTTCTTTTTTCCTTTGAGTCATCAACTATTGTAAACATATTTTTCAACCTTTTTTGCCAATTCTTTAGCTTCTGACACATTTAAAGGTCTTAGGTGTCCTATATTATTTAAAAAATTATAAATTTTAATTAAATCCTGTTCTGAAATCATAATATTAGTTTCCCTTTCTTAAATAGAACTTACACATAAACATCTTTCTGTTGCAACTTTTTTCTTTTTCTTTGTTATAATACGTTAGTATTATATTTTCTTTTTAGAAAGTATAATAAGTATATAAATATAAGCTTCTTGGTTTGGTTCACCGCTCTAAATATAACATACAAAACCATATAAAGTCAACTACTAATTTATATTATTTTTTATTTGTTACAGTTAATATTTATTTAGTAAGTTTAGGTATGGTCAATAGTAATTTAAATAAAGCAAAGAACTATTGCGCTAACTATTGGTCAGGTAATTGCATGGGAGCAATGATGCAGAGGAAAGAAGGTAAATTAGTAATGTGGTTAGATAACGATAAAAAAGGAAAACCCTGTAATGCAAACGAAGGATGTGACTATTTCGAAAACATTGTGGTTAAAAGCATAAATAATGGATAATAAAACTAGAAAACAGTTTAAAAGGGCATTAGAAATAATAAACCACTTTAAAAAGAAAGAGCCATCAGTTAAAGCGCCAGTTAGAATGTCATCTTCTCCTGTTTGGGGAAGAATAAAAAAAGAGAGTGATGAGAATGAGTAAAACAGTTAAAAAACAAATTAAAGTAGGCGGTCATAACTATAACGTAGTTGAAATGAATCTTAGCCCTAATAAAGACGGTAAGCAGCTGTTAGGTATGCACGACGTTAAGGAAAATAAGATATTTATTGATGAGTCAATGACACATACACGTAAAGTAGAAACGTTTATGCATGAGATTATACATGTTATATATACTAATTCGGGTGCTAGTCATGATGAAGGTGCTATAGATGCATTATCTAATGGCTTGTTGCAGTTAGGTGTAGCTGACTATTTATGGAAAAAGGTACAGTAATGCCTAAATTCACAGCAAATACAGTAAAAGAAGTAAAAAGTAAACCTAAATCTATTGTGAGTAAGATAGAAAAAGAATGGCCAGATATGACATCAGAGTTTAAAAAGATACAGAATGAGCAATATGTATTATTTTGTATTAAGCAAAACGATTATGGAACTGGTAATATAGCTATGGGAACAATGTTAGATACTCCTAGTAACATAAGGCTGTCTTTGACAGGACTTATTGTTAGGATGAATGACAAAATCAATAGACTCATGAACTTAGTAGTTAAAAATGCAGAGACTCCTAAAAATGAGCCGATTATTGATTCTTTTCAGGATTTATCCGTTTATGGAATAATGTCTCAAATAGTTCATAATGGAAAATGGGGAAGGTAATTGTGAATATAGCTTTGTCTTTTTACTATTTAATAGAAGCAATAGTAATAAATATAGTATTATTTTTTATAAACCTAGTTAATAAAACAAGGAGAAGAAAATAGCATGAAGGGAAAACCATGGAGTGAAGCTGAGTTAGCAGTTGTTCAAAACTATGAAAATACTTCAATAAGCAGGTATCAGATTTATCATAAACTTCTTTTACAGGGGTATGATAGGACTTATAAAGCAGTTCAAAGAAAGATTGAAAACTTAGGTCTTCGTAAACCAAGTAGATATGCTACTGGGCATGAAAAGACTATAGGGTATCTTGATATTGAAACTACTGGCTTAAAAGCAAACGTCGACATTATGTTGTCTTGGGCAATAAAAACAAGAGATAAAGATGAAGTTGTTTTTGATGTCATTAAAAAATCAGAAGTGTTTAATGGTACTTATGATTATAGGCTAGTAACAAATCTATGTAAGGCTCTAAAAAAATATGACCTTATATTGACATACTATGGAACTGGGTTTGATGTACCTTTTATGCGTACACGAGCTCTTGACCATGGCATTCAATTTCCTAAGTTTAGGAAAATGTCACATAAGGATATATACTACTTGGTTAGGTCTAAACTGCAATTAACAAGGAGTAGTTTGAAAGTAGCTACTCAGTTTTTGGGGATTGATGGGAAAACAAACCTTGACCCTAGAGTTTGGAGAGATGCTAGGTACGGAAATAAAGATGCGTTAAAGTATGTATTAGACCATAATGTTGCTGATGTAGAGATTTTAGAAGATCTTCATAAAAAAATAGAGCAGTATACTAATGCAAACGTGGTTCCAGCGTAGTTTTTTTTACAAACAACAGTTGCATAAGAAGATGTTTATTGCTATATTATGTACTATAATATTAGACTATTACGGATGGACGTTTGATAATATAGCAGTAATGTCTTGGTTTTGCGTTATTGATTATGATTAAACGTAAAGTTGCAGGTAAAGAGTACAAAATATTTGAATCTATAGAAGAATTTGAAAATAATTACCCTAATGAAAAATTAGTTCACAACTGGAGGGATGGCAAAAAAGATTGCTGGGTAAAGACTGATGATGGACAGGTTTGTCCTGTTCTTCACCGAGGCGAACTACGAAACGGAACAGTCGAGGGCGTGTACAATTATTACATTAGGACTCCTATAGGTTCATTTGTTTGTAGGGATAGTGTTAAGTTTGAAGGAGAGCCAAGAAAAAATATATATACTTTTGGAGCTCAAGATAAAATACCCTACCAAATAAAAAGAGATAGGAAAAAAGCTACTAAAAGAGAATTTCTTTTTGCTAAGTATGTTGCAAAAGGAGATGACATTAAGGATGCTTTTTTAAAAGCTTATCCAACTAATAATGAAGGATATGCGGACTCTCAAGCTAAAATATTAATGAATACAGAAAGGGTTAGGTCTTTGATAAGAGAAGAAATAGATAAAATATTAAACGAAGCAGAGATAACTCCTTTATACATATTGAATAAAATAAAAGACATTGTAGAGAGTGTCGACGCTAAAGATAGTGATAAAGTTAGTTTGCTAAAAGAACTTGTTTCTATATCTGGAATGAAAGATACTGAAAAACGTTCTGAGTCAGTTACGGTATTCCAAGGATTCTCTAATGACCAGTTAGCTGCTATAGGTGGAGGAGAAACAAAAAAACTTGCGGAAGCTAAACGTGAACTTAAAGAGTAGGTTGTTGTTATTCTTTATACCTACAGTATTACTTGCTAATGAAGATTCTCTTGATTTTGACTTATGGAATGATGTTAGTTGGGACACGATAACACATATAAACGAAATAGAAGGAGAAGTAGAGCAGGTAATAAGCGTTGCTGGTGTAAGAGGAAGTGAAGCTAAAAATGAAATATTAAATTATCTTTGGTATAGGAGGAGAGCAAAAAGAGATGGATAAATTAGCAGTGTACGGAACTTTAAGAAAGGGAAGTAAAGAGACTTATCGCGTTAAGGATGTTTCCTTGGTTTTTCCGGGTCATAAAAATTTCCCCGCAATAATTAAAAACAAAAATGGAAATGGGGCTGTAGTAGAACTACTTGGAGTTGATGATGCTGACTTAATTTCTTATGATAATTATGAAGGTGTCAGTAGCGGTTTATATACCAGAGAAAAAATTAACGTCGAAGATAAGGATGGAGATTTAACTACTAAAGCGTGGATATATATAGCTGGGCCCTTATTAATGAGTTATAAATCTGTATTTGAAGAGGTTCCGGAGCAAGATTGGCTAAGTCAAAAAACACAAAAGCTTCTAAATTCAATATAATATCCCCTAACCTTAACGAGAAAGAAAAAGTTCTCGAGATGGCTAGGAAAGATATTGTAACATTTGGACAATTATTTATGCCGGAAGACTTTATGAAGTCAACTCCGGCTCCTTATCAGTATGAACTTAGTAATGTGCTATTATCAGATAAAGATAAGAGAATATGCATTATACTACCTAGGGGTCATGGTAAAAGTACATTAGCTAAGGCTGCACTTATGCATAAGTTGTATTTTAATCCCACAGGTAAAAAAGAATTTATAGCTTGGGTAGCGGAGGAGCAGTCTCAAGCCACAGACCATATTAAATATATTCAAAATCATATAGAAATAAATCCAGCTCTTAATTATTATTTTGGAGACTTACAGGGAAGTAAATGGACTGAAAAAGAGTTTACAACCAGTAAGGGAGATAGAATAATAGCAAAAGGGACTAGCCAAAGATTACGTGGTCGCTCTCAATTAGGATTAAGATATACAAATATAATATTAGATGATTTTGAGTCAGAGTTAAATACAAAAACTCCAGACAGGAGAAGAGAAATAAAAGAATGGGTTATGTCTACAGTTGAACCCGCACTGGAAAATTCTGCTGAAAATGAAGGTTCTGTTTGGTTAATAGGTACAATAGTACATTTTGATTCTTTTTTACAGGGAATATATGATGGATATACTGATGCTAAAAAACAAAATAGAAAGTACGCTTGGCAGGTAGTCTATCATAAAGCTATTGATAATGGAGTCCCTCTTTGGCCATCTTACTTTTCTGCAGAAAAATTAGATGACATTAGGAGAAGGTTTCAAGATGTAGGGTTAACACATAAATTTGCTCAAGAATATTTAAATGAAGCAAGAGATTTAACAAATGCAAAGTTTAAAGTAGATAGATTAACTAACTATAACGGAGAATTTGTATCTAACGGTAATTTTGCCTATATAGTAGATAGTAAAGATGCGATACCTGTTAATATCTATATTGGTGTTGACTTAGCGTACGAAGCAAATGAAAATAGTGACTTTCAAGTTATAATGGTTGTTGGTATTGATAGTGATAAAAATGTATACATTGTTGATTATTTTAGAGAAAGAGTTCCTTTATATGAAATGCCAAATGAAATACTTAACTATGCAAAAGAGTATAGCCCTGTTAAAAGAGCAAATGTTGAGCTAGTTGGAGCTCAGGGGATTATAAAAGACGCTGTTAATCAACTATCGGGTACTGAAAGAAAGTTAATGCCGGGATTAGCAAAGGGAGTTAGACCTCCATCTGGGATTAAAAAAGAAGATAGGCTTGAATCTTTAGTGGCTCCTATAGTAAATAGGGGTAAAATGTATATAAAAAGAAAACATCAAGATCTTGTAGATGAAATGTTTCAATTCCCTAAAGGGAAAAATGATGACCTTCTTGATGGTATCTGGTATGCTTTAGCGCACTCGAGAGCTCCTATTAGTCGAAAGTTTGAGGCAAAAGATATGGATGATGTTATAAAAAAACAAGAAAAGAAAAAAGGTGTAAAAAGAGCAATATCGTGGATGACTGGACAAAAGTTTTAATATTTTAAAATAAAGGTTGACTTTTGAAGAAAAATTTATTAAATTATCATTTAGAATTACTTTAAACTTATAAAGGTGTAATTATCTCTAGTATACAGGAAATAGAACAGCAGGAAGACAATCCGGCTGAAGTAAGTAAACAGTTATGGAGAACTTGGAAAGATAGTCGAGCCGATTGGGATACAGAAGCTAGAGACTCCGTAGATTTTTTCCTAGGTAATCATTATACTAGTGATGAATCTGAAATTTTACAATCAGTGGGTCAGGCCGATTTTGTCATAGACAGAGTATATGCGGCTATAGAAAAATTAAAATCTCTATTAACTTCTCGTTCTCCTAAGTATAGCGCCATAGGTCGAGAAGATTCTGATAATAGACTCGCCCTAGTATGGCGTGTTATACTAGAGTACGTATGGGATATCTCTGACGGAGATACTCAGTTCAAGCAGGCTGTTCACGATTATGCTACGACAGGGCTTGGATATTTTTATGCCTACATTGACCCAGAGGCTGATTACGGACGGGGCGAGATTAAATTCACATACCTAGACCCTTTTAGAGTTTATGTAGACCCAGCATCTAGGCATAGATATTTTGACGATGCTTCTGGTATGATTTTATCTACAATTTTAACTAGAGACCAGATTTTAAATGTTTATCCAACATTAACTGAAATAATAGATGATATAGAAACTATTACGCATGAAGAGGATTATCCTAGCTCTCAAATGAAAAACTCTAGCAGGTCTTTTACTCCAGATGAGATAGTAGGTCGAGATGCGAATACTGAAACTAGATATAGAGTTTTAGAAAGGTTTCAAAAAGTTAAAGTACCTTTTTACAGACTATTTAATAGACAAACTGGTCAAGAAAAAATTTTAGACCAAGAAAAATATTTTCAATTTATTGAACAAAACGCTGAAATAATAGAGCAAGGTTTGGTTGACCTAGTTGAAGTTTCGCAAACAAGAATTAAAATAACATGCACAGTAGGAGATATCTTACTTTATGAAAATGTATTGAATACAGATGTGTATCCAATAGTTCCTGTACCTAATATATGGACGAATACTCCATATCCAAAGTCAGATGTATCTAAAGTAAAAGATTCTCAAAGATTATTAAATAAGCTTTTCTCTCTCACTCTCTCTCATGCACAGGCCTCTGCAGGCCTAAAGTTACTCGTTCCGGAGGGTAGCGTAGATGACTTGGGGCAGTTGGAAAAAGATTGGGCGAATCCAAACGCAGTTATACCTTATAATCCGGAATTTGGACAACCTCATTTCCCTGCCCCTCAGTCCCTAGCGGGTGAGTTTTATGCGTTAATTGATAGAGTAGAGCATTATATAGATTTAAGTTTTGGTATTCCTGAATTGATGCAAGGTTTTAGAGAAAAAGCTCCCGACACAGTCAGGGGCACAGCCATGCTATCTCAACACGGTGAGACTCGAGGTAAGTCAAAGTTAAGAGATATTGAAGGAAGCTTAAACAGATTGGGTAAGTGTATATACAACCTAGCTAAGGGTCATTATACTTACCAAAAAACTTTTAGAATTGTACAACCGAATAACGACTTAACAGAATATACAGTCAATACTAAGATGTACGATGATAAAACTCGTGAATTGCAACAGATAGAAAACGATGTTACTATCGGTCAGCATGACGTAAGAATAGTATCAGGCTCAACATTGCCGTCCAACAGAGTAGCTGAATATCAGATGTACTTGGATGCTTTTAAAATGGGTCTGGTAGATGATGTCGAAGTCTTAAAAAAATCAGAGATTTTTGACAAAGAAGGTGTTTTAAAAAGAAAAGGTCAGATGGCACAAATGCAAGGCTATATTCAACAACTAGAAAAACAGATAAAAGACTTAAGTGGAGATTTGCAAACTTCTCAACGTGAAAATGTTCATTCGAGAAAACAAGTCGAAGCACAAAAATTTAAGTCCCAACTTAATGATGTTATTACAAATGTTAAATTTGATAGTAAAGTTAAGTTAGATAAGTTGAGGAGTGTAGTTGAGTCGCAGGAAAGACTAAGTAAAGAAGAAACGCAAAAGTAGGAAAGGGTGTCCGTTAGGACGTTTGAGGAACACGTGGTTCTGCTTTTAAAGACATCCGAAAGGGTGAAGCTAGTAATTAAAAGAAATCAAGGAGTTTAAATATGGAAGATAACCTTAAACAGGAAGAAATCGTTCAGGAGGAAATGGCAGATAATCATTTCGAAGAAGTAAAGGCTCAACCGGAGATTGATTCTCAGGAAGAGGCTAAGAAATTTCAATCAATGTATGATAAAAAGACAGCAGACTATGATAGGATGAAGTCAGACTATGATGAATTGAAGGAATTAGAAAAATTAGGAAATGTATTAAAAGAAAGGCCAGATGTAGTGGAAGTTATGAAAAAAACATTGAACGGTGAAAAAATTGAGAATGTTAAAAGTCCTCAGGAGCCTCAAGCTCTTGATGAAAATTCATTCGACCCATGGGAAGCCTATTATAAGCCCGGTTCTCCATCTTATGAGATGAGAGTATCCGAGCAAAAAGCTCTTGTAAAAGGTGCAGTATCTGAACAGATGAAAGGCATACAAGAGTCAATAGCAGTCGATAACTTAAAGAAAGAACTATCTAGTAAATATAATATTACTGACCAACAAGAGGTTAATAATTTTATAGAGTTTGCTACGAAACCAAGGCAGGATGTTCCGCTTGATATGTTAGTTGATGTTTATAGGAAATATAATATTCCTCAAACAGCGACTAGTGAAAGCATGGAAGCTGTAAAGAGGACTAAGAATATTCCTCAAACAGCAGGAGTTTTGCAAGGTGGAGAAGCTACTAAACCTAATGAATTAGATGATATCTGGACTGGAGTTATTGGCTCAAATAGTAGAAATAATAATATATAAAGGAGTCTTAAATGGCGAATTACAATCAAGGAATTGTGAACGTTGGTGACCCCGGTTCGGCAGCTTCTGGCTACCATACTAGGCGGTTATACAACTTTTCAGACCGTGTTGCAGACTTAGCTCCCGACGAATCCCCATTTTTCGTTTATCTTTCGAAGGTAGCTAAAGTTCCAACCGATGACCCACAGTTTCGATTTTTAGAAGACAGAACAAAAGTCTCAATGACTGACCGTTCTTTTTTATTACAAGGTGAGGAAACTATACCTGCTGCTGGTTCAACATTGTCTTACAATGTTGATAACTCTTCAGGCTCAATTGATTGGCTTATTAAAGGAATGGTTTTTGCAATAGGTCAAGAAAATAGTTCTGTATCAGACCCAGTTATTGTAAGAGTTGAGTCTAGTCCAGTTGATGAAGGAAATAATACTTCTTTTATTGGTAAGACAATTTCTGGTGCAGATGCTGGCGGAACAGTTGATAATGCAAAGTGTACTGTAATAGGTACTTCTTTTGCTGAGGGTTCTGGTTCTCCGGACGTATGGTCAGAAGAGCTTGACAGTGATTATGGATATACACAGATTTTTAAAACAGCCTGTGAAATGTCTAACACTTCAAGAGCTACAAGATATCGTGGTTACGCAGATGAGTTCCAAAGAATTTGGAATCTTAAACTACGTGAGCATAAAATAGATATTGAAAGAGCTATGCTTTTTGGTCAGCGCGCTAGTCAAGGTGGAATCCAGTATACTGAAGGTATTGCTGGACATATCTTAGCTAATGGTACTGCTAAAACAGGAACTGACGACCTAGCTTATTCAGCTGGTTCACCTTACTTTAGAAGTGCAACAAGAGCACAGCTTACTTATGATAGAATCTTAAGTGATTTTGAAGTTCTTTACGACCCTGCAAGAGGTAACTCAGGCTCTAAATTAGCTTTAGCTAGTTTACCTGTAATTACTTTCTTTAATAAAATGGATAGTAGTGGATTTATTGACGGTACTGTAGGTAATGAACTTAGGTACAATATTGAAAAAGCTCAAGGTTCTTTTGGACATCAGGTCTTACAGATTGAAACAATCCACGGTACAATGAATTTAGTTAAGGAGCCTCTATTTAGAGGATTTGCTTCTGGTTTCTTGTGTTTAGTTGATATGGATAATATTGCTTACAGACCTTTAGTCGGTAACGGTGTTAACAGAGATACTCAAATAATGACTAATGTTCAAGCAGCTGATGAAGACTTACGTAAAGATATGATTTTAACTGAAGCTGGACTGGAAGTATCTCTTCCTGAAAGTCACATGTTAATTCATTTACAAGGAGTTTAATTATGAGAGCTAATGTACTAGAACAGAACATAGGTGGAGGAATCTACACGATTGACCATAATTGTGCAGCCTCTGCGTCTCAAACAGTTGACATACCATCAAGTGCGCCTCAAAATGGGTACGCAATAGCATGTATGGGAGCTACAAATGCGAGCAGTAGAACTGTTCAAGATTGTGATGTTTCCGGAAGTGTTATTACAGTTACTCTTTCTGGAGCAGCTGGAGCCAATGACGACCTAACGGTCTTATATTTTGGCGGTGTTGGTTCAAAGTCTACTGATTAACGAGTAAAGGATATGTGGGGATGTCTATTGATGTCCCCACTATTAAAAATATGAATTGTATCCACTGTAAAAAACCAAATAGTGAAAATTGGTTTTATTGTAAAAATTGCGGGAAAAGAGCATCCTCCCCTCTGTTTACAACCAATATGTTTATGATGAGCGAAAAGGGTAAGAGGAGCGATATAGAATTTAATACTATAAGTTTAGACGAGCATGTAGCAAGTGAAGTAGCTCAAAGAGAAAGTCAACAAAAAGAATTTTGGAAGGAGAAAGTCAATGCCGTACGGTAAGGGGACATATGGAAGCAAGGTCGGAAGACCTAAGAAAAAAAAGAAAGTAATGTCTAAAAAATCTAAAAAGAAAAAGAAGTAGTAATTAATGGCTTGGAATTATGGACAAGAAATACATGCTTTAACTGGATTTGAGGCTGATAGTACTTCAACTACAACTAGTGGTGAAACTTTTGTAGTTCATTCTAATCAGTGGTTAACAGACTCTGCTAAAGAAGTTATAAATATGCTTCCTAAGAGATTGTTACATCTTTGCGCGTCTAGCCAGACTTTTACATCAGGGACTCCTAATGCTTTAAACACTGGTCATATATTACATGTAACTAGGAATGATGGCACTATAGAGCAACCATGCAGAAGAATTGAAGCAAATCAAAAAGGTAGATATTCAGATAGTAGCGATATTAATTTAGCTACAAATACTGACCCAGTATTTTTTATAGAAAATAATTCTATTGAAGTTTTGCCTAGTTCTGGAGCAGTAAAATACTCAGAAGTACAATTTCCTACAGTCGAACATAATGATACCGCTATAGCTGTCTTTCCTGATGAGGCTGAAAGAGCAGTAGTTTTAGGTGCTTGTATAAAAGCATCTGAATATATGTTAGCCAATGACCAAGATATTGAGTTAATAATGCCTATATTAGCTCAGTTAAAAGATGATTATAAAAAAGAAATAGAGAGCTTATAAAATGGCAGTGCATAGTTTAACAGTAAAGCAAATTATAAGTAGGATTAGGGAAAATTTTCCCGGAGCTCCAGAGCAATATATAATGACTTTGATTAATGATGCTTTAGTTCAAGTAGGAATGTATAGTACTAAATCATTGCAAGCTAGAATAAGTACAGTTTCTGGTCAGATGTGGTATGATATAGGAGATGGAGCTAGCGACTCTTCGGGAAATAAATTAGAGGCTAATAAAATTCATAGAGTAGACCTTTTAGACAATGAAAGTGATTACATTAGGATACCTAGAATAGTAGATGAAAATATTTTAGTAATGGACTCATTTCAAGACACTGGAAAGGTATTATCATTTACTCCAGATACTAATACAGAAATTACAACCTCTGGTTCTGGAGGGACTGCGAATACCTATACTGGGACTTGGACTGCTAACCAAACTCACGCAGGGGTATCCCCACACAATACATCTGGTAGTGGAGCAAATACTATTAGGGTAACAATTACAACTAACTCAAGTGGTCATCCAAAATTAACTGCCATTACAACAGCATCTTCAGGTTATAAAGTTGGGGACTTAGTAACTTTTGTTTCCCCCGGAAACGGTGAAAAGGCAACTTGGACTGTTAATGAAGTTAGGTATGATTATGAATCATCAATAGAAAGGCCAGACTAACATGTCAAGTAGTATAAAATATCCAGAAAATGTTGCTAGATGGTTTATAGAGGGCGATAAACTATGTTTAATAACTAGTGTCAACAGTGATGGGGAAGGTAGAACTTCTAGTAGGAAAAAATTTCAAGCTATATCTGAATCAATTACAGATGGTTTATTAGTTCATTATTATGGAGAACCTAATAGTGTTAGCGCTATAACAGATTCGTTAGATATAGATAATACAATGCATAGCGCAGTTGTTGATTATGTTAAAAAATGTTTATATATGGATAGAGCAAGTCAGGCTCAAGACCCTAATGTGTCAGCTGCTTCAATACAGCTTTCCAATATGCATCAGAAAAATTTTGATGAAGCCATAAGAAGATTTGGCTCAAAGAAGAGAGATAAAATTGGGGGAACAAGATCTATATCCCCGATAGACTTTAGATAACCAATATGCCCATGAGAATTGTCAAGCTCGGTAAGGCATAAGATAGGAGAAACAAGATGGCAGATATACATAAGTATCAAGTAAATGAAGCAAATAATATAGCATTAGGTCAAGCAGGGTGTCTGTTTGAAGATGGAACAGATGCAATAACAGGTGAAAGTATAGTAGCTATACAGTTTTTAGAAGATACTACTTTTGATGCTTTATTACCTGATAATAGTTCTTACATAGGAACAGCAAGTGGTAATGGAGACGCAGTAGATTCGTCAAATACATTTCCACAAGGAGTAACTATCTTTGGTAGATGGACTGGGTTTACACTAGCAAGTGGTTCAGTAGTAGCATATTTAGGCTAACATGCTAGGATTATCTAGTAGTTTAGTTAAAGGTGGTGCATCCCTCTTAACATATGTCAAGGACAACCTCAAGTTATACCTCGA
>Ga0098059_1000252_pt1 | contig 39262 bp, 28 predicted proteins | sample 20_taG_FD_92580 | JGI IMG/M metagenome (GOLD analysis project Ga0098059, IMG submission 92580) | Marine viral communities from the Subarctic Pacific Ocean - 20_ETSP_OMZ_AT15318 metaG | ecosystem: Environmental > Aquatic > Marine > Oceanic | place: Subarctic Pacific Ocean | collected 2015-01-19
GGGTCGTAGGTTCGAATCCTACTATCCCCACCAATAACTTAAAAAGCCTTTTGATTAATTTCAAAAGGCTTTTTGCATTTATAAACTCAACCAATATGTGCAATTTCTACATCCTCTTCTCCCCATCTCTCAACAAATACTACTACGGACACACTTGCGATGAGCTTTCCGAAAGAATCAGAAAGCACAACTCCAACCACAAAGGCTTTACTGGTAAAACCGATGATTGGGAACTAGTCTACCAAGAAGAATACCCTACAAAAACAGAAGTCCAGAATTGAGAACTTCAAGTCAAGAATTGGAAGAAAAGAAAAAGAGTTGAAGCTTTGATCAATAATTCCAGAGAATAGATCAGTCATTATCTTGAATAAAACAACTATAAACTAATTTTATTCCTTCTCAAAATCAACTTGTATTTTTGACTTTTCCGGTACCTGGTCCATTGCATGCTCTGCAATAGCGGTAATAGACAATGAAGGGTTAACTCCCAGGTTGGCCGATATCATGGAGCCATCTATGACCATCATATTTTTATAGCCAAAAACATTGTTATTTCTATCAATCACTCCTTTTTTGGAGTGTTCCCCCATCACAGCACCACCCAAGATATGCGCTGTTGATGGAATTCCTGCCAGCGTTTCCAACGAGAAGGCAGTGGCATTCCCATTTATAATTTTTGCATAATCTTTAGTTAGCTGAACAGATTCGGGAATATCCGGGCTCGGTGGTTTTCCATTTCCCACTTTCGATACCATATTGCCAAGCCATCCTCTTTTAAAGTTAATGGTGCTATCAACCGACTGCATAAATAACAAAATAACTGTTCGTTTTGACCAGCTGTTGAGCCAGTAAGTTCTGAAATAACGGATAGGCGACTTAAACATATTGATAATGGTGTTTCCAATCCTTTTAAAAATAGTGCTTCCCTGTGACATGGGTAAATGCAATAACTTCCAAAAGCCTGAGCCTTCTGAATAACGACAAATCTCAAGATGCGTGTTTTCATCAGTATGCAAAATGCTGCCGATAGCCACTCCTTTAGAGACATTAATATTCTTCTCCAGACTGGATACGCTAATCAGTGTTTCATTATTGGTTCTTATTTCTTCTCCCGTTTTATCAGATAGAAGTGGTAATGAGCCTTTTTTCTTCAGTTTTAACAATAATTTAACTGTGCCCATTACCCCACCGGAGAAAATCACTCCTTTTGCGGTAAGAGATTTTTTTGTTTTAAAAAACTTAGTACTGGATTGAAGCTGAACATGATAACCACCTGACCCATCTTTGTTTTCAATTGGCTTCACATCAATTACTTCCTGTTCGGCTAGTATTTCAGCTCCTTCTTGCTGGGCCAAATGTAAATAATTTTTATCCAATGTGTTCTTGGCGTCATAGCAACAGCCCGTCATACAGCCTCCGCAAAAGGTACAACCTGTCCTTTTAGGGCCTTTACCACCAAAGTATGGGTCTTCTACCTCAACTCCCGGTTTACCAAAATATACCGCCACTTTGGTGGCCTCAAATTGACTGCTGATATTTCGCTCTTTAGCCAGCTTTTGAAGGGCAAGATCACCGTCAAATAACTCTGGGTTTTCTGCAGCCCCCAACATTTTATGAGCTATTGCATAATACGGCTTTAGCTCTGTTTCCCAATCTTTTAAACTAGCCCATGAACCCGTTTTATAAAAGGCAGTTTTAGGCACAGGCAATGTATTGGCATAAACTAGGGAACCGCCACCTACACCAGCGCCCGAGAGAATGGCAACATGCCTGAAAACTGTGAGCTTCATAATACCGAAAAAACGCAATGATGGCAACCATAACCACTTGCGTAAATTCCAATTGGTTTTGGCAAAATCTTTTGATTGATACCACTTTCCTTTTTCAACAACAAGAACCTTATATCCTTTTTGCGAAAGTCTTAATGCACTAACCGAGCCCCCGAACCCACTGCCAATTATAATGTAATCGTAATCAAAATCCATGACAACTATTTAAACGGAATAAGTGATTGTTTTAAATATACAGATTAAATATATGGAAAATAATTATGGCGTAAGTTGTTTATGAATAATTGGTAGAATTGATTTTATAACACCAACAATCCATTATCTTTTAAATCTTGAATTGCTTCTGAATAGTGGAATTGCTCAAAAGCTTTCACCCCACCAAAAACTCCCTAAACGCCTCATAATCCACCTTCATCTTTACACTTTTTTTCTCTTTCTTCAGTAAAGCTTGAGCTGATTCAGGCAATATGTTTTTATCAGTTACTTTCTGCACTACATCCATGAATTTGCAGGGATGGGCTGTTTCTAGCACTATGCCTTTGCCCTCTGAGGTTTTCATAAATTCCTTTAAAGCCAAATAGCCCACCGCTCCATGTGGGTCTAATAAATAGTCCTTTTCGGAAAAAACTTTCTTCATAATCTCTAAAGTTGCTTCATCAGAAAAAGCAAAACCTTTTATCTTTTCTCTGATTTCTTCTTCTGAAAATAAATCCATCATCCGCTGGAAATTGCTCGGATTTCCTACATCCATTGCATTGGAAATGGTTTGGATGGTGGGTTTGGGTTCGTAATTTCCACTGTTCAAAAAACGAGGTACCACATCATTTCTATTGGCTCCTGCTACAAACTGTTTGACTGGTAAACCCATTTTTTGCGCTATTAATCCAGCAGTCAAGTTGCCGTAATTTCCACTTGGAACCGCAATCGTTAAGGGTTCATTGCCAAACTTTATAAATGGAGCAAAATAGTAAACCATTTGAGGCAAAAAGCGAGCAACATTTATAGAATTGGCAGAACTGATATTGAGTTTTTGCCTTAAATCACTATCCAGAAATGCTTGCTTCACCAATTGTTGACAATCATCAAAATCACCCTCTATTTCTAATGCTTTAACATTTTCATCAAAAGTGGTCAGTTGCTTTTCCTGCAGCTCACTTACTTTTCCGGAAGGATATAAAATCACGACTTCAATATTTTCCACTTTTGAAAAAGCAGCCGCCACTGCCCCACCAGTATCTCCTGAGGTGGCTACTAAAATCGTACATTTTTCTTTCTCCACTTTAAAAAACTCCTCCAGACATAAAGCTAAAAATGTAGCTCCCACATCTTTAAAAGCATAACTCGGCCCATGAAATAATTCCAATGCGTAATTATTATCCTCGATTTTTTGAAGAGGAAAATCAAAGGAAAAAGTCTTTTGAATGATGGTTTCTAATTGCTCATCATTCAAGTCTTCTTCAACAAATGGTTTTAAGACATCAAATGCTATGTCTTGAATATTCTTATCCTGTATATTATCAAAATAATCTAGAGGTAATTGTGGAATTCTCTCTGGCATAAACAGACCGTTGTCAGCTGGCAATCCTTCCATCACTGCTTCTTTAAAGCTTTTTCTTAGCTCTTTATTTTTTGTGCTGTAATAGTTCATGACTCCTCCATTTTATAAGTGCCTCTTGCATTAATTTTAGATAAATAAATCTTAGAATCAATATCCAAATTAGTATAAAACCGCTTCCATTTTTCTCCCACCTCTTGAGCTTGATCCTCATTTTCACAAAAAGCAAAAATAGAGGGGCCTGAACCGGAAATACTGCAGCCTAATGCTCCATTTTCCATAGCCAAGGATTTAGCCTGAGCAAATCCCGGTATAAGATAAGAACGAATGGGCTCAGCAATTAAATCATTCATGCCAGATCTTATCCAATCGTAATTAGAGGTAGTAAGTCCGCTTATAAGGGCTGCAATATTTCCCATTTGGGTAATCACATCTGGCAGAGCCATTTCCTTTTTCAAAATTTTCTTTGAATCAGCTGTTTTCACTTCAATTTGAGGGTGCACCACCACTATTTGCAAATCTTTTGGAAAGGGAATATTTAATATTTCCAATGGGTGATAACTTTTGACAATACAAAAGCCACCCATTAAGGATGCTGCCACATTATCTGCATGGGCTTTTCCTGAAGTTGCTTTTTCACCCAACATTGCAAATTCAACTAATTCAGATGCGGAAAAAGCTTGACCCAATAATTCATTAAGTGCAAAAGCAGTCGCTGCAGCTGTACAGCCACTTGAGCCCAGTCCACTTCCTGGTTTTACTGCTTTTTCAATTTTTATACTCAAGCCATGCTTTAAGCCTAATTTATGAAGCATGGCTTGAGACACAATTCCTGCAATGTTCTTATCCGGACTTAAGGGTAATTCAGGATAATCCAGGATGGGATGAATAATGATTCCGTCAGTATCCAGTAATTCCATTTCCAAATGTTCACCTACACCTTCTAAAGCCAATCCTAGAATATCATATCCAGGGCCGACATTAGCGATAGTGGCTGGAGCAAATACTTTTATCTTTTTCATTTTTTTCTATGCTTTATGATGGTCTGTGTGCCACAGACCAAGGATAAATTTTTACTATTGACACGAGCCTCTAGCTCGTGCTCATATCCAATTTGTCAATTGCTTATTGTCAATTGTCAATTGCACTAGAGTGCATTCGCTATCCGAATAATGTCTCCAAAAATACCAGATGCCGTAACGGCTGCTCCTGCCCCCGCTCCTTTAATTACCAATGGTTGTTCAGGATATCTTTTGGTATTAAACAATACAATATTATCCTTCCCTTCCAGATTGTACAGCGGACTATCCGAAGCTATCTTCTCCAGACCAGTATTGGCTTTTCCTTTTTCAAAAGTGGCGACATATTTTAGCTTCTTACCTTCTGCATTTGCTTCCTCTACTAAATTTTTAAAGTGAGCTTCTTCTTGGGCTATAGATTCAAAGAATTTCTCCACACTTTCCGTTTTCATGCTCTATTCTGGAATGAAGGGAATTGTATCGATATCATCCAATTCCATTTCAAAACCACTTTCCCGTAGCAGAATCAATATTTTCCTCTTTACATCCACTCCACTTAAATCTATTCTTGGGTCAGGTTCTGTATAGCCTTCTATTTGCGCTTGTTTTACCACATCCGCAAAGGAATCTCCTTCCCCTGTATAATTATTGAATATAAAATTCAAGCTTCCTGATAATACAGCTTGTATTCCCAAGATTTCATCTCCACTTTTAACTAAATCATCTAAAGTGTTAATCACTGGCAAACCTGCGCCAACATTGGTTTCAAACCGAAAATGACTTCGATATCTTAAAGCCAGATTCTTAAGCTTCTTATAATCTCCATATTTACCTGTGCAGGCAATTTTATTAGGCGTCACCACTGAAATACTATTTTCCAAAACACCTGCATAAGTATTGGCCACCACTTCATGCGCAGTATTATCAATAAAAATGCTGTTACGTAGATTCAGCTCTTTCATTCCAACTAAGAACTGAGCTAAATCCATTTCCTGTCCTTTATCCATCAAGGTATCCACAGCATTTTCAAATGGAATTCCATTCAAATCAAAAAACATTTTGCGAGAATTGGCAATGCCGCAGATTCTTAAATCAATTTGATTATGTTCTTTTAAATATTCCGATTGCTGACTTAATTGGCCGATCAAAGTTTTTCCAACATTACCAGTGCCGACAATAAACAAATTCACCCGCTTAAGGTCAGATAAAAAGAAGCTTTCGTGTAAGGTATTAAGGGCTTTCTTGATTTGCTTTTTCTCGATTACTGCAGAGATATTCCTTTCCGAAGAACCTTGCGCAATAGCTTTTATATTAATCCCATTTTGACCTAAAACACTAAACATTTTGCCGCTCAATCCAATTTGATTTTTCATTTGAGAACTCACCAAAGCCACTATAGCTAAATCAGTTTCCACATAAAGCGGATCAAGCATTTCCTGCTTAAATTCGAAAGAAAATGCATTTTCAATAGCAATTTTAGCTCTTTCTGCATCTTCTAAATCTATAGCAACACAAATACTATGTTCGGAAGAAGCTTGAGTAATGAGAATTACACTTACTTTAGCTTGTGCCAAGGCCTCAAATAATCTGTGCGAGAAATAAGGAATTCCCACCATGCTGCTACCAGATAAATTAAAAAGGGCTATGTTTTCAATGCAGGATATACCTTTTATGGACTGAAAATCATGTTCCGAGAATTTATGAATTTTTGTCCCCTCTGCTTCTGGGTCAAATGTATTCTTGATATAAATTGGAATACCTTTTTTATAAACAGGATGCACTGATGGCGGATACAAAACTTTAGCACCAAAATGAGTCAGTTCCATGGCCTCTTCATAATTAATTTGAGGAATAGCAAAAGCTTGTTTTACATATTTTGGGTTGGCAGTCATCATACCGCTGACATCCGTCCAGATTTCCAGTTCAGGTGCATCTAAAGCAGCAGCTATTAATGCGGCTGTATAATCAGATCCTCCTCTTCCCAAAGTGGTGCTATTCCCATATATGTCCTTACTAACGAAGCCGGGGCAAACTAAAATTTCTGCATTCTGATCTTGAAAATAAGATTTAATTTTCACTTCCGTTTGCACCATATCCACATTTGCTTTTCCAAATTGACTGTCTGTAATGATGAATTCCAGAGGATTCGCTAGACTGCTTTTCAATCCTTCTTGCCTAAAAAATTCGTTAACAATGAGAGATGATAAAACTTCTCCACTACCTATAACCCTATCTAAGGTTTTATTAGATAGCTCCCGAATTAGATAAACACCCTTCAAAATATCTTCCACCTCATTGAGTACTAATCTTACCTTAGCCATTACTCCACTTTGTGATTTAGCCCCCAGTAGGTCTTGAACTACATCTAGATGTCGATTAATGAGTTTCTCCAATTCAATTTTATAATTTTCATCCCCACTCTCTGCCAGCCGACTGCATTCTTGCAATTGATTGGTTACCCCGCCAAATGCAGATGCAACTACTATTAATCGATTATTTCGGGATTTCTGAGCCACTATGGCTTTAACTTTCTTTATGTTTTCAGGGCTTCCCAGGGAAGTACCCCCAAATTTTAATACTTTCATTTTATATTTTATTAAAGTTGACAATAGACAACATAAAGCTTTGCTTTATGCAATTGACAAAATATTCTAATCTGATTTTAAGATCGATTACAATCTTATCCTTAATACTTCTCTAGTGTGTGTTTAGGACTGAACTTATTAGAATTTACGGCAAAACATGCCTTATGGCGATATGAAAATATTAACCCCGCAATGGGGTTGTAATAGTAGATGTGATAATTGTAAAAGAAGTCATAATCATCCCATTATGCAATTGGGCAATTGCATTTTCATGAGCTTGATATGTTAGTTGTAAAGACTTCATTTTTAAATTGATAAGGCAATCTTATTGATTTATAATGAAGAATCAAAATTTGAAAATGAAAATTCATAAAAAACCCTGACAAGCATAGCCTGTCAGGGTTTTAAAATAACTTTTATACTATTTATACACCTTGACCATTATAATTAGTCTCTCCTCTATTATCCATTAAATAACGTATCTCTACATCACCAAGGATAGGGCTGCTTAAGTTTTGAATAAAATGACCTTTATCGTAAGTAAGTGTCACAATATTTAAAACTATTGCTTCTCCCTCAGTAGGAGTTAAAGTTAAGGAGCTAGCATCCGAAGACCATGTTCCTACAGTCAATACACCATTTCCATCTTCTAGTATAAAGTTACCATCTCTTTCGATAACTAGTCTTTCTATTAGATCTCCGTTGTCAACTTGTCCCTGAACGTAGTATTCTGCAACTTCCCAAGTGCCAATTACACGTTGGCTAGAAGAAGGTTCTACAGGTTCAGCACAGGAGATAGCCAAAGTGGCTATCCCTATGAACATCATATAATTTAATAATCTTTTCATGATTCTTATTTTTTAATGATTCTTACATTTTGAGTTAAACCGTCATGACGGATTTGAACATTGTAAATACCTTCTTGAAGGTTCGCAACATCCATTGCATGTTTAGCCTCAAAGCTTGATTTCTCAAAGCTTGATTGCATCATCACTTGACCTGTCATTGAAGTTATAATTACTTCATGTTTACCCATGTACTGGCTATTCACATTTAAAGTAACATCTGCTTGTGCCGGGTTAGGATATGAAACAACTTTCATTGCCATTGCATCCTCATTGCCCAATACTTTTCCTGCAATATCAGCAGAGCTGGCAGTTACTATACAACCTGTAGCATACTCCACTTCTACACTATACTCAGCAGCGTCAGTAATGGTAATACTATTTGATGTAGCATTTGTTAATAGAACACCATCTCTATACCATCTGATATCACTTACACCAGTATTAGAGTAGTTTGCAATAAGCTGTGCTCCCTGAACTTCTAATGTAATATTTCTAATCTGCGCATTTACGACAACAGAAGGGTCAACATTAGAGCAACCAGTTCCATCAGCATACATTGCCTCTACATAGAATGGAGTTCCATCCTCACTTACAACATCAGAAATAATTGTTCCAAAAGTATTTGGAGCAATTGTTACTGGGTTACCAGAAGGTTGACCAGTATTGCCATTATAGAGCTGATAAGTCATAGCAAAATTATCCTCATTTTCGACATCAAACTCCACAACTCCTTCACCACAAGTTATATTTGCTTGATTGAATGAAGCAAATCCATTAACTCCACTTGTGCCAGGCACTGTAGGTTCCAATATAACATTCACTGCAATCGCATTAGATTCTGGTGACCAGCAACCTGCTGCATTTCCGACTTCCACAGTATATGTTCCAGTCGTACTTACCTCTAAAACGTTGCTATTAGCTAATCCCTGATTAGAATTTGTAATAGTTCCACCATTTCTTCTCCATCTGTAATACTCAAAGCCTTCAGCAGCAGTTAAAGTAACTGTTCCTTCACCTTCACAGAAAGTAAGATCTCCAGTTGCTGTCAATGCAGGCGATGCAGTTGGCTGATCTACTATTGTAACTACAAATTCATTTGAAGTTGCAGAACAACCTGCTACATTTATGGCATCGAAATTCCATATAAAAGAATAAGTACCAGACTCATCAATCGTGAAATTATCTGTCCCAGGTTCCATAACTGCATACTCTAATCCATCTCTCAAAACCTGAACTACACCATCATTATCATTTACACCATCTTCAAGTAATTCAACATCGAAGCTTTCACAAATTAAGATTTCTTCACCAGCTCCAATGATTTCGTTGGTATTGTCATTTCTAAGAGAAATCTCTGGTATTTCATAACGATCTACATCAATTGCTGCAGAAGCTGGACTTGGACAACCAATATTGAAAGGAAGGTTTGAAACTTGAACAGAATATGAACCTTGGTCTTCAACAGTAATCGATCTTGAAGTTTTACCATTACTCCATAAATAATATTCAAAACCTTCTGGAGCTTCTAAAACAACCGGATCTGCAGAAGTACAAGCAGCTAAATCACCACTTACAACTGTTACAGTAGGCTGATCAGGAGTAGGTTCTAAATTGATTTGAATCCTTTCAGTAGTATAAACACAACTAGCAGTAGTTACTCTTGCGAAATATTCACCTGACAATTCCATATCGGTATCATCAATCTGAGTAACACCAATAGCAACTTGATTATTCAAATCATCTCTAAACCATTCTACTAATGTAGTACCTCCTGTTGTTGAATTACCATTTTCTAGCAATCTTCTAACACTTAACCAAACTTCATTAGCTCCATTACAAGAATTCAAACTCGCTCCAGTATTAACAACTTTCCAGTTTTGGTCTGGATTAGCGTATGAATACAATTCAAAGTTCTGTAACTCTTCAACTGTTTCAGTTATAGTTGAAGTAACCGTATTACATGTTGTTCCGGCTGAACTCATTGAGGTAATAGCTAATTCTAAATTAGTAACTCCAGTTAACTGACCTAAATTAATTGTATTCTCTCCAATTTCAGGGTCGTAATTTAATGTACCTAAAACTGTTCCGTCATCCGAATTAATAACCTCATACATGAAGAAATTCTGAACATCAAATATGGTTACTATTACATCTTCACCTACACATGCTAATGGGTCATTGGCAGAGAAATCAGTATCAGGATCAATTGGAGCGATTACTTCAACATTTGTTTCTGTATAAGTTCCATTTACGTTAGTAGTGTAACCTAAGTCTACAAATGTTTCATCTTCAGCTGATAACCTGAATTTAAAATCTCTGTTATTATCTCCTTGATTTAATACAGTAGCAGGCAATGAAACTTCAATGCTTCCTGTGCCTTCTGTAATATTAAATACTACTCCAGAAGCAGTACCTGTATTACCAAATTCATCTCTATATTGAACAGAAACTTCATTATCAGCTCCGAACTTACCTCTGATTTCATAATTCAAGGTAATATTATCTGATAAGCACGCTTCATTAGCTCCAACAGATGTAATTTGAATTGCCTGAGGCTTAATAGAAGGAACGAATCCATTGTTTCCAGCACTTACATATTCAATTTGTGCTTCATCAGCTGCTATAATTTGCATATTTCTGATTCTAACTCTGAATCTACTTTCTTCTTGTCTAAATCTAAACCTGGTTGATTCTGTTATAGCAACATTATCCAATAAGTAGTTTTTAGTTTCATAATTAGTACTTAAAGGATCTACATCATTCTCGGATGGGAAGTTTTCTAAACTAGTGTAAGTTGCACCTCCATCTGTTGAATACTCAAAAATCAACTTTTGAGTTTCTTGAACATCTACCGGATCAATAGCTCCACCATTATCAGTAAATTGTAAGTCGAAACTCAAACGTACTGCATTTGCTTCAACTAAATCAAAATCAGCAGAAGTTAAAACTCTTCTTCCACTTACATCTGACAACTGAGAACCGCCACCATTTCCTGGTAAACCAAAATCTAAGGCAACATCATCATTAATCCAATCATCAGTATCATTTAAAAATCCAATTCCTGAATTCTCTAAAGTCTCTCCAACAACTCCTAATGGACCACCTACACTAGCAACAACTTCAAAATCTACAGCACCATAATTTTCATTTACGAAAGGTGGCATATCAACGGTAAAGCTTCCTGTTAGGGTTTCATCTACTGCTAACAACCAATCATCTCCATCAAAATTTAAAACTAGGTTATAGAATAAATCTCCAATTGCAGTATTTGTAGTAGAAGAAAGATCGTTTTCAAATGCGTAATCTACCGTTACTGAATTACCTGCATAGTAAACTGCATTAGCATCACCATTGAAAGTAGTTTTTAGCACCTGATTGAAAACATCAAGATTTCCTACTTGTACATCTTCGTAGTAGAAATATTCTTCCTCGTTACTATCCAAAATAACAGCAGACAAATTAACTTGGTAACTACCACTTCCAACATATAACGGAAGCGAAGCACTACTTAAGCCTAAACTAGTTGTAGTACTAATCACTACATCTTCGCCTGTTTCAGGATCCGTAACTCCATTTAAACTGAAAACATATTCAGTACCAGCAGGAAAATTTTCTATCATTGCTGGATCTACTTCAGGATCAATGCCCCAAGAGTAATCAAAAGATTCACCGTTAAAAACAGGATCTTGCAAATCACTTTGCATCCAAACATAAGTGTTTAGATTAGGACTATTTAGATTAACTGCTTGAGTATCGTCAATAGTATCGTAAAAAGTCTGAAGAGCATTAATTTCACCCATAATCAAGGTAATATTATTTACTCTCCATCTGTTTTGATTTGCTCCTAAATTTAATGGCTGAACCCATCTAAAATGAGTAGCAGCAGTTAAATACTCACTAGGGATTTCAACTGTATATGTCTGTGATTCAAACAATAACCCTACATCTTCATTAGTCTCATTAATCGGTATCTCTTGGAATGAAGATCCTCCATCAATAGAAACCTGAAGTCTAGGTACAACATTAAGATTACCATCCATATTGAAAGTATTATCAATGTCATTGAAAGTAAACTGAATTGAGGCAGTGCTAGGTGATGATAAATCATAAGCCTTAGTTAAAAGACTTCTATTACCTGCTTTACTAAAGAAAACATTAGCTGGTTCAAAATTAGGATTATTATCACCTTCTATTACTAGGAAATCCTCTTGAGATTCAATCTGGATATTGGCTCCCTGCTCGTATTCCGTAGTAGCAGTTGCTTTAATATAAGGAACCAATTTGATTTGATCGTAAAGGTTTCCTTCCATAGTCTCAGGAATTGTAGGTAATGTTCCTGATATAGCACCTATTTCAGTTGCTGCAGTTTCACCTATCAACTCAAACTCACCTGAAGCTGCATTCTCAATGATAGCGGCTACAAAAGTGTTAGCAGGGAAAGGCCCTGTCATATTGAAGTCTATTGTGATATCATCTCCAACCACTAACATATCATCAATATTCTCAACTGATAATGTTGGTTTTAAAATATTGAAAGTGCCAGAAGCTAAAGATAACTCTGATCTTTCTGGAGACTGAATTGTAAAATCAGTTAACCAGTATCGATTCACATCCAAACCAAATTGCTCATTCTGATTTGAAATAACTCTAAACTGAACTGAATCTGACAATAGTTCAGCAGGAACCAATACATTCCCATTGGTGAAATAAGTATTATTACCGCTTACTGTCAGCTCATCAATTGTCTCCCATTCCTGTCCGCTTTTAGAAGCCTGTAAATCAATACTATAAGGGGTTCCATTATAATTCTGACTATAAACACGTAGGTATACCTGAGCCCCATCTTCAATACTGTATGGAACTGTAGTTGCCGACCTTACACTTGCTTGGTTAAACAAAATACTTGTCGGACTAGAATTACCTTCAGATTCAGAAAAAATATCAGCAGATAGTGGATTTGAGAAAAATGGCTGCTGAGCAATATTGGTTAAATTACCCAATAATGATTGACCATCACTTAATACCAACTGATAGTTACCAGTATAATCAATACTATCAGGCAATGTTGCTGAAATTGAACCATTAAGAGTAGCCTCAGTTCCAATCGTTACAAAGTCTCCCGTTTCGTTATCTTCTACTTTAAACAACAGTTCCACTCCTGTACCAGGACTTCCCAATATTGAGTAATAAGCTGTTAAATCACTGCCCGGATATACGTAGTCAGTTCCGGAAAGCGCAACCGTTGGAGTGCCGACCAAAGAATCTACTTCGATCGTGATTCCTGAAATAGGCAAAGAAATATTATTGGATACCATATTGTTAGCAGTTACATACACTGTATAAGAGCCTTGGGCAAATGCCGGAACAGCAGCCTCCAAAGTCCCATTTAAAGTACTTGATGAACCTAAAACAACATCATAAGCCAAATCATTTCTTTCAATAATACCTTCCATTTCAGTACCAGCAGGAAATGCTCCATCTAATATGGTATATTCCAAATTAATAGTATTACCTGGGAATACCTCACCATTTGCTAAAATGTCATAAACATCTAATTGAATGTTAGGTTCGCTAACATTAACAGGCCCAAAAGAGGTATAATCAAATAGTGAACCGTTAATAATATTGGAATTCACATCAATGAAAATATTCTCAAGAGACCAAGCATTTAGATTTTCGCCATTATTATTTTTTTGTTTAAATCTAAAATAGGTAGAATTCGAGACAACTCCTGTAGGCCAATCTTCTACCATGAAAGTGGTTCCAGCTGTAGAAGCTTCATTTAAACTAATTTCAGTTAATGTAGTGAAATTAACACTGTCAGTTGAATATTGCACTTCAATTTCAGTGCCAGCAGGACTCACAGTATTATTTAGTCTTGTTAAGTCAAAAGTCAAAACCCCATCTGAAGAATTAATTTCAAAAGCTTCTGTCGTAAAAGATCTTTCACCATCATTAGCGAATTTATTATCTTTAATTATTGAACTCACATTAGCTTCCCATCCAGAACCAGTAACTGAGAAATCTGTTGTAAATCTAAATGTAAGCGCACCATCAGGATTTGTTGCTTCAATGACACTAGGAATGTTACCGGAATTAAATGCACCGATTAAAGTGGCTGCTGTACTCGTGCCATCATAAACATAAAGATAATCACAACATGACTCAATAGCCATACTAAGAAAGTCCAATCTCAATTTAGCATCTGGATTATCAGGGTATATTGTCTCTGTTAAATCTGTATTGTTAGCATAATTACCAAATCCTCCCGGATCCAAATAAACACCCGATTCAACTGTTTTATTAGTACCATTCATGGTATAAATGGTTGCCCCACCTGAAATAATTTCTGCAACCTGTACTGCATAATTAGATCCAATGATAGCTTCAGCATCATTCGAATCATAGGCTTTAATATAAAAATCCCAATCTTCATTATAAGGGATTTCCAAAGGAATACTTCCTTCAATTGAAATTTCGTCAGGAGTAGTTAAGTCTGGTACTTGATTATCCAACTTATAAGTCACCGTTTCACCATTTACTGTCCCCTCTACATAAGCAACATAGTTATAATCGGCAAAGTCAAATCCAATTGCATCTGCTGTTAATGTCAAAGTATCGCGGGGATAAATTGTTCCTCCAATCGGATTACCTTGATCATCATCAATAGCTACTACGTCTATAAAGGATAAGTCAACATTATAAAAACCTAAACTTACTTCATTTGCTAAATCAGCTGTTATAGCGTCACCAAACTCCAATTCAAGATTATCTAATCTCCAAACTTGATCATTAAGACCTATAGAACCGCTATTTTCTTGAACAATTCTAAACCTTGTAGAAGTGCTAATTGCTCCTGCTGGCAAGTCATAAGAATAGTTTCCGTCAGACCCAACTTTAACATCTCCACCATTACTAGTTAAATTAGTGTAGGTAGTCCCATCAGTTGAATATTGAATCAATAATGAATCATTTAAATTAGCTGGGAATACATTGATGTTCACATTCAATCTTACTGTTTGACCGCTCAGGTCATTATCAGTAGTGGTTAAGCTTCTACCACCAGATTGATCAAAGGTGAAATTGTAATCCGTTTCATCACTACCAATTATGGTCATTTGATTTCTAGGTATCACCTCAGTGGTAGTATTAAAAGTACCGGTAGCCTCTACTAATTTCAAATTGTAATCAAAATTAGAAGCATCAGGCCATGTGAAATTAATGGTTTGTCCTGCGGCTGCATTAGCTGTACCCAATACATTAGCTTCATTAAAAGCACCGTAATATAGGTAAACAGTACTGTTAGTCAATTGAGCTGATGCATCATAGCTAACTAATGAATCTTGCCCTGCATAATGTGTAAGAGCATCATCTGGACTTTCAGTGACTGTAAAAGTCTGCGCACTAGCCCCAAACGCAAAAAGGCCTACGAGCATCGTAAGCATTAGTGCTTTGAGGTAGCGTGTTTTTTGTAGTATAATATTTTCCATTGTATTTTATCTTTTTAGGTTTAAAGTGTTAAAAATCTAAATCCAATTTTGATTGCATTGGTGGTATTCAAAAATCCAAAACTGCTCGTTGTAGGAGCTTGGAAGCTTTCACCATCCACAAATACCTCATTATCGTTTCTATATATATATTGAAAGCCTATTTCGCCTCCAACATAAAAACGCTCTCCAAAGAAATATTCTGCACCTATGGAAATTCTACCACCAAATTGGGTATAGCCTCTACCTCCTACAAAAGAGTTAGGGTTATTTGGCACTGTCGTAGCCCCCATTACAGTTGGCCCAGTGCTAGATTTTAGACTTGCAATTCGTTGTCCGAACATTAAATCAGCCGCAGCATAAGATCGGAATGAACCATCATTTACGAAATGATATTCAAAACCCGGCATCAATCCATAGTAACTATCATTGATCACCACGTCAGGTGTTTGCTGATTATTATTTAAGTTCATTTCCATTCCTAAGCGAACTGCCATTTCTTCTGTGATAAAATAGCGAGCCCTAAACTCAGAAAAGTTCAATAAACTACTCCCATCAAAAGGAGTTCCGGTCACCTCAAAAAGGAGATCTCCTGCCCCTGCCATTCCTCCTGAACTACCTTCCTCAGAACTTTCATCCTGAGCGAAAATAGGACAAGAAAGCAATAGCAATGCAGCTAAAAGCATCAATTGTTTTCTCATAGTCATTGTTTTAGTTTAATTTATAAATCTATTTTGTTATTATTTACTAAACTTATTGCTCTAAATTAATACTTTAATCGACTAACACAATATTATTCATCGAAAATAGTTGAAAATACTTATTTATAGGTACATCAATATTACATAATATACATCTATACAATTGTATTTCAGTGAATTGAAAAAATTAAAGGTCTTATTTATAATTATTTAACTTTATTTACTTTAGTATTATTGAAATTATTCAATTTATTTACTCACTCAGTATAGTGTATTAAGCTTTTATTATTTCGTCTGTTATTAAATAAAATCATTCACATTTTAAAGTAAAGCCTATAACCCATTTAGACTTGTACATAAGCAAATAGACTGTAGGTTTAGTCTTCAAAACCAAGCTATTTTAACTTATTAGTATTACTGGCCCTGAATATTAAAAACCTCCATATCAACATTCTTTTCATAAGAAATGAGTAAGAGTTCATTCTTACCATTCATAAAATTTCTATCGGATATAAGTGAAAGCAATATTATATTCCATCTTAAAATCAAATACATATGAAAAGACTATACTACATTATTTTAGCTTTTCTTCTAATCCTACCCTATAGCCTGGATGCTCAAAGAAGGAAAGCCGACAACACGAAATCTTATGACGAAAAACTTTATGACGCACTGGAATGGCGCGGAATAGGACCTTTCCGTGGTGGAAGATCAGCGGCAGTAACAGGTGTAATTGGTGAACCTAATTTGTTTTATATGGGCGCTACCGGTGGTGGTGTATGGCGCACTAAAGACGGAGGAAGCACTTGGGAGAGTATTTCAGATGGCCATTTTGGAGGCTCAATCGGAGCGGTTTCTGTGGCAGAAAGTGACCCTAACGTAATATATGTAGGCGGAGGAGAAAAAACTTTGCGCGGAAATATGTCATATGGCTATGGAATGTATAAATCTGTAGATGCTGGAAAAAACTGGGAGCATATCGGATTAGACAATAGCCGACACATAAGCAGAATTAGAATCCACCCGCAAAACCCTGATATCTTATATGTAGCCGTAATGGGTGATACATTTAAAGATTCTGAAGAAAGAGGAGTTTATAAATCAACTGATGGTGGAAAAACATGGGAAAGAAAATTATTTGCCAATAGTAGAGCAGGTGCTGTAGATCTCATTTTGGATCCCAACAATCCTAGAATCATGTATGCCTCTACATGGAATGTAAGAAGAAGCCCTTCTAATTTTTCTAGTGGCGGACCGGGCTCTGATATTTGGAAATCGACAGATAGTGGAGAAAGCTGGGAAAAACTTTCTGAAAATAAAGGTTTACCAAAAGGCGTATGGGGCATTTCTGGAATCACAGTTTCTCCCCAGAACTCCAATAGAGTTTGGACTATAATAGAAAATGAAAATGGTGGTGTTTTCCGTTCAGATGATGCCGGCAAAACATGGCAAAAAACCAATGATGACAGAGCGTTAAGACAAAGGGCTTGGTATTACACTCGAATATATGCCGATACTCAAGATGAAGATATGGTATATGTGGTAAATGTGAGCTACCACAAATCTAAAGATGGTGGTAAAACTTTTACTGCAAGTAATGCCCCGCATGGCGATCATCATGATATGTGGATTGATCCGAATGACAATCAAAGAATGATCATGGCAGATGATGGTGGTGCTCAAGTGAGTTTTGATGGAGGAGAAAACTGGAGTACTTATATGAACCAAAATACTGCTCAATTTTATAGAGTAGTTACTGACAACCATTTTCCTTTTAGAATTTACGGGGCTCAGCAAGATAACTCCACTGTAAGAATTGCTCACAGAACAACTGGATCTGTTATCGGAGAACAAGATTGGGAATCTACAGCTGGTGGCGAAAGTGCGCATTTAGCTATTGATAATGAAAATAATGATGTGGTATATGGTGGTAGTTATGATGGCTTTTTGACTCGCTACAATCATAATTCTGAGGAAATTAGAGCCATTAACGTTTGGCCGGATAACCCTATGGGACATGGGGCTGAGGAAATGAAATACCGTTTTCAGTGGAATTTCCCAATATTTACTTCTCCTCATGATCCCAATAAATTATATACGGCATCAAACCATCTACATGTTACCACTAATGAAGGCCATAAATGGGAAACCATCAGTCCGGATTTAACTCGTAATGATCCAAGTAAATTAGGCCCTTCAGGCGGTCCAATTACAAAAGACAACACAAGTGTGGAATATTACTGTACTATATTCGCAGCAATAGAATCTCCTTATGAAGAAGGTTTATTATGGACTGGTTCTGATGATGGCTTAGTGCATGTGAGTAAAGACGGTGGTGAAAACTGGGAAAATGTAACACCTAAGAATATGCCTGAATGGATCATGATCAATAGTATCGAAGCAGATCCTTTCACAAAAGGTGGAGCTTATATAGCGGCTACTTCTTATAAAAATGGTGATTACCAGCCTTATTTATACAAAACCAAAGATTATGGAAAAAGCTGGACAAAAATAGTGAATGGAATTCAAAATGATCATTTCACTAGGGTAGTTCGTGCAGATCCGGAGAAAGAAGGATTATTATATGCCGGAACTGAAACCAAAATGTATATTTCTTTTGATGATGGGGCTAGCTGGAAAAATTTCCAATTAAACTTACCGATAGTTCCCATTACGGATTTAACTATAAAAGACAATCATTTAATTGCTGCTACACAAGGTAGAGGCTTTTGGCTGATTGATGATTTAACTGTATTGCACCAATTAAGCGACAAAGTGACTCAAAATGATTTTCATCTTTTCCAGCCTAAGAAAACTTATAGAATTGGCGGAAGAAGTTATGAATCAAAAACTGCTGGTAAAAATATGCCATCAGGAGTAATCACCTATTTCCATTTAAAGGATACCGCTTCTGCAGATACGGTTAAAATTCACTATAAAGAAAAATCAGGAAAAGTAATCGCTACTTACAGCACTCATCCTGATAAAAAAGCAAAAGAAGAAAAGTTGACTGTTGAACCTGGTAGCAATCAGATTATATGGAATATGAGATATCCAGATGCAGAAGGCTTCGAAGGCATGATCTTATGGTGGTCATCTTTGAGTGGCCCAACCGCTCTTCCCGGGAAATATGATGTAGAGCTTTCAGTAAATGGTGAAACACAAACACAAGAATTTGAAATCATAAAAGATCCTAGATCAAGCTCTTCACTAGAAGATCTGCAAGCTCAATTTGATTTTCAAAACCGTGTGATTTCAAAACTTTCTGAAACCAACCTAGCTATTCAAGATATCCGAAAAGCTAGAGTTCAGATTGAAGATGTAATGAAAAAAGCAGAAGCTGACACTATAAAAAATATGGGGAAAAGCATTTTGAAAGAGATGAAGGAAATTGAAGAATCCCTTTATCAAACGAAAAATAGAAGCCGTCAAGATCCCTTGAACTATCCTATAAGATTGAACAATAAATTAGGTCATTTGAATAGTTTGGTAGGGATGGGAGATTATAAACCTACTGAATCTGCCATAGAATTTAGCAAAGAGGTTACAGCCAGAATTGATAAGCATTTAGATGCTTTAAATATCATTTTGGATGAAAAAGTAACTGCTTTTAATGAGCTCGTTCAAGCCAATCAAGTAAAGGCGGTCAAATTGGATTAATCCTTTTCGAAAAGGCTAAAAAAAAGAGCAGATGGAAGAAAATCCACCTGCTCTTTTTAATTTATATCTAGTTTATTATTACATAAAATTTAGAATGAGTTCAACTTACTCCTGTTTTCCTCGCTGGGACACCTTAGTTATTCAAAGTATAAATATTTTAGTCAAGTATTCTAAAAATATCCAGAAACAAGTTAAACGAAGTTAAATAAGGGTATAATATGACCGAACCTATTTGCTGAGTTAATTAATGGCTAACTCCCCCACTTTCGCCTACAGCGAAAAAGCGGGCTGGAGGGTAAAATGGCGGGCCAGCGCTGGCATTTGCGGGAAGTAGCATCATTTTACCTAGATTTTTTGCTTACTTTTTCATCAATGGAAAAAGTATGAATGGTTAAGCTAGCATTACTATGCAAAAATCAGAAGTTTAATGCTTAATTCTGCTCTCTGGGACACCATAAAACAAAGAAAAAGTGCTCTTAAACCAATAAAAAGCAGTATTGCAATTTTACCGAGGAAAACAGGAAAAAGGCTAAAAAAAAGAGCAGATGGAATCAAATCCACCTGCTCTTTTAATTTATATCTAGTTTATTATTACATAAAATTTAGAATGAGTTCAACTTACTAATTCCTCGATCTTGAATTAGATGAAGATCTACTATTAGAACTTCTATTTTCACTGCTTCTGTTATTCCCATTACTTCTTACTGAAGAAGTAGATTTTTTCGCTTTATCATCATATCTAGAACTGGCATCATTTCTAGCTGGACCTGAATAATCAGTTCTAGAATTATTAACTCTTGCGTTAGAACTCCTGTTTACTTGATCTCTATTCCCAGCATTTCTTGCATTAGAGTTTCTGTGTACTTCTTGCCTCGAATTATTATAAGCATAGCTTGGTCTCACGCTCCTATTAGCAGCACTACTTTTTGCGGCATAAGTATTATAATTTTGACCGCTTCTATAAGCAATGTGATTATGCCCTTTATGATGACCATGTCCATGTCCTCTATGATTACAAACTACTTGATAGCTTCTATAAAAATCACCATGATAACCACAATGACCATTACAAATATGCTGTGCTAATGGGTACCTATTAAAATAATTGATATCCAAAATGATAGCATTTCTACCAAAGAATAACTCCACAAACTGACCTCTATCTTCTAGCAAAACATTGTAGAATATATTTCTACCTCTACGCTCACGATTAATATGAACGATCTGATGATATGGATAGTAATAGTCAATTTCATAAAGTACCGCATTTGGAACTGCCCAGTTGTGCGCTGTACCAAAAGAAGCCACAATTTGAAAATTTTGAGATTTTGCAGAATTAGAGAAAAACAATAATCCTAAACCTAAAACGAACGGAAGTAAAATGTGCTTCTTCATAACTTTAATTGTTTGGTGTTATGAAGGATTTACCAAGTATTGTGCCAAAACTGACAATTAATCTGTATATATCTGATTGTCAATATCTTAAAACAAGTGCTTATGGTAAGATTTGGTTATCATTTTCTGCTTCTACCCTAGAAAAAGGATTAAGGAGGTAGACTATTCATAAGCCGTTCGGCTCACAATACTTCTCCCTAAAGTAATTTCATCAGCATACTCCAATTCACCACCAATAGGAATCCCTCTTGCAATGGTGCTGGTTTTAATTCCAAATTGCTTTACTTTTTTACTGATGTAGAAAGCAGTGGTATCGCCTTCCATGGTGGGTGAAAGTCCGAAAATAATCTCTTTTACTTCTGAATCTGAGTTCGATACTCTTTCCATCAAACTATCTATGTTCAAATCCTCTGGTCCGATTCCTTCTATAGGAGAAATAATTCCCCCTAAAACATGATACAGTCCATTATATTGAGAAGTATTTTCGATTGCTAATACATCACGAGTGTCTTCTACCAAGCAGATAATAGAATTATCTCTTTTATGGCTTTTGCAAATATTACAAACTTCTTCATCAGAGATATTGTGGCATTTTTTACAGTATTTGATATTCTGACGCATGTCTGTTAAAGATTGCGCAATATCAGTGGTAAAATTTTCGTCTTGTTTTAATAGATGTAGGACTAGTCTTAAAGCAGTCTTTTTTCCAATGCCGGGAAGCTTGGAAAATTCATTAACTGCAGATTCAATTAATTTAGAGGAAAACTCCATATTATTCTATCTCAGCATTTATTCCTGCATCCACTATAGCTTGCCTGTATGGAATTAAATCAACAAAAGAACCTTTTTTCACAGCACATTTACCTTTATAATGAACCAATAAAGTGCACTGCTCAGCTTGTTCAGGAGTATGCTTACAAACCTTTATCAATGTATTGATTACATGTTCAAATGTATTCACATCATCATTATAGACAATCAAATCATTGATATCCTCATCAGAGGTGGTTTCCAAAACTACCTCTCTTTTGTCTTCCTCTAACTGATAAAATATTTTAAAATCACTCATCACGCCTCAATAACTTTAAAAAAAGCCTAATGTTACAATTAAGCATAATTCACATGCAAATTTACGAAAAATTAACCAACTTCGGATTAATTTAAGAAAAGCCGACTATAAATCTATTTAGAAATCAGTTTAGATCGGTAATAATTGTAATTTCGAGCTTAACTACCACAATATTTCTATATGAGTCCAATACTGGTCATTTCAATCATATCCATTTATTTTCTAGTTTTAATGGGAATTTCCTGGCTTACTTCCCGCCAAAATGATAACCTTACTTTTTTTACTGCTAACAGACAATCACCTTGGTATTTGGTGGCATTCGGGATGATTGGAGCTTCGCTTTCAGGCGTGACTTTTATAAGTGTTCCGGGTGAAGTAGGTAATACTGCTTTTGCTTATTTTCAAGTAGTTTTAGGCTATTTGGTGGGCTATTTTGTTATAGCCACTGTTTTACTTCCGCTTTATTATCGGCTAAATCTGATTAGTATTTATACTTATCTGGAACAGAGATTTGGTAAATATTCCTATAAAAGTGGGGCATTTTTCTTTTTACTGTCCCGAATAGTAGGCTCCTCATTCAGGTTATTCTTGGTGGCTGGAGTCCTACAATTAGCTATTTTTGATGCTTATGGTTGGCCATTTTCGGTGACTGTAGCCATTACTATTGCATTAATTTGGCTCTATACTTTTCGTGGTGGGATAAAAACCATTGTTTGGACGGATACATTGCAGACACTTTTCATGATTTCTGCTGTTGCCATCAGCATTTATTTGATAAAAGATGCTCTAGATATGTCATGGCTACAACTTACTGAGAAGGTTTCAGCTTCGGGCTATTCGGAAATATTTGTCTGGGACTGGCAAAGCGGTCAAAATTTCTTTAAGCAATTTATCAGTGGTGCATTTATTGCCATTGTGATGACAGGTTTAGATCAAGATATGATGCAAAAAAACCTGACTTGCCGTTCTTTGAAAGATGCACAGAAAAATATGTTCTGGTTTTGCATTGTATTGGTCATTGTCAATTTCATGTTTCTAAGTATGGGTGCCTTGCTATACATTTACGCAGGAGAAATGAATATCGCCATTCCTACAAGAACTGATGATTTATATCCATTACTTGCACTAGACCATTTCCCATTAATAGCTGGAGTGGTTTTTCTTTTGGGAATAATTGCAGCAGCTTATTCCAGTGCAGATTCGGCTCTAACAGCCTTAACTACCTCATTTTGTGTTGATTTCCTAGGCTTAGGCCAAAATGACAAACCCATTTCAAAGAAAATCCGAATCAGAGTACACTTGGCTTTTTCAGTTATCCTGTTTTTGGTAATCATCGCATTTAAAGCCATTAATGATCAAAGCGTAATTACTGCTGTTTTTAAAGCAGCAGGCTATACTTATGGTCCAATTTTAGGCTTGTTCACTTTCGGACTGATTACAAAATATCAATTAAAAGATAAATGGGTTCCACTAATAGCTGTGCTTGCTCCTATCCTTTCTTATATCATTAATGAAAATTCAGAAGCTTGGTTTTATGGCTATAAATTTGGATTTGAAATACTGGTAGTCAATGGATTGCTGACCTTCTTTGGATTATTTTTGATTAAAAACAGTAAATAGGAACTTCAAAACTAAAAAAATTGTATTACACTTGTAATACTGAATATTTAGAGATGCTTACTACACGACTAACATCATCGGAAGAAAAGAAACTGACAGAATACTGCGAGCAAAATGGGCTTTCCAAATCTCAGGTTGTGAAAGAAGCTCTTGCCCAATATCTTTCTAAAAAGGCAGAGGTTTCTGCCTATGAATCGGGTCAAGATTTATTTGGAGCAGCCTCAAGCAATGAAAATGACCGCTCAACCACCTACAAAAGACGCTTAAAAAAGATGCTAAATGAAAAACATTCTCATTGATGCAGGACCTTTAATTGCGCTTTTTGACAGAAGCGATAAATACCATTTAAAAGCCATTTCATTTCTAAAATCACTCGAAAGAGGATTAATCACAACATGGCCAGTGATTACTGAAACTTCTCACATGCTCAGTTTTAGTACAAAAGCCCAAGCTAATTTTTTAGAATGGATAGAAAGAGGTGGCTTAAAAATTTATGAAATGGAGCATGACCACATCAGCCGACTATCAGAACTAACAAAAAAATATGATGATGTGCCTATGGATTTAGCTGATGCCAGCCTAATTGTTGTATCAGAAGTGAAAGGAATTCATCAAATAGCCAGTATTGAATCGGATTTTTACATCTTTCGAGATGTCAGAAATAAATATCTCGAGAATATTTTTCAGTGAGTTTAAGATTATCCGATTTTGCAAATGATTAAATACTCAAAGCAGATATTGGACAAATTAGCTATCAAATAGACAGTTGACAATATTCTATAGACAAAATGCTGAAATAATGACTTATTCAAATAAAGAGCTTCAGTACAATAACAAACTATTTTAGAGTAGAATATAAAAAGCTTAAATCTCCAATTCTTCCATAGGATTCCAGAAAACTTCATCAAAATCCTGTATTTGATTCTCTTTCACCTTAATTCCTTCGGCTTCCAATGCTTTTTGCATAGCATCAGGCGTTTCAAAATGCATTTTACCGGTCAATAATCCATTTCTATTTACCACTCTGTGAGCAGGAATATCCTCCATAGAATGAGAAGAATTCATGGCATACCCTACTACTCTGGAACTTTTTGCCGCTCCTAAGTATTTAGCAATGGCGCCATAGGAAGTTACTCTTCCTTTGGGGATTAATCGGACAACTTGGTATACCTGATCGAAAAAATCATTCTTTTCCTTCATAATATATGCATACTGCTTTTACTTTTATATTTTTGATATTTGATAGAATTATATTTTGGCTCGAAATATTTTAATCGGTTTAAAATTAAACCATTACTATGCGGGTCCTCAAATAATAATCGGTCTTGAACCGTAACTTATGACAAAATTACTTTATATTTTCTTAATCCCATGGTCTTTATTTGCATATGCCAGTCAGGCACAGGCTTATTCAGATTTTCCCCTTGACAGCACTTTAGAAATCTTTTCAGACAAAGGGAAAAAAGGTGTTAAAAATGAAAGTGGAAATATATTACTTGATGCCAAATATGAGGCTTTTGGTTGGTCTGATGGTGAAATTAGGGAAATAAATGGATTTATAGGTTACAAAGAAAATGATTTATGGGGACTGATGTCTAAAGACTTTGAAACCATTTCAAAAGCAAAATATAATAGCTTAATACCTTTTGAGGATGACTTATTCATAGTTTCAGAGAAAAGTAAATATTCTAAAGTTTTGTTTTATGGACTCATTAAATCTAACGGAAAGACAAAAGTAAAAACAAGCTTCCGAAATATTTACCCTGCAGGCCAGCATCTCATTTCCGCCACGAAAAAAGAAAAAGATATATACTTTGGAGTTATAAATTCATCTGGAAAAACCACTATTCCTTTTGAATATTTTCATATCGGCTATTTGGGACAGAATAATTTTATTTTAACCAAAGGAAGTGGAGAAAAAGAGTTAGTGAAGATAGCTTCAAAGCCTGAAGTATTATTAAAAAATATGGACAGCGTTTCTGCTTTCAGAGATGGCGTTGCTATAATTTTTAGAAATGGTAAGCAAGGACTAATCAGACAAGACGGGAAAATTTTATTACCAATCGAATATAAAAAGATTGAATGGAATAATGGTAAGCATATTTATGTTACACCGCTTGATAAATGGACCATTATAAATAAAAAAGGAAAAGAAATAGACCTACAAGAAGCCGATTCGGTTTTTTATCTCAATGATAGCCTACTAGTAAAAAATACTTCTTCATTTGCCCAAATTCACAATACAATCACAAAAGAGAACAAACAAGTATTTCAGGCTGATATAATCGGTGTTTTTGGAGATAATTTTATCTTAAACAAGGCAAATCAAAGCTTTATAGCCAAAGACAGCAGTGAAATAATTAGTGAGAAATTCAGTGGAGAAATCATTTGGAATAAGGATTTCTTTGTTGCAAAAAAGAAGACTTATCAGGGTCATGAATACATCATCATCAACACAAAAGGTAAATCAGTATCAGCTGATTCATATATATTTACTGAAAATTCGATTGCATTAAAAATAAAAGCAAATTGGGGTGTTTTTGATAAGGATTTAAAAGAAATCATCCCACCTCTTTACGGCAATATCCAAAGAAATGGAGCACATTTTATAGTGAATTTTAAAGATCAATTTGGCGTAATTGACCACGAGAATAATTGGATAATTCCACCTCAATACAAAGATATTGAACCTATTGACAGCTCCCACTATAAGGTGGTGGATAATTATTTGCGGGAATTTATAACTGATGGTAATCAAAAATCTGAAGCCCGATTATATTATGATTTTTATGGGAGTTTTATAGTAGAACAAGATGTAAATAATCAATACAGATTAGTTGATTTAAAGGGACATGCGTTGACTGATTTTATGAAAGGTAAATATAGTGGACATGGGAAATCAGAAATCTTATTTCGAAATGGTGATCAACATATCTCATTAAATAGTCTTGGAGAAGATCTCTTTAAAGTAAACGGATATGATACCATCATTTTTTCTATGGATGAATATATAGCCATTCAAAAGAACGGGCATTGGGGCTTTATTAATCATGATGGTATTTTAAGAATTGCTAACCGATATGATGCTGTTCGCGCATTTCATAACGATAGATCAGCCATTAAAATCAGAAACTCCTGGGGATTCATTAATCGTAGCGAAGATTTAGTAATTCAACCTTATTATTCTGACGTATCCGATTTTGAGAATAATACTGCATTTGTTCTATTCAATAATAAATACGGTTTAATTGATGTAAATGGTAATTTCATTATTGAAGCAGAATACGATGAAATCGTGAAAGAAAAAGGATATTATCTTTTACGAAAAGGATCAAAATGGGGAATTTCCAATTTAAATGGAAATGTCATAAGCTACCCAAGCTATGATAGTATTGTGGTGGGAGAAGATTTCCTTAAAGTAGATAAATATGGAAGCGTGAGAATCCTTACTGAAAAAGGTAGCACCCTTATTGACAAGCAATATGATAATATCTATTTTGATGAAAAATCGAACACTTTTTTAGCCAAAAAGAGTGCTAAAAAAGAACAAGTTTTCTTGACCGATATTTTAAGTGGAGATTATCCTTAATTCGTTTTTCGAATCAATTTAACCCACTTTTCAATTCCACTCTTTTTTACTGGATTTAAAATTTCTCACGTAAAATCTATTGACTTTCAGGACGTTTTTTGAAAATTTTAAAAAATATTCATTTCCATTTTTTTCGATAAGATGTGATTTTTAGCGTATATTTAAGTTGTTTTTTGGGACGAATTAAAATAATTTAATTTCCTGAGTACTTAATATGGCTTACAAATTAGAACATACTGCTGAAATTGCTTCTGAACTTCCTGGTGAACTTCTATTCAAAATAATGAAGGAAAGCTCATTTGTTGAAGCAAAGGGAGTTCCTGCAAAAGCTTTGAGCAATATGCTAAATTTCATCACCCAAGAATTTGGGGCAGATGAACACTGGGTAGTAGAAGAAAACAAAAAAGACAATTGCCTCAAGTGGGATTTAGAAAATCCTTTGATTAAAGAAAGTATTCCTTTCAATCATGAATTGAAAGAAAAAAGCCAACACCCTTTCTTTACAGTTGAAATCAAGAAGCCATTTTTATTATTTAAACATCATTTAATTTTCCCAATCGATATAAATGATAAGAAAATTTATATCGGTTTTTCCTCACAGCAAAAGTTTGATTTAACATCTCAAGACAAAAAATTCTTTCATGTTATTTCTGAAAGATTAAAAGAGTTAATCTTACTAATCAACAATGAAAGGAAGGAAATATCAAAATCTCAGAGATTAGAAACAATATTGGATCGACTTCCACAAGCTATTGTTTTCACAGAAAATAAAAACGGTGACACTTGGTTAAACAATGAGGCTCTTGAGATATTTGGCTTGGAAAAAAATGAAAAAATAATCCCTTCAGAACTTTTCAGTAAAAAATTAGCCGAACTTAAGGTCAAAGTCACCAATAAAGAAGAAGTAGAATTAGTAGGCAGTAATATGATTAGCTTAAATGCTCTACCTTCAAGTTTCGGTGAGGATTGGATTTGGAAATTTGAAAATTCAGTCTTAAAAGTTATTAGAAAAAATGCATATATCGCTGGTAAAGAAGGTGAATTATGGGTTTTTGATAATGTAAGTGAATTATATTTCGCTAATGAAAGATTAAATTCTCTTTTCAGAAAACTTAATGTGGCCTATAATGAGATTAATGCCAACTTAACTGAATTTCAGAGCAAATCAAGCAGCAAAAGCATTACCGATTTAGAGGCTGAAGAATCCCGAATTATTCAGCAATATGATGATAATGACATTTTAGGGAAAGTTACTCACGATTTAAGAACTCCTTTTGCAAAAGTTTATACAATCGTTCAGCTTCTTCTATCTGATAATGAAGAAAACTTAACTGATCAACAAGTAGAAAGAATCAACCTTATCAAGCAAGTAGTTGCAGATGGATTGCAAATCGTAAAAGGATTTCTGGATACTGGCAATATGGTGTTAGATGACAAGAAATTTAAGCCGGAAGTGATCGACATTCAGGAATTTGTTGATACCAGCTTAATGCCGTACGAACTTTTATCTGCTAAAAAGAATATTATTTTTATAACACAAGTTTTGGATAAAAATTTAGAACTTGAAGTTGACCGAACTTACCTTAGAAGGATTGTTGATAATTTAGTGTCCAACGCTATCAAATTTTCTCCTAATGAAACCCAAATAAACTACACCATCTATCAAGAGGGTGACGAAATCATTTTTTCTGTAAAAGACCAAGGACCTGGTCTTACAGATGATGACAAAAGCCGACTGTTTAAGAAATATCAACAATTATCTGCCAAGCCAATTGGAACAGATGAATCTACTGGTTTAGGACTTTACATTGTAAAAACCATGGCGGATAAAATGGGTGGAAGGATCTGGGTAGAAAGTGAAAAAGGAAAAGGAGCTGAATTCAAAGTAGCTTTAAAAGCTAAGGCTTAACTTTTAAAACAAAAAACATCCTAATTATCCTCAATTTTTCTCCAAAGTATTATACTTTAGATTTTTAAATTTCAAAACTCTCATTTCCATAATGAGTTATATCGCTATGAAAAATTTCTATCTATTAAGTATCCTATTTTTAATTTTTGCATGCTCACCTGAAAAACAAAAGGTTGAACTCTCCGGAAAATGGATAGCAGAAATCAGTATGCAAGGCAAAACCATGCCTTTTGAAATGCAAATTCAAGAAGAGCAAGATGGAAGCATTAAAGCTGAAATCATAAATGGGGAAGAACAAATCATTCTGGATGAAATTCAAAAAAGAAATGATTCACTTCACATCCCTTTACATATTTTTGATATTACAATAGATGTGAAAATCGGTAATAATGTGCTTACCGGTACTTATACTAAGCATTATGAAGAAGATTATGTTCTACCCATAACATTTCACAAAGGAGATAAACGATTTAAAAGCTTTTCGGATGAAGAACCTGCAAACTTTTCAGGCAAATGGGAAGTAACCTTCATTGAACCTAAAGAGCAAGATACTACCGAAGCAGTGGGGATATTCGAGCAAAATGGAAAAGACATAAATGGAACTTTCTTAACTCCATTAGGCGATTATCGATATTTAGTTGGAATTGCTGAAGGAAATCAAATGAAATTAAGCACATTTGATGGAAACCATGCTTTCCTTTTTGAAGCGGAATTGCAAAGTGATAATACCTTAAAAGGTGATTTTTACTCAGGAAAAGAATGGTATGAAAGCTGGACAGCTTTCAGAAATGAAGATGCTGAACTGCCACACCCTGATTCCTTAACCTATCTTAAAAAAGGCTATGACAACATCTATTTCAGCTTTCCGAACTTGGATGGAGAAAAAGTGAGCCTAAATGAAGAAAAATATCAGGACAAAGTAGTGATCGTTCAAATCTTTGGCACTTGGTGCCCTAACTGCATGGACGAAACCAAATTTTTGACTCAATGGTATGATGAAAATAAAGATAGAGGAGTGGAAATTATCGGTTTGGCTTATGAAGCAAAAGATGACTTTGATTATGCAAAAAACAGAGTGGAGAAAATGATTAAAAAATATGATGTGAAATATGACTTCCTGATTGCGGGCACTAATGATAAAGAAGAAGCTTCCAAAACCCTACCCATGCTTAATCGTGTTATTTCATTCCCAACCATGATTATAATTGATAAAAATGGTGAACTCGTTAGTATCCATACTGGTTTTAATGGCCCTGGAACCGGAAAATATTATGATGAATTTGTCCAGAATTTCAATGCTAAAATGGATAGCCTATTAAATGAATAAAATATGAGTTCCCTTTTCAAATATTTACTGATTATCCTGACTTTTATATCATTGCCAAATATTTCTTATACTCAAGAAACAGATGTAAAATATGAGAAAGAGGAAAAAATCAAGCAAGAAGAATTTCCTAAATCTGCCTTGGAATTAATTGACACAATTCTTAAAAAAGGGAAAAGGACTAGATATTTCAAAGATCACGAAGAGGATAATTATTTTTTTGAAGTCAAAACCATCTATAGAGATGAAAAAATAAGCATTAAATTTTATAAAGATGGAAGTCTATTGGATATCGAAATCTTAAAAGAATTTAATGAGCTCTCTAAAGATATTCAAGAAAAGATTCAGCAATATTTTCAATCCAAATATAAAAAACATCAGTTAGTTCGAATTCAAATTCAGTATAACAGAGAAGTAGAATACGAAGATGGCCAGCTAGAAACAGATGATGATGAAGAATATTTAGAGGAATTTTTAGAAATGGATATGGAAGACCTTATTATTAAATATGAAATTGAAGCAGAGGTAGTTGATGAGAATAATGAAAGAGGTTTTTTCGAATTTCTTTTTGATGATGAAGGCAAAATTGAACAAATCAAGAAAATTATTAAAAGAGCCGATGATAATGTACTTTACTAAAGGTCTTGTTATTTGCCTTTTTTTTATTTCATTTTTAGGACAATCACAAAACAAACCTTCTATTCGTTGGGAACCTGGCCTTTCCTTTACAAAGAAAATAGACTCTAGATGGAGTTATAATATGTCTATCTCAGGCAGACAACGCTTTACCAACTTTGGAGAAGGTGAAAGCAACAATAAAACCGACCGTTGGGAAATAAAATCCTTTGGGACCTATACTCTATTAGGAGGAAAAAAACTTAGCTTAGGATATATGTACAGAACTGTTGACCCATTTGAGCAAGTAAGTGGATGGGAGCACAGAATCACACAACAATTTGCCTTTATTACTAATTTCGGTGGGTATCGGCTAGGTAACAAATTTAGAATAGAGCAAAGAATCCGCTCTAGCGACTATTTAACAAGACTTAGATATGCCATTAGCAATGATTTTCCATTGCAAGGAGAAAACCTTGATCCAAAAGAATTTTATCTGATTGCGGGTAATGAATTAGTTTATGCTTTCAATCAATTTGAAGATGAATTAGAAAATCGATTTTCATTTGGAATTGGTCGACTTGTAAAAAAAGGTCAAAAGCTACAATTCTCAGTTGTGAGCAGAAATAGTGATTTAATTAGTTCAAATCGAGACCATATCATTCAGTTTGAAAGCGTTTATTACTTTAGTTTATAAATAATAATTCCAGTGTGGAAAACTTTCCCGAATGTCTTCTTGTTTGATCTTTGAAAGCTGTAATTTTGCAGCATCCTCAGGGTGTTAAACAAATTTTGGTGAACCTAACAAGTATGACAATACCGGGTGAAGCAAGCTTGTAAAGCCAGGCCTCATCCGCCAGCTGGCGGACCTCGTTTCCCTTTTAGGGATTCAGGATAACAGTGGAAGGCTGATCGGGTAAGCAGCCCAAATCCTGTAATAATCGGGGTTCACGCAATTTCTTTGATGCTCTGAGGTTTTTTTATGATGGATGTGGGGTGAAGGATGATGGATGATAATTCAGCAAATATCCAACCTTATTTCTACTATATTTCCATTTTATATCTATCATATCTCCACTTTATTTCAATCTTTTTTCCTCCCTACTTCTAATTATTTCCACTTTATATCTACCCTATTTCTACTTTATTTTATTTAAGCCCGGTGCAGACCTTCGGTACTGACCTAATGACGAGCTACTTTATTCATCATCACATCCTCCACTCATCAAAGATGGAGCTCATTCCCCAACAATTTTCTTACTTTTTGATTTTGGTATTCATATATTCATGAAAACAAATAAAATACACATGACAAAACATATACTCACATTTGCATTGAGTGCTATTGCCTTTATGGGTTTTAGTCAAGTACCTCAAGAAGTGGATACTCGCCATTATGATATCGTGGAAGCAGTTTCTGCAGATAGAATTGAAAGTGACATCCGAACTTTAGCAGGATTCGGAACTAGAAATACGTTTTCTGATACCGTTTCTAATGAGCGCGGTATTGGCGCTGCAAGAAGATGGATAAAAGCAGAATTTGACAAAATTTCTGAAGAATGTGGCGGTTGCTTAGAGGTTTTCTACCAAAAAGATTTTGTAACCAAAGAAGGCAACGGAAGAGTACCTAAGGATGCTTGGGTAGTGAATGTAGTAGCTATTCAAAAAGGTACGGATTACCCTAATAATCATGTATTAATGTCGGGAGATATAGATTCTCGTGCGAGCAATACGATGGATTATGAAACTGATGCACCAGGAGCCAATGATAACGCATCAGGTATGGCTGGCACAATTGAAGCTGCTAGAGTGCTTTCAAAATACAAATTCAAAAATAGCATAGTGTATGTGGGACTTTCTGGTGAAGAGCAAGGATTATTTGGCGGAGCAGGATTAGCCAAATATGCACAGGAAAAGGAATGGAATATTATCGGTATACTCAATAATGATATGATTGGTAATATTGAAGGAGTAGATGGTGTAATTGACAACCGAACTTTCAGAATATTCTCAGAACCGGTTCCTCCAACTGAAACGGAGCGAGAACGCACTATGCGAAGATATTATGGTGGAGAAGTGGATGGTATTTCCAGACAATTGGCTCGTTATGTCCATAATCAAGTCCAAACTTATATGCCTGAAATGAATCCAATGATGATTTACCGTTTGGATAGATTTGGAAGAGGGGGGCACCACAGACCTTTCAATGACTTAGGATTTGCCGGCATCAGAATCATGGAGGCTCATGAAAATTATAACAGACAGCATCAAGATATTCGAGTGGAAGATGGAATTGAATATGGTGATGTGGTGGAAGGCGTGAATTTTGGATATGCCAAAAAACTCACAGCAGTAAATGCTATTTCTTTAGCTGGATTGGCTTGGGCACCGCCCGCACCGCAAAATGTAGGCATAGGCGGAGTAGTGGAGCCATCAGCCAAATTAGCATGGGATGAATCAGATGATGATAACATAGTGGGTTATAAAATATATTGGAGATTGACTACCTCTCCTACTTGGGATAATTTCCGATATGTAGGAAAAGTTAATGAGCATACTTTGGAAGGCATAGTAATAGATAATTATTATTTCGGTGTGGCTGCTGTTGATAAAAATGGAAATGAATCCGTAGTAGTATTTCCTGAAAGAGTAATTAGATAAAATTAGAAGACCACCACACGAAAAGGAGACTAGCTGAAATAGCCAGCCTCCTTTTTTTTGTTTAAACTTAGAAACTAAATATTAATCGATAATTTTATTGAATTTATTCTATTTACTTACATTAGTTAACATTTCTAATAGCTATTCGTTTGATAGTCATCACCAAAAGAATTAGATGATGAAAAAATCAATATTTATTCTAGGAGTACTATTACTATTTATCTCACCCTCCATTTCAGCACAAATAAATAACTATGATGTGATGAATATAGTCGATTACCACAGCATTAGTGTTAATTCAGCCTATACTGTTTACGTCAAACAATCAAACAAAGAGGAAGTAAGAGTTGAGGCTACAAAAGATGTTTACGATATAACTGAAATTACAGTAAAAGAAGGTGTATTACACATAGACATTGAAAAAGATGATTCTAAGACTAGCAAAAGTATCTGGCAAAAAATAGATGATATCAAACTAATGCCAACACTTAATATCTATGTTTCTATTAAGGATGTCCAAAAACTATCAGTAAATGGAAGTGGTAAACTCATTACAGAGAATTCCATAGCTGCAGATTATCTTGATCTCCTTGTTGCAGGCACCGGAAGTATGGAAGTGGACGTAAAAACCAAAAACATTGATGCTAAATTAGCCGGACCCGGAAAACTAGCTATTAAAGGCTACACCAATAATTTGGTAGTTGAAAACAGCGGTGCTGGAAGTATAGAAGCTTTCAATTTTGAAGCTCAAAATGCAAATGCTAGCTTATATGGTTTAGGCTCTGTTAAAATAAATGTTTCTGATAAACTTGATGCAAAAATATATGGAAGTGGAGATATGTTGGTAAGAGGTGCTACTAAAGAAATTATCAAAAAAGAATATGGGTCGGGGAAAGTGGAGAGAAAAAATTAATTTTCTATGCTTTTTTTAAACCAAATTTCATAAAAGAATTTAGTTCAATAAACCCTGCTTTAATGCTTTAAACAGATCGCGAAATGCAACAATGAGCTTACAAATTCGGTATACATAAATAGTACAACTTGTTATTAAGTTTTTATTTAAAATTTAAAAATCAACAAAATGTCAACGATAAAAGAGAAAACACTAAAAGAATTAGAAAATAAAGTAAATGATTTAGAGAACTTTATTGCTAAAAGAGGTATTGGCTCTAGCTATTTATCAAGAGCAGAAAAAATTCAAAGGAATTTTAATATAGGTTTATTTGTAGGCGGAGTAGCTTTGGTTGGCGGAATTGTTGCCTATGCCTTATTGAAAGACGATGAAGATGATGAATAAATAAATGTAAAGAATTATATAATTAGAAAGCTTGGCTTAAAAGTCAGGCTTTTTTTATGTCTAGCACCGGAAAAATCTAATATTCAATCCCCAAAATTAACGTCCTCTATTCTAGTTATTTAACCATAACAAAGAAATATCTCCATCAAATAATATAAATACTTTAGTATTTCATAAGAATAAATACCCTATTTTGCTACAATTATTTCGATTAGCGATTTCATAAAATTTCAACTTTCTAATCGACACTTTTTTAACAAATATAACTTTTTAACCATGAGAAATCTATCCCTATTTCTGTTTTTAATTTATTTAGTATCCTGCAATCCCAATGACGAACCAATAGAATTAGAAACCCATTATGAAGGAAATCTTGAATTACGTTCATTAGAAGATTTTCAAAGTCCTGAAGTTCAAGCCTACAAAACTATAAGCGGAACTTTGTCAATTAGATCTACTTACGATATTGAAGATTTAAGCCTTTTAAAAAATTTAGAAGAAGTAAATGCTATCATTATCCAAAATAATCAAGATTTAAAATCATTAGCTGGTTTAGAAAATATCAAGCAATTAGAATTTCTAGAAATTAAGAATAACCAAGCGCTAACCTCATTAGAAGGACTTGAAAATTTAAGTGAGATTTCTTCAATCCTGAGTCTTTACAGTAATAGAAACCTAGAAAATTTAAGCCCTCTAAACGGACTTATAAGCGTTGGGGAGCAGTTATTTATCTATGACAACTCACAGCTTACCGATTTAAGTGGATTAGAAAATTTAGTAGAATGCCCGCAACTGTTAATTCTAAACAATATTCGATTAGCCAATATTAATGGTCTTGAAGGGATTTCTTCCTCCGAAGACATTAGAATTGACTCAAATGATTCTCTAGCTGATTTTTGCGCCCTTTCTGATTTCATTAAAGCCCATAAAGAAACAATTTATTTCATTGCTCGAAATAATGTCTATAATCCAACAATAGAGGATATGGCGCAGGGTAATTGTTCAAATTGATATGAAGTAGTTGATAATTTGCTCAACTACAACAAGTAAACAATCTAATTAAATTTAAAATCTATCCGAAGAATTATCCGGCTAATTCTTCGGATAAAATTCAGTATTGCCTACTTTATTTGTACGGCTACTAATTCATATTAAAGCCCCGCTATTTTTCTTTATTATCATATGGACACTTCCCTTTTTTTAATAAAGCATTCCATCATCTCTTGCCCAATCAAATTCCATTTAAACCTCTTATAAATATTAATCAGCTTAAAATCAGCACTTAATAACAATCTAACTCCCACCGAGGTTGTACAAAAGTGTTTGATACTCAATTCAAATGGTAAAGCTTTAATAATACCTTATGAAAAATATTATTTATTTTATTCTAGTTGTCTTTTTAAGTCTCCCCTATTCAGAATTGGCCGCACAAAATAATCCCTTTACCATAAGTGGTCAAGCTTACGACATTGAAAATGAAATCCCAATTCAATTTGCTCAGGTAGCTCTTTTTAAAGAAAATACTAAGGAGCCTGAAAGTTTTACCAATACTGACGAAAAAGGAAATTTTCAACTTCAGGCATCAAAAGGAAACTACGAGCTTAAAATATTTTTCATAGGATATGAAGATAAGATATTGAGTGATATCACCCTCAACAAAAATATGGATCTTGGGAAAGTGGAGATGATAAATGATGACAATCAACTTGATGAAGTAGAAGTAAGAGGAACTAAGCCTTTGGTACGAACTACAGTGGAGGGCATCACTATAAATCCTGACCAGAATTTATCCAATCTTGGAGGTACTTTACTGGATATATTAAGAAATACGCCTTCAGTGAGGGTGGGAGACGATGGCTCGATTTCTCTAAGAGGAAGCTCAGGAACCAATGTTCTAATCAATGGCAGAAACTCTTCTTTAACTCGAAATTTAGACCGGATTCCAGCCAGTTCCATAGATGAAATTAAAGTGATTAACAATCCAAATGCGAGATATGATGCAGAAGCAGAAGCAGGAATTATTGACATAAAGTTAAAAAAAGGAGATAAACTAGGAACAAACGGTGGAGTAGACGGGCTTTACGGAACCAGAGGACGTTCAAGTTTAGGAGGTCAAATTAATCACCGCGACATCAGATACAATGTATATGGAGGCTACAATTATAGAAATTGGAAAAATGTAGGTGACAGAAGAGTCGATAGAACCATATTTGAAGATGAGGAAAACCTGAGACAAAATACCAACTCTGCAAGTCAAAGAGAAGGTCACACCTTTAACTACGGGGCAGATTACTATTTTGGTAATAATACTTTAAGTTATGAAGGGGTGTTGAGCACCAGTTACAGCCAGCAAGTAAATACACTTTTTTCGCAATTGAATGATACAAACACGGATGATCTTTTATTGGAATATGTTAGAAGAAATAGTGAAAATGAAACTGATGATGGTTACGATAATGCCATTATCTACGAAAGAGATTTTAAAGAAAAAGAAAGATCCTTTAAATTTTCCGCTTCACAATCCTATACCAACCAATTTAAAACTCAAAATATAGAAATCTTCAGAGGAACCCAATCTACAGATGAGGCAGGACTTAACGGAAGAGAGCAGGCATTTACGGATGAAAAAAGATATAACTATGTATTTCAGGCCGATTATATTCATCCTTTCGAAAATAAAATGAAATTAGAAACCGGCCTAAAGTCAAATATCAGGAATTTCACCTACGATTTTGATTTCTCTAGATTCTCTTTTGAGAATGATGAATTTGAAGATGACCCTGCGGTAAGCAATGAGTTCGATTATCAGGACAGAATTCATGCAGCTTATGTAGTGCTATCTAAATCATTTGAAAAACTGGATGTAATAGCGGGAGTAAGAGGGGAGCTCACCCAGCTTAACACCTATTTGTATAATACGGATGAGGAAAATGGCCAGGAATATTTTAATTTATTTCCAAGCCTTCAAACCTTGTATAAACTAAGCAATAATCAATCCTTCAAATTTACCTATAGTCGCAGAATAGACCGTCCAACAGCCTGGAGATTGAATCCCTTTCCTGATATTACTGATTCGCTGAATGTGAGAAGAGGAAATCCGAACCTACAGCCAGAATTGATTAATTCCATGGAGTTAGGGCATATTTTTGAAGGTAAAACATCCAGTTTGACCACCAATTTCTTTTACCGACAAATACAAGGCAGACTAGATTATATCACAAGAGTTGAAGACGGTATTTCTTATTCAGAACCTGCCAATTTGAATACCGCTGAATCTTATGGTGTAGAAGTGATAGGTTTAAAGGATATAACTCCATGGTGGACCCTAAACGGAAGTGTCACGGGATTTAACATAAGAGTAGATGGCTCTAATATTAGTGAAGAATTCACCAATAATGGCTATGCATTAAACAGCAAATTAACTTCTGATTTTAAACTGCCTTATGATATTACTATTCAATTGGTAGGAAATTATGATTCTCCCGAAATTGAAGCGCAGGGAAGTAATTTAGCTCAATATTATATGGACGCTAGCATTCAGAAAAGCTTTTTGGACAAAAAAGGAAGTATCTCATTAAGTGCCAGAGATATTTTTGATAGCTTAAGATATGCGGGAGACCGTTTAACGAATTCATTTTCTCAGTCATACTACTCCAAAAGAGAAACCCGGATATTTTTACTAAGCGCTAGATATTCATTCTAAATTCCTTTCGAATTAACCATAAAATAGTTACTGCCTGACTTTAGAGTTGGGCTTTTTTCATAGTAATTTTCATATCCATTAATTAAAGGTCCGCTTAAAAATTAACATTCTCAGAGAACCATACTATTTCCTAAAATGCTTAATCTGATTAAGTGTAGATTTAAACGTTTAATAAACGTTTAAATCTACGGATAAGGCTCTGCTTACACCTTTAAATGCTTAACAGTAGCTTTTTTATAAACTATTATTTCAGTAGATTGCAAAGGATATAAAAGATATAAATGCACCTTGAGGTGTATTTATTCAATTGTTATGGGCAAGTTAAAGAAACGACACAACGGAATGACACAGACAAGAGAACCACCAACTTTTGACTCTTTTTGATAGTTTTAAAAGAAAATGACAATAACGAATAAATTTACAATGTGGAGACCA
>Ga0098059_1000253_pt1 | contig 39237 bp, 34 predicted proteins | sample 20_taG_FD_92580 | JGI IMG/M metagenome (GOLD analysis project Ga0098059, IMG submission 92580) | Marine viral communities from the Subarctic Pacific Ocean - 20_ETSP_OMZ_AT15318 metaG | ecosystem: Environmental > Aquatic > Marine > Oceanic | place: Subarctic Pacific Ocean | collected 2015-01-19
AGGTGTTACCTATATAAATATAAAACATGCATTAAACCGTGTGAATGATGCTATGACCACTTTAATGGTGGCCTATCTTGGGTATCGAAAAAGTGAATTTGGGTTCCCTTTAAGTGCAATTAGTGTGGAGCAAAATGAAGATATACTTGACAGCTCCCATGTGCCATTTAGGTTTAAATTAAAATGGTTTGTCCCTAAAACGAACGGAACTACAAAAATTAACCGTGAGATCACATCACAATGTTATCAATTAGCCGCTCAGCTCAACGAGGTGCATCAAGCGCCAGATGGAGCGCCATGTTTGTATTCTGATTTAAGAAACACAGTATTGACTTCTCATAAATCAGATTTATACATTGATTTAAAGGTAAAAAGTAACTGGGCGAACTTTGTGACCGATTATCAACCCTTTGTTGATGCACATGAACTCCAGCGCCTATCAAGACTTCCAGATGCTACATTATCCTGTTCGGAGAAAGATATATTGGTTCAATTGAGTGAAAAATACGATCTAAACAGTAAACGGGTACAAGATCTGTTAGCGGTAAGCAAAGAAGTAAAGGCAGACTTTAAAAAGCTTCAATGTACTGGATTTAGTGGTGATAAAGGACAAAAAAGGTTTAAAGTTTCATTATTGGAATACCAAGACACTGGTGTTATTTCAAATAAAAGTCATCTTGACGTGGTGAATAAATACCTCTCTGATGAAACTAGGCAATGGTTACGTTCAAGAGAGACTAACCTTGATAAAAAATCGATGCTGGATATCACTAGTGAGTTGACTAGAGATGTTCGTTATCCGACTCCCCATGCTTTTCGGCATATTTGGGCAGAATCAGTACTGGTCCGTTATCAAGGAGATGTCGGGGCGGTGATACGTCACCAGTTTTGCCACTTAGATAATTCATTTTTTATGGCATATCTACGTGATAAGGAAGTTAAACATCTAATGCAATCCGCTCGGATGAGAATCCTTAATAATGTTGTGGATACCTTACTTAGGGAACCACAAAAAATTGGTGATGAATTTGTAGGAGGCTTTTCTAGATTTGTTAAAAAAGTGGTGTGGCATACTCAAGTAGTTACAGATGATGATATGCAAGCACTTCGTAACCGAATAGTCGGGCGTGTCATCTCCATACAGCCTTCTCGTTTTGCGACATGCTTGCCTCGAGAAGGTGGAGAAGCACGAGCCAAATGCTCTGATTTGGGAGATATTAATCCACAGAATGCCAAACCAGAATTTTGTCTCGGGTGCACTAACGCAGTTATCACTAAAGGTGACATTCGAGGTATTTGGGCAACTGTTCAGCCTTTTGTAAAAGAATGTCTTAATGAAGGTATTATGGGTTTTATGATAGCTTCGCATTTACCTATGTTACGTTCAGCTCATAAACGTATTCAAGAACTGACACATGTAGGACACCAAGACAGTGTCAGTAAGGTGTTATTATTCATTGAAAAAGCAATAAATAGTATAGAGAATAAATTGAAAATGGAGGAGGGTTTGTATGAATGATAAAGAATTAGATAATTTGTTATCAGATGACTTTCTAGCTTCATTAGCACCTAAAGATAGTTCGGTTAATGGTCAGTTAACTGTCCCTGATTATCTTCCTAACGATGAAAATCACACAGGTTATAAAGCATGGAGGGCAATAAAACATATTAGAGGTACCAAAGAGGAGATGATTAAAAGCTATAAACAAGTCGCAGACAGTCTAACGCCAAAAGCGCTATATGTTATAAAAAAATCTGAAGTTGGGCGAGAAATTGATAAGGCACCACAAAATATATTCTCTGGAAAAGCTTCCTTTTGTAAGCCGTTATCAGATTTCCTTGATGATGAAAATGAAGAGTTGTTTGCCCTGTTCGAAAAAGCACAAGAAGTGTTGAAAACGGAGTCGAGACAGACCGGAGTCAGGTCTAAAACGAAAGATAAGATAGTTAATGAGTATCAACAAATGAGAGAGGAACTTGATGCTTTAAAGCATCAGAAGGCAAAGGATATGCTCGATTTAGCCGTGTCTCGCTTGCCCCTTGACTTGCAGCAAAAGCTAAAAGTCAAGTGATAATAAATCGCCATTTTAAATTAGAACTTAAAATGGCAAGTTTTATTACTGAACAAATCAGCTGTTAGCCTAACCCAAATCTAAAATTGCCAAATGTTGGATTAGATGTGAGCTATCATAAATTAGTCTTGAAGAATAACTACTACCACTCAAATGAAATTTGTTCTGTTTCACTTTTATTGGGTGTAAGTCCTATGTGGATACCAAGTAGACGTACTTTTTTGCCATTTCCTCGTGCAAAAGCTTCAACTAATAATTCAGATAAAATGACTAAGTCAATTTTATCTGTTGAAAACTCTTTAGTTGTTTGATGAAAATCAGAGAACTTAACTTTAACGCCAATCTTGCTGATACCTCTATCTAGTAGGTGTTTTTTGGCTCTTTTTTGAAGCTCTGGGAGTAATTTGCTTTTAAGAATGTCATCAAGAATAGATAGGTCTAATATATCTTCAGGGAACGTTCTTTCAACGCCCACTGACTTTCTTTCTCTACTGATTATAACCGGTCTGTCGTCACTTCCACTGCACCGTTCCCATAATAATCGACCAAGCTTTCCATATTTAGAAGTTAGATACTCTAAGTTAGATGCTTTAACGTCTCTTCCAAACTTAAGGTTATTAAGAAGTAGCTTCTCATTAGTTACTTTACCAACACCTGGGATCTTTTTTAATTCCATATTATCGATAAAAGAATCTACTTCATTAGGGGGAATGACATAAACACCATTTGGTTTATTTAAGTCAGAGGCTACCTTAGCTAAAAACTTTATTGGTGAAACACCAGCTGAAGCCGTCAGGTTTAATTCTTTATGAATAGAGTGACATATATCTTGTGCGATCAGAGTAGCTGAGCCGCCAAAGAGCTTACAATCAGTAACGTCCAAGTATGCTTCATCTAAGCTTAGGGGCTCAATAATGTCTGTATATCGTTCGAAAATCTCTCTAATTTGAGAGCTTACCGATCTATATACTTCCATTCTGCCTGGAACCAAAATTAAGTCAGGGCATTTTCGCAGTGCAACACTTGTCGGCATTGCACTTCTTACACCATATTGTCTCGCTATATAATTACTAGTAGAAAGCACACCTCTAGAGTCCCTGCTACCACCTACGGCAACGGGCTTATTCGCTAACTCTGGGTTGTCTCTAATTTCTACAGATACATAAAATGCGTCCATATCTACATGAATTATTTTTCGCATATTAAATATTAAATAAGTGATGTCTGTATAAAAATACAGTGTTTTTCTGCAGATATCAATTAACAGTCTACCTCAATTCGCTTAACCCCAAAGCAATAGCCTCTTGCTGAAAGCGACCTGATATATTAATTATTCGCTCATAGGCGCCGGTTAAAAAATGCTCCTCTGTTGCTTCAGGCCTATTGCTCATAATTGACTGACCAAAAAAGTCAGCAAAGTTATCAAAATCAACCTGAGCTTTGGAAGGTTTTTTACTTTGTTTATTAAAAGTAATAACGCTTGAATTTGTATCAACAATGTTCTCTTTAGTAGAAGTTTCAATCTTTTCAAACTTAACTACATCAGCTTCTAATGGAACATCTTTATTAACCCTATATGCGTACTCTAAAAGCTTAGGTTCGGCGGGCATGTACATAATAGCATCTTGGTTTTTAGAGTTTGTTACCCTCAGTATACGGCCCAATATTTGTCTAAAATGCATTTCTGTTTTTATGTTTGTAAGGTGACAGCAAACCTGCAAACGAGGGATGTTTGTACCTTCGCTAATCATACCAACAGAAATAATCCACTTAGTTTGTGCATACCTAAACTGCTGAATAATACTTGTAGGTTCATTTTCTCGGTAGGTTACAACAATGCTCTCCTCGTCAAAGTAAGTTCGCATTAACATAGAGATTTGATGTGCATGCTCAACAGACGATGCAACAATCAACCCCGCTGCGACGGGGTTTTTCAATCTGATTGAAGTCAGCTTCTTTTGAGCTGAAGAAACCATGTATTTTATTACCGCTTCATTTTCAATAATTTCTTGATAAGACACACCAGAGTTGTCTAACAACGCTTTAAAGCAGTTAAATGTTTTGGTTTCAGCGTCATCTACAACTGTAATGCGGCTATTATCAACAGCTAATATTTGTGGAATCCGACAAACATTATCTACAATAGCCTCTGAAAGCCCGTAAACGTAGTCACACGCTATTTTGTTGTTAAGCTGCTGATATGATGAAAGAACAATAGGAGCAGCGTCAGAGCGCCAAGGAGTGCCTGTTAAGGCTAATGTGTACTGTGCTTTATTTTGAATGTTAAGTATTATTTGCTCACCCCATGCATTGGCATTGTCGATATTAGAGCCTGCACAATGATGAATTTCATCAAATATTACAAAAACACGATATCGTTCAAATAGCTGCCAAAAGTGCACATCTAAATACTGTAAGCTTTGATAGGTTAAAGCTCTACCTTTAGCGCCAATAAGCCCATCAAATCGTTCATTCGTTTTTAGCTGTAAGCTTTCCTTAAAGTCTTGAGATACAATTGAAGACGGTGAAAAACAAATAATTAAATCGACCATATTATTTTTTAATAACTGATTAGCTAATTCCGAAGCCATCAAAGTTTTACCCGCCCCAGGAGTTGCCAAGGCTAAAAAGTGGCTATTCCCGTTTTGGTATTGTGTAAGCGCTAAATTAATACACTCGGCTTGCCATAGTCTTAGTTTCATATTTTCTCTAATGCTTCGTTTTGCTTCAGTAAGCCTTCAATCGCTCTAATCTTGCCAAGTATTCTGGTGTTGTTGTCTCTCGCTTTGTTGTATTGTGGCTGAAGTTCATCGACTAATTCGGGTGACTCCAAATAAAGCTCTTTATATGCCTCAGATTCACCCATATTCAATAATAGCTCAGCTTTGTAATGATTTAACTTACTAAGTAACAGCGCGTGTTTATCATCTGCTTTTTCTGTTGTTGCAATAGGTATGGCACTAGCTAAGTGAGTAATTGCCTCAACGTTAAAGCTCTCAGTTTTATTGAATCGCGTAAATCCTTTTTTATTGGATACCACCTTTTTCAGCCAGCCTTTTTTAACAAGCTTGATCAGTTCGGCATATATACTTCGCCTAACTGCTGTAGGTACTAAAGAAGAATCACTTTTTAATGCTAAGTACGCCGAGCGAACATCACTTGTTGTAAAGCTATCAAAATTTGGTGCAACAATAATTTGAGCTACGAGAGGGTCAAATTTCAAAGTAAATCCTAATAAACTTCTTACAATAATGGGTATTATAGGGCGTGGTAGTTAAGCCCTCAACATGAAAATCTAATCATTTTGCCTTGAGGAAAATCAGGCGAGTGATTTAGTTAAATATTTTGGTGAAAAGCTACGAGAAAAACGCAAAGAAGCAGGCTATTCGCAAGAAGGGTTTGCTGCCTATGTCGGTATAGAGCGCGGTAATTACGGAAAAGTGGAAAGAGGTAATGTTAATATTAAACTCGAAACCTTATATAAATTAGTAAACGCATTAAATTGCGAGTTTGAAGAGATACTACCGGCAAGGCAAAAGTATAAAGTTGACCTAGATTAGTTAAAAGAATTAAAAAACCATAAGATCTAAATGAAATTAGACAGATGTTGAAAAGATTTCCATTCAAGCGACACTGAGCTTTGAAACATAAAAACATTTAAGTTTTGAGTGTAATCAAAAATCGTCGCCGATAAACAGTCTTAACGGTAAAAGTAGTCAGCGAATTAAAAACGAAGATGTCAAGTTTGAACTCGAGACCGTTGTCGGAGGTCAACATTAAAGTTTAAAACTTTTTTACATCCGAAGCTGGTTTTTATTGTGGCTACCAGAGGTCAAATGTGACAATAAAAATTGAAACTTAGGCGCTATCAAAGTGGCTATTCAAATAATGTATGACAACAAAGACGAAACTTACTTTTGGACACTAAAACGCGCTAGATTATTTGCTCTAATTCGGATGGTTCAGATGAGATAAATCTAGGGTAAAAAATTTAAGGCTAACGTCCCCAATACGAACTAAACAGTTCTTTGTGCAATATCATAGAATAAAAATTCTACATGGTTAAATTCAACGTCATAAGGGCAGTATCTAACTTACTCGAGACATTAACCATTTATATGAAATAGTACATTAGGATTAGAACTCTAACCGATAAGCCAGCTTTAAACAAATAGTAATAATTCAATTAAATGAAAAACAAGCCAATGATGAACACAAATAGTTAAATTTCTACCTCTTGCCAATAAATGTCTTTACTATTTTGAAATTTTTAAGTCCATGTTTTAGTATAAAGATGGTTATTATAAAGGTGAATAAACAACTTAAACCATTACAAAGGATATACATATGTTCATTAAACTAGGACCAAAAAGAGAAAATGATGATGGAACGCCGGATAAAAGACAACGTACTAACACACCAGATAAACATAAGCCGTTAAAACGACATGCTCACAAACCAAGTGATTAATTTAGATTTAAATTGTTTAAAGTTAAAAAAATTCGTTCCCCTTTATTTTTCCACTTTACTATCCAACTCATTGCGGGGAAGAAACGAGTTATACCGGAATGGCTGGTTTTAGCACAAAGCGGAATATTTTGAGCTAAAGTTTATTTACTAAAAGCGAGACGTTCATTTATTAGATTTTACATATTAGATGAATGTTCTGGTCTAATTCCATTCAATACTTGGTTTATCTAACCTAGCTCAATCACAATCTATGATTGGAATATCTGACCAACGGGTTGTGTAATGGGGCGATAAAAAAGCTCGTTTCATGCTCCATGATTTTGTGAGCTTTTCACTTCCTAAAGATAAAGTGCCAACACCATAACGTTTATTTATAGCATCTAAGCACGCCATTACTTCTGGGTTATCTTTACTCACAGAAAACATATCTGCTTGTTGAAATAACTCACTTTCTAATTCTATTGCGCCAATACCGCAGCGATAAAAGCGCGTGTTAGCCTTATAAATATCATCAATAACATCTGAAACAGCACTGGCTATAACACTGGTATCTGATGTAGGTATAGGAAAATCATAGAGCAATGACTTCTTATAATACAGGTCTTCGTGTGGCGAGCTTGCAGCGAATATAACAAGTCGTTTTGCTAATGATTGTTGCTTTCTTAGTTTACGACCTACAATTGCTGCGTGTGTTACGAGGGCTGATTTTAATGTATTTAATTCACTTACTCTTTCCCCGAAACTTCTCGTTGAGTAGATTTCTTTTTTATTCTGTTTTACTTCATCCCAACTTAAGCAGGCGATGCCGTTAAGCTCACTTACGGTCCTCTCAACAACAACGCTAAACATGCGTCGCATTTCTTTAGGGTTTTGATTCGCTAAATCCCATGCACTTTTAATTCCCATCACCTTGAGTTTTCTACCGAGTCGAGAGCCAATACCCCAGACATCGGTAACATCCATACGCATCAGGACTTCCTGGCGTGAGATATCATCGTGAATAACAGCAACCCCGTTATAACCAGAGAGTTTTTTTGCCGCATGGTTGGCTGCTTTAGCTAACGTAGGCGTAGTGCCAAAGCCTACACCAACAGGCAATCCTGTCTCACGCCATACAGCTCGTCGTATTATGTGTCCGTAGTCAGCCCAGTCATCAATGATTTTAGAAAAACCAGTAAAACGTAAAAATGACTCATCAATACTATAAACATAATGGTCATCACAAAAACGATTAATGACCGTCATCATTCTCTCACTCAAATCAGCGTAGAGTTCATAATTTGAAGAGCGCACGACGACATTATGCTGCTCTAAATAGGGTCTAATTTTGAAGTAAGGTTCAAATTTCGGGATATTAAGCTTTCTAGCAATAGGGCATATTGCACAAATACACCCATCGTTATTTGTTAGAACAACAACGGGTTTAAAGCGAATGGATGGGTCAAATACCTTCTCCGCACTGGCATAAAATGCCACTGCATCTACGAGGGCAAACATCGATTCACTTCAGCTTTATTTCTGTGTAGGCGGATGCTCGCAGTAACGACACCCTCGAGCTTAAAGTCATCATCATTAGAAATATAAACAGACTTATAATCTTTAGAGGCAGAGATAAGTAAGCGCTGCGACTTATCTATGATTTTACAAACAAACGAACCGTTATAACTAGCAACAATAATATCGCCGGTACTTACATCCTCAGCTCTATCAATGACTAGTAAGTCACCATCGAATATTCCTACTTCTTGCATGGATTGCCCAGAAGCGATACCAATAAAAGTGGCATTCGGGTGTTTAATGATTAGCTCATCAATTGAAATACCGAGCTCTACATATTCTGCGGCAGGAGATTCAAAGCCGGTAATGCCAGCTTCTATAAAAATTGGAATAACGAACATACACACCTCAAACACTGTTTATATATACAGTATAATTTAAGGTTCAAATTATGCCAAGGTTCTTTTTGTGAGACGATAGTTTAATTAGAGCTGATATAAGCATGTTTTAGACTTAAAGATGAAAAACCCATTTAATAACAATTAGTAAAATCAACATCGGTTTGTTAAAATTTCACAAAGGAATTATGAGCTTACTCAAAGCTTATTTTAATTATGGAATAATTTACTGATGACTTTATTTAAAAACACTATTGTATCTTTTCTGATACTTAGCTTTATTACTGGTTGTTCAGCCTCTAGACACGCCATCATTGCCGGTGACTCTGAATTAACAGATGCTCAAGTGTGTCGAAATTACCTTAATGATAAAGATATCCTCGCTAAAAGTTACACCGCCGAAAATACTGATGAAGCGAACTATATCTACGCGCTTAACAGAGAAGTTAAATATAGAGCACTCACTCAATACAAATGTGAGATATTAGCTGCACAAGACAGAAAAGAAATCGCTCAAGACGTTGTTGCTGCTGTCGTTGCGGTAGGTGTCGTCGTTTTAGCTGTTGCTGCGGCAGGAGCTGGCGGGTCAAATAACTATTCTTCTGGTTATGCATGGGACCAGTTTTATGATGGTAACTACAACTTAGTCTGGCGCTGTCGAGATAAGTCTACGGGCCAATTTGCATATAACAGCGCTTGCTCTGGGCAGTATCAAAATGACAATACATGGACTGGGAAGTAGCTTTCTCATTAAATTTTAAAAGCATAATATCTGTGCTCTACAATTAAAATTGTCAGTCACCACATATGAGAACTAGCTTATTAACTCATTTATTATATGTGACATATTTAAACTGAAATAGGTACCAAGAATCATAATGAAAGCATCCATAATTACACTGTTAGCAACACTAATCTTCTCTGCACCCTCTTCAGCAAATCAAGAAATCGACTCATTTAGCAAAGCTAAACGACTTCTAGAAAAGCAGGTTTATAACAACCACCGCATTACACTTTATTGTGGTGCGACATTTGACGTTAATAAAAAAGTAACCGCACCGAAGGGCTTTTCTACAACAAAGTACGTCAAACGAGCTAAAAAAATTGAATGGGAACATGTTGTTCCAGCAGAAAACTTTGGTCGTACTTTTAGCGAATGGCGAGATGGACATAAGCAGTGTGTGAATAGTAAGGGGAAGTCATTTAAAGGGCGACGATGTGCAGAGAAAGTAAATACGGAATACCGTTTTATGCAAGCTGATATGTTCAACCTTTATCCGGCCATTGGCGCTGTGAATGCGCTAAGAAGTAATCATAACTTTACCATGCTTCCAGCGGCTAAAAGCGATTTTGGACGTTGTGCGATGAAAATTGACGACAGCAAAGCTGAGCCACCTGAAATAGCTAGAGGGCAAATTGCGCGTACTTATTTGTATATGGAGAACACATATAAACGATACAACATGAGTAAAGCGCAACGCCAACTAATGAATGCGTGGGATAAAATGTTTCCTGTAGATGCTTGGGAATGTACTCGAGCAGAAAAAATTTCAAAGCTACAAAAGAGTCAAAATAATGTAGTAAAAAGTCGCTGTGAGAGTAAAGGCCTTTAAACATATTACCTTAATCATGATTTATGAAAGCTTAGAATTAAGAACCAATTAAGTGATTTTTTAAACTTGCAACTCTCAGTTTTCAGTTTTCATTAGTTATTAATTCAGAATCTTCAGCTTTGAGCGAGAAGCTGACGGTCGATAAACTCGTTTTTGGACAGAAATGAGTTAGAGCCGACCAGTGGCTCTGTGCCAATAGCGGACTTGGTACAAAATAAAGGCACCTCATGCTTATATCAAAAGATGCCTTCTTATTTTGTTAAAAGTCGTTTTTGTTTTTAACCGCTATAACTTGACCGTTTTTTGCAATTTGGAAGTAAAGCTTATCTTCGTTGCTAGCATTAGATGCACTAACTACGTAGAAATTGTCTTCAACGTTAGCAATCGAAAGTTGCGACTTATCAATATTTTTCCATGACTCATCTAACTTACCTACTTCAAAACCTGCGTCTTTAAATGTCATCTTTTGAATATGTGTTGCAGCGATGCTAACAGCTTTTTGACCACTGATAACTCCATGATCGCTATGTGCTTGTACATTACCAGTAAGCAAGGCACCGCAAAGTGCAACAATTGATATTAGTTTGTTCATTTTAGTCTCCATTTCGTATGAAATTCGTAAAGTTAAATTCGTTATTGTTTAAGGCCAATAACTTCATATTGCCCTTTGACCATTAGCTGTATTGAAACTGGCTTGTCTGATTTGTTTTTCCAGTACCAGCCATGAGAGCCTGCAAATGGCGTGGTATAGCTGCCTTTCATTTCATTAGTTGTAGCAATAGCATAGCTTTCAAAATATCCAGTTGTGTCACCTTCAGGCTCACCATGTAAATCGAAGTACAATGGAGCACCATCGGTTAACCATTCATAAGTCATTTTTTCATGCTGCTTCATATAAAATTTATATTCGATGCCGCGTCCCGCAGGGACGGTCACTTCTATTGTTTGAAATTCATCGGTGCCTTTAGTCGCCTCTATTGGCGTTGTTTTCGCTTCAGTAGCGTGTGCTAGCGCTGTTAAGCCTAACTTGCCACCGATACCTGTCGGATCGATGTTGTACTCTGCTGGCAAGATAAAGATAACCAGTGCAATTGCCGAGACAACGATTGCTGAGATACTCGCTTTAACAAGTGTTTGGGTACTAACTGTGTGTTGCATAAAATTCTCTTTTACTTTCTATATTCTTCAATAAATTAAAGGGTGAAATAACCAGTGAGTTGTAAGCCCATTAGCATTACACCTGCACTCATTAACGCTGTGTTGGTCATTGTTGAAAATCGTTGGAATGACGGCAACTTCCGCCATGCATTTATCAAAATTAGTATCAGTGCAAGTGCCGCGAATTGACCAAGCTCGACACCAATATTAAACGCAATTAAGTTGGTCACAAGGCCATCTTCAGCAAGACTGAATTCTTGTAATTTTGTTGCCAACCCAAAGCCATGAAACAAACCAAAAATCAGCACTGCCCATTGCGTATTCGGTTGCCAATTGAAGCAACGCTTAAAGCCACCTAGATTATCGAATCCCTTATAAATTACGGAAAAACCGATAATGGCATCAATTAAATAAGCATTCACTTGAATATCGCTTAACACGCCAAATAGCAATGTTGTGCTATGTCCGATAGTAAACATGGTGACGTACAAAAGTACGTCACGGCTGCGATACAGGAAGAAGATAACACCGACTAAAAACAACAAGTGATCGTAGCCCGTTATCATATGCTTAGCACCTATGTATAAAAACGGAATAAACTGAACACCCGTATTTTGCTCTAAAAACGCTCTAGTTTTATCATCGACTCCGTGAGCAAAGGCTTCAATACTGATAAGAGCTAACAGCGCAATCGTCAGATAGGTCAATACTTTAATCATGTTACTTGGCATCTAGAGACTCCAATATTTCAACATCAGTCAAAATAGACTCCTTTTCTTTATGTAAAATTCTGTATAAGGCAGGAATGACAAACAGGGTCAAAATCGTTGACGAAATAATGCCACCAATGACCACTGTTGCCAGAGGACGTTGAACCTCTGAACCAATGCCTGTATTTAACGCCATTGGGATAAAACCTAATGATGCGACTAGTGCGGTTGTTAACACAGGGCGAAGACGAGTCAGCGCACCGTCAAATATTGCTTTATTAAGTGCCAGTCCATCTTTACGTAAGTCTCTAATAAACGACACCATAACTAGGCCATTAAGGATGGCGATTCCCGATAAGGCAATAAAGCCAACAGCTGCTGAAATTGAAAATGGAATATCACGCAACAGCAATGCAGCAATACCACCTGTTAATGCTAATGGCACCCCTGTAAAGATGATCATGGCATCTTTAACGGAGTTAAGCGCAAGGATTAATAACCCGACAATCATTATTAAGGTGACTGGTACAACAATACTTAAACGCTCTGAAGCGGATTGCAGTTTTTGATAGGTGCCGCCATATTCCACCCAGTAACCAGCCGGAATTTCAACGTTTTCATTAATAACACTTTGAATATCGGCAACAAAACGTCCTAAATCTCTTCCGCGAACATTGGCAGTCACCACCACTCTACGTTTACCATTTTCACGATTAATTTGGTTAGCGCCAGAAATAAGCTCAATATCAACCAGTTCTTTAAGTGGCACAGCATGACCGTCAGCTAATCTGATCGGTAGATAAGGAAGTTCATCAATATTATTTCGTTTTGATTCTGCAAGGCGTACCACAATATCAGAGCGAACATCGCCTTGATAAAATTTACCAGCGACAGTACCGCCCATCGCAGTTGCCACTTGAGACTGTACTTGACTAATGCTTATACCAAACTGCATTAGTTTTTCACGATTTGGCATGAGATTAAGCATAGGTAACCCAGTGGTTTGCTCAACTTGTATATCTACAGCACCCTCAACCTGAGAAATTGCTCCTTCTATCTCATCGCCTAACGTGGTCAAAGTATCAAAGTCATCACCAAACACTTTTATAGCAAGTTCAGCTCTCACCCCTGCTAATAATTCATTGAAACGCATTTGTATTGGCTGTAAGAACTCATAGCGGTTACCCGGAATTGGCTCAACCAGTGCGGCTAACTCTTCTACAATTTGTATTTTAGTCTTATCAGGATCAGGCCATAACTCGCGAGGTTTTAGGATAATAAAGTTATCAGCAACACTTGGCGGCACGGCATCAGTTGCAATATCGGCCGTACCTATTTTAGCGAATACGCGCTCAACTTCTGGCATTTGTTTAATTTTATCTTCTAAAGATTCCTGAAGCGCTATTGCTTGAGAAAGTGACGTACCCGGAATCCGCAGCGCGTGCATGGCAATATCACCCTCATCCAGATTAGGTGCAAATTCACTGCCTAGCTTAGTCGCCTGATAACCAGAGAAACCAACTAACACTGTTGCGGCTATAACAACTAACCAACGCGCTTTTAATACCCACTTTAATGCAGGCTTATAAAGAACCGCAGCACCACGAATAATTGGGCTATGCTTTTCTTTCACAGGCTTTTTGAATAACAACGCAACCATAGCTGGAACAAAGGTAACCGATAGCACCATAGCGCTAAGCAATGCGATAACTACGGTGATCGCCATAGGGTGGAACATTTTGCCTTCAACGCCTTCTAGGGCAAAAATTGGCAAGTAGACAGCGGTGATAATAAAGACACCAAATAATGCCGGGCGCATGACTTCTTTTGTTGCTTCGAACACAAGTTCCATGCGTTCTTTTAAAGGAATTGGATTGTTTCCCGCCAGACTCAGCCTGCGGAGACAATTTTCTACGATGATAATGGCACCATCGACTAACAAACCAAAGTCTAATGCCCCCAAACTCATCAAGTTTGCACTCACCCTTGTATGCACCATACCAGTTACTGTCATCAACATAGCAAATGGAATCACCAGTGCTGTTAAAAATGCAGCCCTGAAATTGCCCAATAGCACAAAGAGTACAACGATAACCAAAATAGCACCTTCGATTAGGTTGATCTGCACGGTTTGTAGGGTTTTATCAACTAATTTGGTACGATCATAAACGGCGGTTGCGACAATGCCATCAGGTAATGTGGCATTAATTTCTTTAAGTTTCTCACCAACTGCGTGCGCTACTGTGCGGCTATTCTCACCAATAAGCATGAACACCGTACTCATGACCACTTCACGGCCATTTTGCGTAGCTGCGCCCGTTCTTAGCCCTTTGCCGTTTTCAATATCGGCTACGTCTTTAATATAAAGTGAAGAACCATCAACGGATTTAAGTGGAATATTATCAACTGCGTCCATACCAGCGATTTGACCGGGCAGTCGCAGCAACCATTGTGCACCATTTTGCTCAATAAACCCTGCACCTTGGTTTTGATTGTTTTGCGAAATTGCATCAACGACATCAGCTTGTGACAGCCCAAAAGCAAGTAACTTTTCAGGCTTAAATGCGACTAAAATTTCACGCTCAAATCCGCCTATCGGGTTGACTTCTACCACACCCGGTACTCGCATCAACTGTGGTCTTATTGTCCAGTCATGTACGGTTCGTAAATCCATTGGTGTAATAGGCGTACCATCAGCATGTGTCGCGTCAGGCTCTGCATCAACGGTGAACATAAAGATTTCACCAAGACCCGAAGCAATTGGTCCAAGTTGAGGCTCTAAGCCTTGTGGCAACTCAGCGCGAGCTGCTGATAAACGCTCATTAACAAGCTGACGGGCAAAATAGACATCAGTATCATCACTGAATATTGCAACTACTTGCGACAAACCATAGCGAGAAACCGAGCGGGTATAAGTTAACCCCGGTAATCCCGATAATGCTGTTTCTAGTGGAAAGCTCACCCTTTGTTCAACTTCCAACGGGGTAAACCCAGCCGCTTCGGTATTGATCATTACTTGCACATTGGTGATATCAGGCACTGCATCAATCGGTAGTTTGGTAAAGTTCCAAATACCCAGACCTGACACAGCTAGCACCATCACCATCACAAGGAATTTGCGCTTTATCGAAAAGCGTAAAATTGACTCCAACATTGTTAAGCTCCTAGTGGTCGTGTGATGCGCCAGACTTTTCGATGTCGGCTTTTAAAATGTAGCTATTGTCGGTCACGTATTTCGTCCCCGTTTTTAAGCCACCTAATACTTCAATCCATTCGCCTCCAGCGCGGCCCAACTCAAGCATACGAACTTCATACTGCTCACCCACTTTGGCGTAAACGACAGTAAAATCTCTAAAGCCTTGCAAGCCAATACGTTTAACAGCCAGTGGGACATCGATGGTTGCAACTTCTATGTCGGCTTTAACAAAACTGCCTTCAGAAAAGTGACCATCAGCTAATTCAACCCAAACCAATCTAGCCTGATCATCTCTCACGCTAGGCTCAATAAATGATACCTTACCTGCAAGGGTTTCCTCATGACCTTCAACGTTTAACGTTACTGGCGTTTCCAGTTTTACCTTTGAATAATCAGAAGGATAAACAGCTAATTTGGCAATATGGCGACTCAAATTGGTAATGGTAAGTAAGGTTCTTCCATTGGTTTGCTCACCCGCGTTTGCCAATAACTGAGTAATGACGCCGTTAGCGGGTGCTTTAATAACGTAGGGTTTAAGACTTTCATTACTTTCTACTGTAAACAGCGTTTGACCTTTTTTTACGGTTTCACCGTAGCTGACATGCAGCTTGGTGATTTCACCATCAAAACGAGCAGCAATGTTTCGCTTAGCGTCCACCGGTAAACTTAATTTGCCATAAGCTGGTATGGTTTGATGAATGGTCGCAGGGCCTGCTATTTCATTGTTGATTTCCATTGCATCGGCAACCGCCTTCTCGATCGTTGTGCGTCCCTCAAAGTTGTCATACCGCCAATTGTACTTTTTACCCTGATAAGTGGCTTCAATGGCGACAACAAATGAGTGAGGCTCGTAAATCACCATATCACCGCGAAGAAAGTCACCTTGAACGTTAAAGTTAATATCATCAGTGCCATCCCCTAAACGAATTAATTTTACGTTTAAATCGACTTTTTTGGGGTCAATCGGCTGTCCACCATTAGTCGCCCATACTCGAAATTCTGGTGGCACACCTGTTTCAAAAATAGATAGCTCAATCGCAAAATCACCATCTCGTAACATGCGACCACGGTGTGGACCTTTCTCTGGTTCAGCTTGCTCAGCCGCAGGTGTTGATGCCGCAACAGCATTAGGTGCTACGACACCTGATAATGAGATTAGGATCGCCAAGCTTAATGACGACAGGATATTTTTATTTTTCATAAATTTGCTCACGGTTCTACTCGCTATCACTAACGGACACGCCAGTTAGACGTTGAATTTCAATATGTTGTAAGTGCAAAGATTGATAAGCATCAAGTAACTGATTTTGGGCGCTGAGTAGCTCTCTACGTATATCACTCCACTGGTTGTAGCTAAGCTTGCCAATATCAAATGCCTGACCGGCTTCAGTCAATGCGGTTTCTAGTACGGGAATAATTTCAGCTTGAATCGTTTCAATGACATGGTGGGAATGCGTCATTTCTTGCAATAGCACATAAAGCTGTGCATCAAGTTTCTGCATTAACGCTTGTTGCTGACTTGCTAGCACATCTTGTTTTGCGCGTAAGGCAGCTATTGTTCCTGCATTTCTATTTTCATTTCCCCAAGGAATAGAGATACCTGCCACTAAACCAAAATCATCTGTTGTCTCGTAACGTCTTAATCCGGCAGTGAATTGCCACTGAGGTTTTGCTTCAATGCGTGCAAGTTCCATTTGAGACTGGGCGATACGTTGTTCATTAACAAACTGCTGTATTTGTGGGATTTGCTTAAGCTTGATTAGCTGGCTTTCTACTGATGGAATTTCCGGCTTAAGCATTAAATTTCCTGTTAACTTAAGCTCTACCTGAGGCTTACCCCACAAGGATGACAGTTGATAATGACTGGCTTTTAGTTCATGCTCTAAATCTTCTACCGCAAGATTTCTGCGAATCAGTTCGGCTTGGGCCAACCGCATTTCAATATTTGAACTTTTGCCTGCTTTAACTCTTTTGGCGATAGCATCTACCACGTCCTGTGCCTGAGACACTGCTAATTGATTTAGTTTCAAGCGCTCTTGCTTTATCAAAATTTCGACAAACTGCTTAGCAACAATCGCGGATAAATCGAGTGCTTTTATTTTTTGCTCTACTTGAACCACGCTTGCTTGGCTTTTTGCCGCATTGACTCTGCCATCAATTTGATCTTGTTGAAGTAACCAAGAATATGTGAGGGTTGATTGCATACTTTTTAACGCGCTATGCTCACCTGTCCCTAACGCATCCTCGATCATTAAACCTATCTGAGGACGTTCTCCAATTGCAGCGTGTTCTATATTGCCTTGCCATACACTTTCTTTGGCTACCAACGCTTTTAATTCTGGATGGCTTTCTAGCGTCATGGTCACAGCATTACTTAAATTAATAATCTGATGTGGTGACTGAAATTGTTGCTGTGTTTGCGAATTCGCTAACAAAGGAGTCGGTAAGGTTAAACCAAGCCCCGTTGTTATCGTCATACCAACAGCTAAAAACCGATAGCCTATCGGTTTTTTTTTGTTGTTTTCATAAAGGTTAAATCTCATTCCATATCCTTAATTAATGGATGAAAAAAGTTTCAATAAAGTGATGAAAACTATCAACAGTGGATGCCGCTAGTACTGGCATAAATGCCAACAATGATAGAGCAATGATGATAGTTGTTAGTGACGGTTGATTTATTGGATTTAATAACCGCTCAACACGAAGACTGGTGTGATCATGACTGAAGTAGCTAACAGATGCCTGATCGCAATCCGTAGGGAGTGCTTTTTGAAGCCTAGCGACATCAATCAGTGTCTGTGCGACATCAAGGTTATCGTACTCTCTAGTGACCTCATTATCAGCTATCTTCTCTGTCATAAGGACATATTGCTCTATTAAGGTTTGTTTTATATGTGATGGATAGAAGCTGGCAAGGGTCGTGAATAGTACTTTAAATAAAGGATCTCTCGCTGTTACATGAGCAAGTTCATGATTAACGATGATATTGAGTTGCTCATCGCTTACTTGTGTTTTAAGTCCTGTAGATACGTAGATTTTGGGCGATATAAAGCCTGTAGTAAAGGCAACGGGTACTTTAACAGGCATCAAGAAATATTGATTGCCATTGGTAGTCTTAGCGTCTTGTGCATCAGTAAAACTAAGCAAACTTGATAGTGCGATGGATTGTTTAGTTCTAGCAAAGATAGTCTTAGTTACGCGCCATGCTAAGAAGATAAATGCCAAAAGTAATGTTAACGCATGCCAACTTGAAAAGCTGAAAATATCGATGTGGTGCCAATGCGCAAAATCTTCGAACCAGCTTATGTTGAAAACTTTATCAAACCCTAAAGAGGAAGGCATAAAGTAGCTGATACAAAAAGATGCTATCCACCAAGGCGCACTTACAAGTGACCACAATATAAATTTTTGACTATTAAAATTGACTTTATTGAGTCTGAACAACACACAAGGAGATAACACAGCAACACTTGCAATACCGACCACAAATGCAAGCACTGCGACACTGAGCAAGTTTAGTGCGATTGCCATATCTCCAACTAACATAGTTAAGAGTGTTCCTTTCTTAACTGGCGCTGTTTTTCAATCATTTTTTCTAATGTATCGAGTTGTTCGTCATTGAGCTGCGCTGAAGCGGAATTAAAAGCTGCTATTAAGCTATTTTCTCCATCTTCTACAAAGTCACTGGTCACATTCGAAATAAGCTGAGCAATTAAGCCTTCACGATCGACTCTGGTTGAATAACAATATGCATGGCCTTGTTTAGTGCGCTTAAGTAGTTCTTTTTTAAATAGCCTCTCAAGCGTGCTTTGAATGGTATTTAACGAATTACCACGAGCAAGTCCAAGTGCTTTATGTACCTGTTTTGCATCCGCCTCTTTTACTTTCCAGAAGTGTTGAAGCACTAACTTTTCTAGTTCACCTAACTGCATAACACTTTACTCTATTTAATTTGCTGGCTATATTGTCACAACAAAAACCGATAGGCAATCGGTTTTTTTCATTTAAGGACATTATATGGGTTGGCTAATAACTAAGTATTTGATCACCGCAACGGTCATTGTCGCGGCATCAGAGCTAGCAAAACGAAGTGATAAACTAGGCGCACTAATAGTAGCCTTACCGACAGTCACCATTTTAACCATGATTTGGTTATATGTTGAAAAGCAGCCGTCAGAGAAAATAGCCAATCATGCTTGGTACACTTTTTGGTATGTACTTCCTACGTTACCAATGTTTTTAATTTTCCCCGCGCTGATGCAACGCTATAGTTTTTGGCTGTCGTTACTCATCAGCTCATTAATAACGATAATTTGCTTTTGGCTGTTTTCTTTATTGCTGAAGCAGTTTGGGATTGATTTGCTTCCTTGAGGGTAGTAGCAAGGTTCGTTGTTCGCCCCATAGCCGCGATTAGAGTATTTACGTTAACGCGTAATGGGGCAGAAACGAGTTACGACTGATAGCACTAAGCCGAACTTCGGCAAAGAGCGAGAACCGGTCATTGAGGTTGGCTTAATACAACAGTTAATTGATTTGCTAACTGTGTTGTTCGCGCATATATTCAAGCAAACGAGCGTCACGCGCATTTTGTTTCATTTAACTTTACTTAAAGTTATAGAAAACTCAGCTATAGTAATACCTTAGGTTATTTGTTAAAACTATATAAGGTAGATAAATGAGTGTGGCGTCGGCAGCGATGAGCGCACCATTAAATTGTTATATATTTAGGAGAGTGTGTGCTTGTATTTATCTTAGGGGCCATTTCAGGAGCTTTTGTTTTATTAGTAGGATTTCTAATTTTTAAGTTTGAATTCGACTTAGCTCTTATGACTAATGTTGTAATTGCCGCTGCAACAGTTGTTGCAACGATAATCCATCTTGATTCAACAAGAAAGCAAAGAAAAGATCGAATTTGGGATATTAATAAAGATGCTCTGTTAAATTTGGCTCATTCTCTTTCTTTGGTAATTCATGCTTCGGAATATTATTCTGAGCTTGAGTTTTATCGTAATCAAGGCATTAATGAGTCACCTAGCATTCGTAAACCCAAAGATGGTGTTTATGAAAATTTTAATAATAACCAAGAGCAAGTATTAAATGTATATCGTACATTAATGGATAAAGAATTAATTGATAGCCTTGAGTCTTGCAAAGCACAAAATAAAAAAATATCTGAGGCAGTAGATCATGACGCAATAGATAATTATGAAGCTTATGATGCTTCATTAGATTCATATAAAGAACTGCAAAATAAATTAAATATTTTCATTGCAGAAATGTCAGGCATCAAAAATATATAATCGGGTAGCCGGAGGTCTCTAACCTCCAGCCCCCACACCACCCATCATGCGGGTCCGCAATGGGCGGTTCATCTCCCGTAATGAATATTGATCCAAATATCTTTCAATGACACTAAACCTTGTGATGCTAAATAGTCATTACCTAGCGCAATGTTAATTCCTTTTGTTTTTGAGCTTCTACAAGGGCCTTTACTGGTGATACCACAGGCTATGGCGAGTCGCTCGCTAACACCCAATTTCATTAAACTGCGTACTTTAGTGCGTGGTTTACGCCATTGTCGCCAGTAGCACATTCTTATCCTGCGACGGATCCAGTGATCTAAATCCACCGTTAATTGATAAGCATTGGCTATTAGGTAATAGTATCCCCATCCGCGTAAGTATTGCGTCAGTTTATGAATTTGTAGGGTCATTGAGATCCCCCAGTTGCGGTTAGTGAGTTCTCTTACATTTGCTTTAAATTTCTTTAGCGCCTGTTCGTGGATCTGCACTTGAGCGTAACGGAAGGTAAACCCGAGAAATTTCGAGCCTGATACGGGACCGACTCGACTTTTCGATTCATTCACTTTGAGTTTTAATCGCTGAGTGATAAACGCAGTAATTTCCCGTTGGATTATGAGTCCTTCGCTTTTCGTTTTTACTAAAATGATTATGTCATCAGCGTAACGTGCAAACTTAAGGTATTTGTAGGTTAGCTTCTTATCTAATTCATCGAGTGCCTTTATTGCGCTTAACATGTTGCCATGCTGCACCAATATTGTGGTTGCTCAGTACCCTTGCCATCAGGTCACGATCTGTTTTGTTGTATTCATTCGAGGTATTATTCACAGTCGAACGCTGTTCATCACTATCACAACACGGTGATCTATGTGAATTCAAGTTCATTTGTAGTATCTCCTCTGGTTAAGATGTTCAGGCCTTCACCGTGTCCCCTCCATTACGATGGGCGTTTGGCTACTATGCCGTCTGCTGACTTCTGATAAATCACTCTAGCGATTACTCGATAAAGCGCGTCGAAACTAACGCTTGTTTACTGCTATTTCGCTCGCTGTAGGTCGCAGCAACCAAAGCGCCAAGGGTTGAACAACCAGTCCCTAACTGGTAATCTCCAAGCGTTAGCGCGGATGCGTGTTTATCAGATCTCCCCGAATAAGGTGCATCGACTTTCTCTGCACAACTGCATCATTTACGGTGGCCGTTAGATCACATGGCTTCGCTATCTTGTGCTAGCTCGTCTCCAGCCTACGCCTCATATGATGTTTTTGTTCATCAGCTCACAGATTTGCTAGCGGCTTCCTCTAGACTATCTCTCGCGATTTAGCCCTTGCCATTCGCTAGTAGTTATCGTTTAATAACAGTGTGTTATTTAAACGGTGATCTTCCTACAGAGGACTTTCACCTCATAAGTCAATGCCCATGTCGGGCGTACACAAGGAACTTAAACGGAACAAAAACAGTGGGTTACGTTTCGCTTCGCTACACATTTTAACCCGCTACTTTTGTCCGCTTAATGCGGCGTTAGGTGTATATGATAATCGACAAGCTCGCAGGATTTAACAACCCATACAGCCTGATGGCAGAAAGAGATGTTAGAGCGTCCGCGTGGGTTTACCTAAAAAGAAGTACAATTACCGAAGTAGGAGCGTTGCTTTTATGGTGGCGCTTCCAATACGAAATTACTTTAGATTTCATCAACAAAGGACGACAATTTTACGACATCTCATCATTTAATGGTAGAAAATTAGTCTCATTTAAAGAGAGGCTTAAGCTTTATCGTGAAAGTGGTGAAAAGCATCCTGTTGAATTACCTTTGCATTACAGCTCGTACTGGCAAGACAACCAGCTTTAATTCACTTAACAAGGTTGTAACCGGCGTTACAAACGTCCGGAAATGGCACTTTGGAGAAGTTCGACTAGAGCGAAGAGCAGAGGGTCGAACAAAATCATTTTTGGACAAAAATAAGTTGGAACTCATTGACCGATTTGTGCCAATAGCCGCCGTTAAGAACGATTTTATGCCTCACCTTAAGGCAAACTAATTTTCCTAATGCGTTAATGACTAGCTTCTTTAAAAGAAAGCTGATGAGCTATATAGAACTAGTTATCCCAATATCATCCACGATGATAGATACATCTCGCTTCGGTGCAAAAATCAAGACAAGCTCTAATTCGCTTTCGGCACTGATTGGCTTATTCAATTCAATAGGGAGCGTAAAGGTTTGCAATACTGGCTCTGTCGGCGCATATTTCATATCACCTTTTTCCAATTCAGAGAAGTCAGAAATTAATAAAGGGGAGACACTGCCTGATGCGCCCAAACTTTTTTTAAATACTACACCAGACTTATCAAGTAGCTCTACCCTGGTATCAGATAACAAATTGTATGATCCACATCCTTCGCTTTCTCCTGAATCAGCTCGAGCCAGTGAGAAACTTAGGTAGGATTTTCCTTTGCGATTTTGATGTAACAGCTCAGCTTCTGAAAGCTTAATGCTCAACCGTGTTTCAACTTGTTTCTTAAGTTGAACCTTTAATACATTATTAGAAGTTTTAGTTCCGTTTCTTAGGCGCTCTGAGTCTATACTGATTGGCACTGCTGTTAACGTTTTATCGGATAGGGCTTTAACGGTACTTTCCTTTTTAGCTACATTTTCAAAATCTTCTATAACTTTGAAATCAGATGCCATATGGCGACTGATATAAATATCGTCAGGAAGACCAAACTCACCAGCCACAGGTTGTCTAAAAATTTTTCGATACTCTTTTGTGTTCGCCAATGTAGCTTCCAAAAAAGCAGAAACATACACTTTAGTTAAATTCTCCTGTTGTTTGGGTGTTAATAGCTTAGAATAAAAATCTTTGCTGCTTCCCCAATGGAAATCATCAGACATATCTTGATTAAAGTTTATGTGGTTAGCACGATAAATATAAATGGACTGCTTTAAGTAGTTTTTATCATCATCGAAGTGAGTTCGATGCCATTGTTGGCTACCAAGAAACTGATAAACATCCGCATCATGACCTCCTTGTAACACTAAATAGTTAACATTTTTCAGGATGTTTCTACCATCAGCATGTTGATATTGCCCGTCCATTGGGGCTAATGCGACAATGGATTTAATATTAAAACCAAACTCTGTTGATTCACTACTATTTGGTAAGGTCTTCCATTGATTAAATGATGCAGCTAAAGCAACAGCCTCCCCTCCTCTAGACATCCCTATTAAAGCGATATTCTCTAAATCTAGTTTGTTATAAAAAGCGTGACCTTGCTCAGCATTCCATTTTTGCAGCAGCTTAATATGTTCAAGTAGTATCCAGCCACGGGCACCATTTTCTCCCCATAAATCATTCAAATAAGTTTGATTTACTTGCACAACAAAGTGCCCTCGGCTGGCGAGTAATTCACCTAGATAATCAAACCCTGGAGCAGAGTTTCCATGGACTAATAATACTAACGGTAGTGGTTGGGCTCCCAACGGAAGCCAAACTTTAGCCTCCAAAGGTAAATTACTACTTTTAAATTTGTGGTAAGCATTGTCCTCATATCCTTGGTTGCGTGAATAGTCGGAAAGAAAGCTAGGTAAGCTCACATTTGGAGCAATTACATCAGGTTTTGATATAGCAAATAAAAATGGTCGTTCGCCATAGTTCATTACTGTGTATTTATGTTCGCCCTGTTCGGCAGGATTAGGTAAACCCGTAAACGGGCTATTTGGCTGACTATATCTCTCAATAACACAATCTAAAACATCTGAAGCTAATGTCGAAAACGAGGTGGTAACTATGGATAGAATGGTACAAAAGTACGAAAAACGAGTAAGCATCAAAATTGTCCCTAATGTCAAAATTTAGCACGTGGTATTGTATAGCAAATCGATCTTGCTATTAAAAAATACAATTTTTTTATAATTATGCTCCTTGAGACGCAAGTAACTCAATAAAGGTTTAAATCAGTTGTTGAATGAAAGCCTGAAGGTTGCACTTAAAGTAAAACATTAATTCTGCTCTTATGACTAGCAACTAGCCGAGTAACGCAAGTTAAATTAGCTTCTGAGGTAGTTTTAACAACTTCCGCTTCTCGCTCGAAGCGGCCCGTCAACATTCCAGTTTGTAAATCGTTTTGGGGCAGAAACAAGTTACGACTGATAGCACCAGGCCGAACTTCGGCAAAGAGTGATGAAGAGACGGTCACGATAACTTTATGTAATTAATTTTATTCTGCAAAGCCGGCCATCGGCTAACTCGTATTTGCCCCTTTTCGAGTTAGCAAATTGCATATTTTGCAAATTGGTTTTGCCCCAAAATGTTTTGGCAGTGTGACTTTAGGCTAATTCAAACAAAACCAGATTGACTAAATATTAGTAATACTACACAGTTTAGATATTAAGATCTTATCAAACCTCGATCGTAATGAAACTACAAGGAGAAATCCGTGCTCATGAAAGAAGCTGCTCATCAAATCATCTGGTTGCTCATGACTTGTTTAACCGTTTTTGCATTGTTGCTAGTGGGATTACTTGATGTCATTTAGTAGAGATGCCCATAAGATAAGAAACTCGATAACACGCTACACAAAAGAATCTGTAGTACAACATTTACTTACTCGACTGCATACCGTATATCCTGATGAACCTCAAGCAATAGGTCGTCCTTGGATTGTCTGCCTAATGCTTGAGTGGACATTAGAACTAGAACCCATTGAAGGCGCTATTCCTGCAAATGAAAAAGATATTTGGAATATATTGAACAAACTTTGGGTACTACAAGGAAAAGCTTTAAAATTTGCCGATGAAGATAATGTTTGGTTGTCTCTAAGAGCATTCTTACTATCACAACTTAGATTTCAAACGAACCAGATAGTACACAACTATTTCTTGGTAAGGTTGTTTTCAATAATGTGCAATGATGGTGCAAGTCGATCTTTTCGAGATAATTTCAAAGCTCAGACTGATATTGATTTGGAAGACTTTTTTGTTTTGTCGGTGTTTTTCTTTTCTATATTTTACTCGTCTAATAAGCCAGTCATTAAGTACGAAGAGTTCTTACCCAAACTATCACCAGCATATCCAGTATTCTTGATTAAACAATACCTTAGCTTAGTTGGAGCTAACTTTGAGCAGTTGCAAAAATTGATGAAACAGCGAAGGAGAAAAACTAGAGGCGATGGAGATGTACGAGCGGAAGAGTATTTTTCTGAACCACTATTGCTTGAGAAACCAATACTCATTCTACCTGAGGGTATATCAACCGTTCATCCATATATTGCAAGTATCGGGTTGAGCGAGTTTGTTCTCAGAACTCTTAAAACTGCTGATTCTAGTGGTTTTAGAGACAAATTTACTAAAGAGTTTGAAAATTATTTAGCATATGTTTTTGATGCATATAATTTTGAGACGACAAGAGAAGAGCAACTGATGGAAGTTTACAGAGACAACAAAATTCAAGGTAAGGTTGTCGACTTCTTACATCAACGGAACGAAACTTCGATATTTATTGATGCAAAGGGCGTAGAACCCAACCAAAAAATTCTTGTGACTGACCAGAGCAATATTATTAAGGACAAGTTAAGAGATACTCATCTGAAAGGTATTAAACAAGCGGCTGAATGTGCAGATAAGTTAAATGGCGTTGGTTTTGGTGATCTTGCTGATTTTGATAACAGATATGCTCTCATAGTGACTCACCAAGACTTCTACCTTGGTAATGGTGTTAAACTCGCCTCTTATATAGGGGATGAGTATAGACAAAGGATAGATGAAGCAGTTGCTGGTAAGATACCTCTGAAAAACGTACACTTCTGTTGTGTTGCTGATCTCGAAGGAATACTAGCGCTTTGCAATGAGACTGAAACCGAAATTAGTGAATTTTTGGATTTTTGTAACATTGAAGAAGAAACTCCAGGAACATCTAAATTTGAGATGCGCCAGCACATTCAAGCATATGCAGAGAAGCTAGCATCAGAGAAAATCTCTCCTATCGGCAGCGATAGGCTAGTAGAAAACTATAAATACCTAACTTCTGAGCTTGCTGGCAAAATGTCAAAATCTCAGCAGTATTGGAGCGAAGGCTTTGTGAAAATTCCAATTTACTTACAGCACCTTAGTAAAATAAAAGAACTAGTGTAGTTAATTTTTAAGTCAGCTTCAGGTTGCCTGATTTTAAGCAAAACAGAAGTGATTATTTAGTCTAGTCAAAGGCATAGATAGCGCCAAACGCGATGGAAGAACTGCCTTTTTTATGATTGTTGTTGCCGAGAAAGATTGGCCATAGGTTCAGAGCTATTCCATACTTTATCGAATCTAAAATTAGTCATTTTTGTGCCGACTCGTAACTCAAAAATGTCCAATAGACGGGTTATGTATATAACTCGCCTTTGTCCCGTAATGAGTTGGATAGTACAGTGGAAAATAAAGGGAAAAATAAAGGGAAAAATAAAGGGAAAAATAAAGGGAAAAATAAAAAACCAATAAAACTTGGAGTTTATTTTCCCAAAAAATAGTAACACAATTATAATAACTTCAAATGATTTAGATCTAAATTAATCACCTCGTTGGTGATCATGTCGTTTTAACGGCTTATGTTTATCTGGTGTGTTAGTACGTTGTCTTTTATCCGGCGTTCCATCATCATTTTCTCTTTTCGGTCCTGGTTTAATGAACATATGTATATCCTCTGTAATGGTTTAGGTTATTTATTCACCTATATAATAACCATTTTTATACTAAAACATAGACTTAAAAATTAAAAAATAGTAAAGAAATTTGTTGGTAAGGGATAGAAATTTAATTATTTGTGTTCATCATTGGCCTGTTTTTTTATCGAATTAGAGCAAATAATTTAGCGCGTTTCTGTCCAAAAACGAGTTTACCCGACCGTTCGCTCTTCGCTTTTAGCCGAGCTTCGTAAAAGTGCCAATAGTGGATGTTATATAACTGCTTTATCATAGGGTAGTTTCCCTATTCTTTCGTGAAGACGTCTTCATTTCATAAGCTTCTATTATTAGCAAATAGTGTAACTTATTGCCAGCTATAAGTATTATAACTTACTGTAGGTTATTTAAACATGCGAGAGAAGGAAAGCTTTCTCTTATTATTACTAATCTAATGACGACTCACCTGACCGTCCGGTTATCTCTCAAAGGCGACCTTAGAGAATTACGTTAACTCATAAAGGGGCAGAAATACGTTAGTGCAAATGAACTAACGAATTTATTTAGGGTAAGAAAAAGTATCTTGAAGCCTTAACGCTAGTATCTATTGGAGGTTCTCTTTTATCCTATCAAACCAACCACAGACCTCTTCATAAGCTCCAAGTTGTCTGAGATCCTCGACTGTGACAAGCGGGGCTGCTTTTTCGGATAGAATCCTTTTTATCGATCCTGCGCCTTCACCAGCTATTTCATTATTGCCAGTAGCCTTTAACTCCTTCAAAAATATCGATAAATCCTTTGGAATATTCTTATGTTTCCATTCATTTTCCCAACCATCAACTAAGTCAATGAAGTCATCGTCAATAGGGTAAACTTCTTTAAACAAGCGAGGGTGAATATAATTTTCTACCTCTAGCATATTGGTTAATGTAGCCCAAGAGCCTTCTCTCTGGTTAACTTGATCGACAGCAAGCTGGTACTTAGATACATCATTATCATATATATGAACTTCGGGCTTATTCAATTTAGCTAAGTAGTTGTTATTAACCCAATGCATTAAAGTGCCACCGCCTAAGACTATCGTTAATATGCGGTCATCATTTTTCAAGTCTAGATCGAATAGTTTGCCCATATGACTAAAGAACTCAACATCAGTTGGCCCTTCCAGACAAAGGATCGTTTGCACACCTAAGTTATCTATTGAGAGCGATACGTCAGGTAACATACCTAACGTATTTGCAATAGCCTCCAAGTTTTCTTGACTCCCTTTACGAACAATAGTGAAGCCATCTACTCGATCAATAAATCGGATTTTATCTGTATTCACCAGCCCCGCCAGCGACGGGCTATGCGTAGTAATCAGCACTTGAGTATTAGAATTTTCCGATAGCTCTACAAGAGCATTAAAAAGCTCAACCTGCCATGTTGGGTGCTGTGATGTTTCGGGTTCTTCAATTGCGTAGATAACGTTACGCTCTTCTGAGTTCTTACGCTCAGCTTCCGCACGGAAGTAGTTAAGCAAAATTAACCGCCTTACACCACTCCCTCTTTTATTGATCGGAATACCATCGTCACAGTTGAATGAGAACGAAAATAATGATTCCCAAGGCTTGTGAGTCATCTCAGGAGAAAGAACATCGGCAATCTCTGGACTCATTTCCTTGAGCTTTGCTAATGTATTTTGTCCTAATTGTTCAGCTTTGATTCTAATTTGCTCTTTTACATCCTCAAGCTCAGCCTCTAATTGACTAATGGCTGTTTTTGTAATGGCTTTAAGAGGGTCTTGAACTTCTTTATCTGAGTCTTTGTTTGCACGGTCAGATTGAAAAATAAAGAACAGCGGCAAGTCTAACTTTAATGACTCCCAAATTTTCTTCCCATCCTCTTTATCAATTGGGATTTCTATAACAGAAAAATCATTCAGATTTTCAACACCGTATATTGCTTGACGGATGGAAGAGCTTTTATGCTTCTTAACTTCGTTGACATCAAGCCGGTCTTTATAGTCATCTAGAAGTTTCTTTAAATCTGCAATTTTCTGGGTTATCAGAGGTGAGTCAAATGCAGTTGGGTAGTTGGCAACTAGATACGTTTTTAGGGATGATGACGATAGTTTATCTTTTGAACAATCCCATACTTTCTTTATAGATAGGTTGTTGTCACTATCTAGAAGATACTCCTTTTTCAGGTCTGTTGGTACGGTATCTATTGTGTATTCCTTATCTTCAGGCTTGAAGGAGACTTGAATTGACATGAAGTCTTGACCAGCCGCATGAACGTTGTGGTCGTTAATATCTATTTTCACCGTATCATTATTGAAAAATATCTCTAATGCTTCGAGAATCGTAGATTTACCAATGTCATTTTTACCAATTATCACATTAAAATTTTCATCAAAATCGACAGATACATCCCTGTAACCACGAAAATTTTTCAACGTCAATTTTGTTATCTTCATCCCGTACTCCTTAAGCCAATGAGAAAAGAAAGGTGAGGGAAATCCTCATAACACTATGACAAAACGCTCAACCAACCTTTAAAGTGTAGTGATTTAGAGTGTTAATCAACTAAACACATAATGAGGTATTAGATAAATTAGGTCAACGAACAGATAATTCGATCTTAGAGATCAATTACTCTAACGCAGAAAGGGGTAAAGGCAGCATAAGAACACTGCCTACGTTAAATCAACAATCGGTTTCTCTCGATATTTTAATGGCGTCTTCAATCTCTATTCCCAAATATCTGATGGTGTTATCAATTTTTGTATGACCAAGTAGTAACTGAACGGCACGGATACCTAAGAAAATATTCCGTTTCAATAATGTTCCAGTTGCTCTAAAGTTTATTCTGAGAGGACGAGTACTTACTGATTATTATCTGCCTCTTCTTTTAGCTGCCTATGGTTTAATTATAACTTTAAAGCAATATTGGTAGCTTTATGCCATCATTACTTCAATACTATGCCAATATACACTTCACTTACCACGCTGTAAGTTAATAAAGTCGAGCTTGGTTATGTCAACCTATACTTCAAAAAACAACGTGGGCTTTTTAAGCGTTATAACCGTGTTTAAGGCTATTAATAACGTTCATAATTAATCTTCTACCAGCAATTGCATTTACAAATGTTAAAGGTGTTTTAGAGCTAAATTGTAAGGAGCATGTATTTAGCCATTTATTCCATCTTTCAATATTTTCAAAGTAATCAATACAAGCTGATGCTAAATGAGCTAACTCAAAGGTGTTTTCACTCAAAGTTGCATTTAAAGGTTTATGCTCTTTTTTATGACGTTCGAAAGATCTAGTACTTGTACCAATTGCTTCAGCAAAGGATTGAATATCCCAACGTAACTCAAGCCTAAGTTTCTCAACACTTTTTATATCTAAACCACGTTGAATCAATTCAATTTCATCTAAAGGGTTTGAGCTTAAATTAACTTTTCCATTACTCAGTATATCTACAAACTTATGATTAGTATTAAGTTTAATATCGCTAGGCATACATACCTCAAAACCAGAAAAAGTTATATTTAATAATAGCACTTCTGTTACCCAGCTGATAGTTGGTTAAAGTGATAACCAGTCAGTCAACTGAACTACCCATAGTTTGCTAGACACCATTGAATTTGTGATCACTAATAGCTTTCGTATACACGCAATGATTGGCTTTTATCAAAGCTTTAAATTTCGATTTAGAATAAATTGAATTTAGTTAATGTAAAAAGAGACGAGTACAACTTCTCCTTTGATTATGGGTACGCTGAAGAATTTTTTTATAATTATAATTTAAAAAATGTATACTAAAATCACTTCTTATTTAATGGGTATACAAAAAATATATGTATACCCAATATATTCAGTGTAAGACAATTTAAAGCACAGTGATAAATGAAGGTAATGAAGGAACACGCTTTAATATACATATTTTAACTCTTGAGTTCATTGTTGCGGCCGTAGAAATGCGCGACAATCCTAAGCTTGCAAGCGTACCGCTGGCAATTGGCGGAAATAGTCGCCGTGGAGTGCTCTCTACCGCTAACTATATTGCTAGAGAGTATGGGGTGCGCTCTGCTATGTCTAACTATCATGCCAAACAGCTTTGCCCTGACTTAGTTATTGTGCCTGGCAGAATGGCTGTTTATAAACAAGTATCAACACAGATCCGCGCCATTTTTAACCGCTATACTGACCTTGTAGAACCTCTTTCGCTTGATGAAGCATATTTAGATGTAACTCACAGTACTGCTTTTAAGGGCAGTGCAACGTTAATTGCAGAGCAAATTCGTACCGATATTTTTAATACCACAGGACTGACTGCATCTGCAGGTATTGCCCCAATAAAGTTTATTGCCAAAATAGCCAGTGATGAAAATAAGCCTAATGGGCAATTTGTGGTATTGCCTGAGCAGGTTGACTCGTTTTTAGCCCAATTGCCATTAGGTAAAATTCCAGGGGTGGGTAAAGTAACTCTAGAAAAGCTTAATTTAAAAGGGTTATACACGGGGCAAGATGTGCGCGAAAAAGGGGCTAATTGGATGCAACAGCATGTGGGTAATTTTGGTGTGTCGTTATATCAAAAGTGCATGGGTGAGCATATAGGGCGCGTTTCCACCGAGCGGGTACGTAAGTCATTGAGTGTGGAACATACTTATGAATACAACAAAAACAGCCTAGATGAATGCCTTGAACAATTACCGCAACTGTTAGATGAACTCGTGGTTCGATTAAATAAACAGCAACTACAACATAAAATTAATAAATTAAGTGTTAAAGTTAAATTTGCTAATTTTGTAGTGACCTCAGCAGATCAGGCTGCGCATCAATTAAACAAGGCTATTTTTAAAGAGTTACTCGCCAAAGCCTATCAACGTGGATTACAACAACCGGTGCGCTTATTAGGAATTGGCGTGGGTATTAAAAATCAACCAGAGCATAATTTTCAGCTCAGTATTTTAGATGTGTAAAACGTGTAACTCCAAGTTGCCAGTAAATATGCAGGTTATCGCAGTTCACTGGTTATAAATTGCTAAATAAATAATAATAGGGACTACGTTTTCTAACAGGATCCTTTTTTATGGCATATCCAAAAGCAGTACTGGCTAAGCCGGTAAGTGCAAGCCTAGATTGTATATCGCATGATGCACTTATTATTATCAGCAACGACTTTTCTCATTTACCAAATACGCCACTGCGTGATACAATTTTAGACCAAGCCCAAGTAGACTCTCGCATAGGCAATCAAGTCACCTTGTTAGTGATTGCCGGTAAACGTGTCGTGTTAGCGCCAACAGGCCCTTTAAACAGAGATTATGACGACGTTCGTCGTTATTTTGATGCAGCCAAATTAGCCATTAATGAGGCAAAAGCATCAGGTAGTGTTAACCCTGCTATTTATTTACCCGCTTTAAATACGGATAGCCGTTATCAACATGCTCTTGAAGTGGCTTACTTAGGCGCATGCCAAGCATTATGGCAACCCCTAGAAGCGCGTGAGTTTCATGGTCAAGGTATTGAGCCTATTACTCAAATAGGCTTAATTGATGCCAATGAGCAAACAATTAAAGCAGTCAATGCGTTAGCTGCCGGGCAATATGCTGCACGTGATTTATGTGGCACCGAGCCTGAGCGTATGGCCCCCCCACGTTTTGCTGATTATTGTACTGAGTTATTTGAAAACAGTGCGGTGAGCGTTGATGTGATTGATGATTTAGCTGCCATTGATAAGCATTACCCCATGCTAAGTACCGTTGCTCGCGCATCGTATGCGGTAGAGCGTCATCATCCACGCGTTGTTAAACTTGAATACGTGCCTGAGGGCGAAGTAACCCGAACACTGATGTTTGTTGGTAAAGGTTTAGTCTATGATACGGGCGGTGCAGATTTAAAAGTCGGTGGTTTTATGGCGGGCATGAGCCGCGATAAAGGCGGTGCGGCCTCGGTTGCTGGATTTATGAAAGCAGTAGCCGATTATCAGCCTAAAGGGGTTAAAGTGATTGCCTTTTTAGCGGTTGTACGCAACTCCATTGGTTCAGATTGTTTTGTCCCTGATGAAATAATTACTAGCCGAGAAGGTGTCCGTGTTCGTATTGGTAATACCGATGCCGAAGGGCGTTTAGCTATGGGTGATTTACTTAGCGAAATGAAAGATTTAGCTAAAAACGAAATAAATCCAACGTTGTTTACAGTGGCTACTTTAACAGGGCATGCTGCACGCGCGATGGGACCATATGGTGCTTATGTAGAAAATGGGCCCGCGCGTAGTGCTAATATTTCACGCCAATTAGCTGATTGTGGTGATTTATGGGCTGACGGTGCTGAAGTGTCGCGTTCACGCCGTGAAGATTATGATTTTATAAAACCACGCACTTTAGCTGACGATGTGCTTTCTAGTAATAATGCGGCTTCTGCTGTTACAGCGCGCGGCCATCAATTTCCTATGGCATTTTTAGCTGTGGTAGGTGGATTAGATAAGCATGGCAGTGAATCTACTTTACCACTTCCTTATGTACATATGGATATTGCTGGTAGTGGCGTTGAAGGCGGCGACTGGCAACATGGTAAACCAACTGCAGCGTCAGTAAGCAGTTTATTTGCCCGCTATTGTTTATAACTCCCTATAAATAATCCTAAAAAGCCCTGAAAATCAGGGCTTTTTAATTGGTGGAAGATATTTATTATCCGGAGTTCAGGTTAACTAAGCTTAAAGCGCGATACCACGCTTGATAACTCAACACTGCTTTGTTTGAGTTTGTCGCTAGCGCGAGTTAAATCTTTGGTGTTACCCAATGATTGCTCTGTAGATTGTGATAAATCGTTAATTCTTAAATTCACCTCGTCTGCGGCTGATGTTTGCTGCTCTGTGGCACGGGCAATTTGGCCGTTCATATCGGTGATCACCGATACTAATCTGTCTATTTCATCAAGTGATGTATTTGCCGAGGAGGCTTGTTCAACCGTAGAAATAGAAATCTCTTGGCTAGATTTTACCGCTTCAACTGCGGCTTTTGCCCCTTCTTGCAGCTTAGCTATCATCGCTTGAATTTCATCAGTGCTTTTACCTGTCCGGCTGGCAAGTGTTCTTACTTCATCGGCTACAACCGCAAAGCCTCTTCCATGTTCACCTGCTCTTGCAGCTTCAATAGCAGCGTTTAGCGCTAAGAGGTTGGTTTGTTCAGCAATGCTTCTAATAACATCAAGTACCGAGCCAATATTATTACTTTCGTTGGCAAGATCGGCGGTTACTTTGCTCACGGTCTCTATATTACTAGAGAGGGTTTCAATGGCGGTAATGGTTTTAGACACCACATTTTTACCCGTTGATGCATTACTAGCAGCATCATTTGCGGCTTGCTCAGCAGCTTCGGCATTACGGCTAACATCATGAATTTGATGAGTCATTTGCTCCATTGCAGCGGCTACTTGGGTTGAGCTGTCGTTTTGAAGTTCAATGAATGATTGGCTGGTTTTGCTAGAATCATCGACTGCATGGGCATGCTCGTTGACATCGTTTGCGCTTTTGGCAACCAGCACCAAAGACTCTCTAATTTTGGATACAAATAAGTTAAATGACCGCGACAGCTGAGATATTTCATCATTACCACTATCATTTAGACTGCGGGTCAAATCTCCTTCACCTTGAGATATATCTTTCATCATTTCTGCTGCTAATCGAGTTGGCGTTAAAATACTGCGACCAATAAAGTAGCTAAAAAGTACGACAACGACGATCATAATCACAACATTGATAACGATAATGGTACGTTGCTGCGAAAAGGTGTTGTCTATGGTATCAAGGTAAACGCCCGAGCCGATGATCCATTGCCATTGATCAAAACCTTTCACAAACGCAATTTTATCTACGGGTTCGTCGCTGCCGGGTTTTGGCCACTTGTAAGGCACATAGCCTTCGCCGGATTTTTTAACAACATCAACCATTTCAACAAACAAAGGGGTGCCATCAGGGTCTTTATTATTCGTTAAATCTTTCCCTTCAAGGGCTGGTTTAATTGGGTGCATCACCATGGCTGGCTGGTAATTGTTGATCCAAAAATAGTTAGTATCATCGTAACGCAATGAGCGTATTGAGGCCATCGCTTGAGATTGTGCTTGGGCGCGGGTGAGTGTTTGGTTTTGTTCAAGCGCTGCGTAGTGTGTAATGATGCTATATGCAGTTTCCACCACATTTTTAGTTTTTAGATATTGCTCATTTTTAAGCGATTTATATTGATTACTCAAACTCGAAATACTCAATACAATTAAACCAAAAATCACAATCCCTACCAAAATGGCTAGACGTTGAAATATAGTAAAACGACGAAGGTTTGGCATAAATTTATTCCCGTATCAGAGCATTATTTCTCTTAAATAAGCATAGTTAAAATATAGGCTAATACGGTTTTATTTTCCTTATATTGTATTTTTAATACTGACTTTGTTAGCTAGTTTGCGTGAATACAATAAAGAGAAAAGGCCGGACTTTTATTTAACAGACGCTTAAAGTGAATTTTATTATTGTTTGTTGACGTTTCAATATATCTTATTTGCATAAAAAAAGGCTGATACTTGCATCAGCCTTTAGTCTAATAATTAACCCAGTTTTAGTTACTTTGTATTAAAATTACGGTTAAAGAAGTTTGTAATAGTTTGATGTAAATGAGTTTGAACTTGTTTACCGCGAAGGCTATGTTTTGAGCCCGGGTAAGTCATCATTTCAAACTGTTGATTGTTATCTTGCAGCTGTTTAAACAATTTAGTGGCATGGGTAAATAATACGTTGTCATCGGCCATACCATGGTAAATCATTAATGGGCCTTTTAAGCCTTCAGCGTATGGGAACACAGCACTGTCGATATAGCCTTGGGCATTAGTATCTGGGTGACCCAAATAGCGCTCGGTGTAATGGGTGTCGTATAGAGCCCAGTCGGTAACCGGAGCACCAGATACACCCGCGCTAAAGTAATCGCCTGCTTTAAACATAGTCATCAGCGCCATATAACCACCGTAGCTGTGGCCATAAATACCAATGCGAGCAGGGTCTACGTAATCAAGGGTACGTAAAAACTCAACGCCTTTGATTTGATCCGCCACTTCTACAACGCCTAAGTGCTTATAAATCGCATCTTCAAACTTTTTACCGCGATTGTAAGAGCCTCGGTTATCAAGTTGAAAAATTACATAACCTTGTTGCGCCATGTATTGAAAATATAAATTTTTAATGCGCCAGCTATTGGTTACTCGCTGAGCATGAGGACCACCGTAAACGTTGACAATAACCGGATGCTTTTTACCCTTTGCCATATTTGCTGGTTTAAATAAACGGTAATGCATAATTTGGCCGTCTTCAGCGGTAATTGTTCCGTATTCGGGCTGGGCTAAATCAGTTAGATACGGGGTAAGTGGGTGAGAGTCATCAAGCTTATTCTCTTCAAGCCACGTAATAAACTCACCATTAATTTTGCGCAGTGCAGCTGAATTTGGCTTATTAACCGATGAGCTATTATCAATGAAAGTTTTATTATCTTTCGCTAGAACGACATTATGGTATTGGCCTTTTTCAGTAATGCGCTTCATAGCCCCTTTTTTAAATAAAGGCGCACTGTATAAATGGCTCTCTAGCGGGGTATCTTTACGTGCAGCAAAGTAAACAACGCCATTTTTTTCATCTATCCCTTTTAGGCTATCTACGACCCAATCACCTGCGGTAATCTGGCGGATAAGTTGGCCGTTATTACGATATAAATAAAGGTGCTTAAATCCATCTCGCTCTGAGGCCCATACAAAATGCTTTTTATCTTTTAAAAATTCAAGGTCAAAATGCAAGTTGATCCAGGTATCACTTTTTTCAGTTAAAGCAACGGTTTGCTGTTTTGTTTTAGTGTTGTAAAAACGTAGTTCTAAGTTATGTTGCGAGCGGTTTTGCCATTGATAAGAGAGCGTATTGCTGTCGTTTAGCCACTTAGCGCGGGCAATATAAATATCTTTATCGTCGCCTAAGTCAATCCAGTCAACTGCTTGATCATTAAGCTTTACCACCCCAAGTTGAATGTCAACATTATTGGTGCCAGTAAATGGATAACGCTGGTTAAATAGTTTTACTTCATCAGCATAAATTTCGTTACGAATCGCTTCTTGAACAGGGCTTTCATCAACGCGAGTAAAGGCGATTTTAGATTCATCATTTGCCCACCAATAACCGGTCATACGGCTCATTTCTTCTTGCGCCACAAATTCGGCCATGCCGTTTTTAATTACGCCACCGCCATCTTTACTTAACTGAATTTCTTTACCTGAAGCCAGCTCTAGTGCATATAGGTTTTGCTCTCGGATAAAGGATACGAAATTTCCTTTTGGAGAGAAACGCGCATCGGTTTCAAATGCGTCTGTGTTAGTCAGCTTTTTACTATTTTTAGCATCTAAGTCATAGTAATAAAGATCGCCATTAAGAGGGAATAACAGTGCTTTCCCATCTTTTGACCATTTATATTCAAGGATACCTTTTCCAAAAATACGTTGGCGTTCGCGGCGTGCTTTTTCTTCATCGGAGAGATTTTCTGGGCCTGAAAATAACTGCGCCGAATCAACTAACAACCTGTTGGTATTATCTTTTAAATTATATTCCCATAAATCGTAGCGGTTATAGTCATCGGTTTTACCTTGTAAGTAGGTAACCCGGCTACCATCAGGCGAAAACTTAAGTTGTACCGGAGATTTGCCTGCTAAGCTCGGATCATCAAATATACGCTCAAGCGTTAGCGGCTCAGCTTCTGCGCTTAATGCGCCCGCGAGTAGGGGAATTGCCAGTGAGAGATGTTTTAGTTTTTTTAACACAGGATTGCCTTTACTTACATAAAATTATCTCGATGGTAAAGCACAAGCGTGTTCAACTGCAACTAAATGCTATAAAGTGTGCGGTAAAATAATCTAAGGACTTTAACATGAGCAAAACATCATTTACCTTAGCACCTGAACTGAAAAGAGATTGTATTGAACTGGCTGATTGGCCACTTTGTAAGGTGTTGCTATTAAACGACAGCCAATATCCTTGGTTTGTATTGGTCCCCAGAATAGCGGGTTTAAAAGAGATTATTGATTTAACCGAGCAGCAACAAATTACTTATTTACACGAGTCAGCGAAACTCAGTCATTTGTTAATGGAGGTGTTTAATCCTGATAAGTTAAATGTAGCCGCATTGGGTAATATGGTGCCACAACTACATATTCATCATATCGCGCGTTTTAAAACAGATATTGCGTGGCCTGCGCCGGTATGGGGCAAGTTTCCGAGTGTGCCTTATACTAATGAGCAGATAGAGCAATTAAAAGCGCATTTTTAAAAATCAAAATGAGTTACTTTGAGGGGATAGTATGAAATTAATCAAACAACTCTGTACAAGTGTATTTATTGCAGCCATTGCAGTGTCAGCAGTGATAGCGGGCGAGCAGCCAGTAGCTATAGATGTGGTAAATAACGCTAATATTAAAAACTTTGCAGCACATAACAACTTAGTTTTTTCAGCAGCGCAACCGACTGATGAGCAGTTTAAGCAACTGTCACAAGCTAATGTTAAGCATGTTATTAATTTACGTGCAGCAGATGAGCAAGACTGGGATGAAGGCGCGTTAGTCAATTCTTTAGGAATGAGCTATCACGCAATTCCTATTGCAGGTGCACAAGATGTAAACATCGACAATGCAAAACGATTAGCTAGCCTTTTAGAAGAACTTAAAGGTGAGTCAGTGGTTGTTCATTGTGCGAGCAGTAATCGTGTTGGTGCGCTAATGGCTATTTCAGCTCATCAACAAGGTGCAGATATAGAGTCTGCAATTGAAACTGGCAAGCAGTGGGGAATGGCAAGCCTTGAGCCGGTTGTTCGTAAAGTGATGAGTGATAAATAATTAGACTGATAAGTAATTATGGTCTGTTGACCTTTCAAGGTTGAATTTGCAGCAGTCTGTTTGGTATTTAGGCAAGGCAGAGCCTATGTGGTGTTATTCCCCATAAATAGGCGATAACGCAGCATCAATGCCAAACAGGCGCTGCCCGAAGGGTTCTGCCTAGGGGCGATTTACTCTTTGTTGCCTACATGGATGTAGGTAAGGGGCGTGAGCAGGACGCGGAAGCTTTGCTCGGTTTTTACTTAGCCCACTAGGTTACAAACCTCGCGCCGC
>Ga0098059_1000255_pt1 | contig 38735 bp, 51 predicted proteins | sample 20_taG_FD_92580 | JGI IMG/M metagenome (GOLD analysis project Ga0098059, IMG submission 92580) | Marine viral communities from the Subarctic Pacific Ocean - 20_ETSP_OMZ_AT15318 metaG | ecosystem: Environmental > Aquatic > Marine > Oceanic | place: Subarctic Pacific Ocean | collected 2015-01-19
ATGATATTTGATGCCGGACAGATGGAACGACTTCTCCATCATCTCGGCTTCGACCATTATCCGCGAGCAATAGGGAACCCCCGTCAAGAGTTCGTTCACACGACTGACGAAATTTATCCCCGGCTCAGAAAGTGGGATGGTGGCGAATCATGCTTCATCTCAACCGCAGGCTACGACAACATCGTCCATGAGGTCGGAGGTAAGAAGGCCCCAAGGACCGTCGTCCATGAGATGACCTTCTTCGATTTCGACCACGAGACAAAACCGGAGAATGCGTTTGCTGATGCCCAGCGATTATCTCAGTTCTTGCGGAAGATGGACATAGCACATTGGGTTCAGTATTCCGGGTCGAAGGGCTACCATTTGTTCATCATTCACAAACCGACCCGCTTCAAGTTTGAACATACCGATGGTTCAGCGGACGCGCTCAAGACTCTCATCAATCAGACTCAGACTCACCTTTCGAAAACTCTCGGCTTGAACACACTCGACGAACAGACGACGGGGGACCCGAAGAGGCTTTGTCGAATTCCATTCACTCGCCATGTGAACAGGTTCGGAGATTCTTCGGGGCGAATTGCTCTTCCTGTGGAAGTGGAAAAACTTGACGAAATCTCACACGAGGAAGTCGAGAAGTCAGCCTATCGAGCCCAATACTTTCTGCCGGACATTCCCGGTAGGAAAATTTCGCTTGCGGCGTTTATCGAAGAACTCGGTATCGAACTCCACCGGCCCGAGACTCAGATTCGGGATATTATCGGCGTGGACTACGAGACATACGGCGGCGCTGATGTGTTCATGTCGAGTCTGAACTATCGCTGTCCCGGGGTGGTGAACGAACTCAAGAGAAGGAACCCACCACATAACGCAAGGGTTTTCAGCGCTCTCTTCGCCAAGTCTTTGGGATATTCGCCCGACAAGTTTGAGGAAGTTTGGCAAGAGATGGGACAGACGGTCGGCTATGTGGACCTACACAATACCGAACATCGGCTCTATCAAATCTCAACTCTCTTCGACAATCCTCGCTATCGCGCATTCCCGAATTGCACGACGCTCAAGAAGAAGGGCTGTTGTATAGGTGAAACTTGCCCGCGCTGGAAAGCGTTTATGGGGGTGGGCGAGCAGGTCCCTACAATCAAGAGAACATGGAGGAAGAAGCGTGCCAGCGAATAAGAAACCCCGATTCGAAAAGATACTCACGACCGTTGAAACCCTTGCCGAGTGGGAGCAAGGGTCGCCGAACCTCGGTGAGATGTTGGGTATGTTCCGTTTTTTGAGCGCCCGAATAGAGGAAGAGATTCAGAACCCCGAAGTATTGAGCCCAATAGATTGCTACGATGTGCGACAGCGAATCGGAGAAAGAATTCTGAACGAAATGATGACTCGTCATCGGCGAGTGGACCATCGAGAACATTGGACGATGCTCGGCTATCTCGGCGAATTGGGTTTTGAGGTAGTCCACCTTGATACGGGCGAGGGCGATATGAATACTCGCCGGGTCGCAATCGAAAGGAAGGAGGACGATTTGGTTCCAAGTCTTTTTGACGACAGGCGACTGAGGCAATTGAGCGCCATGCGCGAAGAGGCTGAGTTCTCGTATCTCGTCGTCACGAAGTCCTACTCAGAAATCAAGAAGGGATTACAGGAGCGCCAAGTCTCAGACAAGATTCTGACTTCGTTCATCGCCAGCCTATGCGCGGTCGGCTACCCACCGGTTTTCATCGGCGACCGATACGACGCCTCTCAAGTTATTCATTCCATAGTCGGGAAGATTGAGGACGACAATCATCGTCTGTATATTCCACGACCGAAGGGCGCAAGCCCGAATGCGTTTAGGGATGCGATGATTGAAGCGCTCCCCCGAATCGGAGCGAAGACAAGGCGCAAACTCGTCAAGGAGTTCGGCTCCATCTCCGGGCTATGCCAAGCGTCAGTCGAAGACATGGCGAGCATCGAGGGAATCGGCAAAGCGACCGCTGAGAAGATTCACAAATGTCTTCATCAGAAGAATGGAAAATGATTGATTTTTGAGAAGAGGATTTTGGGGCGTCTTCATTAAGGCAGGTAGGCCGTTAAGCCAATATGCCCCCAAATGTCCTTGTTGTCGGATTTGATACTCGCGGGTCTAAGTTATTTTGCAGTTGCACTTCTATTCCATAGGGGTGTTATTCAGACCGGGCTTTCTAACCCAGCCGCCGTGGTCGCTTCACTCGCCTGCTTTGTTTGCAGGTCCGTTCGCCACGAAACCCGTCGCTCTCCAAGGGGGCTTCCCCCTCAGAATGTTCTCATTCCTCTTCCCGGGGCTCGATGACCCCACCCGAGTCTCGCTCGGACATTTGATGGGAGGGGCTATCACTATATGAATGTTTTGGTTCTCTCAATGTTCCTGTTTATGTTCGAAAACCGGAAATCCAACATCACTTGCACGGTAATTTGGGTTCGCTTGCATGGCCGTAATCCGGAAGCCGAACATCACTTGACCGGAAGCGATTTCATTAAGAAGGTGGGGACGGAGTGGGGACTATGTGGATAGAGTCGTTCAGACCTCAGACTCTTGACGACATTGTTGGTCAAGAACACATCACCCGCCGGATTCGATACATGATTGACGAACTCCATCGAGAGGGGAATGATGGCGCGTGGCCACACATGATGTTCGCAGGTCCAGCCGGAGTCGGGAAGACTTCGATGGCTGTTGCCATGATGCGTTCACTCTTCGGCGACGATTGGTCGATGAACTACATCGAACTGAATGCGTCTGACTCTCGGAGCATCAACGACATTCGTGGGGCCGTCAAGGACTTCGCACGAAAGGGAGTCATGGGCGTCTATCTCGTGGATGGGAAGCCCACCGCAATTCCGTTTAATGTGGTATTCCTTGACGAATGCGACAACCTAACTCCGGACGCACAGGCGGCACTTCGCAGAATCATGGAGCGATTCTCAAAGCAGACTCGGTTCGTTCTGTCGTGCAACTATCCTCACCAAATCATCGACCCCATCAAAGACAGGTGCGCGTTCAGCGACACCCGGTTCACTCCGATACCAGCGAAGACAATCTATCGCGCTCTCAAGAATGTAGTCGAGAAGGAGGAAGTCGAGATAACGCCGGAGGCATTGAAGGCAGTTGCGAAATACTCCAAGGGTTCGATGCGGAAGGCGCTGAACTTTCTGTTCTCCGCAACAAGGGTCCCGGGCGAAGCCACGATTGAAGATGTGAAAGAACTCGTTGCCGAACTTGACGACGACAACATGAGACAACTTCTGAGCCTTGCGTATGCGGCGTCCGAGGCTGAGGGAACGAAGCAATCGAACTATCTCCGTAAGTGCGATGAGATGGTGGATTCATACGGCGAGCGCGGGGTGAGCGGCGTGGAAATTTTGGACGCGATTTATTCCTCAGTGTCCAAAGATGAGCGGCTACCAGCCGGGGTTAAGCGAAATGTATTCAAACATCTCGGACAGGCCATCTTCCAATGTGCGGCGGCTCAAGACGATATTCTCGCCGTGAAGGTCTTCGTAAGGAGGGTTGCGCTTGAGTCGTGAGGGGAGAGAGTCACTACCGGAACGAAAGAAGATTGTGTTCCTCCATCGTGTTGGTAAATTATGGGACCGGGACGATAATCAACAAATCCTACAGACCGTGGTTGAGCGGCTTGAAATGGGAATCGCAACCTACGGTCATGGCTTCCGGAAGGACGACGACACTCGTCAGTTCGGAACCGAGAAGGACACATGGGTTGAGATGGGATTAGAAGAGGCGCTTGACCTCAGTCTGTATCTGACTGCGGAATTGCTTCGCATGAAGGATGAACGGGCGAGAGAATGAGAGCGCATAGAAAACCCGGGGATGCGAAGAAGAGACAAGAGAGCGGGTTTGCTATGGCGAAATGGAGCAGGGCGCGACGAATGTGTCGTCAGTGTAGGAAGAAGAGGAACCTCGCTTGGGACCCGGAACATATTCTATGCTACGAATGCAAATACCCGAACGCTTCCGACCTTGCTTAAGTAGGTGGGGAACCCGTCTTCCGGTATGGAGACTGAGCCGCACTTAATCGTCGATGTGTTCTATCGAGAGACTGAGCAACCGAAGTCACTCACAACCTATCTCCGATTGAAGACCCTTGACGGTCAGACCCGAACCCTTGGCGTCACCAATTGCGTTCCGAGGTTTTGGACAGAAGTCAATCAAGGGACTCAGCCCAAAATGAAATCAATCACCGGCGAAGACCTTTGGGAAGTTCGCTGTGAACTGCCGTCAGAAATCAAGGGACTCGCCGCTGAGAACTACCCGCATTATTGCGCCGATGTTCGTTGGGCGAATTTGGCCCGCTGGATTTACGGATGGACCACGGTTATTGAGGTCAATAGTTCGATTCAATGGAAGGAAGGAATTGGAATCGGGAGAACCAAGGACATTCGACCAAGCGAAATCCCGCCCGACAAATTCGAACTTGATACGCTTTGGTTCGACATTGAGACTGAGGACTCGCTTGATACGGAGGGGACCGATGGCAGAATAGTCAGTATTGCCTTCTTGCGTCCCGATGGAGCGCATGAAATCGGGACTTGCCACTCCACCAGCCCGAGGCAGGTGAAGCGCTTCATGCAGTCTCAGAAGGCATTGGAGAGCGTCGTTGAACACACGGAGCCTATACCTCCCGTGGAGGGTGATGTAATCGTTCAGAACTTCGACCAAATTGACGAGGACGAAAGAGAGGCGCACCTCCTATGGTGGTTCCAAAGGCGGCTTGAGGAAATCAATCCCGATGTGCTGGCTGGTCAGAATATCAAGGACTACGATATTCCGTATCTCATCAATCGGTGCAAGAATCAGAATCGGGCGATGCTCTCCCGGCACGGAGGCAAACCCCCCGTTCATCATCGCTACCCGGGAATGTGGATTCTCAAACAAAGAGTTCTGTTCGATTCAAAACTTGCCTACGCCGAGCAAGTTCGAGGGGCGGCGGCAACAACCGGCCGAGCATCCCTGTCGTGGATGGCGACTTCGGAACTTGGCTACGGGAAGGTCCCTCGCACGCGCATAACAGAATTGATGAAGCGCGACCCAATGATGCTGGCTGTCTATAATGCGTGGGATAATGTCTGTGCGGAACGGGTTTGCACCAAACTTGACCTCGTGAATTTCTATCTCATCAAGACCGGCTTTCACAATTCGACACTCCGGAATTCTCACACGAACATGATGTTGATTGAGGACATGATGGGACACCTTCTGATGGAAGAAGGCAAAGTCATGCCATCGGTTGCTGTCGTGCGCGAGAGAACCAAGGGCGAAATCGAACAGGGCGGTCATGTGATGGATGCCCCGGTCGGCGTATGGAAGAACGCATTCGAACTTGATAACTCAATGGAATATCCATCAGCCATTATCTCGGGCAACTTCTCCCCCGACACGGCAGTCGAGCCCGCAGAAGAATATCCGTATGAGGTCACAATCACTCCGGCCGGTCGAGTCTATCGACGGGACTTTGAAGGCATCATGCCCCGGGTTCTCCGGTCGCTTGCTGAACTCCGAAGGAAGACCCAGCAACAGATGAGGGAGACTGACGACCCAAACTTGGCGGCAGTTCTCAATCAGAAGCAACGGGTCATCAAGGAGAATATGAATTCGTGGTATGGTGTGCTGGGCTCGGGAACTACATCGAAGACGAAGGGCAGACCATTCCGTCTGACCGCACCGGGCATCGGAAGTGATGTGACCGAGATAGCGAGAATTCACAACGATTGGAACAAGGACCATCTCAACAAATGGACACTCGGGTTTGATGAAAAACTTGGCGTGATGCCCCAAGGGTCAGAAGGCTTCCAACTGAAATTCACAACTCTCTATCAAGACACGGACTCGTGCAAGGTCGCAATCGAGAATCACGATGAGGCAGAAGAAGCCGTGTGAAAATTCACCGAGCAAGATGTAATCAATATCTCCGACCAACTCTCAATCATGCTCAACGACACCTACGACGATTTCGTGAAGCAATATCTCAATGTCGATAAGAACGAGTTTTTCCTCGTCAAGCGTGACGCCGCCTACGAACGCTACTTCTCTTGGGGAGTCAAGAAGCGATACGCCTACCGACTGTTCGACGGAACTCAAGGACACCGAGGCGTGGAGATGCGCAGGTCGAGTGCGCCGACCGTAGTGAAGGAAGCCCAAGCCCGAATCTTCGACGCGATACTCGATGGGGTCACACGAGAGGGCATCGTCAGAATCCTACGAACGATTCACAACGACATTATGGATGAAGAGATTACACCAGCAATTCACTTCGGGACTCCAATGGGAATGAAGACGAACACGACCCAGCAATTCAAAGCCGCCATGTGGAGCAACAAAAACTTGGGGACGGATTTCGATATTGGCGATAAGCCGGTGATTTATCTTGCTTCAAATACCCCCAAGGGTTTGCCTTCTAACAAGGTGGTCGCATTAGAATACTCGGAGAAGCCCGAAGACCACGGCGTCATCGTGGACAGGCAACGGTCATTCGACAAGCACTTCAAAGCGAGCGCGTCGTGGAAATCCATTCTGTCCGCATTCGGAACTTCATGGGAGAACGCATTGGCCGGGGTCCATCTCGGCAACTTCGACGGGTGGTTTGAATGACTAACCCGACGAACACAACCCAAGCGACGAGAATCTATCACGCCCTAAAGGGCGCTCCATTCAACATGACGCATTGGCAAGCCGCATGGCTGATGAAGATGTTCTTCGCAGAACTGCCGGGCATGGAAGGGACTCTATGGAGAGAGGCGGCAAAGGACAGGGAGTATTGGCGATTGGCTTCTGAGATTGTCGCCGCGCTGGCGATGCGCCGTGACCCGGTTCACTCGGGGAAGGTAATCCTCAACGAAATTTGGCCGCGTTATCCAAACCAAATTCCCGAAGCAAGTTTTACGACAGCCAAGAGCGCAGTAAAGTTGGTTGCCGAGGCTATGGAGTTCAATACCCAACAGAAGAGGAAGTGTTTGCAGATTGTCGAACCGATTTTGCGGTGGGAACGAAAGCAAGCCGAACTCATGTGGGACGACCGAATGATTGCCTCATGGTTGAAAGTCAAAGGATTGAGGAAGTGAATCATTGATACACCGGAACATTAATAAGCAACCTCGTGTTGGCTTAGACCGTAGGGTATAGCGGAGAACCGGCGAGCCCGACCAAAACGAAAAAAACGGAGAGAAAAATATGCAGTTAATAGATGCTATGAGAGATGCAGTAAGAGGCGCTGGTGGGCGCATATCGGAGGATGATTACATCACTTCGATTATGGACCAACTAACCGCCGACGGAGGGTCGCCTGTTGAGCGGTCCATCCGTTCGAATGCGTTCGCCGCAGGGCGAATGAAGCAGGCAGGCGTGACGAGAGTCACCATCGGCGGAGGCGCTGATGTTGTGAAGGAAGTATGGATTCAGAAGATGGCAGACGACTTGCAGTCGTTCGGAGCCAGCAACGGCTCATCTTCGACCGGCGGTGGTGGCCACGCGGCTACCATCACAAATGCTACCGGACAGGTTTGGATGGGAATTCCCGTCGCAGACATTTCGACCTTTGACGACAGGACAGCCGCGCTTGTTCCAAAGACTTCACCCGGGTTCGTTGAGAGCCCCGGCGAGGAACTTGAGGGAATGGCAGACGCATTCATCGAGGGACTTCACATGATATTTGAGGGACCAAAGGGATGCGGGAAGACCATCGCAGTCGCACAGTTTTGCTTCAACACCCAACTGCCAATGTATAGGTTCAACTGCTCCGAGGGAATAACCGAGGACGACTTGGTTGGATGCAAAGAGGCAATCGCTGGGAACACAGTATGGGTTGATGGAATCATCCCTCGCTGGGCTCGCACCGGTGGAATCCTTTTCGCTGACGAATTCAACGGCGCTTCGCCGTCCGTCATGCTATGGCTACACATGGGAATGGACTCGGGAACTATCCTTCTTCCAACAGGCGAGAAGATTGACCTTCACCCGACTTGCAGGGTCGTCGCGGCTATCAACCCGCCCGAGGACTACGCTGGGCTTGAGGAACTAAACGAGGCTACTCGTGACCGATACGCTCTCGGACTTGAGTTCGACTACCTACCATCGGCAGATGAGCAGAATGTAATCATGGACCAATCCGGCAACTTCGACTCGGGCCTTGCTCGTGAGATAGTCACACTCGCTGGCGACCTTCGCAGACTCAAGAAGGACGGCTCGCTTGGGAAGGACTGTTCCACTCGTTCACTCGTGCAGGTAATGAAACTTGCAAAGAGGCAGAACCAAACGAAGGCAGTCGAGAGAGCGCTCATCAGCAAATACGACAGGCACGACAGGGAGAAGGTGCGCACAACAGCACGCGCTCGCCTTTCGAACTTCGGCGTCATCACGGCTTGAGATAACCACTACAACACCCCCGGACCGGGGGAGGGGAACCGGGGGAGTTCACTCTCCATCCCCTCTCCCACCGGCGGGTTAAATAGGTGGGATTCTGAGGTTGGCTTGTGCGGCAGACTACTCTTCACGAATTCGGTGCTGAGATAACCGGCGACAGGCAGGCGACACTCCATGAGTGGTGCAACTAATCTCTATGGTCGAAAGGCCGATTGGGACCCGCTGAAATCTTGGCTTGAAGCATGGAACAGCGGGAGCAGGCCCGAAGTCTATCCCTTCATCATCATAGGTGAATCCGGCTGGGGCAAATCCACTCTCGCGCATCGCATGAGTGAGGCCGTAGGCATGGCCCCGACTGCCAGCGACGGCGGGTTCCGAGATGGAAAACAATTACAGAAATGGTTCGGCCAAGTTCGAAGTAGGTCGTTCACCAACGAGATGCGCGTCGGGATTCTTGACGATGCGTCATTCCTTTCGTCCGCTGAGTGGAAACTTGTCGGCGAGCAGGTGAAGTTGAAGGCGTTCCCAATGGTCGTGTGCGTTCAGACCGACGCCGATATTCCTTGGCCAATTCGAAAGGGCGCGAGCATTCTCAAACTTGAGCAACCGAAGCCGGAGTATCTTCATAGATTCTTAGAGACTATTGAGCCCGATAGGTCGGACCTTTGGACCATAGCGAATCTTGCGTCAAGTTTTCGACAGGCAGAACTGATTCTCAAAACGACACCCGAAGGATTCGTGGACAAGTTTGCGGACTCGTTCCAACAACGCATTCCATCTCGGACTCGTCATGCAGAAGTCGTCGCCATCTTGCAAGGCAAATACCCCGACACGAATTTCACTTCTCATCCTCTCGCAATTTTGCAGGCCGCGAATCACAATCATGCGGACCCGGAACAAGTCTCGGAAGCAATCGTCCTCCACGGAATGTCGTGGAAGACGGACCTATTGGAACCAATAGCCCGAGGATATTTGGTGAATCTCAGAACAAAAACTTGGGCTCGTCCTCCATTCAGAAAATTGAGAAGGTGAATATATTGAGGGACCGGAACATTAATAAGGAAGGACGGAGTGGCTTAGACCGTAGGGTATAGCCCGACACCGGAGATGCGAGACATGGAGCAGATGATAGAGACACGAAAGGCCGATGACGCCGCTATGGATAGGGCGCTTGGCCGAAGAATGCTACACATCGGACGCATCATGGCAACCGATTCACACGGAATGGGAACGAGAGTCAAGACCGTCACAATCGACACCGACGGACGGGCTTGCACTGATGGCGAGAATGTTTGGATTCCTTCCAGCATGGGGAAGACCCCGGAGCAGAATTTGATAATGCAAGAAGCAGTTCTCGCTCACGAGATTGCTGGCCACCACCGATACACGGACTTCACAGTTTGGAACAACGAGGTCGTGAAGAAAATCAAGAACGGGACCGAGGACCCACTACTTCACCAATTCGTGAACTGCCTTGAGGACTCCCGAATCAATCACCTACTTTCACAGGACTTCCCGGGTAGTGGGAAGAGAATGGACTACACTCACGCAGTCTTCATGGCCCGCCATAAGGCTCACACCACTGACCTATCTCCGCAGAAGCAACAGGCGATGGTCGCTATGATGAGCGAGACAATCGCGCACGAGGCACATTGGTTCACCACGCCCGAGGTCGTCGCTTGGATGGACGAGAACAGGGCGCTCATGCAGAACGCTTGCAGTCAGCCCGACACCCGTGGAGTTGTGAAGCAGGCAAAGAGAGTTCTCGCTTCTTTCAGAAAGGCATTCCCCGAGGAAGAGATGGACCCTAACATGAACGGTGGCTACGACGGCAACGGCGGAGACAACGCTGAGGGAACCTCGGCCGAGATGGAGTCTCAGTCCGACATAGAGAGAGCGGCACAGGCCCAGCAACAGAACGGTGGAGAGCCCGAGAAGGTATCGAAGAACCGGTTCAACGACAAGAAGCAGAAACTTGAGAAGTCCCTTGACGAGCAGAAGGAGAACCAACAGGGAGACAGTTCCCCCGGTGGCGAATCCAGCGATGCTGAGGGTGATGACCCGGATGGTGGACTTGGCGGCGACGAGGACGGCGAGGCTGACGGCGATGCAGAAGGTGGCATGGGCGGCGATGGCGACGGCGGCGAAGAAGCAGACGGAGCAGGCTCCGAATGTGATGGCGCGGCTGACGGCGAAGGCGACGGTGACGGTGGCGAATCCAGCGACGGCGAGGCCGACGGACAGGGCGACGAGAGCGACGCCAACAACGACGGCGAGGACGGATGCGGCGGCGAGGACTTCAATCCATTCGGCGACGCTGAGAACATGGATGACTTCACAGAACTTTGGGCAGACCTACAGGGCGACGCCCGGGCTTCGCTTGACTCGATGGACAGGGAGGCTCTTGACGAGCAAATCCACCACGAGGAAGATATGCAAAGGGCGCTTGACGAAGTGGAACACGAGAGAATATCCGTGGAGGGTCACTCCTTGGAAATCGTGGCTGGCGCAACCGATATGTTCCAATACGACTACGAACACAATTCTCATCAACTCATCAACGGCAACGAGAGATACAACGGAGTCAAGGAAGAGAACAGGTCCGGCATTCAGAACTTGGTGAACGAAATCAAGAGACAACTCAAAGGACGAAACTCCCGCATGGAGCGTGGACTCAAGAGAGGCCGCGTGACCAACAAGGACATTTGGAAGGTGAACCAAACCGGAGCGAAGATGTTCCAGCGAAGAGCCATCCCGAAGAAGGTGGACGCTTCCGCAATCATCCTCATTGACTCGTCCGGTTCGATGGGCGGCAGAAAGTCGGCTTGCGCGGCAGACGCGGCAGTCGTCTTCTCCGAGGTAATGCACGCAGTCGGTGTGGACTACGAGGTCATCGACTTTTGCACCGGCCGAGGAACTACCATGAGAGTTCGAAAGGCGCTTGACTCCACACTCGGCGAGACTGAAAAGGCAGTCATCTCCAACCCAACTTCCGGAGGATGCAACGCTGACGGATATGCGGTTCAGTGGTGCTTAGACAGGCTCCGAACACGACAGGGCGCGAAGATGCTCTTCGTCCTCTCGGACGGTCAGCCAACTGACGGCGGACCCGGTGGAATGCACGCAGGCGAATGGCTCAGAAAGGTCGTCGGCAACGCTGGAAAAGATGTGGCGCTTGCTGGCGTGGGCATTCAATCCGATGCAGTCACTTCCTACTACGACAATTGTATAGTCGTCAATGATGCCCGAGAACTTGCTGGAAAAATGCTTCCGGTGATGAGGGGAATGCTAAACAAAATCGTGGTCTGAAATGTTAGTGAATGGAATTGGTGAGGAAATTCCCGAAGAGGGAACTGAGCGTCAGACGAAGTGCTGTCTATGCTCCGGGCCGTTGGGTCCGATTGCGCTTGATGGCCATAATCCGGCTCCGCTTGCTCGGATGCCCGACAAATGTTGTGATGATTGCAACATGACGAAGGTAATGCCAGCGAGATTTTCCAATTATCAAAAACACTTGCCCTACACACCTCCCCATTCAACCGACAGCACGCTAAAATGGATGAGGTCGAATTGGCCGAAGGATTCGAAAAAGGCCGAGCAGTATAACCCCCAATGGAGGAATTCGTAATGTGGTCCACAGTGAATATGACTCGTGATATGAAGGCGGATAGAACCGCGTTCAACCGGGCTCACAATGCTCAGTTCTCAGCGTTCAACACGGCTTCGGGAACTCTCACTCAACTACTCAAATACGACCAAGACTTCGGACTTGGAATTTTTCCACGCGCTTCGACCGACCCAAATACTTGGCGAAATATCACACGAGAGAACAAGGAACTGAACGCAGAAGTTCTGAGTCTATGCAGGTCAATAGTTCCGGAGTTCCGTGATAGCGTTCGCAAAAAAGGAAAATTCGGGAACGCTACGGAATGGCTCGCCACCCTTGCAAAGTTAGAATCCGATTGCCAGCGCACGAACTCCCTTGCTCAATTTCCTCACTACAACAGATGGAAGAAGGCAGGTGCGCTTGATGGCTCATTCATCGTCCATGTGCTGTCTCAGCATCAGAAGAACATGGCGAAAATTACGGGTGCGCTGACGAGGAACGCTTCGGGAGGCGGCTTGAATGGCAAACCTTGGCCGGAGTTGGGTGAAGGCAAATTCACTTGCCCGCTCATTCTCACGAGTTCGATGTTCGATACCCCAGCAGGGAAGAAGGCAAACTTCCCTAACGGAATAGGCCCGCGCTGGCAAATGATAGTTGATGAGATTACTCGTCATCCCGACAAATGGGAGTCGGGCTACATGGCGGCGGCAGTCACCAACACATTCCCACAGGGATTCACAAATTCAATTCCATTCGAGAACGGCGACCACGGCATCTATGAGGTATGGAGAGTTGTGAGGGGGCAAACCTCAGTCACCGATAAGCGAGATGTTTTGATGGTCCGGGTTGGTTTTTCGAACGGGCTCTATTTCGATAACGCAGATTATACAGACTCGGCTTCGGGTTCGACTCATCACCAAATTCAGAAAATTGGAATGGGCCGAAGGATGCACGGAACCAAGAGAACAAACTTGCTGACTCCCGATAAGCACGGTCGAGAGATGTGGGAATATAATGATTGCAACATGGACTTCGATACGAACGGTGTGAATAAGGATTGGATGCCCACAGGAAATCAGCAGGCTCAGTTCCTCGCTAACAGTCCCGGCAACGAAGGACTCCACATATTCAGACTTCAACCAAACTTGGTCGAGATGCAAACCAAGAATCAGAATCCAATGGCGCTCAAAGCGAACTTCATCAAGGTCGGTGACTACATCGTTCTCATCAGCGCTACATCTCGGAACCACGCCCAGCAACGACTCCACGAAGAGAACATGAGAATCAAGACCGTCCCGTCCAGCACGAACGGGAATGTTCACGACTTCGTTATCACTTCCCCACGGGTGGGTTCGTTCCTTCATCTTCCGCAGATGCGGGTTGCGCTTGGACGACCCTATCATCCCGAGCATGGAAAATATACAAAAACAGAATTCCCCTTTTCGTCACAAAAAGCAAAGGAGGCAATCGGCAATCCGAAGAAAGGAAAAGTCCGAATGTTCGAACCGATGACCGCGACAGAACTTTTGACTATGGTGATGGGAATGCAGACAGCAACAAATGAAGGTGAAATAATGGAAGCAGAAACGATGGAAGAACAGAAAGCGACGGAATTTATTCCGACATGGAAAGACAACAGACCGAAGAAGACCATCAGCAAGACGAAGGGAACTCCCTTCTTCACTGATGTTATTCGGTGCGTGGTGTGCAACGGACGGAACCTCGTTCGACTACCAAAAACACCACCCTATGAGAATGTGGAATGCGCCCACTGTGGCGCACCCGAAGGGGTTATAACCATCCACTTGAACTCAGAATCCCCGGGAGTTGAGATAGCGGAACCGCAACCATTCCGCTGATACAGGAGGAAAATGATATGGCAAAAAAGATACCCAAACAATTGAGGAAGAGCATAATGAAGGCTCTCGTGAACACGAGTGAGCCGCTGACCGCAACGAACATCTCGGAGCGATTAGAGAACGACCCGGACTTGCCCATGAGCATGAAGATGCCACCACGGAAGTTCACATTCACGATGAAGAAGTTCGCCCGAGAGGTTGGACTCATCAATCAGAATATCCTGTCCACGAACGGCTTGAGCCGACACGGCACGCCGAGGGTGAGAGTTGGCTATTCGCTACCGAGGACCGTCACCCTTGCAGAAGCAGTCGAGGCCGCTGGTGTAGTGGAGAAGTCCACGACAGGGAAGAGGATTCTCACAATCAAACTTGACGAAGAGACAGCGAGAATTTTGGAGGCGACTTACGAAGGCACGCTCCAAGAGATAGTCGAGAGACTATGCTTCATCGAACTTGAAGAAGCAGATGATGAAGAGTTCCCAACACCTTGACGGGTTCCATGCCCCAACCTCAAGAACCATAGGCAATCGCGTTTGGTTGTGAGTCGGTCGAGGCGCGTGACGGGTTCCTATTTGCAATTCCGCGACTACATCACGGCGTCAGACATTGAGACAATAATCGAACTCGGGAGCCGGGACGGCAAGGACGCCGTTCTTCTTCGTGATTCATTCGACGCGCAAGTTTTTTCATTCGACGGCAATCCAAACCAAGTTCGACTATGCCAACAATACCTCACTGACCAAGCCGAAATTCAGTTCGTGCCGATGGACGCCGGAGAGGCGACCGACGCAGAAATCCCTCGCGTGCGCATAGACGAATGGTGTGAAGAGAACGGCGTCAAGCCCGACCTCATTTGCATGGACATTCAAGGGTCAGAAATGTCCGCCCTTCGTGGATGCGGCAAACTTCTCAAACACACTCGCCACATAATCTCCCAAGTTCAATTCAGCCGACTCAACGATACGGAAGTCATTCATTCTGATATTGAGGAATTTCTGAAACCCTTCGAGTTCGTTGAAGCCGCGGCTATTGGCGTCAATAGTCACGAAGGAGTCAGTCTGTATTCTCGGAAGTGGTGAAAAACTTGCGCGACGCCAGCAAGGGATTTCGTGAATAACCCAAAATGTGACCGTTCAGTGTGCGCATAATTCCGGAAGTGCAACCTCAACGACTGTTCGCAATACTGAGCGGGTCGTCGTTGATTGCGGCTTGTGTCTTCGCGTGGGTTCTGACTACGCCGACAATGGTCATCGTTCCGTGGGATGAGGGTCAGTGCTTTTGGTTGAATGGAACTGTCGAAGATAAGGAAGCCGAATGGAATGATAATGGCGGCGGCATGAATTACAGATTCCTCGTGAATGGAACAATCGACAACAATACGACATTCAAAGCATTCGTGCTGGGAGACAGAATGGATTACCTATTCGTCCCAATAGGGGCGCACTTTGAGGGTGAGATTTGCGATACGGTCCCTCTCAGACGGGCCGTGCTGAACGGAACGATACTTTTCATTGAGTGGTTAGGAAATTGATAGACCGAAACATTCATAAGTGAACACCCTCTCGCTTAGAACAAGAAGGAGGCGAGAAAATTGGCAACAATCACTACGCAAATTGACGAACAAACAACGAACGAAATCACCCCGGGCTTGCCCGTGGGAGCAGGTGCGGTCCTAACGCAACTGTGCAGGCAATTGGCCGCACAGGACAGGGACTCAGCAAATGCGCTTGGAGAGGTAATCACTTCTGAGGAAGTCTCTCTAACAGTCACCGACAACAACTCCGGTGCATCCATGACTGTGGACGCACGCAGGGCAACTGTCGGTTGCGACACCGAGCAGGCAGTATGGTCCAACATCTCCGCACCGCAGGCACTACGCATGGTCTTCGCTATGGCTGGCGCTATGGCTCCACACATGGAGGCTCACCTTGACTCAATGCTACAGGCAGTTGCAGACGGCGCGACTTGGGAGGATGCTTTCGAGGCAGTCACCGGTCACGCTCTTACAGACGACCGCCGAGAGGCGGCTGACGAGAGAGTTGCGTCCACACGCAGGTCCGTAATCACCGACAGGCGCGGTCGCCAACAGGCTTCCGGCGTCACCATCTCGAACTGAGACTTGAACGAAAAGGTCGCACCCTCACCGACTAAATAGGTGGGGGGCGACCCCTTGTTCATGGCGAACATGAAGTTCCGTGTCCGGGTGGACATGGGGGATGACGGCGTGGTGGACTTGACCGTGAGCGGCAACATTGGAGCCGCCTTGCGAGCAGGCTACGACGAATGCAAATCCCGCAGAACCAACCCGGTCAGCGTCACAGCGACGCAGGTAATCGACATGGGAAAATGGGAAGCCACCACTCCGATTCGACCGGCTTGACTTTAGTCACGACGGCGCAGACGGGCGGTGGCAGGTTCCACTTCCATGACGACGATGAGCGGACGCTTTGCGGCCGTCCCATCACTGACGACTCCATCTCTCATAGTGGGGATTGGGTCGAGAGGCTTGCGGCTCGGGGAACATCGACAGCCATTTGCGCAAAATGCAGAAGGAAGCGCAGAACTGTAATGAACCCCGAGGTTGAGTGAGTATGCGAAGACGCATGATGTGGAAGGTAGGCACGGACGAAAATTTCTTAGTTGGTTTTGACGAAGACATGACCGAGCAGGCGCGGGTCAAAACCGGCGAGACAGTATGGACATTCAACTTCGTCAATTACGCTGGCGCTGGTCGGATTCGACTTGGCGTCGGGTGTGACTACAATCCCTTGCAGATGATTGAGGCCATGTGGGAACACATCGCATTCGGTGGGCTTGAGCCGACTCCGAATGTTCAGTTCAGTGAGGACGGGGCATTACCAAATTGGAAGGATTGGGCATGAGTAATGGAGTTCTCTCCTTTGTCTTTGAAAGAGATGGCGCGACAATCATGCAGGCATTCAATCCCGAATTGCAGATGATAGCCGAACTTGTCGAGAATGGAAATGATTGGACGCTCTTCATCGAAGACAAGGAATTCAATGTCGAAGGGCGCGGGTGCAAAGACCCGATTGAGTTCATTGAGCGATTAGTGTCTCCGCCCCGATTGGCAAGACCGACCGACCCTTGGCTTCTGAGATTCGTTCATGCGAACGGTGAATCTTGGGAAGTATGGGCTGGCGAATGAATCAACAGACTGATGAACCGCCTTTGATGGTGTTTGAATCAGTTAGCCATGCCTATAACCCCCAACAAGAACATTATCTTCGGGACGCAGGCCGATAGGCTCGCAGTCAATCCCGACGATGAGCAGATGTTCCGTGATACTACGGCGGACGCCTTCTTCGTTGGAGCGGCGACTTCCGATGTGGCCGGGGGTCACACTTTGGACGCACGAAAAATGTTCGAAGTCACAGCAAGTTTCAGCCTCACGAGAACGCAAGAAGGACAGGCTATTCGGCTCAATACCTCAACCGCTGGACAGATTCTCACGATTCCCAAGAACAGCGTGATTCCGTTCCCAACTCAGCGAACTCGGATTCCGGTTGTGAATGTGAATTCCGCGACTTGGACGATTGCCGGTGCTTCCGGCGTGACCATCCGGGGAACGACAAATCTCACCGCGTATGCTGGGTGCGACTTGTTGAAGATTAACACGGATGAGTGGTTGGTCGTCGGGCGCTTGACGGGTGTTCAAGGAGATACCGGGGCGGCAGGTCCAACCGGACCCAGCGGACCACAGGGAGCGACCGGAGATGTTGGACCATCCGGACCGACAGGCCCGCAAGGAAATGTGGGTGGAACCGGAGCCACAGGTCCAGCAGGTCCCACAGGACCGACAGGAAGTGGAGGACCAACCGGCCCCAAGGGCGACACGGGTCCAACAGGCGCGACAGGCTCAACAGGATTAACCGGCCCGCAGGGCGTCAAGGGAGACACCGGCCCCACAGGACCTTCGGGTCCACAGGGTCCACAGGGTCAGACAGGGAACACAGGACCGGAAGGGCCACAGGGTCAGTTCGGTGGAGCCTCATTCGAATATCAGTTCGACACGACCACGACAGACAACGACCCGGGGTCGGGGAATGTCCGCTTGAATAACTCGACGCAGAATACTGCGACTCACATCTATGTCGATAAGACCGATGTGAACTCGGTGGACATTGACGACTACATGAGGACGATTGACGATTCGACCTCGACCATCAAAGGCCATGTGAAAATGAGCAGTAAAACTACACCGGCCGATTTCATCATGTTCTCAATCGGGGCCTTGACTGAACACTCGGGCTACTTCGATATTACAGTCACCGCGATTGATTCCAATGTTGCTACTCCATTTGGTGAGGACGAAAGACTGTTCCTCACTTTTGCCCGAACAGGCGACAAGGGAGATACGGGCGCATCCGGTCCCACGGGCGCTACCGGAAGCCAAGGACCCACGGGCGCGACAGGCCCGACAGGTCCCATAGGTAGCACAGGACCAATCGGAGCGACCGGCGCTACCGGCCCCGTGGGTGCAACCGGTCCGCAGGGTGTGGTTGGTCCGGTAGGACCCTTGGGACCCACAGGCGGAACAGGTGCTACAGGCCCAACGGGACCACAGGGGAATGTTGGCCCATCGGGACCTCAAGGAACCAAGGGAGACACAGGCCCAACGGGTGCAACGGGTCCCACAGGAAGTCAAGGTCCAACAGGACCACAGGGAACCCAAGGACCGACCGGCCCACAGGGACCGACCGGAGATACAGGTCCCACCGGAGCGGCCGGACAGAATTGGGAAGGCGCTTGGGCGACGGGAACTGCGTATGCTAAGGACGATGGAGTCAGCCATCTCGGCTCTTCCTACATTTGCATACAGGCTCACACGAGTTCGGGGACCAACACGCCACCGAATGCAACTTATTGGAGTCTGACTGCGAGCAAGGGAGACACAGGAAATACGGGTCCTCAAGGACCAACAGGAGCAACCGGACCAACAGGGTCGCAGGGAGCAGTTGGACCCGATGGACCTACGGGGCCGCAGGGAACTCAAGGGCCAACAGGGGCTACGGGTGCGACAGGTGCAACAGGACCTAACGGACCTACAGGGCCACAGGGACCTACAGGGCCAAACGGACCAACAGGTGCAACGGGGGCAACCGGAGCGGCGGGACCCTCGGGACCCACAGGACCACAGGGAGTCAAGGGTGATACCGGCGATACCGGTCCGACAGGTGGAACCGGTCCGACAGGGCCGGACGGACCCGATGGCCCAACAGGACCTTCCGGACCAACAGGACCTCAAGGCCCGATTGGAGCCACAGGTGCAACCGGAGGTGCTGGACCTACAGGGCCGGATGGACCGCAAGGAGTTGCAGGCCCTACCGGACCGCAAGGCCCGATTGGGGTCACGGGAGCAACCGGACCTACAGGCGCGGCTGGACCTACAGGACCAACAGGTCCCCAAGGAGTCAAGGGCGATACAGGAGACACCGGAGGAACAGGACCAGCAGGGCCAACCGGACCAGCAGGGCCAACCGGACCCGGAGGTGCGAAAGGAGATACAGGAGATACAGGGGCTACAGGTAGTCAAGGGCCAACAGGACCCACAGGGCCGGATGGTAATTTTGGCGGTGCGGCGTTCAAGTATGATTTCGATAACACAACAACCGACGCAGACCCCGGAGCAGGCAAGGTCCGATTCGATAACGCAACTCAAAATGTAGCAACAGGAATTTACATCGACGATTTAGACTTGGACGGTTCCGATATACAGGCGTTCATGCGCACGATAGATGATTCCACTTCCACCATCAAGGGCCATGTGAAGTTCACCAAGAAGAACGACACTTCCCGATTCCTACTCTTCACCATCTCCGCCTTGACCGAGAACACGGGCTACTTCGACATTACAGTCGCGGCCGTGGACTCGTCTTCGGCAACACCATTCGCTAACGGAGATGACCTCATTATCACATTCGCAAGAACCGGCGACAAGGGAGACACAGGTCCGACCGGAAGTCAAGGTCCGCAAGGAACTCAAGGCCCAACAGGTCCGCAAGGAACTACAGGCGCTACAGGTGCGACAGGCCCCGGTGGTCCTACAGGTCCGGACGGCCCGGATGGTCCCTCGGGTCCCTCGGGTCCAACAGGTCCTACAGGTCCGCAAGGAACTCAAGGTCCAACCGGAGACACGGGCGCGGCGGGTCCAGCGGGGGGAACAGGCCCAACCGGTCCCGGTGGTCCAACCGGTGCTACAGGTGCTACAGGTGCTACAGGCGCGGCGGGTCCAGCCGGACCTCCGGGTTCACAGGGCTCTCAAGGCCCGGCTGGTCCAACAGGTCCAACAGGGCCGGGAGGAACTGCGGGCGCGACAGGAGCAACGGGTCCAGCAGGCCCAACAGGCCCGAATGGTCCAACAGGACCGGGTGGGGCCAAGGGCGATACCGGAGATACAGGTCCAACAGGACCGGGAGGCCCAACAGGACCGGGAGGTCCAACAGGTCCGGATGGTCCAGCAGGTCCGCCCGGGTCAGCAGGTGCTACAGGTGCGACGGGTGCTACAGGTCCAGCAGGGCCAAATGGACCGACAGGACCAGCAGGTCCCACGGGTCCCGGTGGTGCGAAAGGCGACACGGGTGATACAGGACCCACGGGTCCAGCGGGACCGAATGGCCCAACAGGACCAACGGGGAGTCAAGGAATTCGAGGCGGCTTGAATTGGGAATTCTCAACAGCGACAACATCGGGTTCACCTTCGACCGGCGTCTTCAAATTCGACAATGCGACATTCGCGTCCGTCACGAAAATACGAATCCACCAAAATGATTCCGAGGGGACAGACCAAGAATCGTGGCTTGCGACATTTGACGATACTGCGGCAGGCGCAACTCTCGCCATTCAATCAGCATCTTCGACTGACGACTCAGTTGCCGTATTCTCAGTCACGAGCATAACCGATTCGGGAAGTTATTTCGAACTTGTTGTGAGTGGTTTGAGCAGTTCCAGCACAGGAGTTCCATTTACGAACGGTGAAGATTGCGTCCTATTGGCTTCAATAGGTGGGACTACAGGTCCTACGGGACCAACAGGTCCGGGTGGTCCTACAGGTGCAACCGGTCCCGATGGTCCGACCGGACCTTCCGGAAGTGCTGGCCCAACCGGCGCAACCGGAGCAACCGGACCTTCCGGACCCGCCGGGCCGAGTGGACCGACAGGACCGGGTGGACCGACAGGAGCCACGGGTCCACAGGGCTCACAGGGTCCCAGCGGCGGAGCCGGTCCAGCAGGTCCACCGGGGACCACAGGCGCAACAGGACCAACAGGTCCCAATGGACCCGCGGGACCCACAGGACCCGGAGGCGCAAAGGGAGACACCGGGGACACGGGACCAACAGGCCCACAGGGCTCTCAAGGTCCGACAGGTCCGAATGGCCCGGCTGGTGCGAAGGGAGATACCGGAGACACCGGACCAACAGGGGGAGCAGGTCCCGCCGGACCAACAGGTCCCAGCGGCCCAGCAGGTGTAAAGGGAGATACAGGCGATACCGGCCCAGCAGGTCCCAATGGCCCATCCGGCCCGAGTGGACCTTCCGGCCCAACAGGAGCCACAGGAGCCACAGGGGCAACAGGTCCTACGGGCGCGGGTGGTGCGCAAGGTCCCGAAGGACCGGATGGACCGGCTGGCCCGACAGGACCGAGTGGTCCGGGTGGCCCAACAGGAGGTCAAGGCCCAACAGGAGCAACAGGCCCAGCAGGTCCGACCGGTCCGAATGGACCTACAGGTCCCACGGGTCCGCAAGGCTCGTTTGGTGGAGCCTCTTTCAAATACGATTTCGATTCCTCAACAACGAATTCAGACCCGGGAGCCGGAGATTTCAGATTAACCAATCTCGCTCTCTCACATCAAAATACTGCGACATATATCAATATAGACGATGTGGACGATGACGGCAACGACATTCAATCGTATATGCGAACCATCGACGATTCAACTTCAACCATCAAGGGCCATGTGAAGATTTCAAACAGAACCGACGCAAGTCAATTCATCATGTTCACGATTTCATCCATGACTGAACAAAGCGGTTATTTCAGAATCGCAGTCGCCGTCATCGCTTCATCAGCCAACAATCCGTTTTCGAATGGTGAGAATTGCACGGTCACTTTCGCACGCACGGGCGATAAGGGAGATACAGGACCTACCGGGCCACAGGGCTCACAGGGGAATGCGGGTCCAACCGGACCATCGGGTCCATCCGGAAGCCAAGGACCTACAGGTGCGACCGGCGCAACAGGACCGATTGGAAATAGCGGACCCACAGGTCCGAGTGGACCACCCGGAAGTCAAGGGCCGACAGGGGCTACAGGCGCTACCGGCCCGATTGGAAATTCCGGACCAGCAGGCCCAGCAGGTCCAGCGGGACCCAGCGGCCCGACGGGTGCAACAGGGGCAACGGGTCCTATTGGTTCTCAAGGAGGCGCTGGCCCACCGGGTCCAGCAGGGCCAAATGGTCCCAAGGGAGACACGGGTGATACAGGTCCGACGGGTCCTTCGGGTCCGACAGGTCCTTCGGGTCCGACAGGAGCAACAGGGGCTACGGGTGCAACAGGACCAATTGGAAATAGTGGACCAACCGGAGGTGCAGGTCCGCCGGGACCAGCGGGTCCTTCGGGTCCGACAGGTCCTCCGGGTGCAACAGGACCGATTGGAAATTCCGGTGGAAGTGGCCCTACGGGACCCACAGGTCCCACAGGAGCGACCGGGGCGACAGGACCCACAGGACCCACAGGTGCAGGTCCTACAGGCCCCACAGGTCCTACAGGCCCCACAGGGCCAACGGGACCTACAGGTCCGACCGGGCCTTCGGGCGGCGGTGGCGGTGGAGGATTCCAAGGAGCATGGTCCACCTCAACAACATACGCGGCGAATGAGATAGTCATTTACGAGAACTCGACCTACATCGCCTTGCAATCGACACAGGGAGATATTCCGGGGTCGCAGGGAGCGAAGTTCGATTGGGCGACAATCGGTTCTCCGACCGGTTCGTATCTGATGATGAACGGTTCATGGAACGACCCATACATCACAGCAAGTCTCAGAAATGGGTATCGTTGGAATTGGGGCGGGAATGTGAACTCCGTCAATAACACCGACACGGGCGGATATACTGCTCACACCTTACCTTTCAAATGCGAACTCTTGAAGGTCACGGCTTGGTTTGGGAATGTGGGTGCTGAAACCGGTTCGACAACATTCACGATGAAGGTCGTTAAGGACGGGACGGACATTAACACGGACACGCTAACATGGTCTTCATCCAATTCGGGTGGGAACCCTTACATCAAAGTGTGGGGCTTTGCTCCGGGTGGGCATACCTTCAACGCACATCAGACATTCAACCTACGAGTCACCACTCCATCCTCATACGGGTCCACAAGACAAATAGGCCGCGCCCGAATAATAGCGGTATTCAAAGTATTGGAGTGGTGATAGATGGGCAAGACATTCCGAGACAGTTCTCATCGAGATAAGGTCATTGACGACACGATGACTCGCTGGCTTGAGTTGATTGATGTTGCCAAGAGCAAGAGGCAATACGAAAAACTGACCTCAACTCAGAAAACCGAACTTGCGACATTCGAGACTAACATGGAAGCGTTCGTCACCAAAGTCGCATCGAACAAGGACGGCTATCACGACAAACTTGAGTCGTTCGTTCCGGATTGGTTCGACTATGGAACATACGCTGACCTTCCGGCGGCAGGTGAGAAGGGAGATGATGGAGCGACCGGTCCAACGGGACCAACGGGGCCTACGGGACCATCCGGGTCGAGTGGAGCCAAAGGAAATACGGGGCCTACGGGACCAGCCGGAGCCAAAGGAGATACAGGCGACACGGGACCGACCGGAGCCACAGGAAGTCAAGGAGCCGCTGGGCCTACCGGGCCTACCGGGCCTACCGGTCCAACGGGTCCGTCGGGTAGTGGTGGTAGTGGTGGTTCTGTTGCATCCGACCTTGATGGCAAATATACATCGACGGTGACGAAGATGGAGTTCGACACGAGAAATAAACTAATCACCATCACGATGGCTGATGGAAATAAGATTAGATTCACAGCCACCGACATGGAACCACTCCGCTAAGATGCCGTTTAAGGCATCTCAAGTCATGTTTTGAGGCCATCCTAAGATGCAGTCTAAGGCATCTCAAGTCATGTTTAGAGGCCATCTGTGGAAAGGCCGTTTAAGCCATCTCAAGTCATGTTTAGAGGGCGTCTGTGATGCCTTCTCAAGTCACCTACCTACCCGAATATCGCATTCTATTGTGCCGTATTATGGCAGTAGGAGCCAATTGGAGGATTTGCCGTCGAAATCGAGGTTGCGCTTGATGATGATACCCCCCCCTAAACTTTCGAAAGTCAATTCTGACTTTTTTCATAGGAAACGAAATTTCTGCAAACGCTTCTGACTATTGGGCTCAATATGTCCCTCTCTAATTGCAGGTAAGAGAAAAAACACTTGCGGCGGGCTGGCAAGTTTTCGATTCCACCTTTCGAAAGTCGAGTTCGGACTTTCGAACCGACTTCTTCGCTAAATGCACGCCATAGAAGGAAGGAAGCGATATGCGAGGAAAATATACGAATGGAACGAAAACACATACCCGAGAGTATGAACGAACGAAAAGAATGGAGGAACGAATGCGAATGCTGAATCAGATGTTGAAGAACGAGATAGAAAGGGAGGTGAATAAAGTGAATCAAAACTCATGCGCTATATGCGACAAGAGGGCGGAGCGAAAGCAACAGATTAGTGGCTGGGCTCTTCGATGTGTTGGCGCAACTGCGTCAGCCGCCTTTCATGTCGGTCTTACAGTCGGTGTGGTCTATGCTGTAATGCAGGGCAACCTCTTCTGAGAACTTCCGTATAGGAGAACATTGATAGACGATGGTCGGTGAGACTACACCGTGAAGACGGCTCTCATAATGATTGTGAAGAACGAACAGACGAACATCGTCCGTGCTTTGGAGTCGGTGAAAGACCAATTCGAAGTCTTCGTTATCAACTACTCCGGAACAGACGACGAGACTGTTGAGGTCGGGACCGAGTGGATGGAAGCACACGGGAAGGACGGAATGTGGATTTGCCCCGAATGGAAGGGAGCCGCGGACGGCTTGAATGCCTGTATCGAATTCTGTGAAAACTTGGAAGTCGATTGGATTCTTCGCATGGACGCAGATACCGTCTATGAGGGACCAACTCCGGATTTCGAAAACTTGCCCGAACTGTGCGACGCAGTTGAGGTGGACATTATCAGAACAGAAGGGTCGTTCATCGCATCTCGCCCTTGGTGGTTCAAACCAAATTGCAAATATCGCGGCGTCCGTCACGAAGGACTCTATGCCAACTACAGAATCAAGAACGAGGACATTTTCATTCGCCATCACGACGACAGCGGAGCCCGTCCTCGGAGCCCGGAGACTTATGCAGATGACTTTCACGCGATGGGCAACGAACTGCCTGTCGAATATGACGCAGATATGGCAAAGCGATACTGCTTCTATATGGCAAACTCAGCAAGGGACGGAGGCGACCTTTTCCAAGCCGCCCTTTGGTTCCGCATCAGAATGCTGATGGGTGGCTACGAGAGCGAGGTGCAGGTGGCGACAAGAGAACACGCGCTCATCATAATGCAGGCTCCATTTTGGCTTGATGCGATTCATCAACACCCGACTCGCCCGGACATGGTGTTTTGGGCTCTCGCTACAGGCGACCAATTTGGGACGCCATTCAAAGCGCAGGTGTTAGAGATAGCAGAACCGGACTCGTGGATTAGGGGTCAGATGTTTTGCCAAGATGAGTATATGTGGAAGGCATTAGATTCGGTCGCCCTTGCTCATGGCGAACTTGGTCACATGGAAAACCACCAAGAATTGACCGAAGAGATTCTTTCGAAAAGAGAGGAATACGAGATTCCCGATGCAGATTTGGTCCGCCTATTGAGCCGCATAGGTCGTGACGATGAGGCTTCTCAGATACAAAAATCCCTTGCAGACCAGCAACAAGTTTTGGAGGAAGAATAAATGCCAGCGAAAAAGAAAAAGACGACAGAAGAAGAATACAAAATGGACCCCGTTGCGAAATACCGGTTGGAGTCAATGCTAACTGATTACGGCATGGCCCTTTTGGATAAGATGGACCCCGACGAACAGAAGGCGCTGTTGGAGTTGTTCGACAAGCGCCATTTCAATTGAGGCGGTTGGATGAATGGTGACGATGTTGAGCATTGGAGTCAAGAGCATTTTGCGAGATTGGCACTGTATCGAACAGTGGGAATGGCGGTGAACCTTTGTCTTTCTTTGATTCTGATAGCGAAATTATTCGGGTGGGTGTGATGCCGGACGAACCACAGTTGGTCGAATATCCTCAATGGCTCATGCTTGATGAAGCATTCTCGGTTGAGGAATGTGAGATAATCAAGGAGCAGGCGAAGAAGCACGCGGCTCAAGTTCCAGCATCGACCTTTGGAACGCATGGTGACGAATTCCGGAAGACGAACATTCGCTGGCTGAATGACGACGAGAAGTTCGGTTGGGTGCATCAGCGGTTCCGTGAGATAGCCTACGAAGTGAACAAGTTCTTCAAGATGCGACTAACAGAACTGCCTGCCATCCAATTCACCGAGTATGATGGCGTGGGTTCGCATTACGATTTCCACGGCGACACGAATTGGAACGACCAAAGGGACACGCATAGGAAAATCAGTATTTGCATTCAACTCTCCGACCCGAAGGATTACGAGGGAGGTAATTTCGAATTCGGTCAGTTAGAGCAACCGGACGAAACTCAGTTGAAGAGACAAGGGACAGCATTGACCTTCATCTCATATCACCCTCACGCGGTCAAGCCGATTCAGAATGGGGAGCGATACTCACTCGTTGGTTGGTTTGAAGGTCCAAGGTTTTCCTAACCTTCATCCATCCAAGCCATGAATGTTGATTCACTCTCTAACCGGTATATTCCCAAATTGTAGGTTTGCCGGTCTGTGGAACGCCGACGGGCGTAGCCGGGGGTATTGGAGCATAGATTCCCGATTTGTTGAACGCTGGTGAATGACCAATTCTTCGCGGCCATCCTTTCGCAGATTTGCTTCGCCGTTCGCCATTGACCATCACGCATAATCTTAGTAATTCTCATTCGGACCAAATGGTTCCGCCGCCCCATGTGTTCTTCCCTCCATAAACGGGCTCATTAAGGTTCGGACTCAGACAAAGTTAAATACTATTGATTGTTCGCTTTTATTGATGCAGTTAGTATATTGCTACACGGAAGACGATGGGACGACCTATGCTCGGTTTTACGACGAGCAGAAGGGCGAGAATGTGATGGTTGAGTTCAATGACGGGACCGGAACATGGCTTGAATCGAGAGAATTGGCAATCTATTGATGTTAAGGACATTGATATTCCCAAACCTTTATATGGGGGAACCCACTCGGTCAGTATAGGAGAGAGCGAGAATGACCACCTACAACGGAGCATTGGGACGACGAATCACACGACAGGGCTTTGAGGCACGCCGATTGATGGAAGTTTGCCCGGATTGGGACTTGAATGAGTGGGAGATGGGATTCATCGACTCAGTTGCAGGTTCGTTGAGCCGAGGATTCTATCCTTCCAACAGGCAGACCGAGGTCTTGAACCGAATCGTCGAGGCGAACGGAACCACATGGGCTCAAATCTCAACCGAGGCCCGAGCAATTCAGACCATCCAACAACAAGAGGCATACATTCGCCGAATCAACGCACGCGGCTACGGAAGCACAGCACGCGCTGAGGCAATCATCACACAGGCACGCGAGGTCTTGAATTGAGTCTGTGCCTTGCTGGCGAACCGCCCGTCTGTTGGGAATGCGATTTGCCGCATCCACATCACCATCCATTATGTTGCATGAGGGACGACAATGAAGAGGAATAGTCACCACTCGAATTCGCGCTTGCGACAGGCACTATCCAATCTTCGATTTAGGAGGACATACGAATGAAGTTCGCTGGCATCTTCCCGATTGAAATGTATCAGTTGCTCGGCATACTCGAATATGCGCACGCGAGGAAGGCAGAACTCAACGGCGACTTTGCTGATGAAGTTCCATCGTGGGTCGAAGGTGCGCTTGAAGCCTGTCCAGAAATGAAGGGTGACGATTGGCTATGCTGAACTGTGCGAAGTGTGGGAAGCCCGCACCAACATGGCAGTCCGAGGCGCACTTGGCGATTAAGGGAATTGTCTATCATATCGAATGCAATCCTAAGCCCTTGGGCAAATGGTCGCACTTCATCAAGAAGGACAGTGAAGAGTGATGTGGCGCTGGCTTGTGCCGTGGCCAATCTCAATTTTCCTGTGGGTATGGAATCGCTCAAATACCGGTGGCGAACTCGAATAGATTATGCCGAGCAAAAGTCAGCGCTGGCCCGATTACAAATGTCGGGGCTGTGGTGAGAACATGGTCCGACGATACCATGACGGCAAATGTGGGAAGTGCTATCTCAAATGGAAGAGAGAACAGCGCCGGAAGGCTGGGGCTCAATGAGAGATTCGACCAAGGTATTCTTGCAGGTTCTTCTTCTCTATCTCGTTCTCTTCACTTTGGTCGCTGTTGGCGGCTTGTTGAGTGGGTATTAGCCATTCATATAGGTGTGCGATAGGGTGTGGGTATGAACAAATGCCCCGACTGTGAAGAAGAGTATGAGGTCAAGATGACTCCCAAGATGACCGAATGGTATCATCGTCAGACTTGCACGGCGATAGATGACGACGAGAGGAAGCGCAGGGCCGAGGCTGATGCTAAACATTTGGAGGAATGGCTCAGTGGGACTGCGCCGGTGGCTCGTTCATAAAATTCTTGAGCGTCGGTTGAACCGTCGAATCAAGAGTTTGTCGAAAGCCGATGAATGTCCGGGGTGTGAACAACGAGGCCCTTGGCTGGCCGTGTTCATCCATCCTCTTTGCCCACCACATTTGAGGGGAGCAGACGGACGAGAGTGTGACTACTGTGAACAGATGCCAGCGTCAGTGAAGGTTGCCCGCTTGATGATGTTAGGGACGCTCGGCATTCCGCTCCATCCGGACATAATCGAGAATGTGAATAAGTGCGTCTTTGAGGACGCGGACCCACAGGCTATGGCGCTCATCAATCACCTTCACGAGCAGATGGTGGAAGAGATGGGGGACGATTATGTCGATGGGATTCGGAAGCGTAAAGAACCGAACTCATCAGATGATGAACTCCCCCTCGGAGGAACCACAGATGGCTGGCGTGAATGGGATATGGATAACTGACCAACAAAGCCTCGTCATTGACTCAATCGTGCGTTCACACAATGCGGAGCGCTTGCGTGGAACAGGTGCAGTTCCTCACGAATGCCCTTGGTGTTATGAGTTCCTTATCGGTGAGAAGTTGAGGCATCATCTCATGTTCGATTGCCAAATGATAGAGGCAGAAGCGAGAGCCGTTCTATTTCGACAAGAAGTGTAGGCGCTCACATCATAAGGGTGGGGCGCTACTCGTAGTCATGGGCGGCGGTCGTAAGAGACAGGTCAGCGGTAGTAAGTGGTCTGACCGTCTTTGCGTTCAACTCGTCAAGGTCATGGTAGCGAATGATAACCGAGGAATGACCGGTGTTGAGTTGAGGCTTGAGTTGAAGAAGAGGACGAGGCAGATACCGACACCGAACCAACTTGGGAACCTACTTTCGAAGGCTCCCTACTTCGTCACTCACGGAACGAAATCGCATCGGTCAGTCGGTTCCGGTAATTCAGTGGTGGCCGTGTGGGAGTTCGACCATGAGAGTTGTTTGGCGCGTGGATGGCTGAACGACCCAATAGAGAATCGACACCTTGACGACCCATATATTCCGGGCGTGACGACGAATAGATACAGGCCGAATGGCGTTCTCGTTGGAGGTCCAAAGGATTGGTTGGCCAAAAAGGAAAATGACCGGAACCGTGAATTACCGGAGAAGGATGAGAAGGAATCTAATGAGTGACGAGTTCTCAATGGTTCCTGTGCATGAAGATGACCAAATAGTCAGATGGGTTGCATTGGGTCTGATTGACGGTCGCAAGGAAATGGAAATCAAATCAGAAGTTCAGAATATGCGAATCAACTCTCAACTCGACCGCAACGAGTGGAACGCTCTTATTCGACGGGGGCGAGAGCAGGCCGCGGAGATGACGAACTTCATCATGTCCAAGGCTGAACTTAGTTCGACAGACTATTTGCGCCTTGATTCATACCAGCGACGCAAGAGAATGATGGCGAGATTGGAAGGACTCATCAACTCAGCAGTTGAGCAGTCAGACTCAGTATCGAAGATGAACTCAACATCGTTTATGATTGGCGGCTTGTTGAAGGCTCAGAACGATATGGATGCGTTCACAGGAGCAAAGGAAGCGGCTCCACAGGTTCAAATCAATATCGGCTATGACCCGATGGACCAATTCCGTGAAGTCATTCAATCCGAGAGTTCGAAAATTCTCGATGTTGAATATAGCGTCCGTAGTGAAGAGGAATAGAAGTCACAGGTGACGGAAGATGGATGCGCTGTCTCTCATCATATTGAACTCAATAGGTCAATGCAGGTCAGCATGGAAGCGAAAGAAATCCCTTGCAGACCTCAGACAAGTTTTCGAATCGACTTCTGAAACTTGATTGGGCCAGCCAAGTTTTCCAAGCACAGGAAAAAACTTGCAAGACAAAAACAAGTTTGACCCCCCCTGTAGGAATCTTAGATGTGTTAAGGTGAGGTATTGAGTTCAATAGAAATTCCAGCATATCGAAGATTGTTGCGTAGTTCATATACTCTCGAACCTATACATTCGGAGGGTCGGCGGTGTGGCCAAGTCATCCTTAGTGCAGAAAAGATACTTAGTGAGATAATGAAACATTGATGAATAGTCCCTACGAAAACTCGGATTAATGATGGGGACATGAAGACAAACATCGCCCAGCCCAAGGGCGAATCCACAGAAATGTCCGGATAATTAACTCGGGTCTTGAACAGCAACAGTTCGAATCCTTGCGCAAGAACACTTCATCTCAATGTTTTGAAGTTCTCGCCGCTTGGTCCGGGGAATTGTTTTCGTCTTTTTCGTTAGACTGTTAGCCTTTGGACATACCCCACTCCAAAGATTACAGCACCATTCCAAAAATCATTTTACTTCTGAATAGGGACTCCATCGAGACTTGTCTAATATCAATATATCTTCATTTCAATAATAATTAATTCAATTAGAGAGGGTATTGGGACACACACACCTTAGCGGTCGTGAAGTGTGTGTGTGCTATGCACCCCCCGGGCAAGATTAATTCCAACCGGAATTGAACTCCATAGGTTCAATTTTTTTCAGACTTGTTGGGGAAGTTCCACGATATGTCCGTCCGGAACCTCAATAAACCACGACTCTCACCCATAACTGTGCAGAAGACCTCAGACATGGAGTTCCAACCACTAACGCCCGCTGAAATATCAGCGATTGACCCATTCGTGGGATTGGGGGACAGGGTGGATTATCAGACCCGTTTTGTTATCTCCGCCTTCATCAAGAAGAAGGAATTCTTAGTGCTACGCAAGGAACTCAAGGCCAAGGCTGAGAGTATCGAGAAGCACCATTCAGAACTCAGTATGGTTCCCGAACCCAACCGTCCGCCGGAATGGATAGAGAACATGGGTCACACATCGCGGGAATTGAGCAAGGTGCGAATTGAGATTGACTTAGCGCTGTCGTCATCCGAGAGTGAGGACATGACGATAGCCAAGGTTCGAAAGGAACTCATTATGATTAACGAGATGCACCCTTCGGCTTGGCATACCACACAGGTTCTTTTGGACACCATTGAGATGGGTCTTAATCGACCGTTCCATCCATTATGGAAATAAACCCTTCATTGGACTGTCCGGTTCAATGCCCTACAAAGACGCCGATAAGCGGAGGGACTACAATCGGCGTTATCAGAAGCGCTACTACAAACAGAACAAAGCGAAGCGCAAGGCCGAAGTTCGTGAGCGAAGGAAGTCTCTCCGTCGTTGGTATGCTGACTATCGGCGTGGGCTATCGTGCCAGCGATGTGGGTTGGCTGGGGATAATTGCCCTTGGTTGTTAGAGTTCCACCATCGACCCGAGGAAGACAAACTTGCCTCGGTCAGTTTCCTCGTGAACAATGGATATTCGATTGCTCGTGTTGAAGAAGAGATGGAGAAGTGCGATGTGCTTTGCGCAAATTGCCACCGCCGAGAACACTACGAAGAATCTCTCGAACAAGGGTCAAGATTCGTAGCAACCGGTGGAAGGAAGACTATTGACCTCAATAGCCCGGACATTATGGCTCACAATGTTCGTCGCAGAAGGAAAAAGCACGAAAAGGAACGAAGGAAGGTTCGTGAAATTCGCAAGGGGCAAATACCCGAAGGACATTCATTACCCGGCCCGAACATTGATGAAGAGGAATAATTAATACCGGACCTCGGGGTCAGACCCTACATGGTCACAATCCTTTGGGGAGCAGAACAACCAATCAGACCGACGGGGTATGGCGTCGTCACGAGGAATCTCGTCAAGCGACTCGTCGCCCGGGGCCACGAGGTTTTCGTCATGGGATGGGATTACAACGGCGAACCGATGAAGCACGAAGAAGGATGGACGATGGTTCACGCAGGCGTGTCGGGGTTCGGTGGCGAGACAATCGCTGGGCCTAACTCTCCGACTATCCTCGACAAACACATTCACGAACTTGAGCCCGATGTATATTTGACTCTCAACGACCCGTGGTATTTGGGGAACGCAGTTCTCTCGACTAACCGCGCTGGCATTCCCTACATCGGCTACATTCCTGTTGATGGCTACCCGCTGGCGAGTGAATGGCGAGACATTCTCAAAATGATGCACACTCCACTGTGGATGAGCAAGTTTGGACAGGCGACATGGGAAGACTTCGTGCGCACGCATGGGAGCAAGGGTGATTGCGCCAAGGAACTCCAAGACGACCTGTTCGATAGATTCGATGCGCAGAAAACAGACATTCTCTATCATGGCGTGGACCTCGACATATTCAAACCGGTCACGGCCGAGAGGAAGAAGGAACTCAAGGCAGAATTGGGGCTCAAGTGCGATTTCGCATTCCTAAGCGTGGCACGGAACACAAATCGGAAGCAAATACCCCGGCTTCTTGAGGCATTCCGGAACTTCCTTGACCGTAAGCCCGAGGCAAGTGTGAAATTGGTTCTCCACTGTGGGGACCCGACGAACGAGTTCGGAATGGGCGGCTGGAATTTGCCTTCGCTTCTCTCACGCTACAAACTGACTAACCATGTTGTGTTCAGCGACAACTCATCGAATCCGTTGCTCGGAATTTCGACCGAGGATTTGGCGAGGTTGTATCAAGCGTGCGACGCTCATGTGATGGCGACCGGCGGAGAAGGCTTCGGAATACCAAGCGCCGAGGCGATGGCGTGTGGGCTTCCAATCATCCTCCCGATGAACTCGACCGGTCCCGAACTCGTCGGCGTGAACCAGCGTGGTTGGCTGGTGGAATGTTCGACGACCATCATGGGACCTCAGTGGGCTGTGAACATGGGGCTCGTCGATGTTGGCCGTCTTCGTGCGGCGATGGAGGAATGTTATGACGACGAATCGCTTCGCTCCGCCCGAGGCTCCGCAGGGAGGAAGTTCGCCGAAGAGAACTTCGATTGGGATATATTGACGGACCAATTGGAAAAGATACTCACGAAAGCGATTATGACCCCGCACCCCCTCGGTGGAAAAGCGAAGGGGGCGAGATAATGGGAGTCAAGCGCACCTGCGGCGATGCCGGACACACCTGCCGGATTCACGGACGCCGTTGCATCATCGCTACCGAATACGATGACGGGCGACAGATTTCGCTTCAAGCCGCTTCCGAGGTTCCCGAGGTTGCGAAGTATCTCACTCACGACGAGAAGTCCACTCACTTTTGCGACATTTGCTCAAGGGAGCGGAGAGAGGCACGCAACCCGGGCTTCTATCGCCAAGACCCACTCACCCAGCAGATTCTCCCCGAGTCTGTAATCACCAAGCGGCTCAAGCAAGAGGCCGCATCGAAAGCCAAGCGCGACAAGAAGAAGAAAAAAGCGTTCGGCCGTCGGGGCCGGAAGTAATTTTTCGGGAATTCTATCGTGGCACGGATTTAGACTACACCGCAATTTATTCTGTCCACCCCGACATACGCAATATCTCTCGGTAAAGAGCGCGGAGGGTCGGTCCATAATCGCCCCCTTTTGCGCAAGCGAGTTCTCCCAGCGGACTGTTGCTGAGAGTAAAGCCTCCCCCTCCATCATTTCCTTTGTTCAGATTAGGAGAGCATCCCTCATTACGGGGACTGACTGCCACCCTTCGATGTGGCCTCGCATAATTCCCGGGTGGCCGTAGCGACCCAAGAGAAGCCTCCTTCCCTCATTCTATCCGAGTGGGCTTCTATTAATAAAGGTTTCTATTGATACATGAGGACATTGAGAGAACAAAACCTTTATATGGGGGAAGCCCCTCGTCTGTTCATGGCAAGACAGATGGCACTAACACAGGCTGAGAGAACCGCGCTACCAGCGCTATACACGACTGACGGACAGGGCGAAGACGCAATCGCACAGGTCCACTACTTCACACCGAGCATGGATTGGCTCGTGACCGAATACGATGGCAACGACACCATGTTCGGCTATGTTCTAAACCGCGCAACAGGCGACGGTGAGTGGGGATATATCAGCCTCAGCGAACTTTGGGCAACCCACGGTAGGTTCTGTGGAGTTGAGCGCGACTACCATTGGACAGCATCAGCAGTCCGCAACTACTACTGAAACAGTCAATAACCCGGAAGGGCGCTTGACGGTTCAATGACCGCAGGTAAGAGTCTCGCCGCTGGCAATAACTACATCTCCGTTGGACCCGTTGCACTTCTCGGCTTGACCGGGAATACCAGCAACAACGCCGCTACTGTAGCGCTCCACGATTGCGCCGCTATCGCAGACATAGCCGCAGGGAACAAACTCCACACCTACACTCTCAGAACAGGTTCAGTCTCCTACAACTACGAAGGACTCATGTTCCTCAAGGGACTTTGCGTCGTAGTCACGCTGAACTCGGCAACGGCCGACCTTCTCCTTGAGTTCAACTGAACATTGATAGGGGGAGTTCGCTTGGGCATTCCCATGTGGAGTCTAACTGTAGTCGAAACTGATATGGGATGGACGATAGCCACTGACGAACTTGCTGAGAAGCCGTGGGCAATCAAAGTGATTTCACAACCTCAACAACTCATAGATATGTTCCAGCATCTCGGATTCTCATGCGAATGCCATCCGATACGGGTTATGAACCTCAATAGGGAGGTCAGCCCTCAGATGTGGGAGATTGACTACGATTCTGACTCACCAAACGCAATTCGGATGATTCTTGAGAGATAGAATCATTGAGAGGGGCGTGTCCTTCATATAGGTGGGCGTTAGAGTCGTTGATATGACGACTGAAAAGGCGACGCTACGACCGAGGAAGTGGATGAGATTCAAGACGCACTCATTCCAGCACTTCATCATGCAGGCAGGCAAGAATGGAATGCCTCGCGCACGGGTGGAGGCTGAGTGGCTTCCACGGCTCCCGCCTTCTCAGCAAGACAGGCTGACGAACTCCGAATGGGCTCATGTGAAGAAGTGGCTTGCGTCATTGGGCTACACCTACACCCGACGCTTCTATTGGGTTCATCCTCACTTTCACAACAAGGAAGTTCCACTAATCCCACTACAGTTGGCCAACGACCCGGTTCCCGACATGATGCGAGGACCGTCATATCAACCCGGCTTGAATATAGCCCGGGTGCTGGATGATATGGAGAACGACTACATCGAACCAGCGGTCGCTCCACCATCGGAGTTCGACCATCCTTCAATCGAGGAAGTGATTGAAGAGATGCAGAAGGAGAGTTCGCTTGGCTTCCCAATTGAGATAGCCGAACACACGAGAGAAGACGGCGCTGTTGTCGTGAAGGCTCATGTGCGCGGCGAACCGAAGAAGAAGCGCGGTCGTCCAAAGGGTTCCAAAGACAAGAAGAAGAGGAAGTCGAAGAAGTCGAAGAAGCAGACTTTCACCAACCCGGATGATGGAAGTTCAAGAGTCAAGACGGTTCGGATTAAGGTTCCTCGTGGTGTGAAGGTGATGGTGGAATATGAGTAAGAAATTTACAATCGTTTTTCGATACGATGTGGACGGCGAACGATGCGACCCTCCCCCTCATGTGGTTGAGCGGATATTGGCGGCGTCGAACTCGCTCCACGAAATAGGATTCGGGATGGAGGTCGTCTATGGCTACTCCGAGAATACTACCTTCGACTTGATGGATAAGGAGATGCGCGAGAATGAGCGAGACAACTGATGAGGAATACGATAAGTTCCTTGAGGACACCAGCAGACCTCAGACGACTGCCGTGGAACTCGGCTCACATTATCTCAAACAAGGGAGAATGCACCGCGTTCCTTTGGAGTCGATTAAGGCTTGGCGCTATGTCGAATCACTTTTCACCTTGAACCCGGGCATGGAGATAGCGATTAAAAGGGTGGGGAACTTCCTTGAGATACGGAGGATTGAGGATGGAATTCCGGAACCCGCTTCGGACTGAACACCTAATCCGTGTCCGCAATATCTATCGAAAACTCCGCGCCGACGAACCAAATCGGTTCGGTGGACTTCCGATGGGGACCTCGTGGATGCGTATGCGTTATCTCCGGTCGGACACGATTCGCACGCTTGCGACGGCAACGATGGGCGACATTCCAACTCTTTCGATTCACCCGAGAGCATTCGAGTGGAACCAGCCAATTTTGCTCAAGGGTTTGATTCGTCACGAAATGATTCACTTCGTCCTCGGTCCGGAAGCAGGTCACGGCGACCTATTCCGCTCAATAGAACAAGGGTGGGAGGAATTCGACGATTATGTTCACCAACGAGCAAAATTCGTTCGCGCTTTGGAAGTTGGAGCAAGAATAGATGGCAGACTGCATCGCTACGAATGTCCGAACTGCGACAAAGTGATTCTCAAAGGCAGGCCGCTCAAGCCCGAATCCGCGTGCGATGACTGTTGCGGAATGTTTAATAATGGAGTTTGGTCAGAATCATTTGTATTGAGAAAGGTTAAGAAGGTGGGGAACGACGATGGGATTACAGGCACAGGGAATAAGGATGGCGCAGAAGATGAGCAAGAATGAAATAAAGCAGGCAACCCGTCAGAAGATTAGAGACTTCTTCAACACGAATGGTTGCACGATTGACGAAAAGAAAGCAGGTTCGGTGGATTACGAGGCAATCGGAATCTCCGGCTCCAACCAAAGAATCGGAGCGATTTACGGTTCCCGGGGTGGCGCTTGCGCGATTTGGGTCAAGGAAGAAGTGTGGGAGTCGCTACAGGCGGACGCACGCTACATTCACTTATTCTCCAAGGAATCCGGCCGTAAGGTGACTGATGTGAAGATGTTCGCTCGTGGGTTCCAATGGGCAATCCACTTCTCGGGAACTGACGACGAGGCAATCATCCCCGTGTGCGAGGCCGCATTGAATGTGGGCTCCGGACGCTGGGAGAGAACTCAGAAGAGAAGGGCGACGGAACTTCGCAGGGCATCCGAGAGGGTTGAGCGCGAAGCCAAAATGGCCGAGAAGCGCCGTGACCCGTGGTCTTGAAAAACCGGATAAGGTGAATCAATCCGCACTTGCGCGGACATTCAAGGAAGTTCGAGTTCTCAATGAAAGTGACTTCTCAATAGAAAGGTTCATAAGGGTGGGCATACTCGCTTAGATTAATGAGTCAAAACATTGAGAGTCATGTGACGAACCTACGGGGCATCATCCAAAACTTGCCCGCTAAGAGCCAAAATTTTGCTGAGTCGTTGTGCAGGCAATTCGACAAGAAGGGGTCCTTGAGCCCGAAGCAGGTCTATTGGGTCGAGCGACTATACAACGAGAATAAGGGTCAGCCATTCTCGCAGGTGCGCATGGCGAATGAGCCAGCCGAGGTCAAAATTCTGAGAGAGCATGGCTCCCTTCTAATCAATCCGAAGAATCAGAAGTTCGCTAACGACTTGGTGAACCAATGGGACACCCGAGGATTCATTTCACGCAAACAGCAATTTTGGCTTGAGAAGTTGAGCGAGATGGCATCCGAGGCCGCGGCTTCGATGCCTGTCGAGGTCGGCTTGACCGGCTACGGTGCAGTTTGCGAACTCATCGCACGCTCCGGAGACTCCGGGCAGAAGGCATTGAAGGAACCATCAGTCACTCTTTGGGTCGAATCACCCGATGGCCACACTCACGAACTACGAGTTCGCCAGCCCGGCACTCGCAAGAAGGACAGATGCTTCAACGGCGCTGAGGAACTTGTCGTCGAAGAAGTCGAGAGGACTGTTCGCGCAGTCAGAACTCAGACCTTCCACGGACTCATCAACAAGACAGACAACTCCTACTACCACGCAAAGAACACACCAGCATGGGTCGTGGACGCGCTTGAGAACTTCAAGACCGACCCAATTACCACTCTCGCTGAGATGGGCAGGCTGGCTGGCCGATGTGCCTTTTGCCAGCGTGCGCTTGACGATGAGCGCTCGACCGCTATGGGATATGGCCCGGTATGCGCAAAGAGATATTCCCTCCCTTGGTCACTCAAGACCGCACGCCCAATCATCGAACAGGTTCACGCGGCAGTCAATCTAAAGGCGCTTGAAATCAGACCCGGACTTTGGGCAGTCATCGACCTCGACACCAACACGATAGTCCAAACATTCGACACAATGCACCTCGCCAGCGCGGCTTGCGACGAATGGTCTAAGGTGGAGCATCAGCCCGAG